>Ga0222426_100263_pt1 | contig 47781 bp, 47 predicted proteins | sample 2B50Ametagenome_FD_180087 | JGI IMG/M metagenome (GOLD analysis project Ga0222426, IMG submission 180087) | Enriched microbial communities from leaf-cutter ant dump, University of Wisconsin, Madison, United States - 2B50A (version 2) | ecosystem: Environmental > Terrestrial > Nest > Insects nest...
AAATGTAAGCCTATCGTAAAAAAGAAAAGTCATTTAAAGGCAATTAAACGAGGTCAATTGAATAGCTGCCGGAATGCTAAAGGTGAAACATTGGTTTTTTTCTTAAACAGTTTGTTGAACGATTGTAGATGTTCAAAACCAAGTTTATAGGCAATTTCGGCCACGGAAAGGCTTGTCGCCGTGAGTTGTTCCTTGGCTTCTTCAATTAACTTGTCGTGAATGTGCTGCTGTGTGTTTTTGCCGGTGACGGAACGTAGCAAATCGCTTAAATAGCGTGCCGAAACATGGAGGCTTTCGGCTAAATACTCTACGGTTGGAAGCCCCTGTTTTAAGGTTTCCTCGCTGTTGAAATAATCGTCCAGCAATTTTTCCAATTGGGTCAGCAGTGCATGGTTAACCGCTTTTCGAGTAATGAATTGACGCTCATAGAAACGGTTGCTGTATTGCAAGAGCATATCAATTTGCGACAAAATAATATCTTGGGTATGTTTGTCGATATGCTGATATTCTTGTTCGATTTTAAGAAAAATTTCTATAATGTCTTTTTCTTCGCGTTCGGAGAGATGTAGAGCTTCGTTAAGCGCATACGAAAAGAAATTGTAGTTTTTTATTTTGGTGGCCAGGGGGTGGGTATACAAAAAATCAGGGTGGAATAGCAGCATGTAACCTTTTCCGCATTCGACCTTCATCTTTCTGATTTCGGCAATCGTCAACGATTGAATCTGCTTGGGCGCAATAAAGTTCATCGTTCCTTTGTCAAAATCGTAATACTGTTGGCCGTACTTTATTTTTGCAGTAACGTCTTTTTTAAGCGAGATACTGTAGAAATTTACGTAGAACTGCGCCCAGATGTCGCTTTCATCGGGTTTTATTCCAGCTACATCAATTACACTGACGAGCGGATGTAATGGGGCCGGCAAGGACAATTGCCGATGAAATTCGGATATGGAATTGATACTATGCATCCTGTTTTTGTTATACAAATTTACAAAAAACAACTGCCTCGCAAGGCAGTTGCTGATTTAAAAAATTAGGCCTCAAATTGTTTTGCAATTTCTTGCCTGAACGCTTCTTTTCCGATTTGCAATCGTCTTTCATAGAGTGCATGTGCATCTTCACCTGCCAGATAACGTACCTGATCTCTATTGTCTGTGGCGGCTTCGTACACCACTTGGGCAATCTGCTCGGCCGTGGATGCATTTTGCATCATCAGACCCATTTGTTCGAACAGTTTGTCTTCGATGTCCTGATAGTCGGAAGTTCGGTTTAGATCCAAAGAACGACCTGCAAAATCTGTCGCTATTCCTCCCGGAGCTACTGTTTTGATGGCTATTCCAAATTTTTTCAGTTCAAAGGACATGCTTTCGCTCCAGCCCTCCAAGGCGAATTTTGTCGCATGGTACATGGAATTGAGCGGGAATCCCATAAATCCACCAATCGATGTGGTGGAAATAAATAAACCCCTTTTCTGTGCTCTAAAATGGGGAATAAAGGCTTGTGTAACGCGCAGTACACCCAATAGATTCGTGTCGATTTGGCGAAGTATTTTTTCGTCGCTCAACGTTTCAAAGGCACCCATTAACCCATAACCAGCATTATTGAAAACGACATCAATGTTACTTATAGCGATTGCTTTTGCTACAGTTTCTTTGATCTGGGCCGGATCGGTAACATCTAGTTTTAGTAGCGCTATGTTTTCGATTCCGGTAAGTTCGGTTTCATTTTCGGGATTTCGCATGGTTGCGATCACATTCCAACCTGCCTGTTGAAATAGTTTGGCAGTTGCTTTTCCCAAACCGGAAGAAGCTCCTGTAATGAAAATTGTCTTTTGCATGCTGTTATTGTTTGATTCCATACCACAAATGTCTTAAGAAGACATCGGGTACCTGTTGCCAAATTGAGCTTGATTGTAGCCAAAATGACGAAATCAAAATGTGTGAAAAAAATCATCGCCAATGGAGGGGAAAATTCATAGACTTTGGCACGATTATTTGTTGATATTCGTTATAAAAATAAGGCAATTTTAAGCTGATTTTTGTTCGATTTTATACTTTTTGGCGTATTCGTATTGGCGTAATTGCTGTATTTTAAAAATTTTAGAAGATCTATATTTATGCAAGGCACAATTGACGGGATAAGCGGGGAACCACATCGTTCACAGGTGTTCCGTTTAACTTACAAAGGACAGGATTATCAGCTGGTGTTGTTGAAAAAGTCTTTATCAAAGCTCGATACGGAATTGCCAATTTCGCTTGATGGAATTGAGCAAAAAATCGTAAAAAAAGGCGACCAGTGGTTTTTTGAAAACAGACACTCCGATCAGCATTTTGCGACAGCAATCTGGCGCAATTTATCGCTCCGATATCGCCTTTAAGGCCAAAAGTCTGCTGTATCGCGGCCCGCAGCTCAATATACAGCAGATTTTAAGGATGCTATCCTAGCTTGAGGCCATCTTCCGTCTAAATTCCAGCGGTGAGAGCTCCGTTTTCTTTTTGAATAGACGATTGAGTGACTGTGGTTGTTCAAAACCCAGCTGATAGGCAATTTCGGCAACGGAAAGCTCCGACCTGGACAGCAGATCTTTCGCTTTTTCAATAAGCTTATGTTGGATATGGTTCTGTGCACTTTCACCGGTCTGCAACCGTAATAAATCGCTTAAATAGTTTTTCGACATATTCAGCCGCTCAGCAAAGTAACCCACCTGCGGTAAACCTTTGTGTTCGGTTTCGGCTTCAAAATACTGATCCAGCAATTGTTCAAACCGGCTTACCAAGGGCACATTGTGTACCTTACGCGTAATAAATTGCCGGTTATAAAACCGCTGCGAATACACCAGCAGCAGTTCGATGAAACTGACAATGGCATCCTGGCTGTAGCTGTCGATCGGGCTGTCATATTCGCTTAAAATCCCTTTTCCGATATTTCGGATCTGCTCTTTTTCCCGGTCGGACAGAAAAAGTGCCTCGTTGACTTCGTAGTCGAAAAAACTGTAACTGCCGATTTTGTTTGCCAGGTCATAGGTGCGTATAAAATCGGGATGGAAAACAAGGGAATAGCCTACTTCGGCATGGGCAGTATCGGGATCAACACTGATCGTCTGTCCGGGTTTAAAGAAGGTCATCAGGCCTTCCCGGAAGTCGTACTGATGTGGACCATACCCCAATACGCATTGCGCATCTTCTTTGATGGAAATGCAGTACAGGTTGAGCTGAAAGGTGGTCTCTACCGTTGGATGTATATGCTTGTTTTTGGAGAAATCGGTGATGCTAAAAAGCGGATGCTGCGGTTTGGGCAGCTGCAGCGCTTCATGATAGTCAGCGATACTGTTGATCCTGATCAGTACGGGTTCTTTCTTTGACATGCTCTTTTTGCCTGTTAAATAATAGCCTAATTTAAGTAAAATGCCATGCGCTTTCTGCGCGCAGGGCATTTATATTTTTTAAGATTGCAGCGGAATACTTACATCGCGGGATCCGGTATCCAGTCCGACCGGCAGAATAGCCTCAATGCGCTGTAGCTCTTCGGCGGTCAACAGGATGTCTGTTGCGGCGATATTCTGCTCCACATAGCGCACTCTTTTTGTCCCCGGTATCGGCACGATCCCTTTCTGGATCAGCCAGGCAAGGGCCAGCTGGGACGAGGTAACGTCTTTTTCTTTTCCAATCTGTTCAAGCTCACGCACCAGATCGAGGTTTTTATAAAACTGCTCGCCCTGAAACCTCGGGATAAGCCTGCGGAAATCATCTTCGGGGATATCGTCCGGCGACTTGATCTCACCAGTGATAAATCCACGGCCCAAAGGGGAGTAGGCGACCAGGCCTATACCCAGCTCCTGTGTCAGATCGTATACGCCATTGGTCTCTACTTCGCGTCCGAACAGGGAGATTTCATTCTGCACAGCCGTGATCGGGAACGTTGCATGTGCCCTGCTGATCTGCTCGGCACTGACTTCCGAAATGCCCAGGTACCTGACCTTGCCCGCTGTAACCAGCTCGCCCATGGCACCTACGGTTTCCTCAATGGGTACGTTGGGGTCGGGGCGGTGCATATAATAGAGGTCAATCACATCGGTATCGAGGTTTTTCAGTGAGCGCTCGATAGACTTTCGGATATAATCTGGCCGGCCGTTTATGCGCCAGGTCACCTGGTCCTTATCATCAATCTCAAAGCCGAACTTGCTGGCAAGGATATAGTCGTTGCGCTTGCCGCGTATGGCCCTGGAGATCAACCTTTCGTTTTCAAAGGGTCCATACAGATCGGCCGTATCCAAAAAGTTGCCGCCCAGTTCCAACGATCGGTGGATGGTAGCTATGGATTCTTTCTCGTCGGCCTTGCCGTAGATATCGCCAGTGGACGCAAAACTGCTCATCCCCATACAGCCTAAGCCGATCATTGGAATTTCAAGTCCCTGCATGCCTAATTTTCTTGTTTTCATCTGCTTCTTATTTTTTGTTACCCAAAATTACGAAGCAGCGCCTGCTGCATGTTTACCCCAATTACGGAAACTTGTAACTGAATTACGGATCTAATCGCTAATTAAGCTACCCTGAATTTATCGTTATAAGCATCTTCCAGGTACTGTCCCAACGTTCTTGTCCGCTCGGTATCAATGGTACTGATGTAGCGATGGAACATCTGCTCGGTACTGTGACCTGTTGCTTCCATCAATAGTGGGGTGGGGATTTTACCGTAAAAATTTGAGGCAAAGCTTCTTCTTCCGATGTGGCTTGTGATCGCTTCCCATTTTTGCACAAACATTTCTACCGCCCGGAACCCCTTTCTTTTGCGGACTTTGACGAGGCTATTGATACCGGCAAGTGCTGCGACTTCCTTGATCTGCAGATTATACTTTTGCGCGGTAAGCCTTTCCGGAAATACGTTTAAATTGCCGGACAATATGGTCAATGGTACCGGATGTAAAGGCAGCAGAATTTCTTTTTGCGTTTTCTGCTGGACAAATGAGATACAGGGTTTTCCCTTGATTATCTCGAGGTTCTGGATATCAAAATTCATGAAATCTGAAATGCGCTGGCCGGTGTAACAGCTAATGATTAGCCAGTCACGGGCTGCCTGCAGGCTTGGTGGGACATCCGTTTCCTTGAGCTTTACCAGTTCATCTTCACTGAGGGTGACAAAAAGATTGACTTTCTTTTCCTTGGGAAGCTCAAGTTCATATACGTAGGTTCTGACCCCTCTTTTCTCCAGAAAATTGAGTACCGTCCGGACAAAATGTATGGTGCGGCCGATCGTACTCTTATTGTATTCTTCCAGCTCGCCAAATTCAAGGAACTCTTTGACAAAGGATGCATTGACTTCATGTAGCAAAAGGTGTTTTTTGCGATGTCCTTCAAAACGCTCAAGCAAATGGAGGAATACCCGGTAACGCTTGGAAGTCGGTTCGGAAATAAGGTGGGCACGGCTCCGGATATAAGCTTCTACATAATCTAAAAGGCTATTTGCAGGGCGACAATTCTTTGTGCCATCACAATTTTCTTTTATGATCTTGCGGAGTTTGGCATGCGAAATTTTGCTGTTTTTTGCTGCGACATTGCTCAGGTATTCGGCGATTCCGATTTTTAGCCTATCGAGCTTGACATTTAAATTTTTATTTTTTTTGAGGTAAATGTTGTGGGGTCGCTGTTTTTCAAAATCCCATAAATCCGGGCAAATTTTAAGAGGTGTATTGATCACATGTTCCGGCTGAGAATCATCAAGGATCGTAAGGGATATTGTTGAAAAAGGGGAGGAATATAGCAGCGTAAATTTGAAGTTTATCATTGGACTTGAATATAATTTTCTGAAAATAAATATATAAGTTTTCCAGAGAAGTCCAATTCAGACTACAGTTCCAATAATCAAATGTAACTATTTTACCTTACAAAAAATAATCTAATAAATATTATTAAAAACTACACCTTAATCGCTATTCATTTCATGACAAATCCTATTCAGACAGATAATTTCATTTTTCTATCCTTTATAAATCAGTTAATTAAAAAAAAATTGTAGTCTGAATTGGACTACAGTGCTATGTAACTAACGCATATATTTCAAACTTAAACAGAATCGAAAATGAAAGATCAATTAACGGCCAAAAGAGAATATATACCGCCTACAATTCATGTAACCAGGGTGGAAATGGAAAATACTTTCGGGGCTATACAGGTTACTTTCGTAGAAGGAACAGTGCCGCAATATTTGCCATTGGATATTTTGCAGAAGGAAGAAGATGGCAACTGAGATTGGAAGAAAAATAAAAATAGCATTTGTGGACGATAGCCTCGTTCAGCGGACGCTCATGAAAATAGCGCTTGTCAACAATGAAACATTTGACCTACGTTTTAATTGCAGCAATGGACTGGAGCTCCTGAAAAAACTTGAAAATACCCCCGAGCTGCCCGACGTATGCCTTGCGGATCTTAATATGCCTGTAATGGATGGACATGAGGCCGCTCTTCATATCCGCGATCGGTTTCCATCGATTAAAGTATTCGGGTATACGACCACAGATAATGTCTCCGAACTTGAACGGTTTAAGGCCAATGGTGCACTTTTTATTTTCAATAAAACCAATCTGAGAATGACATTAAACGAAATTAAATATTGGCTTGATGACGGTATCCGATCTCCATTAAGCAAAGGATAGATACATAGCATAGCTCATTTATGGACAGTAAAGCGGCTGAATTTGAAATTATACCCCTAAAGGAATGGCAGCAGCAGCGGTTTCCCTACTGGTATCATGGTCAGGATCTTTTCAATATCCTGATACCATTTGATGACATTGAGATCTGCTTGGCGAATGATTCTTTTTGCATGGAAGGCAATACGCTGATTTTTATTGGTCCGGCGAAAGATTTTACCCTCAGGGGATCTGGCACTCCGAACGGATATCTGATCCGTTTTACTTCACGGTTTTACGAAAGGTCAGCCCTGGATAGGACATTGATCAACTCGGGACTATTTTTTGACAGTGAAAGATTGCTCAAGGTCGTTAAAAGCCAGATAAAAAAGGAAGAGATGAAGATGCAGATCATGGGAAATATCCAGGGCTATCAATCAAGAAACGCCGCTGTGACTTCGCTGATCGTGCACAACTTCATCGAGTCTGTCCTTTTACAAGGGATTTGGGAAACAGATTTCGACAAGGAACTTCCTAGGTGTAGGGACAGTACGGTGCAGGGAATGGCCAACCGTTTTTCCATACTCGTACACAAGCATTATAAAGAAAATTGCAACGTCAAATTCTATGCAGACAAACTACATATTACACCAAGAAAGCTAACGAATCTATGTACAGAAGTCTGGAATAAAACGGCTAAGAATGCCATTATCGACATCGTTTTGAAAGAGGCGCTGCGTTATATTGAAAATACGGATCTCTCTATTTCCCAGATCTCCTATGAAATGGGATTTTCAGACGAGTCCAATTTTCGGCATTTTATCAAAAAACATTCCGGTTCCAATCCACTGCAGTACCGCGAAAGAATGCGAGCGGCCAGCGGTCTATATGCGCATGAGTAGCGGTTTTTTGTGTGGATTTCTAAAAAAACTGGAACGAATCCCTTCGCTCCAGTGTCCATTAATATTATATTAAATAACAACCCCTAAAAAAGTTGTTATGCAAATTTAGGGCGATAAGTTGTGTGAAAGTATGTGAATAGCGGCATTAAGCGTGTAAAAATTGGAAAATCGAAAGGAGCGTGAGGGCATATATAGCGAATCGGAGAAATCGAGATTGGAGAGAGAAGACAGGGGAATGATTCGGTATTTAATGGAATACTTTAAAATAAATTAAATTATGGAAAAATTTGAAGATCAATGGCAGCATGATGATGCAGATGTGGGACGTAAGATTAGAGAAGCCACATTCAATGATGAAGAGATCGGCCGATTGAGGGAGAAACTCAGATCACTTCTGGTAAAATTTGCCGAGCATAAGTTGGTCGAAGGTGAGCTATATCCATTCTTTAGGGATCAGAAGGTTCAGGAGGAATACGATCATACGGTTCTTCTGATCGAAAAGAGGCATGCCGAGATAAAAGAGCTGTTTTCTGTTAAAGATAATTGAAGCTTTTTTAAACGATTTCAATCTGACTCTTGTCTTTATATTAATCCATTTGATGGATAACTTAGTTAGAAAAGACCGGTGCTTCTTTGAGGTTTCTGGTCTTTTCGTTCTAAAATAACCTGTCGATCTATGGGCTCGGCAAGATTGAGAACTTAACAAGCAAGATTGAAAAAGTAAAAAGACAAGCTATGAACGGATTGAATAAAAATATGCTTGGCGGATTGATCGGTGCACTCGTCCTCAATGTAGTGCACAGTGCTGCCAAAAGATTTGATTCCCAGGCGCCCGAAGTGGATAAGGTGGGTGAGGAGGCGATGAAGAAAACAGTACGCTTCGCCGGATTTAAACCACCCAAAGGTAATGCGCTGGTGGCAGCTACATTTGGCGCGGATGTGGCCTCAAATGCCATGTTATATACGCTTATCGGCTATGGCGGTCAGAAAAATAGGCTGCTGAAAGGTGCCTTGCTCGGTACTGTGGTAGGGCTCGCAACATTGACTATTCCGGAACAGGCAGGACTCGATGCCAAACCCATAAAAAAGACCAGTCGTACAAAGTTAATGACTGTTGCCTGGTATGTCATCGGTGGTATTGCAGCCGGACTGGCCATGAAAGCGATGGAAAAACGCTAACAGTTTTCCTTAGTCGTCTTATTTTTTTAATTGGGATCAATTTTATTTTCGCAGTTTTTTATAGGCCAGCTTAATATGCGTCTTGATGGTATTGACCGAAATATTGAGGCGTTCGGAGATGTCCTTATATTTCATGTCCGAACAGACGCTGAGCTGCAAGATTTCACGTTGCCGTTCCGGCAATTGTTGAAGATCGCTGTAAAGCCGATCGAGCTGCTGCTCGTAGCGCGTTCGGTAGTCGGCATCCTCGCTATCGTCCAGCAGCTCGTCGGGTAGGCTGCAATAGATCGTTCTGGACCGTTTCTTTAAAAGCGTGAGGCAGCGGTTGCGAACCGAGGTTTTGGCGTAATGACCAAAGTCTCCCTGTATATTGCACAGCAGTTTACGCTCCCATAAGGAAAAGAAAAAATCCTGGACAATATCTTCGGCTTCGGCTTCATCTTGCATATACTGATATGCAATACGGCAAAGACTGGGGTAATGCTCTTCAAAATGATCCTTTAAATCTGCTACGTCTACACTTTTCTTTCGGCTAAACATCTCTTCTGTATTATTATATTAATTTAGATTAATTATAAATAATATGCAATGATACGATTTAATATCGGCTCAGACAACTTAATTTGGCAATTTAGGTCGTTCTACTGCAATTGGCTGGGCGCTCAGCGCTTCCAAAAATCGAATAATCGCTTCACGTTCAGCAAGATTGATTGCTAAAGGTTTCAACAGCGGCGACTGCTGTGGATAGAGGCTGTCGGCAAGTTGACTGGCCGAAGCCCTGGGTTGGGGCATTCCTGCCGTGTACTGGTTGAGCAGCATAGAAAGATCGGAGAAACGGCCATCATGGAACCAGGGGAAAGTGCGAGCGGCATCGCGGAGGGAAGCTGTCTTAAAAGCGCCCACATCTTGTTTTTTGCCTGTCACTTCATAGCGCCCCAGATCGGCATTGGCTTTGCCATAGTTGCTGAAACCCAGGTTGTGAAACTTGCCGTCTTGAAAAAACGGGCCATTGTGGCAGTTGAAACAGCGGGCTTTGGTACGGAAGAGGTGCATACCCCAGATTTGTTGGTCTGAAAGTGCACGGTATCGTCCTTTGAGAAAATTATCGAAACGGGTGACATTGCTTGATATCGAACGTTCAAATACGGCCAATGCTTCTTCAAGCTGCGCTGCCTTAAGCTGTTGGCTACCAAATGCCGCCTGTATAAAACTGCGATACCCTTCAATCGCATTGATTTGTGCCAGTGCAATGGGCAGTGGTGTATTCATCTCATTGGGGTCTTCAATAGGCGAATGGGCCTGCTCCTCAAGGTTTGAAGCCCGTCCGTCCCAGAACAGCAATTTTTGTGACCATATATTCTGTAAGCTCGGGCTATGTCGTCTCCCTTGGCGGTGACTTTCTCCAATGGCCCGTTTGCGTCCATCTGCCCAATGCATATCGGGATCGTGGCAGGATGAGCAGGATATCTGTTTTGAGGCACTCAGCCTTGGATCGAAAAACAGGCGCTTGCCAAGCTCGATTTTCGCTCGCGTCTGTGGAGTCTGATCGCTCCATATCGGTGGAGCGGGCAGGGGAGCCCACTCTACATAATCAACTGCAGCATCCACCTCGGCCTTGGGCCAGTCGGCCAGCGGACGCTCATAGCGGGATCGTAGCCAGGTAAAATCGGGCTGCTCTTCCTGCTGCTGTGAAAAAAAAGAAGAAAGCATTACGGTCGTTGCCAATAAGGTGAATAGCACAGTGATTTTCTGCATAGCGGGATTAAAAGTAAAGATGGACGCTGAGGCTGCTCTGATTACGGCTACGCCCTCCGAGCAATGCGTCGGCATGGCCGGCCTGCAGCTGCTGGGTTTGTATATAAGCCATCCATTGCATGCCGGCAAAACGAAAATATTGCTGAAAGCCTGCCTGCAGCTGCCAATAGTTGGTCTTGTCGAGCGCAACATCGTGTTTGATAACCTGTTCAACAAAAGCATTGCTGCTGCGCGGACTTTCGCTAAATGTGGTATTGTAGGGATTTGAATAAGTTATTCCCAATTCCAACAGCTGGTCACGCCGCATGTTGAGGGGATGGCGCAGCTGGAGATTGGCCAGCTGCCGGCCTGCTTCCCGCCGGATCAGCATATTGCCATCCACTTGGTTGTGGTAGCTGAAGCTCTGACGAAAGTTAAATTGGGTAGGGCGTCCCCACAAGGGTAGGGTATAATAGAGCTGCAGCACTGCTGCGCGCCGCAACACCGCATAGTTGTTGCCCAAAAGCTCGATGTTGTAGTCTTTCCCCTCGGACTGTGTCGCCTCCAAACGGATGCCCCAATGCTGCTGTACGTCCTGTAACTCAATATAACCTTTCCATTGATCCACATTGTAATCTCCATACATGTCATAACCATCGTAGCGACCTGAGGAATTACCGCGGTCGTATTCTTCGTGGATACGTTCGTAGTTGAAGTTTGCGCGGCCCGTCCAGCTTTTATGCTTGTAAAAGATGGCCAGTCCGCCGCCTGTAAAGTCCTGGTTGTTGGTATAGACGCGATCGGAAAAAGAAAGGGCATTGCGCATGGTTCCATAACCATTGATAAGCCAGTTGAGGTATTCGGGATACTGGGAGGACTCGTAATATTCCTTATTTCGGTAATCGACCTGCGACTCTTGTTGTCCATAGCCCCATAAACCACGGACTTCAATTCCAAGCTGTTTGTTTTTCCATTGAAGTGCGGGTGTCAGGCGGAGTTTAAAATGTTTGAGTACCGCGCGTGGATCGTTGGTGCTGAAATGGTCGCCCATGCCGTAATCGCCAGACAGGGAAGCTGTAAATCCCTGGGTGAGGCGATGCATCAAATGTGTACGGATGGCGTAGTCGGTTTGCTGATAATGTACCGCCCGCTGGGAGCCATAATAAAAAGGTGTGGTAAAATCGGCATCTTTACGATGGCCCCAACGGATGCTGTCGAGCTGGCTGTTGCTGTAGCTAAAGCTTCCCCAAAGCAACATTTTAGCTGTTTGTTTACCACCTTCGGCCCTAAAATATGCGCCCCGCTTATGTTCGGCTTCCTGATAGGGACGATATTTTCCTCGTTCGGTTTGATATCCTAAGGTGCTTATGCTGATTTGTTTACCCATGTCCTGTTGTAGTAAGAGTACGCTTGATTCTTTACTGAGGGCATAGTTGCTGCTGCGCAACATAGACTGTAGTAGCGCCCGGGTGCTGCTATCGGGTAGGCTCCTGTTGTTTTGTTCTGCTGGAACGACAGCTGTGTTATTCTGCGCCAGGAGTACAGGGCCATGAAACAGGATGCCTAGGCCTAGGCAAATAGGGATAATGCGAATGATAGTCATGTCTACTTACTTAATTTCTTTAAATCCTCCGGGAACGGCAGGCATGATCGATTCAAAGTCATTGCTTGAATTATTGGTATCCTCAAGGATACGGCGGCCATCGCGGATTTCCTTTACTTTGCGGATCACCGCCTGCGAACTGTAAGAACCAAGTGGTACAAAGGTGAACCCTGCATCCAGTTCGGCGCTCAGCTTCTTGGGCAGTCTTCTGTCTGCGGTATTAGGCTGTGTCTCCACGGCATCGATGATGTATTTTTTTGGTACGCGGGTGTAGAGTGTTTTCCCTTCGATGGTACTTTCTTTGACTTCGGCATACTTGGGCCAGCTGCCCATATCTGCCGGCGCTTTGAAAAGGGCATAGCCAATACGGCCAATATTATCCATCATCATGGTCTTCCCGAATTTTTGGATCACAATCAGGCTCTTTTTCCCGGGGGTAGGGATATCGATCAGGGACGCGCTTTCGCCTTCCTCGAGGTAAGGTGTGGTAATGACTTCAAAATCGGCCTTGCTCAGATCTACTGTTAGATCCGGACGGCTCACTTCGTATACTTTCCCGTTTTTGTTGGTAAAAGGTGCCTGATGGTTGATGGCGCTGCGTGCCACGACCAGCCCCTGACCGGGTTGTACGGGGTAGCTCTTGCCGTCACCCGGAAACATATAAATAGCCTGGGCATACAAGTAGTCGGTATTGGCATTGCTTGCCGCGGGTGCGGTACCCACAGCCTTTGTCCAGTCAAACTGACCGCTTTCCAGCAATTTGTCGGCAGCACGGTAGGTGGTCGACATGCGACCGTAAACAAACATCATGCAGAGGCTGTCGGCATAGAGCACTTTGTCGGAATTGTTGTAAATCTCGAAAAAATTGTCCCGCAAGGCCGCAGCTTTATAGAGGTCTGAACCTGCATAGTAGAGCTGTTTGATGACCCAGTCGCCGGTGATTGATCGGCGGAGCGTCAGTGTGAGCTTGGTAACCGAACCGCCCGAAATACCGATCTGATAGCTTGTGGCGGCGGCATTGAACGTCACCTCGCTGTCGACCTGTTCGCCAAACAGCTGCTGATAGGCTGCGGCAGAAAAACGCTTGGTGACCTGAATATCGTACTTGCCATTGCTCACATAGTCAAATCGAGCGATGCCGTCGGCATCTGTACGGGCACTGTCGACCTGATTGGTGATCAGGTTTTTGAGTTGTACGGTGTATTGGTCACTATAGTTGATAGCTAGTGTGTTATCGTAGGAAACCTGAACCTCCAGTGTAGTTGCTTTAAGCTCGGAATCGAGCTCGCGCCTACAGGAGCTTGCTGCAAAAAGGGCCAGCAGGATGCAGCAAAAAATAGGTAGGATTAATCTTTGCATAGGAATGTTATTAAAGTTTTAAACTGATCTCCCCACCGAATGAAGGGGGAGCATTGAGCACGACACGATTTTCGGTTCCAGGTACGATATAGCTTGGACGCCAGTTGAGCATATTGTAGACATTGAAAGAAAAGCGCAGCTTTTTGTTGATGTCTTTGGATACGCGTAAATGGATATTGCCATATTTGATCGCATGGCGTTCGCTGTTCTTCGTATTGGTCTCACCGAGCACAGCCAGATGTCCATAGATGGGATTGTCGGGCTCGTAGTTTTCAATCGGATGGAAATTAAACTTGTTGTCGTAGTAGCCGATGGGTTCGCCGGATTTTCCATAGCGTGTCGTATGGGTCATCAAGGGGAAATCTGTCACCAGGTTGATCATCAGCGCCAGGGATGGAATATGGGTCTGCGAAGACAGTGTGGCGCGTATCTGCTGATTGCGGTTATTGTCAGGAGCAAAGACACCAAAAATCGCTTCCTGCGAATAGTCTATGCCTTCCAGCGACACGTAGTTCAAATAGGGGGACTTATCGTAATAATACGAGTTTGTATAACCAGAGCTCACGGTGAATGAAGTAGCGAGCCAGCTGATGCGCGGTGTCGTAGCCATAAGCTCAATACCGTAATTGGTCGATTCAAGGCTATTAATAATCTGCGAATAGGAGCTTGTTTTTTTGTTGGCCAGGCCTGTCGGGCTATAGGTAGGCTTACCATTGCCATCGAGTTTATACTGATACTGCGGTATAATCCATTCCTTAAAAATACTTTTGGTCGAATAACCATTGCTGCTGACTTTACGGTAAGCAGTAAGCGAGAAATTGGTTTTCCCCTTGCGGTATTGATAGCTCAGTTCCTGCATATTGGACGTGGTGGCCTTCAGGTTTTCATTATTGGCATAAGCAAGATCTGCATAGACGAGGTAAAGCCGTAAATCGGGATCATCGCTTGGGAAATCGATCACGGGAATCTTAAAATAGACCGGGCCGGGGTAACGGTGAGCCAGGGAAGGAGCCTTGCTGGCATAGCCCCAGGCAAAGCCGAGGCTAGAGGTTTTACTGAGCTCGTAACGCGCATTCAGCCGCGGTGATAGATTCCAGGCACCGGCCTGATGATCGGCACGCATGCCTAACCGGAAGTATAGGGGGCGTTCGGCTATTTTATAACGGAAGCTGTCTTCCAGGTACAGGCCGGTATTGAGCATGCTCGGCACCTGTTTATAGTTGTAGCTCTGTTCTTTCGAACTGCTGAACAGTGGCCGCTCGAGATCAATAATTTGACCGCGGCCCTTATTGGCCGAGTAATAGGCATTACCACCGATGCTCAGCGCGTGTACGGTATGAAGAAATGGTTTAAGTGCACTCAGGCTGAAGTTGGCATTTCCCGCAATCGGTTTGCCCTCAATAGCGGTAACGCCCAGGTAACTTCCATTGGCCCATTGGGCTTCATAAATACCTGGTGATTTGATGTCTACATAAGGGAAGCTCTCTTCATTTATCAGGTACTGCATGGAAGAGTATTGCCTTCCTGCAGAGACTCCGACGCTGATGTTGAACTGGTCAAACCAGCTCTTTTCGGCAAAGGTATACTGATAACGATCGGTGATGCTGACGTTGAAATATTCGAAAGTCGACTTCCGCATGGCACGATCATCAAGATCCTCCTTGGCGCCGTCCAGATTGCCGGAGAGCGTCAGCGAAAAATTATTTTTGGAGCGTGGATTCAACTGAAGCGTATGGGTCAGTGAACCGGTGAGGCGTTTGTAAGCTTTGAGGTTGTCCCGCGGATCGTTGTTGGCCAGGAGGTAATTACCATTGATATTCAGTGCTCCCCACTTCTTCGGAAGCAGGAAGCCTTTGCCCAAGCTATACTGTGTGGTTCCTTTGCGGAATGAGGTGCGGAAATACCAGGGGGAGCGCCCGGCCTGAGTGTTGATAATGACGGCCCCATCGGCATAGTCTCCATATTTGGCCGAAGCCACTCCAGAGACCACTTCAATGCTTTCGATATTATCTACCCCGATACTGCGCATGTCGATGCCACCATAGGCATTGTCGCCCGAGGTTGTGTTGCGGTTGTTAAGTCCGAGCCCGTATTCGCCAGCGATATAAGGGTTGAGAAAGCCGTTGGCTCCGGGGTTTAGGCTTTGCATATTGGCATTGTTGCTCAGCTGAACGCCATCCATGTAATAACTGACCGAAAAGGCATTGTTGCGATTGAAGATGTCCGTATCCCAGCTATCACCGGAGACCGATCGAAGCGTCAGCATATTGGTTTTTGCCATATTGGTCTCCGTCACAGATTTTCCCGGAAGCATATTAAGCACATCGGCGAGACTAATGGCCTGCGTATTTTCGATCATTTCGCGATCGAAAATAATGGAGCTGTTGGATGAACGGCGCATATCACGGTTGCCGTCTATATCTACCGATTCAAGCTTCAGGGTGGCATCTTTTAAGACGATGGAAATTTTATCCTTCAGCACCGATGGACTGAGCTGGGTGCTTAGGCTCTGCTTGCCGATATAAGTGAATTCGAGCAATAGGGCTGTATGAGCCGGTGCCGGGAATGAAAAGTTGCCCTGTTCATCGCAGTTGGCCCGCCATTGTAATTCCGGTACGGTGACTGTGGCAAAGGGTAAGGGATTGTTGTTTTCATCGCGCACCTGTCCCTGAACTTTTATTTTAGCAAGTTCCTGTCTTTTGGGTGCTCTGGTCTGCCTGGTAATCAATAGGGTATTGCCCTGCCATTCCCAATGCAGGACATTGGGATCCAGTACCGCACGTAGATAGTCATTCACATTTTCGTTTCTGGCCGATCTTCTGATGCGGGGATGGGCATTGACTTCCTGGGGTAAATGGATCACATTGATCTGATACCGATATTGCAATATATTGATCAGCTCGGAGACGCTACGCTTATCACCGTCGAGGGTAAGCTTTTGCTGCTGGGCAACACTAAGCCCGTGGATACTGATGCTTAAAAGGGCTGCAAGGAGACTCTTCCTTACGACCTGGGATCGTATGTTCATTTTAATAGTATGCTTTTCTGGTCGAATTGAATAGTGGATTTCCCCATGCGCTGTAGGAGGGCGAGCAATTGGCGCAGGCTCATGCCCGCTTTATCCTGATAGATCGTGATTAAAGGGTATTGTTTTTCCGGTCGGGTATTGACAAAAGAAAGATTATATTGTGCAGCCAGCTGAGCGAGCACTTCATCCAAGGGCATTTGCTGAAATACCCATTTGCCGTTGCGCCAGTCCAGTACTGCAAGGGCGTCGAGCTGCTCGCGGCTAGCTTTCTGACTGGCCGGATCGAAAGAAAGACGTTCGCCGGGAACCAGCATACATTGAAATGTGCCTTTCTTAAAGCGGATGCTGCCTTCGGCGAGGGTAACTGCCAGCTTAGAGCTGTACGCATTGACATTGAACAGTGTACCCAGCACTTCGATTTCGGCCTGTTCTACGGCAACACGAAAGGGGCGCTTGGCGTCTTTGGCAATGTCAAACGTCGCCTCGCCATGAAGTAGTTCCACTTTTCGCAGGTCTTTATCCAAGGGCTCGGCATAGCGTAGGCTACTGTTTGTGTTGAGCACCAACGTACTGCCGTCCGAAAGACGTATTGTTCTTGTTTCCTTACTGGAGGTGGTCACTTCAATCAACTGCTCGGGTGGCTGTATAAAAAAGCTATGGTAAGCGATATAGCCGACAGATAGGCAGACAATCGCTGCTGCTGCAAACAGGCTGCGGGCCCTTTTTCTGCGCTGTGCGGTTTTGTGTTCTATACGCTGACTGATTTGTTGCCAAGCTTGCTTTTTGTCAAATTCCATAAATACGGATGCTGATTTATATAGAGGACGAGCTTTTTAAAAAAAGGGTGAATGTTGATTCACCCTTTTTTTATTTTTTTAGTCCTATAGGCAGAACAATACCTCTATAAAAACAATGAAATATATCAACAAGCAGGTTATATACCTCACCACATTAGCCATTGCTTTAGGCAGTTGCAGCAAATCAAAGATCGACGAAACGACTACACCTGGACCAGATCCTGAACCTCAGCCACAGGAATATTATTGGGCTTCGGTATCTTCAGGACAAGCACATGCACTGGCACTGAGCGAGGAAGGCGGCATTTATGTGTGGGGTGATAATTCTGAAGGGCAGCTGGGCAATGGAAGTCAGGCCGTGATTGGTAAGCCGACTAAACTTGCAGGTACCCAAAAATGGGTGAAAGCGACAACAGGATATGCGCATAGCCTGGCGATTGCCGAGGATGGAACCCTATGGGCTTGGGGCAAAAATGACGAAGGCCAATTGGGATTGGGTAATTTCGGTGATGATGTGCTTGTGCCCACGCAGGTAGGAACGGATAAAGACTGGACGACACTCGCTGTAGGCGGCAGTTACAGTCTTGCGCTCAAAAAAGACGGTACGCTATGGACATGGGGTAGCCACTCGAGCGGTAGTCTCGGTAACGGTCAGACCAGTGGCCGCACGACTTCGCCGACAAAGGTAGGCGCCGATACGAACTGGAAAGCAATCTATGCCTTCAATAACTGGGGGGCCTCTTTTGCGATTAAAAGCGACGGGTCGCTTTGGGCATGGGGCAAAGGGCAGAATTATATGTTAGGAACAGGCAGTACAAGTAATCAGCCGGCTCCTGTAAACGTCGGGATTGGAAAAAAATGGAAGACCGTAGCCAGTGACCGGAGTAGAAATACCTTTGCCATTGCCGAAGAAGGCACACTCTGGGCAGTAGGACGTAATAATAAGGGCCTATTACAATTGGGCACCACTGCGGCACAGACTGAATTTGCACAGGTGGGATCAGCTACCGATTGGGAGAATATCGCAACGTTTAATCTTTCATTTTTGGCCACAAAAAAGAATGGCGACCTGTATGCATGGGGTGAAAATACGTATGGTGAACTGGGAAATGGTACAATTAATTCGGCATCCAATGATGAGCTGGCTTTGAAGTCAATTACAAAAATCGCGAATCAATCTAACGTTAAAGCATTGGCTGTTGGCTTCAACTTTTCTGTCTTATTGAAAGACAAAAGTAAAAGTCTGTGTATTGCAGGCAGCAATATCGGTGATTTTCCATCATTAGGTACAGGAACTGCGACCTCAGCACCGATATTGACACATCAATGTGATATCACCTTGTACTAGCTAGTAGCGCAACGTTAGCTTGGTACCAACGGTTTAAAAATAATGCATTGGTTTGTTGAACGGTCGAAGATGCAGATAAAGTCGTTGAAAGGTGTGATCAAAGCCCGAGTTTTTATAGCTCGGGCTTTGATCACACCTTTTTTAGGTACTGTACGCTACGCGGCAACGGTTCATCTGTACGCTACGCGGCTACTGTTCAACTGTACGCTACGCAGCTATGGTTCAATTGTGCTCTACGCGACAACGGTTCAACGGTAGTTAGCTGCTGTGCCGTAGCGCTATTGCCTTGAACTGATTAGCCAACTGTTGCGAATATGAATTAATATCCAGCGGATTGTAAATGCGATTAGCCAAATTTCGAACAACAGGAGAAAACAACTGACAAAAAGTGTAATTTACATTAATATCAGGTCTCAAGATCAGATTTTAATCGTTTCGAAATCGCTAAATTAAAACAATTATGATGAGAAAATATGTTGGTATAATGCTCTTTTTTATTGCTGCAGTGGGTAGCCTACATGCGCAAACGCTGACGACGAAATTGGTCCCGATGCGTTTAGCTGCAAGTTTTGACCGCGTAAAAGAGGCAATTCCCGATATTTCCGGCCAGTTTGTCGACAGCAAGATGAAAATCACAGCGTTGGGAAGTACAGATTCGACTGCCCGCTTTGAAATCGAGGAGCAGGGTATAAGCATTGAAACGGTTGTGGATAACGAAAAAGAGTATCATAAATTGGTCACGGCGGCGGCAAAAGATGTTTCCAAACCAAGTATTCACATACTGTATATGTACACGTTAAAGAATAAAAAATTGAAAGTACCGCCGCCGAGAAAAGTCTTTTTCTCTCCAGAGTATGGGGTAATCTGGACTTTGACGTTAAAAAAAATAGCCGAAAAGGAAACCGCAGTTGTACTTAACTACAAATCACTATCGCCTACATTTGCCGAGAAAATCGAAAGTGAATTTGAAAGCGACACCTATTACAGCCACAAAATCGTAAAAATCGACGTCAATGATAAGCGAATGAATCACCTGATCAAGGAGATTTTGATCAATCAGATGCATGTCGACAGGGATTATCCCGCGCCAACGTATCCCGCGCGCAATTAATCATTCCACATCAATAAATAAAATACAGTCGCCCAACCGTTGAATCTGAATCTACCCTCAATTTGGTTAGAAATATCCACGATTCAACTACAACTGACCGCTCATAGTTGCGGAACTTTGTCCGGTTACATTTAAATAAGTTTAACATGCAGACAAATGAAATAAAAGTAGCCCTTGTTACAGGCGCGAATACGGGTGTCGGTTTTCAGATTGCCAAAGCTCTTGCTGAAAATGGATATCATGTGTTTGTTGGGTCAAGAGATTTAGAAAAAGGAAGGGATGCCGCCAATCAGATAGGAGGTGGAGCGCATGCCATTCAGTTGGATATTACCGACAATAATTCAATCAGGAATGCTGTCGGTAAAATAGAAAATGAGTTTGGGTACCTTACTTTACTGGTCAATAATGCGGCGATTTCAAACGCAGGGATCCTCGGTCGTACAATGTGGGAAATTCTGAATGCCCAGAAGGCAAGCGTCACATCCATAGATGAAATGCGCCAGGTTTGGGAAACCAATGTCTTTGGCACGCTTGCCATAACACAGGCATTGTTGCCCTTACTCCGGAATGCAAAGCAATCTAGAATCGTAACCGTTTCAAGTTCTCTAGGCTCACTAACCCTAAATGCAGATCCGCACAATACATTCCGTAGTGGATTTGATGCGGTATATGGCGCTTCGAAAACCGCTTTAAATGGTGTTTTCCTTTCTCTTGCAAATGAATTGGAAAATACAGATGTTAAGGTACATCTGGTAAGTCCGGGTTTTACAGCGACAGCCCTGAATAACTTTGAAGGTACAGATACGGTGGAAGAAGGTTCACTTGAGCCGATACGCGTGGCGCTGGCGGAAGATATACCCAATGGAAGCTTTACGGGACCGGCGACCTATCGCACAGAACAAGGCGGTCAAGTGCCGTGGTAGAATCACACAAAGGAAGACCTGTAGCTATAAGCTACAGGTTTTTTTATAAATTTATTGTATGAAAAAGAAAGAGGATAAGTTAAAACGCTTTATATCTATATCCGAGAGTCACGAAGCTTTTGGCCTGCCAAAACCGCAGCATCCTCTAATTAGCCTGGTCCATTTCAATCAGGATAATCCATTCAATACCGATATGGCTCCAATATACGATGTCCTAAGTTTCTATAAGATAACTTTTATAACGAGAAATAGCGGAAAACTAAAGTACGGCAGGGGTTACTATGATTTTAATGAAGGAAGTATGCTTTTCTTTGCGCCCAATCAATTGGTGGGTAGCACAGAATATAATAGGGATACCTATGCTTATCTGTTGCTGATCCATCCTGACTTTTTCCTGGGGTCCCCTTTAGCTCATAAAATTAGGAAGTACGGCTATTTTTCTTATTCTGTGAATGAAGCATTACATCTATCTGATCAGGAAAGAGAAACAATGATAGCGATCTTGAATTTTATGAAAAATGAACTTGACAATCGGATAGACGAATTTAGCCAAGAAGTCATTATCTCGCAGGTGGAGTTGATGCTGAGCTACGTCAACCGGTTTTACAAGCGGCAGTTCATTACGCGAAGAAATATAAACAATGATATTCTACTGAAGGCAGAAGCGCTGCTAGATGAATATCTGGATCATGATCATTCGGTCATTCAGGGAGTGCCAACGGTCCATTTTCTTTCGGGGCAGTTGAATGTGTCTGCGGGTTATCTAAGCGATATGCTACGTTCGCTCATTGGCCAGAGTACGCAGCAGTATATCCATAATAAACTCATTGAGCGGGCAAAAGAGAAATTATCAACGACACAACTTACCGTAAATGAAATTGCTTACGAACTGGGTTTTGAACATGCACAGAGTTTCAGCAAACTGTTTAAAAAGAAAACCGCTCAGACGCCACTGGAATTTAGAGGGATGTTTAAGTCAAAATAGCGTAAGCAAAGATTCGTATGGGAATTTAATAGGAGGAAAGCTGAAGGAATCTATTATTCCTTGCAGAACTTTAAAGCAGTAGCACCCGTTTTTCTCTTAAAGAATCTGCTAAATTCTTCCACGTTGTTATAATTGAGCAATGTAGCTACTTCAGAAACATTGTATTCTCCTGACTTCAACAGTACTTTGGCATGCGATAATACCATTTCTTCTATAAGCTTTTTAGCGGTCTGTCCGGTTTTGTTTTTTACAATATTGGATAGCACCTGGGTAGATACATGGAGCTTTCCAGCGTAAAAATCCAGCTTTCTTTCTTTATGATAATGTTGTTTCAGAAGATCCTGATAATCTAGGAGCAGTTTTTCTTGACCAAAATTGTGGTTGAGGTTCTGATATTGTAGGTCTGTTCCGATTACATGTTCTGTTTCATAGAGTAAGATGATGATTAAGTTTCGGATAATATCTCTTCTGAACGGATGGGTCTTGTCTTTTTGGATGATAAGGATGCTGTTTATCTGCGCTAGCAAAGTCGTTTTCTCATTTTCGCTTAGTTTTTTACATTGTAAACCGTTATTGCCAAGAAAACGGAATCTTTCCAAAAAATAAATGTTATTCAATGTTTCAATCAGAAAGCTTTTCTTGAATATAACTAAGTAACATCTATAATCATCCGAGATCTCCAGTCCTTCAATGACGGTGGAGGGATTAAACGTTGCCAGGGTGTCAGCTAGGTAAAGGATTTCTTCACCGTTGACCCTTATTCTCAAATGACCTGATATACAGATTGAAATCATATAACAGTTTTGACGCAAGGGGAAATTTCGCAATAAATCATTTACAGGATCTGCCGTGACAAAATAATCATGGGTGCCCCATTGAATATTCTTTTTCTGGGTAAATTCATCAATAGCTAATGTAGGGATTTTGCGAAGCACAGTAATTATGTTTTAGTCAAAAAAAATACAATTTATGTCAAAAATAGCGATTTTTTTGCCGCTATATTTACGAGATATAATTTTCTAATTTTTAAATATCAGAAAGTATGGACAGACTTAAACAAAAAGTGGCGATCGTAACAGGAGCGGCAATGGGAATGGGTAAGGCTACTGCTGAATTGTTTGCTGAAGAGGGAGCTAAAGTCATTGTTGCTGATTTTAACGCCGAAGAAGGACTTAAAGTTGTTGAACAGATTAAGGCAAACGGTGGGGAGGCAACATTCTGCAAAGTGGATATTTCAAATGCCAAGCAGGTAGAGGAGATGGTTCAATTTACGGTTGATACCTATGGTAGACTTGACTGTGCTGTTAATAATGCGGCACTCAAACCTGATAACAACTCATTTGAGGATTTAGATGAGGAGTATTACGACCGCCTACAGGCCGTTGATCTAAAAGGGACGGCACTGTGCATGAAATATGAATTGCGCCAGTTTATGGCACAGGGCAATGGCGGATCTATTGTGAATATTTCCTCGATCAATGCATTTAAGCCGACCATCGGCAATCCAGCTTATCAGGCTTTCAAGCACGGTGTCGAAGGACTGACCAAAGCAGCTGCCTTTGAGTATGGTGTGAAAGGAGTAAGAATCAACTCCGTGGCACCCGGTGCAATTAGAACCCCTATGCTCACAGCTGCCTTAAAAGATAAGGGACTTACTGAAGAAGATATCATTCCGCAGATGAGTCTGATTGGCCGACTGGGAGAAGTTAAGGAAATCGCACAGGGAACTCTTTTTCTGAGTTCAGATGATGCTAGTTATGTGCATGGTACCGTTCTACATGTTGGTGGAGGTTTTGAACTAATATAAGATTCATTCGATCTTTTATGTGTTATGATCAAGCCGGACAATTTTCATGACCGGCTTTGTTTTTTTAAAAACGAAAATATTCACCAAAGTTCGTTCGTTACATAGACAGTAAAGGAAGATCTCCACCTTTCATCTGTTGCTATTATTTGTCGTAATACAATTAATTTATGACGTAAAAAATATATTCGATTAAGGGATAATTGTATAAATTTGAGGTCATTCTTCTACTTCCTAATGGTTGGGGCATCATTTTTCTGAGGTATTACTGTTTTTCTAAAAGAGATTACTTTTCTGAAATAGATCCAATTTCGAAGTTGCATACTTTTATCTGTACGATTTAATGATTTTAGAACCCAAGTATCATATCCATTTCCTTTTTATTTGTATAATTGTCAGTAAAACAATTATTATCTTGCTTGCTTACTTACTGTTTAAGAAAAATAGGTCCTTAAAATCTGAGAAATTGAAATTGCAGGAATCCAATTCAGAATTGAACAAAAAAGCAGAAAATATCGCTTTCCTATTTGAAGAACTAAAAAAAAAAGAAAGACTTAAGACAAAAGTACTATCTATTGCATCACATGATCTGAGAGCTCCTTTTGTTTCACTTCAATCCTTGCTGAGGTTAGAAGGACTGGCTGGTATGAGCAGAAAAGAGCTGGAAATGTTTTTTGAGTTGCTCCAGGTAGAGGTTCAGAAATCAAGTACATTATTAGAAGAAGTATTGCTATGGACAGAATCGCAACTTAGGAATTCCACGGAAAGCAGAGAAACTTTTGATGTAAATGATCAGATAGCGCATTTACTGAAGCAGTTTAAATGCGATCTTATTCGGACAGGTATACGAATCTGTAATAATATTCCCGTACGGACGAGTGTAAATTTCAGTAAAGATATTTTTTCATTTGTTGTTAGAAACGTATTGAGTAATGCTGTCAAATTTGGATATAAAAAGGGTAACATTATTTTAAATGAGATCACCCGAGAGGAGCAACTGTGTGGATTGGTCGTACTTAACGAAGGAGAACAACTCCCTGAGGATTTTATTGATGAGCTCAATCATGCTGATATCTGGGACCACAAGAAAAGAATAAGTAAGAATGGGGCAGGCCTTGGAATTTCTCTTTGTAGAGATATGATCAAACGTGCTGGTGGAAATTTATTTTTTGAAAATAAAAAAGGCATAGGTGTGGCTGTAAATATTATTTTTTCAGAAGGTAAGGGTGACTTCCTTAACCAATTGAACAGGAATGAATGCGCGGATGTGATGTAAAGCGGTTAGTACTAAACAGCCAACTTATCGAGAACCCAGTCAAAGTAAAAAGTTGACCCTTTATCCTTCTCGCTTTCAAGTTGGATGCTTGTGCCATGGCAGCGCAATATTTCAGCAACGATATACAGCCCAATGCCAAATCCTGATATATAGGAGGTGTTCAGATTATCTACGCGATAAAAAGCCTTAAATAAATTTTTCTGATGTTTTTTTTCAATGCCTAATCCCTGATCGCGTACAAAAATGCGAATTTTTCCATCGACGCTTTCCGCGCCGATAGTTATTGTGCCACCCTTAGGAGAATATTTCACGGCATTGCTCAATAGGTTCCCCAACACCTGGTCTATCTTTGGCCGGTCTGCGAAAAGTTCGCTGGAGGCATCGCAGCTCAGTTCAATGTTGTTGTTATGCGTACCAAGATCTGCTATGCAGTCTCGCATCAGTTCCCTTAGGTTGAAAGATGATCTGTTGAGCTGCAGTTTTCCCTGTTCAACTTCTGCAACACTGAGAAAATCGCCGATCATAAGCATCATCTTTTTTACTTGGTTTTCGATTTTTGATCCCATCGCCGCGCTCTTTTCCCCGAAGAGTTCTTTGTGTTGCTGCATAATTTGTGCGCTCAACAGGACACTTGTCAGCGGTGTCTTGAGTTCATGGCTGGCCATAGAGATAAAGACGTTTTTGCGATGCTCTTCTTGTTTTTTCTCTGTGATATCCCTGGCGATCTTGGAAATTCCGATGATTTCTCCCAAATCATTTTTTATAGGGGATATCGTCAGTGATAAATCGATCAGTTTGCCTGATTTCGTCCTACGCACTGTCTCAAAATGCTTTATGGAATGTCCTCGGCGAAGACGCTCCAGAATGTAATTTTCTTCCGCATGTCTTTCTTCAGGGATCAATTTTAATATAGACTGACCGACCATTTCCTTTGAAGAATACCCAAAGAGCTTTTCGGCTGCTGCATTCCAGCTTGTGATGATTCCTTGTAAAGTCTTTCCGATTATTGCATCATAGGATGAATTTACGATGGCCACCAGTTCCGCGCTTCTTTCGACCGCTCTTTTCTGGTCTGTTATATCTATGATTGTACCGATTATCCTTCCGGCATGTTCGCTTCTACTAAAATAGGCCGATCCCTGTACCCGGATGAAAGCAATTAGACCATTGTAGCCGTTAATGATCCGACAGGTAAAATCAAAATGGCCGTCAGTTTTACGCTCACTTAGCTCTTTTATCTGTTTATAGATCGTAGGCCTGTCTTCAGGGTGTACAAGGTCGATAAGTTGTTCTTTACGGCATAACTCGTTGGGCAGGCCTAATATATGTTGCGAACGTTCGGAAATACTGACCTTTGCAGATGCTGAATCCCAGTCCCAGGTACCCATTCCTGAAGAAACAATGGCAAGCCGCAGACGTTCTTCCTTTTCCCCCAACATCGCTGTGAGTTTATCTTTCCTTTGCTCAGCCAGAACAGTTTCGGTGATGTCTTTGGTAAAGCACATAGAATGAACAAACTCCGAGTCTTTCATCAGTGCGCTTGAATTGATGTTGACATACCTCAGATCACCATTCTTGCAGATGAGTGTCGCACGGCGGTCGATAATGCGCTGATCTGCGGCAAGCATCTGCAGGATATCTTCAATGATCTCCTGGTCGGCATGAAAGTTCCTGATCGGCTTACCGATATATTCCTGCGGAGTATAACCGAGCAGATCAAGTTCTGCCTGATTGGCCCAGATTATAATCCCTTCGCTGTTGACCCAATGAAGGGATAGAGAGGCTTTATCAATAAATTCAGACAGTTCGGAAACGCTGTTCCTCAGCTTCCGGTTTTCATGTTGCAACTCTTCAATGGTATTGATGTCCGCCATAGATCTTTCAGATAGAAAATTTTATTAATGAGCCTAAAATAGGTATTACAGTCCAGTTTTGAACGGGTAAAATTACGTACTCTACAAGGGTAATAATAACGTTAAATTGCGGTATAAATACAGGTATTAGCTGATATATATGACAATATTATGTTTTGCGCAATATAAAATTATTTTACCTTTGTTTTGTATCAAAGCACAATAATCTTGTTCTACAAGATATAAAACACACTAGACACTTTTACTTTATTAAAACAAACACTTTATGCGCTATGCGTGTTTTAAAATGCATAAAATCACAAATATATGACTACTGAAATTAAAAACAGAATAAAAGAAGTATTCGAAAAACAGAAAGACTTTTTCGGAACGCAAGCAACGAAGGAAATCACATTCCGTAAAAGGCAGTTGCAAAATTTCCGTAAAGTATTTGCGAATTATACGGATGCGATCTGTGAAGCAGTGAATATCGATCTTGGAAAAAACAGGGCAGAAGCAGAGTACGTCGAAGTTCAGATTGTTCTCGATGAACTTGACGATATGATCGAAAATATGGACGAATGGGCAAAACCCATGTATGTCAAATCAAAACTTCATGCTTCGGGAGCGGAAGTCATCAGTAAGTACATTTATGAGCCCTATGGTGTAAACTATATCATAGGTCCCTTCAATTATCCGGTGCAGTTGACTTTCAGTCCGCTGATCGGTGCCCTGATGGCCGGAAATACGGCTATCATCAAACCTTCTGAAAATACACCCCATGTTGCCCAGGTTATTGAAGATATTGTTAGCGAAGCTTTTGATGAACAATATGTTGCCGTTTTTCAGGGCGCTATTGAAGAAAACACCTACCTATTGAGCCTTCCTTTTGATTACATCTTTTTTACGGGAAGCCCGAATGTTGGCAAAATTGTCATGAAAGCTGCTGCCGAGCAGCTGATTCCGCTTACCTTGGAACTGGGGGGGAAATCCCCAACGATCGTACACCATGATGCGGACATCGAAAAAGCCGTTCAGCGCATTTCTTCCGGCAAATGGATCAATTGCGGACAGACCTGTGTTGCTCCGGATTACGTTTATGTGCATGAATCTGTGAAGGGCGCCTTTATCGATCAGTTGAAATCTTATCTTAAAGCTACGTACAACGATGAATCTTTAGGGAAAATCGGCAAGATTGTAAGCCAGCATCAGATCGGGAATTTAGCGGGATACCTGGATGCCGCTCCCGAAAAAGTTATTTATGGGGGAAAATATGATCTGGAAACTCGCCATTTTGAAGCCACTTTGATGGATGATGTCAATTGGAATGATGCGGTGATGCAGCAGGAAATTTTTGGTCCGATCCTTCCTATTTTAACTTACAGCAATATCGATGAAGTGCTGAAAGAGATCAATAACAGACCCAAACCTTTGGCGCTGTACGTGTTTTCTGAAAGTCAGCAATTTGCCGATGATGTGATTGCAAGAACCACCAGTGGCGATGCGGAGATCAATAGTACATTGATCCACGTCGGATCGCATTATCTTCCTTTCGGTGGCGTAGGTGCTTCAGGAATGGGGAAATATCACGGCAGATTTAGTCTGGAAAACTTTAGTCACCAGCGTTCGATCCTGCAGGTACAATAGCGATAATTTACGCAATGGCTATAATTTACGCATACAATTAATCAATTAATCAGGACCACCTCAACGGGTGGTTTTTTTTGGGGGAATTTCCGGACATTATATTTCCGTTCCAAACTCAGATCGGGTTCGTTAACTGTTTACTCCTCAGATCAGATTAGTTAACTGTTTAATGAAAATCACCTCGACCTAGCTACTCCTTCTAGCTATCGAAGTATATGGATTGATAACCAGTGCACTATCTACTATTTTGATAAGTGTGATAGCATTGTGAAACCCTGTTTTTTTTGATTGGCAGCTCAATTATTGATATTTGGTTTGAGAGATTCTGGCGGGGTAAAATGGCTTTGAGAGGCCAAAATAGCACTGATAGAATCTAAACCTGTAATCCAGCGCGTCCACGGCAAACCAGTGAGCGGTGGATTCAAATTTTCAAATTTATGGCAAATCAAGAAGTAAATGGAAAAGTAGTTTTGATCGCAGGTGGTGCGAAAAATTTAGGGGGGTTGTTGAGCCGGGATTTTGCGGTACAAGGAGCAAAACTTGTCATTCACTACAATAGTGAGAGCACAAGAGCCGAGGCAGAAAAAACATTGTCGGATGTACAGGCTTTTGGTGCCGAGGGACTGCTTGTTCAGGGCGACCTTACACAGCTATCAAATATAAAAGCACTATTCGACAAAGCCGAGGAAAAGTTCGGGAAGGTTGATATTGCAATCAATACAGTCGGTAAAGTACTGAAAAAACCGTTTGTAGAGACGTCAGAGCTTGAGTACGACAGTATGAGTGATATTAATTCGAAGGTCGCTTATTTTTTTATTCTCGAAGCCGGCAAGCGGATCAATGATAATGGCAAAATCTGCACTGTCGTTACGTCTTTATTAGCAGCCTATACAGGCCTTTATTCGACGTATGCGGGAATGAAAGCTCCTGTAGAACATTTTACTAGGGCTGCGTCTAAGGAATTCGGACCGCGCGGAATTTCAGTTACGGCAGTAGCTCCAGGTCCGATGGATACACCTTTCTTCTACGGACAGGAATCTGAAGATGCTGTAGCCTATCACAAGTCGGCGTCTGCGCTGGGTGGACTGACCGATATTAAGGACATTGCCCCACTGATTGAGTTTCTGGTAACGGATGGCTGGTGGATAACCGGACAGACTATTTTCGCCAATGGCGGGTATACCACACGATAAAATATGTAAGCAAAAGGCAGTCAAAGCTGACTGCCTTTTGATACACAGATAACAGAGCATGATAACATAGCACAGCTTCCAGTCCGATTTGGGTTCCAAACAGGGGCAGCTTATGATCTCAGACAAGTGAAGATGATCTGCAGGAGGTTCTCGTGCTGATAACTGTATAAACGCTTATCGAGACGATGATGAATAGTAAGGACCTAGAAATAGGACTACAGGATTTTGGGATTTGTACACTCGCCGAATTCCAACAAACTGAAAGTGATATAGCAAGTGATACTTATTACATCATAAAAATAGATGAACCGATAGTCATTGCTGTAAATAGGGAATTTTATACGCTGGATAGCGGACAGCTGCTATTTGTAGGGCCGAGAAAGCGAATCAAATTCATGAACGATGCGCCAATAGGAGGCTATGTGTTATCATTTACTGCAGCGTTTTATCTGAGATCGAAATCCGACGTGAAGATACTCAACTCGATATTATTCTATGGCATTCAGAATGCCGTACAGATTGACGGTAAAATGGGAAATCAGACCTATTTTGACAGGGCTATTATTGAATGCATAAAAACGGCGCGGGTACAGGGACCGGAAATATTGGATCTAGTCGCTCATTACTGTGTAGAGTCAATTTTGTTGGAAGGATATTACAGGCTTTCTCTTCAGGGTATCCTATCGAAGCTGTGTAGTTCATCGGAGCAAATCGTTTTTAATAATTTTAATATTCTGGTATACAAGTATTATCGTGAAAGTACGTCAGTCAGTTTTTATGCCAATAAGTTAAACCTTACAAGCAGAAGGCTTTCCGCGCTCTGCGCAGCTAACAGCGGAAAATCTGCAAAAGCATTCATTTCTGGAATTGTCGTCCAGGAGGCTATTCGTTTGATCAGACATTCAAATCTATCCATTTCGCAGATTTCTTTCGAAATAGGTTTTAGTAATGTCGCAAATTTCAGAAGTTTCATCAAGAAACATACCGGCAAACAACCCCATTTGCACCATAACGAAAGAGATAATTAATTTTGGATAACGTACATCATTTGTGGTACAAGGGTTGGGATGAGTATAAACCAGACAGACCGAGCAATATCCACAGCTTCAAAAAAGGCTTTTTTAATCGTGACTTTGCTTTTTCAAATCGTGACTCAAATCAAATATTTATTTCAATAAATCGATATTTACATACTAATTTTATTAGTATATCAATCGCTTTTAGTATATTTGTTTAGTCAACGAAACGTCTCCCCGGAAGCGATATCACGCTCAAAGCATTAGAAATGTACATAGCGCAAGAATGTGGGATACGAATAAAATAGATACAATGCACGCAAAGTTTATTCAGCTTATCAAACAACACAGCCAGTTATCGGAGTCAGAAATTGATCTTTGTAAGACCTATATGGAGCCAGTGCGCTATGCCAAACATCAGATCATCGAAGAGGAGGGAAAGGTACCGGCTTACCTCTATTTCGTTGTTTCGGGCTTTGTACGTCTCTTCCATTACAATGATAAAGGCGACGAACTGACGACACATATTAACTGTCCGCCGGGATTTATATGCTCGTACCAGAATTTTAGCAATCAGACGCGTTCCGAAGAAAACCTGGAAAGCATCACCGACTGCGAACTGCTACGTATCACCAAAGCCGACCTCGATATGCTTACGGCGCAATCGTCTGCATTTAAGGGTTTTAGTATGTATGTGTTTCAGCAGGCCTTAAGTTATAATGAGAAGAGATCGAAAGAGCTAGCCACGCTTACGGCCGAAAAACGCTACCTCAAGCTCATGGCCGAACAGCCAGATTTGCTGCACAACGTACCCATGCAATATATCGCATCATTCCTTGGCATGAACCCCAAAAGTTTGAGCCGTATCCGCAAACAGATCATTAGGTAACATTTGTGAACTGGTTTTGAATGGTCAAAGCAGAACTTTGTGCTATCATTTAAAATCAGACACATGACAACAAAAAAATTGGTACTGGTATCGGGTGCAAATGGGCATCTGGGTAACAACTTGGTGAGACTATTACTTTCACGGGGTTTTCAGGTACGCGCTTCTGTGCGAAATCTCGGCAATAGCACTGCACTAAATGATTTGCCCTGTGAGCTTGTGACGGCAGATATCACCGATAAGGCTTCTTTTATACGGGCCTTGCAGGGAGTGGACACTTTCTATGCCGTAGGTGCAGCTTTTAAACTATGGGCCCGGGATCCGCAAAAGGAAATCTACGACGTCAATATGCAAGGGACCCGCAATACCATCGAAGCGGCTGCGGCGGCAGGCGTCAAAAAAATCATCTATGTAAGTTCCATTGCTGCACTGGATTATACGCATACCCCCACACGGGAGAGCAATGGCTATAACCCCGACCGGAGGGATGCCTATTACAATTCCAAAAACGATGGCGAAAAGTTGGCCTTTCAGCTAGCACGTGAATTGGGGGTTGACTTGGTCTCGGTCATGCCCGGTGCGATGATCGGCAGCGAAGCCGCTCTGCCCCTCAACGTATCGTACGATGTACTACGTCTTATTTTGACCAAACAGATTCCTGTCGATACGGGGATAGCCCTCAATTGGGTAGACGTCAAAGATGTCGCCGAGGGTTGCTACCTTGCTGCCCTACACGGAAAACCGGGAGAACGCTATATCCTCGCCAATGAAAAGTGCATGAGCATTAGCGATACGACCCGGCTGGCACAAAAGCTATATCCAGAACTTCAGCTTAAGATTCCGGCAGCTGTTCCCAAAATATTGCTTTATACGATTGCAGGCCTAATGCAGTTTGCGGCACGGCTGCAAGGGAAAGCTCCGGTGATCACCACCAAGGATATTGCGATGTTTTCGGGGCTGCAGCAGGATTTTGACATCAGTAAAGCGCGCAGCGAACTCGGCTTTAATCCAAAATGCAGCGAAGAAGCCGTACGTGAGGGATTGGCCTACCTGATGGAACACCAGGAATTACTTTAGTGCAGATCTTGAAACTTGAATCCCACACGGATCGCTTTCAGGCCAACCAGTCCCTGCAGATCTTCCACCTCAAACTGCTCTATATTTTCGTCGAGTAAGCCTTTGTGCTGTAGTAGGTTGATGTAGCCGAGGTATTCTGTTTCTTCATGTACATTGGAGTAGACAATAACCAGTTTGCCTTTTTGTGTGATGCGTTCCGTCGAGTCCTTGATCTTGGCTTTATCAATGCGTTTCTTGGCAATCTCGTAGCGCACATTGTAGGAGCCATCGATATCAAACTGTTTCTCGTCCATGCGGAAGCGGATGGAAATGGGGGTGGCAAAGACCAGTACCAATGAGGTCACCTCCAGCTGATGCGGAAGGGCGGGCTGGAGCTGCCTAAACTCGCGTTCCATCGCGCACATCACCTGCAGCTGCCACAGCCGTAAATTGCGTAGGTAGTAGAGCTCAAAATTCCGACCGGGAGCGATGGAGGACCCGATATACATGTTGTGCTCAATACCATCTGTCTTGTAGCGCTCATAATAATGTGGAAAGTATTCTTGGGCTTCAACCTGCTTTTCGTCGAGGATGGCCACCAGCTTTTTGTTGATCAGCGTGATGGAGTTGTCATAATCCTGTCTGGCCTCATAAAAACCGCCGATAGAGAGGTTGATCCGCTCAAAATAGCGGTCGATGGCTTCGGTGGCGATCCTATTTTTGTTGTTTTTCCTGAAATTCTCCAGAATAGGGTGAATATCCTGGTTAAAATAATCGAGCATAAGCTGTTCCGTATCGGTCAGCAGCGCTTGCTGCAGCGTCGTCAGGTTTCTTTCCAGATCGAAGACCTTCTGTTCAAAGAGCGGTAATCGCTGCGTTTGGTTGACCGTCGTGAACAGTGCGATCAGTTCCTTGCTCTGATTGACGAGGTCTTGACGGATGGCCTGATTGCGGGATTCTGAGGAACCCTGTACGTCGATCTGTCCATAGAGCGGATAAACATGGTCAAAGACGATTTCCTGTAGGACATAGTCTTTTCCAAAGGCACGGTCGTTGAGGAAATGGATGGCTTCCTCCTGAAACCGCCATTTGACACTCGGGTGTATAGCGGTATATTCCTTTTGGATCACCGCTTCGACCTGATTTTCAGTTTCGGCAAATGCTTTTGAGACTTTATCTTTGATAAAGGGCAAAATGAAGTTGAGCTTGTTGGCATTGACCGAATTTAGTTCCCGCACCTTGGATGAGGACATTTCCAGTAAACCCAGCACTTTGTCACCTTCGACGAGGGGAACAAAAATAAAGCTCTTCACCTGTTGCTGCTTGAGCTTGTTGATAAAATAGGCCTGCTTTGGATCGCCCAGCGGAAGCTTGTCGATATCCGGTACAACAAAATATTCATCCTTGGTGAGCAGGCTCTCCAAGGTCTCGCTGCAGAGCATGTTTTCACATTCCTCGATCGTCGAATCGTAAAGTAGATGACTGTACAGCTGCTTTTCGACAATCCGTAAGTTGTACTCGTTCCTGACCTTTTCAAAGGAGGTCAATCCGATGCGCAGATCATTTATTTTATAAATAGACCGGAAAATGCTTTCTATTTCTGCCAGCTGGACAGCGCTTTTTTCGCGCAGCAGATTGCTCTTGAAGCTGGATACCGCATTTTCAATGGTCGCATCAAAAAGCGTCATAATGGAAAAGCCTTTCAGAATCCAGCTCTGCTCGGGAAATTTGGACTTCCATAGGGCAATATCCGAAAAGTTGTCGACCAGTTCGGTAATATCTTCGGCCGTAAGATCGAGCGCCCGTTCTGTTGGAAGGACATCGATAAAATCGGCATTGAATAAGACGCGGTAATGATGGATGATATTATTCTTGTCTGGGATATCCAAAAAGAGGGGGGCATCCATGGCATCCACCTTAAAGCCGTAATACTGGCTGATGATAACGCAGCAATTGAGAATATAATAGGTATCGGGCGAGATATCACGAAGACTAAATTCATAGTGATCGCCGGCATCCGCTAATATTTTTTCCAGTCTTGCGGTATGGTTGAACGTATAGAGATGGAAGGGAATGGTAACGGCCTTGATCTCATTATGCGTCAGTGAGCTCGGGAACAGGTCGGCCAGCAGCACCTTGATAATAGGCTCATAGCGCAGCAGGTCTTCTGCTTTTTCGACCCCATCAATAAGTTCGGGGTATTTACTGATTTCTTCCAGCAGGGATCGGGCATAGCTGGCCTGAAAGCCAACCGGCGATAGGGCCGCTGCTTCAAAGGATGGTATAATCTTATGAAAAGCGATCAGGGTTTTAAACGGACTGGAATCAAAGGCGAAGTTAAACTGCATAATGGTTGTTCCCGACTAAATTAGATTATTGCCGGAAGATGTACAAAAATATAAAATAATCGGCGAAAAGAAAACCCAAAGCGGACGTATAAAAACCCTGCAATGACATTGACGCCATTGGACTGTGTTTCCAGATAATGTTGTATGCTTCGAAAACTGCAGTGTAAGAATATGAACGAACTGATGCGGTTTTAAATATTTTTGTAATGCGTATTACTTACATTTTTTGATTTTTTCTTTTAACCTTTTGCTTGCAGTTCTGATGCTCTCTTTTTGTTCTTCCTTGTCGTTGATTAAAAAATGTAGTGATTTAAGGTAGCCTTCTTTTGCTTCCGGATATCGTTTTAAATGATAGAGCGCATCGGCTTTAATTTCAAGGTGCCCCCAAAAGTCAGGGGAGCTTTTTAAACGCCGTTCTTGTTCCTGCAATATATTTTGCCATTCCCACAGATCGAAAACATAGCCTAACCCCAATCCAATACCTACAGTTGGTGTTGCGTTGTGACTGAATCCATCAAGCCGGTTTAGTCTGTACCTGATTTGTCGCTGATGCTTAGTCAGCAACCTGTCCATCTCATCGATGTATTTTGTGATCGAAATATCGTCCCAACGTTTGTTTCCGATAGCCATGTAAAAATCACCTGAAATTGTGTTGTTTCCTAGACTGTTGAGATCATTGAATAGGTCTTTTTTATTGGGCCAGTACGCTGGACTTACAGCAATGCAGGAATTGAACAGCTCATTGTTTGTCAGGTACAGATAGGTAGCAAAATATCCACCAAAAGAATGCCCAATAAGCGTTATTTTCTGTGTGTCGTATTGATTTGCTTTGAGGTAGGGGATCAATTCTTTTACAAGAAAAGCTGCTAACTTGTCTTTTTCAAGAAATTCTGTATTTCTATCGACTTGCAGGATACCTACCAGATTTGATTTGGGCATTTCCCCTGTAGCGGTAAGGTTATCGGCAGATTGCAAAACAGTTCCGTTTATGTTGGTATCATCAGCATCAAAATAGATAACGGTCTTCCTTGCCAACGTATCCGATTTGCCCATCAAAGATTTGGTCAGTATGACTTTTCTGTCGGAATTAAAGATTTGTGATTTAATCGAAAGTGTATCGGATTTTCCATACTGGGTAAGTTGCTGGCCCTGTAGGTGCGTAAGATTGTAGAGTAAAAATAGGACAATGATCAATAGAGGTTTTATTGTATTCATCTTGCATTTTATTAATTATCCAGACAAATATATAGCCTTTTTTGGTACGACGTCTTTTTCCAACAATGGTTATCTCTCTTTTGTCAAAATAGAAGCTGTTTTTCGATTTTAGGTTAGCCAAGTCCGTGTGATGTTAGTGTAATTGGAACGAATTTGAATTGTCGAGTTTTAACATATTCGCGAGCAGTGTATCCTTCAGTTCCGCTAATCTTTCCTGGCCGCTACTATCGTTTGCAAGGATGATAATAGCGGTATTTTTTTCGGGGTATAGGTAGCATAGTGCCGTGAAGCCACAACCGTCGCGCCCCGTGTGCATCAGATAGGAGAGACCATTTTCCTCTTTATCCATCATCCAACCCAATCCCATACGCATACCATCGGGCCTTGTAAACGTAGTTTTATGACTTAGTGCGATGGCTGCATGGTTATTCTTTAGATTGGTGGAAGCATACTTGAGCATATTTAGATTAGCGGATGCATACTTGAGCATATCGCCTAGTGTTGAAAACATGGAGGGAGCAGCTCTGTAACCATAGTCTGGAACAAAGGGCAACACTTTTCCACGGTCGTCATGACCAGCGATGAGCCGCCGCTCATCCTTTGCTGAAAGTTGTGGTTTTGTATCCTTCATGCCCAGTTGATCTTTTAAATATGAAGTGACCAGATCGTTGTAGGGTTTATGATAAATGCGTTCCAATAGGGCAATCAACACCATCATCGCATTTCCATTGTAGCGGAATTTTGTGCCAGGAACCGTATCAAGCACAAATTTGTGCATATCCCGGAACAGGCTGTCGGCGGTATAAACACGGTAAAACTCCCGAAATGCTTTGTGGGGCAATTTGGTGATGCTATCGAGATATTTATCATCATAATTTCTCGACATTGAAGGTAGGGCTGAAGTGTGGTTTGCCAGATCTACCAGTCGAACAGGATGTCCCTTATACTGCAAATTTGGATACTCCCCAGGTAAATATTTTCGGATATCATTATCAAGATTTACTTTCTTTTCGATGACGGCCTGCGCAAGCATTATGCCGACGAACGTTTTTGCAATGGAACCTAAACCGAAAATGGTATGGGTACGACTTAAGTTGCCCGCGCCACGGTGATAATGGTATTGCTTCGCTAAATCGCCTGTTATTATTCCGATCGATAGGTCAACGGTAATCGGAGATTGTAGATAGTGTTCTGCCGACCTTTGAACTAAGCTGTCCAGCGAAGTTTTCAAAGGGTTGCTACTTAAAATTGAGTCCTGATAAGTTTGGCCGAAACAGAATTGTATCGTGAGAATGAAAAAAACAATAACTTTTAAAGGAGTTGATTTCATATAGATCTAACAATGATAGCATAAATATAGTCAAAGAATTCGTATTCAATAATTCTGCAAACGAAATTAAGATTGCTGGACTGTTGGTTATCAGGGAAATAGAACATACAGGCTGAGCATGCTACTGACCGGAATGCTTATATTGTCGTAACCGTCTTTGCTACATGCTTCGGCTATGGTCACGACGAGAGCCAGGGTACATATCATGGTGATTTCGCTCATGTGCAGGCTTGGCTCTTGCATATAGTGTCCAATTACAACCACGGTAATCAAAGCGCATACAAAGAACACTGCGGATCCTAGTAGTGTTTTTCGCGCACCAAATAGGCGGTAAGAACCATAAGGCCATTTTTTGCCAGATAATGCTGCCATCGGATCACATATTGCCAAGGTGAGCAAGGGCAAATAATAAAAAATAGACCCTTTGTCCAACAATACCTGTGCGAGAAAGCAAAGATAGACTGCCGCAGGATAGGCCAGGCTACCGACAGATTTTCGGTCGATTGCATGGATAGATTTCAATAAACTGAACTTGATGGACAGCAATAAAATCAAAGTGAACAATCCGCATAGGATGAAAACAGACCAGTGGCTGCTGATCAAAATCGGGAATGACATGCAGATTATCCCCGTACCCACATGGACGAGTTTTCGGGTAAACTCTGCTTTGACCTTAAACTGTTGATACAATAGTTCAGCAAGTCCGAATAGCAGCAAGAAAAGGGTGCCCAACAGGAGTATGCTCTCTAAATCGTTTTTCATGATGTTGTTTTTAAAGATAAATGAGCCCATACATAGCTCCACTGAATATAAAGCTGTCAAATCGATCCAGTATTCCGCCATGCCCTGGAATGAGGGTGCTGTAATCTTTAATTTGACAGCTTCGTTTGTACCACGAAGCCAATAGATCACCCAGTAATGCGGAAAAGCAAATAAAAAGGGCGGTCTTTAAAGTTTGCGTGATGGACAGGTCGATGGATGGACAGAGGAAAAGGCTGGTACCAGTGGCAATGACCAAAGCGCCAATTAAACCCTCAACAGTTTTATTAGGACTAACCGAGGGAATAAGTTTTCTTTTGCCGAATAATTGACCGCAGAGCTGGCTGAATCCATCAAAAATCACCACCATAAAATAGATAAAACAAACCTTTTCTGTCGATGCCCTGTGCCCAAAGTTTATAAACGCAGCGATAAGAGCGACGTAAAGGACCACTACGGGATATAAGAATAGCAGCGGTCGTTCTGAAAATAGGTGGGCCTTGACAATTTCGTAAAAACCGACTATTCCAATGCAAATAGCCAAAAGTCTGACATAGTCCGTATAAATGGAAAAAAAAACAAGGATTAAAATCAGGAAGTAAAAACCCAGTTTTAACCAGCGTTCCCTGGCTTGCACAACTTGACTATTCTTATTGAGATAGCCTGTGACCAATGCCCCGATGCCAGAAAATAACAACACTATATTTGCCATCAATACATACATAATCAAGCTTTTTTTTGTAATTGGATAAGGAATATACTTTTCAGATTGGATTGCAGCTTCGGGAGAATAATCACGAGGACCAATTCTTCCAGGTAGGCCAAATAACTTACGGATAACATCAGGTGGAAATAAAAGCTGTTAAATCCGAGTACAAAATAGCTAAAGATAAATATCCCCTGGAGATAGCCTGTTAATTTATAGGACCATAAATGGAAACTAGGAAAGCGTTTAAATCGGATAAGAGCATAGATCTGGGGAACAATCCACAGGGCAATAAGTAGGATAAATTCGATTTTATAGGCCATTACAAATCCTTTTTCCAATGTTATCATGCCGATGAATGCCATGAGGTATGTCCCGATATCTGCGATCGAATCTATTTTGGCGCCAAATTCCGTCTGAAGGTTAAATAGCCTGGCGATTAATCCATCGAGGATATCGCTAATCAGGTTGATGGACAACAATAGGATAAAGAGATCCCTGTCGGCCGTTAAAAGGGCATAGCTGATAAAGGGTAGTGCCAGTATACGATAGGCGGAAAGTGCATTTGGCACATTCCATTTGTTTTCTTTTTTGGTTTCCATTTTATAGTGATTTTTTTCTGCCTAATTTTTGATGGGCCCGTGTAAAATGACCTGCCGAAAGGGCCGCGGCAATAGATAATTCTCCGGCGAGTGCAAGGGCTGCAGCTATTTCGGCATATTTTATGGCATTCCCTTCGCCATAGCAGTCCATCATTTCCAGGCACTCTCTTTGGGTCGGAAGTGCTGTTCCACCACCGATAGTGCCGACAATAAGATTGGGTAAAGTCACGGCTGCATAGAGTGATCCGTCTTTATTCAGCTCCATTCGCGTGATACCCGTTGCCGCTTCGGCGACACAGGCGACATCCTGGCCCGTTGCCAAAAACAAAGCGGCCAATCCATTGGCATAATGCCCCTGTGCACCTATAGCTCCACTTTGGATAACACCCATGGTGGACGTACGCCAATAACGATCCATCAGCTCGGCTGAAGTTTTAAGGACTTCTGACACGATGTTGGCCGGTAATGTTATTTCAGCTGTTACCTTTTTACCCCTGACATGATTGAATGCTGCGGCGGTCGCTTTTTTGTCTCCCGAGCTGTTTCCCTCAATAAACCAGTAACTGGGCTTAATAGGACAAGAGTCAATCATAAACCGGCAGATGGTCTCTGTACAGATGGTAACCATATTCTGGCCAGCCGCATCGGCAGTGAAATATTCAAAGGATATGGTTAAATGGTTGCCTTCTATCTGTATGCGGGTATCGGTTAACTTAGCAAATCTGCTTGTGCGTTTGATGATTTCCTGAAAGTTTTCTTTTTCTGCGAGGAACCAGGAAACAAAAAGACTTAAATCCTTGATGTTCTCAAATTTGAATACGGGGCTTCTCTGAACTCCTTCTTGCAGACAGATCGAGGTAATCCCGCCAGCGAGCAAACAGGCTTTAGATCCGCGGTGATAGGATGCAACCAATGCACCCTCAGTTGTGGCAAGGGGAATATGGTAATTTCCGTTGGCTGAAGTGCCATGAACTTTAAGGGGGCCGATGACCCCTGTAGGGACTTGACTCATGCCGATGAAGTTTTCAATGTTGCCCTGGAAGAGCGATGGCGATAGACGGGTTTCTGTCAAGATCGGGAATCGGCTTGCTAATTCCTCTTGTTTATTTATTACGGTTTTCATAGCTGGCTTTTAATAAAATATATGTTTATAGTCTTCCAAAGTTATTGTGATAATCGCAGTTAAAATTGTGGGAAACAATAATATAAATTTTTATTTTTGTGATTATCGCAAATAATAATTGGCTTATGTATCAGGAAAAGTTGATTCAGGAAATACAGCGGAAAATTGATCCCTCGAAATCTCTTATTGAGGTGATTGCAGACGCGCTTGATATTAGTTATGATGCGGCGCACCGCAGAATTTCAATGAAGAGCAAATTTTCAATAGGAGAGACGGTGCAGCTTGCAAATCGCTTTTCACTTTCTTTGGATAAGCTATTTCAGCAAAGTGATCACATCTTAGTAAAAAAAACAGCGGAAATCCAGTCCTTTAATGATCTGTCAAATTATCTGGAGCATTCGTTTAAATCGTTAACGGAGTTTGAACCCAATCTTCAGACTTACCTGTATTACTCGGCAAAGGATATTCCGATCTTTTATACCATCAATACAGGGCTTTTGTCCATATTCAAAAAATATGTATGGCTCAATTTATTGAGTCCAGACGGTTTGGAATTGTCTTTCGAATCTTTTTTGTCAAAAACACCCATCGATAGTAGGGGGCAGAAGCTTTACGATTATTATTCGTCCATCCGGGTGAAAGAGATCTGGAATGATACCACAATTAACAGTACACTCCAGCAGATCATCTATTTTTCCCAGGCCGGCTTACTGACAGCCGAAAACGGAAAGATGCTCTGTGAGCAGCTTAAAGAACTGCTGTTTTCACTGGAGAAAAGTTGTGTGCCAAACAATGACCAGTACCAGCTGTACTACCATGAGCTATTGATTTTAAACAATAACGTCATAGTTGGAAATAACGACAGAAAGTCATTATTCGTTCCGCATACGATGCTGGGCTATTTCATTACCAATGATAAAGACAGCTGCCGACACGCTTTCAATTTCTATCAGCATCAGCTCAAAAATTCCAGGTTGTTAAATACGGCCGGAACACGGGACAAGAAAATGTTTTTTAACAAAGTTTACCAAAAGATTGATCGCTATAAGGCGCAGGTAAGTGCGGATAATGAAATGTAAGAAGAGAGCGCGATTGGTACATCGTTATGGTTGAATCGGGTGATTGGAACGAGGTTGATCTTCGGATTGGGTATTATTTCGAAGAAAGGAGTGTCCCCTTTTGTTCTTTTTGGTCGTTAAGTCGTAAAATAGTTAAAACGAATGAAGACCATTTTACACATTACATCAAGTGCAAGAGCAGACAGCTCCTATAGCACAAATTTGGGCAAAGAAATTATCGATCGTATCAGAAAAAAATACGGCTCAATCTCCGTGATCACATGGGATCTGGTTGATACACCTCCGCCTTTGTATACCCATGAGATGGTTCAGGGATTTTATACCCCAGTAGATATGCCAGATTATCGTTCGATTAAGACATTGGCCTATGCGAATGATTTAATTGAGCGAATTAATGCGGCAGACATGCTCGTCATCAGTACGCCAATGCATAATTTCGGCATTTCTTCGCACCTTAAAGCATGGATCGATCAACTGGTGCGTTTTGGTGTTACCTACACGTATGATGACACTGGTAATCGTGTTGGACTTATTGCGGATAAAGATGTCTATTTGGCTATTGCTTCCGGTGGAATACAAAGCTCATCGCCGGTACAAGACTACGTAGCGGATTATCTCGCTGCTGTCTTCCGAACCTATGTTGGAATAACGAAAATCCAGACGTATCGGATAGAGGGTACGGCCTTCCCTAATTTTTCACCCGATTACAACGCGATATTGGCTGATTTTCCCCACTGAGGTCAACACAAGGGAATAAAACTGATGCATTAACCGTTGTTTTTAGCCCAGATCCCAAGACTTTTGCCTTGGGATCTGGTATCGATTATCACCGGAGTGCAAGGATTTGTTTTTGGTAAACATCCTGTTCAGTTAATGAAGAAGCTAAATTTAGCGCTTTAGTATAGTTGTCAATTGCGTCGGCTTGGTCAAGATCCCGATAGAGGTAGCCCAGTAATCCAAAATAATGGGACATTTTAATAAGATTAAGTTTTTTTGTTTCCTCGATACCCGCCTCTGTGCCATATACCTTGGCATAGGCAAATGCCCGGTTGAGGGCCGTCACGGGGGAGTATTCGATCAGAATCAACTGATTATAAAATTTTAAAATGTATTCCCATTTCGATTGGTTATCCACCATGGTGTGCCAATAGGCGATGGCTGCTTCGATATGGTATTTGGAGGTTTCTTGCGTATCGGTCGCCTGTACCATGTAGAAATTACCTTGATCGATCATATCGCTATCCCATCGTTGCACATCCTGTTGTTCAAAAAGTACGATTGCGCCATCCTTATCCATTCGGGCATCAAGCCGTGAGCTTTGGTAACACATTAACGCGATTAAAGCGTTGGTCTGTGGCAGGTTGGTTGTTTCATGTGCTGTCAACAGGAGAGCTAACCGTATGGCCTCCATGCATAGTTCTTTTCGAATGATGTGATTTTCATGTTGAGCATAATATCCTTCGTTGAAGAGAAGATATATCGTTTTCAATACTGCGGCCAGGCGAGCGCTTATTTGGCTATCGGATAATTCTTTTAGTTCAAATTTGCCATCCCTTAAGGCTGTTTTTGCTCTAAATATGCGCTTCTTTATAGTTTCTTTATTTGTGAGCAGCGCCTGGGCGACCTCTAGGATACTAAATCCGCATAAGATCTGCAATGCTAAACTAATCTGCCCCGCTATGGGTATTATCGGGTCACATATGGCAAATAGCATCGCTAATTGGCTGTCGCTAATGGTACGTTGGTCTATGTCGTCTGGTAGCGTCTTCTCATTCAGTTCCTTTACGATATTGTCTTTGACTTTAAGTTCAAAGACAGCCTTATGTTTAAAGTAATCTTTTACCTTGTTTTTGGCGACAGTGTAGAGCCAGGCTTGGGGGGTTGCTGGGATGCCAGTAATCGGCCAGACTTCCGAAGCTTTTAAAAATGTATCGCTGGCAATATCTTCCGCCAGCTGGATGTCGGATAATCCAAAATGACGGCATAATACAGCCGTCATTTTGGCATACAGGTCGCGAAACAGACCTGGTATCAACTCAGCTGTAGATGTAGGCTTTTCCAATGGAATTAGGATTTTAGGAGCTCACGCACTTCAATACTTCCGCCAATTTTAAATATTGGATTCTGTTTGGCAATTTCTACAGCTTCATCAATGTTTTCGGTCCGCACCACAATAAAGCCACTGACGTATTCCTTTAATTCGGTAAAGGGACCGTCGGTAACCACTTGATCAGCGGATATATGTCGTCCACTGTCGATCGTCGGTAAAAGTGTTTTCCCCTTATCCACCAATTTTTCCTGAGCAGCAATACTGGCCAGCCAGTTCATACGCTCCTGCATTTGTGCTGGAGAAGGCTTGGAATCAGCGCCGGACTTTAATCTGAAGATTAACATAAATTCTTTCATCGTTTTTAAATTTTAGTATTTACCATCAAACGATCGAGCATTACAAAAGGGGACATCTGTGCTGGAAATTGAAAAAATAACATAGGAAACAGTCCATTTTAAAAATGCTGCGGCGTATGGCAAGTTACGAAATATCGAGTGAATGTTTTTTTCTTTCGTTGGTATTAATCTACTCCCCGGGTATACGTGGGGATCCTGTAGATGGCTGTTGAAGCAGTGATAAATAGATCCGTACGATCTTTACCGCCAAAACAGACATTGGATGTCCATGGTTCATTTACTTCAATATGGCCGATCAGCAGGCCTGTCGGACTATAAATAAAAACGCCTTTGCCTGTCAGGTAAATATTTCCTTGATGGTCCAATGTCATCCCGTCAGATCCCTGATCGATAAGCGCTGTCTGTCCGCTGAGCTTGCCGTCAGTTTCAATGGTGTACCTGTACGTTTTATTCCGTTCGATATCTGCGACATAGAGGTATCTTCCATCGGGAGAGCCGACAATGCCGTTCGGTTTGCTTACATCATCAGCTACTACGATGGGTTTTTTCGCTTTTCCTGGAGGAAGGTAGTAGACTTTCTGTCCCGCTATTTCTGGCTTTTTCCGGGTCCAATAATCGCGCAGATAAAAGGGGTCTGTAAAGTAGATGCCACCTTTCTTGTCTGCCCAAAGATCATTTGGACCATTCAGTTTCTTTCCGTCGATAGCTGTCAGCAGGACGGTAACCTGACCATCTTTGCTGATTGACCAGATTTCGTTCTTTTCGTCGGCACAGGCAAGGAGCTGACCCTGATGGTTAAAGTACAATCCATTTGCGCGGCCTGCAGAATCTTTAAAAAGCGAAAGTTGCCCTTTGGTGCTATATTTCCAGATTTTGTTATTGGGCTGGTCGGTAAAATAGATGTCCCCGGCTTTATCCACTGCCGGCCCTTCGGTAAAGGCAAACTGTCGGGCTATTAATTTTAGGCTGTCCTGATGAAACAACTGTGCGCTGAGATCTAAGCCATTTAAGGAGAAGAGTACGGACAGCAGGAGAGTAGGCCAGTGCCTGCGAGAATGAGCTGAATGGAACATATCAACTAATTTATCAATTTTCCGGCAATAAATAATTTTCTCGGGCTATACGACCTGGCCTTTGTAATATTTCTTTCTTAACCAGAAAGCTACATTGACCAAGGCAATCAATGCGGGAACTTCCACGAGCGGACCGATGACGCCGGCAAATGCCTGGCCACTATTAATGCCGAAGACGCCAATAGCAACTGCAATAGCCAACTCAAAATTATTACCGGAAGCTGTAAAAGAAATGGCTGCATTTTTGGAATAATCTGCGCCCATTCGTTTACCGATAAAAAAGCTCACCAGGAACATAATAGCAAAATAGATCATCAAAGGAATCGCAATTCTGACAACGTCCATAGGAATCTGAACGATCAGTTCACCTTTCAGACTGAACATGACTACAATTGTAAATAATAACGCGATTAAGGTGATGGGAGAGATCAGCGGTACAAATTTGCTTTGGAACCATTCTTCTCCTTTTAACTTAATCAGGCTATAACGGCTGATTATGCCCATTGCAAAGGGAATACCCAAATAAATTCCGACACTTTCCGCAATCTGACCGATCGAAATATTGACATCAAGACCTTTCATCCCAAATACTGGGGGCAGAACGGTGATAAAGATATAAGCATAGACGCTGTACAATAAAACCTGAAAAATGCTATTGAGGGCGATGAGTCCAGCAGCATACTCGCGGTTTCCTTCTGCCAGCTCATTCCATACAACGACCATTGCAATGCAGCGGGCTAGCCCGATAAGAATAAGGCCGATCATATATTCGGGGTAGCCCCGAAGAAATACAATAGCTAGGATAAACATTAGAATGGGCCCTATGATCCAGTTCAGGAGCAGGGAAGTCCCCAGTATCTTTGTGTCCTTAAATACGTTGCCCATATTTTCATATTTCACCTTGGCAAGTGGTGGATACATCATCAGGATCAGGCCAATGGCAAGTGGAATATTGGTGGTACCGCTCGAGAAAGAATTGATAAAATCAGACGAAGACGGGAAAAGGAATCCAATAGATACTCCGATTGCCATCGCCAGGAAAATCCATAAGGTAAGGTATCGGTCGAGGAAACTCAATTTTTTCCTTTCATGTGCTGGGGCGCAGTTGTTGGCTGACATATTTTTTTGTTAGTGGGTATTTTTATTTATCGAGATTTTCCGCTACAAATTCAGCACTGTATGTTTTGATTAGATCACGTACCCTTCTGAATTCATTCATAACTTCTTCCTCCGTCCCGGTAGCTTTTGCCGGGTCGGGGAAATTGTAATGTAGCTTTTTAGCCCTTGAGGGAAAATATGGACAACTCTCTTTGGCATTATCACAGACCGTAATTACATAGTCAAAATCTATTGCCGCATACTCATTGACATGATTAGAGGTGTGGGAGGAGATATCAATGCCGGCTTCTGCCATAACCTGAATGGCTTTAGGGTTAACGCCATGCGTTTCTATGCCGGCGCTATAAACCTCGGCTCGGCTACCTGCGAAATGTCTTAAAAATCCTTCTGCAATTTGGCTGCGGCAACTGTTGCCGGTGCAGAGTACCAATATTTTTTCCATTTTTTAATGTTTTGATTAGCAGCAGCCGCCACCAGGTTTACAAACGGGGCCATCAGCAGCCAGATTAACCATTTTCAGCTTTACAGGTTCGGCTTTAGCAACGGGTGCGCAGCATTCTTCTCCATCTGAGGTGGTGCCACAACTTCCCCCGCGGTTAATGGCTTTGCACTGGGTATAATCTGGAGTAAGGTTAACGATTAAATCTTGTCCGGATACGGTAAAATTACCCGGATACATTTGGCGTGTATCGAACTGCGAGTTGCCAAATTCAATTTTTACAATAGCATTGGGATTAAGCGGTAATTTCTTTTCAACGATATCAACGATAGACATCGCTTTACTTGCCTGCATTGCACGGCCTTCTTCTGTTTCCCTTGGTTCCCATAGTTGGACAATGATTTCAGTCCAGGAGTTCATTACGCCACCACAATCGACGGATACGATCGGAGCCTGTTTGATTTCTGTGATATGGTAGGAGGGATCTACCCATTTACCTGCTGCATATTCAAATTGTAAAATTTGATTCGGGTTTTGCTGGAGCTGCGTTTTAAACGTTTCCCAGTTGATAAATGCTGAGTTGTTCATGTTATATTGCAATTTAACGATTAATTGGTGTAAATTTTTTTAGCAACAGTTTGTGTTCTCTTTATAAGAGTCAAAGAAAGCTGCCAGGTTTGTTTTCAATAATTTCCAGGCTTTAGGTTCAATGCAATAGCATACCCGTACACCCTCAATGGTGCCCTGGATAATACCCGCATTCTTCAATTCTTTAAGGTGCTGGGAAATTGTTGGCTGTGCCAATCCTAGTTCCTCAACCAGATCACCACAGATACACGAATTTGCACGGATGATGGATTGAAGGATCGCAATACGAGCAGGATGGCCCAACGCTTTGAGCATTGTAGCGAGCTGATTCTGCTCTTCTGTGAATATTTCTGTCTTAGTAAGTCCCATAATGTTATTGCAATATTACGATTAATTTTTCTAAAATCCCAAATTGGAAACATAAAAATTATGCTACGATGATATTAATCGTAGTATTGCGCTCAAATCGAACGCGAAATGGCCTAATATTAACTTTTGGAGCAAAGGGTTATATTGGTATAAAAAAAAAGAGACAACCGATATTCGGCGTCTCTTTTTGTACCTAGGGCGGGAATCGAACCCGCACTCCCTTAACGGGAACAGGATTTTAAGTCCTGCGTGTCTACCAGTTCCACCACCTAGGCAGGTGAGCGAAAAACGAGATTCGAACTC
>Ga0222426_100266_pt1 | contig 46815 bp, 42 predicted proteins | sample 2B50Ametagenome_FD_180087 | JGI IMG/M metagenome (GOLD analysis project Ga0222426, IMG submission 180087) | Enriched microbial communities from leaf-cutter ant dump, University of Wisconsin, Madison, United States - 2B50A (version 2) | ecosystem: Environmental > Terrestrial > Nest > Insects nest...
ATTGGCGCTGGTGGTGAGGGGCGGGACGAAGTCTCCTACCGTCTGTGCTTTGGGCCAGATGCCTGCTCGGTCCCTCCACCCCGGCAAGCACTTTCTCGCTTGCCGGGATGAAACATACAAGCCCGCTTGCGGGCGATGCTTTTGGGGCTGGCCATCCGGCTGTTGAGCACGGAGGTGCGTGAGGGCAAGAGCATCGCCCGCGAGCGGGCTCCTACGGGTGTTTTGGCGTGTGTGAGCTTCGGCTGGCTGGGGGGGCTGTCCCTTGCCGCCGCAGATGTCGTCCCACCCGAAGCTGTAGGAGCCCGCTCGCGGGCGATGCTTTTTTGGGCTGGCTATCCGGCTGTTGAGCACGGAGATGCGTGAGGGCAGGAGCATCGCCCGCGAGCGGGCTCCTACGGGTGTTTTGGAGTGACCTGGAGGGGGAGCATCGCCTGCGAGCGGGTTCCTGCGGGTGGCTTGGGGGTTAGCCGCAGGCTTTGAGTGGTTCGCGGCAGGGGTAGTAGGCGAATACGTGGCTGTGGCAGCCGAAGAAGTCCATGTCGTCGATGTGCTCGCCGCCGAGGCGTTCGGCGACGCGGTCGGAGGCGTCGTTGCCGACCTGGACCAGGCTGATCACGCGCGGGGCGTGCAGTTGCTTCCAGGCGAATTCCAGCACGGCGTTGCCGGCTTCGGTGGCGTAGCCCTGATGACGGTATTCGGGGCGCAGCATCCAGCCCATTTCCAGGTCCGGCCAGCCTTCGGGGTACATCAGGCCGGCGCGGCCGATGAATTCGCCGGTGGCCTTGTGTTCCAGCGCCCACATGCCGCAGCCGCGCAATTGCCAGTGGCCCAGCAGCATGGCCAGCGAGCGCCAGGCGTTGGTGCGGTCCAGCGGTTCGCCGTCGCCGATCCAGCGCGTGCTTTCGGGGTCGGCCAGCATGCCGGCATAGCCTTCGAAGTGTTTTTCGGTCAGGGCGACAAGGCGCAGGCGCGCCGTCTCAAGGGTGGGAATCTCGAACATCACGATCGGGTTGCAGCCAGCAGTCCGGCCAGGGCGCGGGTACTGCTGGCAAGGCTCTCTTGCCAGGACAAGCCGACAATTGTCTCACCTGTGAGCGAATCGACAAAATCCTCGACCTCGCCGGGCGCCAGCAGGTGGCGGTAATCCACGGTGATTTCGGTGCCGGCGGGCAGGTCGGCCAGCGCGAACACGAAGCCCAGGTGCCACAACCCGGTGGGGCTGAAGCTGTGGTTGACGTAGCACTCGTCCGGCCACTCCGGCGACAGCGTGTAGCGATCCTCGAACCAGCGCGCGGCGGCGTGGCGTTGTTGGCGCAGTTCGGGCGAGGCAGCGATCTCGGCGTGCCGGTAGGTGCGGTCGATCGCGTCGGGTGCGGTGACGATGCTGCCGGCGCTGACGGCCTCGTCGAGGAACAAGCCCTGGCCGGCACCGCGGATGGTGGAGGGGGCGATGCGGTAGCGCGGCAGGATCATGGCAAGGCCACGGCGGGAAATCGCGCGAGTGTATCGCGGCGCGGCGCGGCCTGTCCGGGCCGCGCCGCCGGCCTGGCCGGAACTACTTGTGGCTGGCGTCGGCCACGGCGGTGGCGCCACCTTTCGCGGCGGGCGCGTCGCCGAGCAGGATCGCGTCGCGGTTGCGCTCGATGGTGGCCAGGCCGAAGCCCTTCACCTGGCGCAGGTCGTCAACCTTCTTGAACGGGCCGTGGGCTTCGCGCCACTCGACGATGGCTCGGGCCTTGGCCTCGCCCACGCCGTCCAGCGATTTGGCGATGGCGGCGGCATTGGCCTTGTTGATGTTGACCGGAGTGGCGGCGAGCAGCAGCGTCGGTGCGGCGAGCAGCAGGGCGACGGCGAGTGCGGCGAGTTTGCGGAACATGGCGGTCCTCCTGGGACGGTGACGATGGCTTGGCGGATGCGGCGAGTGTCGCCGCCAAACCACTGTGCGCGTCCGGCCTTGGCTTGGCAGTCGGTGCCGCAAGCTGCCTGGCGTGCGTCGGCCACGGTTGTGCGCGTGGGGCGCTTGCCACGCCGATGTGGGGGTGCCGCGGAGCCACGAAGGCGCACTGCTACAATGCCGCCTTTGTTCGCCTGATGGAGCCAGCCCATGGATACCAACCGCCTGTCGCGTTTCGTGAGCGACCTGTGGGACGCTGAGATCGTTCCGCAACTGGTTGAATACATTCGTATTCCCAACAAGTCGCCGATGTTCGACAAGGACTGGGTGGCGCACGGCTACATGGATGCGGCCGTGAAGCTGATGGAAACCTGGGCACGATCCAAGCTGCAAAAGCTCCCGGGCGCCACGCTGGAAGTGGTGCGACTGGAAGGCCGCACGCCGCTGATCTACATCGACGTGCCCGGCCAGGGCGACGACACCGTGATGCTGTACGGCCACCTCGACAAGCAGCCGGAAATGACCGGCTGGGCCGAGGGCCTGGGTCCGTGGACGCCGGTGCTCAAGGGCGACAAGCTGTACGGCCGCGGCGGCGCCGATGACGGCTACGCGATCTTCGGCTCGCTGGCGGCGCTGCTGGCGCTGCACGAGCAGGGCATCCCGCACGCGCGCTGCGTGGTGATGATCGAGGCCTGCGAGGAATCGGGCAGCTACGACCTGCCGTTCTACGTCGACCATCTGGCCGACCGCATCGGCAGCCCGTCGCTGGTGGTGTGCCTGGATTCGGGCTGCGGCAATTACGACCAGCTGTGGCTGACCACCTCGCTGCGCGGCATGACCGGCGGCAACCTGACCGTGCAGGTGCTGGAGGAAGGCGTGCACTCGGGCGACGCGTCCGGCGTGGTGCCGTCCAGCTTCCGCATCCTGCGTGAGCTGCTGTCGCGGCTGGAGGATCCGGAAACCGGCAAGATCAAGCCGGAAGAGCTGTACGTGGAGATCCCGCCGCAGCGCGTCGAGCAGGCCAAGGTGTCGGCCGAGGTGCTGGGCGAGGACATCTACAGCAAGTTCCCGTGGACCGAGGGCATGCAGCCGGTCAGCAAGGATCTGTCCGAGCTGGTGCTCAACCGCACCTGGCGCCCGCAGCTGGCGGTGACCGGCATCGGCGGCATCCCGCCGCTGGAGAGTGCCGGCAACGTGCTGCGCCCGCAGACCTCGGTGAAGCTGAGCCTGCGCGTGCCGCCGACCTTGAGCGGTGCCAAGGCCGGCGAGTTCGTGAAGCAGTTGCTGGAGAAGGACCCGCCGTACGGCGCCAAGGTCAGCTTCACGCTGGAGAAGGACGGCTCGGGCTGGAACGCGCCGGCGCTGTCGCCGTGGCTGGAGCAGGCGGTGGCGGAAGCTTCCGAGCATTATTTCGGCGCCCCGGCGGCCTACATGGGCGAGGGCGGCAGCATTCCGTTCATGGGCATGCTGGGCGAGAAGTTCCCGCAGGCGCAGTTCCTGATCACCGGCGTGCTCGGCCCGCACTCCAACGCGCACGGCCCCAACGAGTTCCTGCACATCCCGACCGGCAAGAAGGTCAGCATGGTGGTGGCCGAGGTGGTCGGCCGGCACTACGAGCAGAACGCGCAGAAGTGAGTTCTGAGGAGTGAGGAGTGGGAGAGAGCCGGTGTTCCGGCTCTCTTCGCTTCGGGGATGACCATGGCCGATCACGCTTATCTGACGCAGAACTGGGCGGACATCCGGCGACGGGTGGACGAGGCCTGCCGCGCGGCCGGGCGTGACTCGTCCGGGGTGTCGATCCTGCCGGTCAGCAAGACCTTCGGGCCGGAGCTGATCCGCGCCGCAATGGCGCTGGGCATGCACCGCTTCGGCGAGAACAAGGTGCAGGAGATCCGCGACAAGGCGCCGGTGCTGGCCGATGGCGGCATCGACTGGGTGGTGATCGGCCACCTGCAGACCAACAAGGCCAAGGACGTGGCGCGGCTGGCCAGCGAGGTGCAATCGCTGGACCGGCTGGAGCTGGCCGAGGCGCTGGACCGCCGGCTGCAGCACGAGGGCCGCGCGATCGACGTGCTGGTGCAGGTGAAGACCTCGCACGAGCCGAGCAAATACGGCTTGCCGCCGGAACAGTTGCCGTCGTTCCTGGACGCTTTGCGCGGTTTCGACACCTTGCGCGTGCGCGGCCTGATGACCCTGGCCGTCCACAGCGCCGAGCCGGACGCGGTGCGCGGCTGTTTCCGCCTGTTGCGCGAACTGCGTGACCGCGCCGTGGCCGACGGCCACGAGCTGCCCCGCTTGTCGATGGGCATGAGCGGTGATTTCCCGCTGGCCATCGCCGAGGGATCCACCGAGGTCCGCATCGGCACCGCCATCTTCGGCCGCCGCAGCTACCCGGCCCACCAGCAACCTGCGTAGGTCGGGCAGCGCCCGACATCGCGGACTCCGGGCTGGCGGAAAGCCGCGGGCAGTGCCCGCCCTGCGCTTGGGTGCGGGCAGGGCAGCGCGAGTTTTTGCGAATCCCGGCTTTACCGCACGTCAGGGTTCACTTAACCCGAATCCAACAACTTGACGGGGGCTTCTTGCTAAGTTCACGGCTTCGTTACGTCGTCGGCACTGTCGGGCGGCCAACCCTGTGAACTACAAGGGATTTTTCCCGGCATGTCCATCAAGCGATCGACCGTTGCAGCTGCCTTCTTCGCTCTTGCGCTGGCAACCGGTCCACTTCTGGCCAACCCGACGGTTTCCGCTCCCCTGCCTGTCGATCTGGATGCGCCGATAAGCGCGGCGATGGCGCCGTCGTTGGCGTTGGCCAGCCCGATGCAGGCGCTGGCGACGTCGGCGCTGCCGGATGACGCCCAGTCGCTGGTGGTCACTCCCGCGGCGGCGGCGGTTGCAGGTGCCCAGGCGGCGGTGAAGGAACAGGCCTCGCAGGTCACCGACCTGCGCAAGGCGTTGCTGGCGATGGCGATGCAGCTGCGCGACATCCGCTACGTCAACGGCGGTCATGACCCGTCCACCGGTTTCGACTGCAGCGGCTTTGTCCGCTACGTGTTCGCCCACGCCATCGGCCTGCAGTTGCCCAGCAATTCCGCCTCGCAGTTCCTGGCCGGCCTGAAGGTCAGCCGCGATGACATGCAGCCGGGCGATCTGGTGTTTTTCCGTACCCACGGCAAGCGGGGCATTTCGCACGTGGGCATTTACATCTCCAACGGCCGCTTCATCCACTCGCCGTCCACCGGCAAGTCGGTGGAGATCTCCAGCCTCAGCAATGGTTACTGGGCCAAGCGCTTTGCCGGCGCCAAGCGTCCGGAGGCGATGGCGGAAGTGGTGGAAAAGGGCTGATGCCCGCTGGCCCTGGATGACCCGCAAGCCGCCTTCGGGCGGCTTTTTCGTGGCGGCCTTTCTCGTGACGTGTTGTCGCGTTGGCTGGCGACTTCCCGCCATCGTGGCTACGCTTGTGGCTGGTCCCCGGAAGTCAGCTGATGCCGTTCAATCTCCCGCCTGTCACCCGCAACCTGTTGATCGCCAACGTGGTGGTATTCCTGCTGCAGCAGGTGGCCGGGCCGCTGATGCTGCAGTACTTCGCCTTGTGGCCGTGGGGGCCGGACCATCTGTTCCGCGAAGCCGATGGCCTGTTGTCGATCGGCTTCCGGCCCTGGCAGGTGGTGACCTACGCCTTCATGCACGGCGGGCTGGAGCACATCGCGTTCAACATGCTGGCGCTGTACATGTTCGGCGGCACCATCGAACGCACCTTCGGCTCGCGGCATTTCATCGTCTACTACTTCGTCTGTGCGGTGGTGGCGGCGGTGGCCCAGCTGTTCGTGGTGCACTGGTTCACCCACGGCTTCTATCCCACCGTGGGGGCTTCCGGTGCGATCTTCGGCCTGTTGCTGGCCTTTGGCATGCTGTACCCGCGCGAGAAGGTGATGCTGATGTTCCTGCCGATCCCGATGCCGGCCTGGCTGTTCGTGATCGGCTACGCCGCGGTGGAGCTGGTGCTGGGCGTCACCGGCACCCAGGCCGGCGTGGCGCACTTCGCCCATCTCGGCGGCATGCTGGGCGGCATCGTGCTGATCCAGTACTGGCGCGGCAGATTGCCGATGAAACCGAAGCGCCGATTGATGCGTTGAGGGCCGGGATTGGGGATTCGGGATTCGGGATTCGCAAAGGCGTCGCACGCCGTGGCATGCGGCGACACGATGCGACGCTTTGGCGAATCCCCAATCCCGAATGCCGAATCCCGGGCGGCCGGCCTTCTGGCCGCCGCCCTACCGCAATGCCAGGAAGTCGGCGCTGACGACGAAGCGGACGGCGTCGAGGCGCAGGCGGGATTGGGGGAGGGCGCTGAGCAGGTCGCTGCGTTCGCCGGCGATGGCGGCGATTTCCGCTTCGCTGACCGACGGGTTCACCGCACGCAGGGCGAGCAGGCGCGAGAGTTCGGCGTCGAGCGTTTCGGTGGCCTGGGCCACGGCTTCGTCGATGCGTTGCTGGCTGCGGGTGGTGGCCAGCGCTTCGGCGCGTTCCAGCATCGGCGGCACCAGCTTGCCGAGGAACTTGCGGTAGCGCGGCACCTCGATGTTGCGGTCGGCGGCTTTGCGCAGGGCCACTTCGCTGGGCACGAAGTCGGCGCGTTCGGCCAGCCGGGTGTCGACCGTGACCACGATCGGCAGCGGCGGCAGGAAGCGCTCGGCGTCGAGCTTGCGGTCGGCCACGCATTCCAGCACGAACACCGATTGCAGCAAGGCGCTGCGCGGTGGCAGTGCGTCGTCGACCATGAACGAGGCATTGCCCTGCTCGCCGGACAGCGCCAGGTCCAGTGCGCCGGCGACCAGCGGGTGGTCGAGACGAAGCAACGGCAGATCCTCGCGGGCCAGCGCCACGTCGCGTGAGAAGGTCACCGCCTGCGGGCCTTCGGCGAAGCCGGGCAGGGCATCGGTGGACAGGTATTGCGGGTCGAGCAGCAGCACCTGGCCGCCGAGCTCGTCGGCGTGGATGCCGAAGGCTTCCAGCAGGTGCTGCACGAAGGCATCGCGGCTGGGGTCGGCATCTTCGCGGGTGAACGCCTGCTGCAGTTCGTCGGCATGCGGGTCGCGGCTGGCGGCCAGTTCCAGCAGGTGGTCGCGGCCACCGCGGATCAGCGCGGCCATCTGTTCGTGGCTGGCGTGGGTTTCGACCAGCAGCGCGTCCAGTTCCTGGTCGCGGCTGTCGTCGCCGCGGGCGTGCTCGTCGGCCAGCCGGGCCAGCGTTTCGCCATAACGGCGAAGCAGTTCGCGGCCGTCGGCGGGGCTCTTGCGGAAGGCGTCGACGCCTTCGTCATACCAGCGCGCCAGCACGTGCTGGGCGCTGTCGGCCACCGCCAGCACGTGGATGTGGATGTCGTGCTTCTGGCCGATGCGGTCGAGGCGGCCGATGCGCTGTTCGAGCAGGTCCGGGTCCAGCGGCAGGTCCCACAGCACCAGATGATGGGCGAACTGGAAGTTGCGGCCTTCCGAGCCGATCTCCGAGCACAGCAGCAGGCGCGCGCCGTCGGGCTGGGCGAAGTAGGCGGCGTTGCGGTCGCGCTGCACGATGCCCAGGCCTTCGTGGAAGCGCGCCACGCCGACGCCGCTCTTCGTGCGCAGCGCCTCTTCCAGCGCCAGCACCTTGGCCTGGCTGCGGCAGATCAGCAGGAACTTGTCCTGCGGGTGCGCGTCGAGCAGGGCGACCAGCGCGTCCAGGCGCGGGTCGTTGGCGTAGTCCACCTCGATCTGTGCCGGCGGCTGCTGGATGTCGGCGTGGAATTCGGCCAGCAGCGACTGGCGCGTGCTGGCGTCGACCTCGTCGGCGTCGATCAGGTGCCACTGCGGCAGGCGCTCGGGGAAGCCGCCGACGCCGGCGCGGTTGTTGCGGAACATCGCCCGGCCGGTGCCGTGGCGGTCGATCAGCGTGGCCAGCAGCTCGCGGGCGTTGGCCGGCTTGGTGCTGTCGGCGAGCAGGACGGTGAGCGCGGCGTCACCGTGGAAGGCTTCGGCAAGAGTGGCGCGCTGGGTTTCGTCCAGTGGCTCGCCGTCGAGCAGGCGGTCGGCGATCTTCGACAGCGCCAGGTAGCTGTCCGACTCGGCCAGATAGCCGTCCAGATCGTGGTAGCGCTGCGGATCGAGCAGGCGCAGGCGGGCGAAGTGGCCGCTGCGGCCGAGCTGCTCGGGGGTGGCGGTGAGCAGGATCACGCCGGGGATCGCCGCGGCCAGTTTTTCGACCATCGCGTAACGCGGGCTGGCTGCTTCCGGCGACCAGGCCAGATGATGGGCCTCGTCGACCACCAGCAGGTCCCACGGCGCATCAAGCAACTGCTGCGCGTGCTTGGGCGAGTTCTCCAGGAAGCTGAAGTCGGCGATCACCAACTGTTCGTCCTCGAACGGATTGCCGCCCTCGCCGGACTGCTCCAGCGCCTCGCAGCGCTCCTCGTCGTAGATCGCGAAGCTGAGGTTGAAGCGGCGCAGCATCTCGACGAACCACTGGTAGACCAGGGTGTCGGGCAACAGCAGCAGCACGCGCGAGGCGCGGCCGGTGGCCAGCTGGCGGGCCACGATCATGCCGGCTTCGATGGTCTTGCCCAGGCCGACCTCATCGGCCAGCAGCACGCGCGGCGGGCGGCGCGAGGAGGCGATGCCGGCCACGCGCAACTGGTGCGGCACCAAGCCGATGCGTGCGGCGCCCAGGCCCCACATCGGCGAGCGACGGGCTTCGGCGCGGCGGCGCAGGCCATCCAGGCGCAGCTCGAACTGGGCCACGCTGTCGGTGCGGCCACCGACCAGGCGGTCGTCGGCCTGGCTCACGCTCTGCTCGTCGTCGAGCTGGCCTTCGTGCAATTCGCGGCCTTCGCCGCGGTAGATCAGCAGGTCGTCGCGGATCTCGACACGTTCCACCAGGAAGGCGATGCCCTTGCCGGCCACGCGCTGGCCGGCGCGGAATTCGGCGCGGATCAGCGGAGCGGAATCGATGGCATAGGGACGCAGCACGCCGGCCTTGGCGAACAGCACCTGCACGCCACGTCCTTCGACGCGCAGCACGGTGCCGAGGCCCAGCTCGGGTTCGGCGGAGGAGATCCAGCGTTGACCAGGTACGAACATTGTGCAGCCGTGAGACGTGAGGGGCGGCAATTATCCGCTTCACGGCGCGTGCTGGGAACCTTTGCAATCCATCGTGGTCGTCGGGCGGCCGTCTTGGGCCGGCCCGGCAGGATCCATCGAAGGCAGTGCGTCAGCTCCCGGCCGGATGCTGCGGTGGAGGAGCCTTCTGCTGCCTGCCGTGCATGGCGAGCCGTTTCCGGCTGATCAGGTTTCCGACCACTGACGCAACAGGTTGTGGTACACGCCGGTCAACTGCAGCAGGGCGGCGGGGTTGGCGCCGGAGGCGGTAAGGGTCTGGATCGACGCATCCAGCTCGAACAGCAGGCGGCGCCGGCCGTCGTCGCGGACCAGGCTTTGCACCCAGAAGAACGAGGCCAGTCGTGCGCCGCGGGTGACCGGAGTGACCCGGTGCAGGCTGCTGGAGGGATAGATGATGGCGTCGCCGGCGGGCAGCTTCACCTCGTGCTCGCCATAGGTATCACTGACGATCAGCTCGCCGCCATCGTAGTCGTCCGGCTCGTTGAGGAACAGCGTGCAGGAGATGTCGCTGCGCATCTGTTCGCCGTTGCCCGTGCCCATCACTGCGCCGTCGACATGGAAACCGTACTGGCCGCCGCCTTCGTAGCGGTTGAAGCGCGGTGGCAGGGTGCGCTGCGGAAGCACGGCGGCGTGGTAGAGCGGGTGGCGGGCCAGTGCGGCAAGCACCAACTGACCCAGCTGCGCGCGCAGTGGCGAGGCCTCGGGCAACTGCAGGTTGCGCTTTACCTGGGCCCCCTGGGCGCCGACGGTTTCGCGTCCGTCAGTCCATTCGGCATTCGCCAGCGCCTGCTGGAAATGATGGACCTGTTCGCCGGTCAGGACCTCGGGGATGTGCAGGAGCATGGATGCGGGTTCCTCGAAAAAGCAGGGCCCTCCCGGTGAGGGGAGAGCCCTGGATGGTACGGCGTTACGGCCTCGGCCGGCTCAGAAGCGCAGGTCCGCGCTGAGCAGGAAGGTGCGCGGCACGCCCGGGGTGTAGCGGTAGCCACTCTTGTTGATGGCCGCCACGTATTGCTTGTCGAACAGGTTGTAGGCGTTCAGGCGCAGCATCAGGTGATCGTTGAGCGCGTACGAGGCGACCGCGTCGGTGACCATGTACGACTTGGTGAAGGCCGGCGTGCCCACCGCGCCATCCGTGCCGCGATGCATGCCGGCGGTGTAGCGCACGCCGCCACCGATGGTCAGGCCGAACGGGAAGCGGTAGGTGGTCCAGCTGGTGAAGGCGTCCTTCGGGGTGTAGGTGAGGTTGTTGCTGCCGTCACTGGTGATCAGGCTGCCCTCGTCCACCTTGGTCTTCTGGTGGGTGTAGCCGGCGGAGACCATCCAGTTGTCGGTGATGTGGCCAACCATCGACAGCTCGATGCCGCTGACCTTCTTCTTGCCGGTCTGGGTCGGGTTGCCGAAATCGTCCAGCACCTGGCTGTTGATCTCGTTGGTGACGTCGGTCTGGAACAGTGCGACGTTGAGCGCCAGCGCATCATCCATGAAGCTCCATTTGCCGCCGACTTCGGCAGTCCTGGCCTTCTGCGGGTCGGCGTTGATGCTGTTGGCGCTGCCGGCCGCAGCGGTGATCGAGAAGTTGGCGCCGCCCGGCGGCTGCTGCGACAGGGCGTAGTTGGCGTACAGGCTGGTGGTGTCGTCGACCTTGTACACGGCGCCGAGCTTCCAGTTCAGCAAGGTGTCCTCGACCCGGGTGTCCTCGGTCTGCACGATGCTGCCCAGTGCCGCGCCGTTGCAGGCCACCGCGCCGCGACCGGTGCCGTCATTGCAGATGGCGGTGGCGTCGTACACGGTCTTGTAGCGGTCGGCGCGCAGGCCGGCGGTGAGCAGGAACTTCTCACCGAATTTCAGCGTGTCGAACGCGTACAGCGAGGCGGTGTCGGTCTTGCCGTGGCTGCCGCTGCCGTTGCGCGCCCACGACAGCGAACCGGTGTCGTTCCAGTCCGGGTCGTACAGGTTGGCGTCGGGACGGCTGCCGCTGCCGGTGGTGTTGTAGTTGTACTGCTCTTCGCGGGTCAGCTCCAGGCCGGCGCTGAGGTTGTGCTGCACGCTGCCGGTGGTGAAATCGGAGCGCAGGTTCAACTGGTCGGTAAGGATCCTGTTCTTCTGATCCTTGTAGTTGTCGTTGCCGCGGACCAGGGTGTAGCTGGACAGGTCATCGAAGTCGGTCCACTGGATGTTGGCATTGGTGCCCATGAAGGACGAAACCAGGTAGTCCTGCTCGGTCTGGCCCCAGCGGGCGACGTTGGTCAGCTTCAGCGTGTCGGAGAAGTCATGCTCGATGCGGAAGGTCGCCATCTTCGCCTTGACGTTGTCGTGGTCGTCGCGGGTGCCGTAGAAGTTCTCCGGGTCGACCGGATGCCCCGACAACTGCTCGATGCCGGGCTGCGGCTCCCAGCCGGGCAGGCCGATGGTCGGCACGAAGCCGTCGGGGACGTTGTCCTGGTCGATGTACAGCAGATTGACGTAGTAGCGGGTGGCGCTGTCCAGACCGAACGCCAGCGAAGGCGCGATGCCCCAGCGGCTGTTGTTGACGTGGTCACGGCCGGCCACGTCGCTGTCCTGCCACATCGCGTTGAGGCGCAGCGCGGCGCCGTGGCCGAGGTTCTTGTTCCAGTCGGCAGTGGCGCGTTTCTGGCCATCGACGCCGGCACTGATGGTGGCCGAGGTCGCGTCCTTCAGGTGAGCCTGCTTGCTGACCATGTTGATCGAGCCGGTCGGTGCGCTGCGGCCGGTGTCGGTACCGGCCGGACCTTTGGTCACCTCGATCTGCTCGATGTTGAACAGGTCGTGGGAGATCGATCCGAGATCGCGCACGCCATCGACGTAGATGCTGCTGGAGGTGTCGAAACCGCGCATGTAGATGCTGTCGCCGGTGCTGGTGTTGCCGTTCTCGCCGGCATAGAACGTGCCCACGCCGGGGGTGTTGCGCAACGCTTCGGTCAGGCTGGTCGCACCCTGCTGGTTGAACAGGCCTTCGTCGATGATCTGGATGGTCTGCGGGGTGTCGTGCAGCGACTGGGTGAACTTCGGCGAGGACAGGTAGCTGTTCGCCGCAGTGGCATGCACCTTCACGCCGGGAAGGTTCTTCGTGTTCTGCGCATCCGGCAGCATGTCGGCCGACGGTGTCACGTCAGCGGCGATGGCGGGCAGGGCCAGCGCCAGGCTGGTGAACAGGGTTGCCGCCGTCAGCATGCCCGCAGCCGGGGAGGACTTGCGGGAGGTGACGGCGTGTTTGCGCGATTTGATGGGCATGAAGAATGTTCCGTTGATGATGTTGCGTGCGTGTCGACAAGGCCTGGCGGTCTGGCGATGCAGGGGTGGCGCATTGGCTGGATGCCGTTGTCCGACGAAAAGCGAGGCGCGCGGCGGAGGGCTGCAGGCGTCGCACCGACGGGCAGGAAAGTCCTTGGGCTCAATGGCACCGGCACGTCCCGCTGGCGCGGAAGCTGGCGGCCGGAGCAGTTGCATACGATATTTTTAATGAGAATGATTTGCAATACCTGATGGGCGGCCGATGGCCGGCATCGGGCGCTTTTCCCTCGATGCATGCAGCGAGGCGGGCCACTCCCGGTGCGCTGCGCTGAGGTGCCTCGACGCGCCGGGTGGGCATGGCCCGCCGCAACCCGCGCGTCACGGCGGGCGTTGACCACGCTGCGAAATCCCCATTTCCGATCCCGGCCCGCGTCGACGCGGGCCGAAAAAAAGGGCCCCGCATGGTGCGGGGCCCTGATCTCACGCCGCGATGAGCGGCGGCATGAAGGTTCGACTTACCAGATCTTCACCTGCTTGTCGTCCGGACGCACCATCGCGTCGCCCGGCTTGCACTGGAACGCGCTGGCGAAGGCCGGCATGTTCGAGGGCGCGCCGATCGCACGCAGCGAAGCGGGAGCGTGCGGGTCGGTGTTGAGGTACAGCAGCGCCTGCTTCTCGCGCACGTTGCCGCGCCACACGCGGGCCCAGTTCAGGAAGAAGCGCTGGTCCTGGGTGTAGCCGTCGATCTTCTCGCCGGCTTCCTCGGGATGCTGCTTCAGCGCGGCCTGCAGCGCGTCGTAGGCCACGTTCAGGCCGCCCAGGTCGGCGATGTTCTCGCCCAGGGTCAGCTTGCCGTTGACGTGCGCGTCCGGCTTGTCCTTGATCGGCGCGTAGTCGTTGAACTGCTGCACCAGCTTGTCGGTGCGGGCGTCGAACTTCTCGCGGTCGGCCTTCGTCCACCAGTTGATGTTGTTGCCGTCGCCGTCGAACTGGCTGCCTTCGTCGTCGAAGCCGTGGCTGGCCTCGTGGCCGATCACCGCGCCGATGCCGCCGTAGTTGATCGCGTCGTCGGCGTTGGCATCGAAGAACGGCGGCTGCAGGATCGCGGCCGGGAAGTTGATCGTGTTGTCGGTCGGGTTGTAGTACGCGTTGACCGTCTGCGGGGTCATGCCCCATTCCTTGCGGTCGGTCGGCTTGCCGATCTTGGCGATGTCGTAGTCGTAGTTGAACTTGGACGCCGCCATCACGTTGCCGTAGTAGTCGTCCGCGCTGACCTGCAGGCCGGACCAGTCACGCCAGGTGTCCGGGTAGCCGATCTTGGGCAGGAAGGTGTTCCACTTGGCGATGGCCTTGGCCTTGGTCTCGTCGCTCATCCAGTCGAGGGTCTCGATGCGCGCCTTCAGGGCGTTGCGCACGTTGTCGACCAGCTCCTGCGCACGCTCCTTGGCTTCGGGCTTGAACATCTTCTCGACGTACAGCTTGCCCAGCGCCTCGCCCATCGAGCCGTTGACGGTGCCCAGCACGCGCTTCCAGCGCGGCTTCTGCTCCGGCTGGCCGGCCAGGGTCTTGCCGTAGAAGTCGAACTTGTTGTCCTGGAAGGCCTTGCTCAGGTAGTTCGAGGCGTCGTCGATGGTGTGGAAGCGCAGGTAGGCCTGCCACTGCGCGATCGGCGCGCTGGCCAGCAGCTTGTCGAACTCGGCGAAGAACTTCGGCTGCGACAGCGAGAAACCCTTGTCGATGGTCACGCCCTGGGCGTTGAAGAACTTCTCCCAGCTGAAGTGCGGGGTGACCTTGTCCGCTTCGGCGACGGTCACGAAGTGGTACTGGTTTTCCGGGGTGCGCAGCTCGACCGGAGCCAGCGAGGCCTTGGCCAGCTCGGTCTCGAACGCCATCACCTGGTCGGCCTGGGCCTTGGCGTCGGCTTCGGACACGCCGGTCAGCTGCAGCGTCTTGGCGATGTAGGCCAGGTAGGCATCGCGTTCGCCGGCGTGGCTGGCATCGGTGTAGTAGTCGCGGGTGGGCAGGCCCAGACCGCTCTGGAAGGTGTAGCCGATCTGCGTTTCGGCGTGCTTGAAGTCGGCGCCGGAGCCGAACGAGAACACCTGGGCATCACCCTCGGCGTAGGACTTGGTGATGTAGTCGGCCACGTCGCCGCCGTTCTTCAGGCCGTCGATGGCTTCGAGCTTGGGCTTGATCGGGTCGAAGCCGGCCTTCTCGATGGCGTCTTCGTTCATGCCCGACTGGTACAGGAAGCCGATCTTCTGCTCGACCGAGCCGGCCTGCGCGTCGGCCGCGCCCTTGGCGGCGGCATCGACGATGTCGTGCTGGGTGTTCAGGCTGTTCTCGGCCAGCTGGTCGAAGGCGCCCCAGCGGGTGCGGTCGGCCGGGATCGGGTTGGCTTCGACCCACTTGGCGTTGACGAAGCCGTTGAAGTCGGAGCAGGCCAGTGCGCTGTCGCCCAGCTCGCTGACGTCGAAGATGCTCTTGCTGTCGACGGCGGCGGTGCTGCCGGCGTCGGCCGGCGCGGCGCTGGTGTCGGCGGCCGGAGCTTCGGCGGCCGGTTCCTGCTTGCCGCAGGCGCTCAGCGCCAGGGTGGTGCTGATGGCCAGTGCCAGCGCCAGGGGCTTCAGATACTGCTTGCTCATGGATGTCCCTCTGTGGTGAGTGAGATGTTGGTCAGGCCGTGCCTGCGGACCATGCGGAAACTCCCTCGAACGCTTCCGGCAATGATCATGACCGCCCACGCTAGGCCAAACGTCATGGGTCGGTACAGTGTCAAAGGTCAGGGGGGGGAGGGGCGCCCATGGCGGCCGTTTTCCCGCCGGAAGCCGCGGGCGGTGCCCGCCCTACGATTCCGTGGCGGCCGGCGGCTGGATCACGGCGGGCGACGCGGCGGGCAGGGTGTCGGGGGCCACCGCGCCGCCGGAAATGATGAAGGCCATGGCCTGGTCCATGGTCCAGTCGGTGGGGATCAGTTCGTCGGCCGGCACCATTTCCAGGTAGCCGCCGGTGGGGTTGGGCGTGGTCGGAATGTAGACCGCGGCGATCTCGCGCCCGCTGCCTTCCTCGGTCATCACCCGGGTGACGAAGCCGACCACCTTCATGCCCTTGCGCGGAAAATCCACCAGCACCACTCGCTGCATGCCCGAGGGTTTCTGCTGCAGCACCGCCATCAGTTTCTTGGTGCCGCCGTAGATCGTCTGCACCAGCGGAATCCGCGCCAGCAGGCCGTCGAAGGCGTTGAGCAGGCGCTGGCCGATCATCCGGTTGGCGATGAAGCCCAGCAGGTACAGCGCCAGCAGGGTCAGCAGCAGGGCGATGATGAAGGTCAGCCACTCCATCTTCAGCGACTCGGCCGCATGCGGCGCCACCAGCGCCAGCGCGTTGAGCAGCCCGGCCACCAGCGGCGCGCCGATCCCCGCCAGCATGCCCAGCACGAACTTGAACACCGCCCAGGTCACCCACAGCGGGATGAAGGTGAGCAGGCCGGTCAGCAGATAGCGTTTGAGGCGCAGCGGCGGCATGGCGCGATCCGGGAGCAGGGGAAAACGTGCATTGTAGGTCGGGCACTGCCCGACGATGCGTGCGGCGACCGTCGGGTGATGCCGGGCCTACGCGGAACGGGCGTGCGGCTTGAGGCGCACGTAAAGCTGCTTGCGCACGCGGGCAACGACTTCGCCGGAGGCGGTGACCACGTCGGTGTCGAACCAGCGCAGCACCTTGTCGCCGCCGGCGGCGGCCGCACGCAGTTCATCGACCACGGCGGGATCGAGCCTGAAATGCGCGTACACATGCTCGCGTCCCGGCGCCACGAAATCGATGGTGCCGGCCTTGTCCCACACGTAGTAGTTCTTGCCCAGTTGCTGCATCACCAGCAGCATCCAGAACGGATCGGTCATCGCGAACAGATTGCCGCCGAACTGGCTGCGCACGTAGTTCCGGTTCCACCAGCGCAGCCGCAACACCACCTCCGCCGAACTCCAGTCCTGCGCGATCGAACGCACCCGGATCGCGTTGAACAGAAACGGCGGCCAAAGGTTGAGCACGCGACGGAAAGCGGTGGGAGTCAAGGTTGGAGAGCCGGGATTCGGGATTGGGGAGTCGGGATTCGGAAAAGCGTCGCACGTCGGGACCTGAGCGGAAAGCCGGTTTTTCGCCCTTGCGAATCCCGAATCCCGACTCTCGAATCCCGGCCTAGAACAACACCGAAGCCATGCGTCGCCGGTAGCGGCTGACGAGGTCGGCGTCGTCGAGGGTGGCGAAGGCGGCGAGCAGGCGCTTCTTTGCCTGGCCGTCGTTCCAGTCGCGGGCTTTCTGCAGGATGGCGAGGAACTGTTCGAGGCCGCCTTCGGCGTTGCCTTCCAGCAGCAGGCGCACGCCGAGCTGGTCGCGGGCTTCCCAGTCGGCGGGATCGGCCTGCACGCGTTGCTGCAGTTCGGCGGTGGCGGGCGCGCCTTCCAGTGCGCGGGCCAGTTCCAGCTCGCTGCGCAGGCGGGCGGCGCGGGCATCGGTGGCGAGGTTGGCGGGCAGGGCGGCCAGTTCGGTTTCGGCGGCCCGGGCATCACCGGCGCGCATCAGCGCCACGGCCAGGTCGAGCTTCAGTTCGTCCTGGCCGGGGTTGGCGGCGACTTCCCGTTGCAGGCGGGCGACCGTCTGCTCGGCGGTTTCCGCGGTGGCCTCAAGCGGGGCCGGTGCTTCGGCCGCGGCTTCCAGCGGCTGCACGTGGCGCGACAGGAATTCGCGGATCTGCCCTTCGGGCAGGGCGCCGCTGAAACCGTCGACCAGCTGGCCGTCCTTCACCAGCACCACGGTGGGTACGCTGCGGATGCCGAACATGCCGGCCAGTTCCTGCTGGCCGTCGACGTCGATCTTGCCCAGCCGGAACGCGCCGTTGTAGTCGGCGGCGAGCTTTTCCAGGATCGGCCCCAGCGTCTTGCATGGCTCGCACCAGGTGGCCCAGAAATCAAGCAGCACCGGGGTGCTCATGGAGGCTTCCAGCACGTCGGTCTCGAAAGTCTGCTGGTCGACCTCGAAAACGTGTGGTGCGGTGGTGGCGTCAGTCACGGGGAGGCTCCAGTTCGGCGAGTGCCGCTACAGGTCGGGGTGGCGGCAAAGCATATCAAGCCGGTCAGGGCATGCCGGCAGGCCAGCGCGTTCACGGCAGATTTGCGAGAATCCACGAATGGTCCCGCCGGAACAGGGCATCGGTCGCACGGGCATGACATCGCCAAATACATTGCTGATCTGCGAACACTGCGACACGGTCTACCGTCGGCGCCCGCTTGGCCGTGGCGAGGTCGCTCGCTGCGCGCGCTGCCATGCCGAGCTGGAGCGCCACCATCTGCTGAGCGTGAATGCGATGCTGGCGCTGATCCTGACGGCGCTGATCGTGTTCGTGCAGGCAAACATGTGGCCGATCGTGACGCTGGGCCTGAGCGGGCAGTTCAGCGGCACCACCCTGTGGGGCGTGATCATCGCGATGTGGCGCGAGCACGCCCAGGTGGTGTCGGTGCTGGTGGCGGCCACGCTGTTCTTCTTCCCGTTGATGAAGATGCTGATGCTGGGCTGGTTGCTGGTGTTCGCCCGCGGTGGCCGGCGCGCGCCGGGCTTCGTGCGGCTGATGGTGATCCTGCACTACCTGGGGCCGTGGACGATGAGTGAGGTGTTCGTGCTGGGCGCGCTGGTGGCGATCGTCAAGGCGCACGTCTATTTCGACGTGATCGCCAATCCGGGCATCTACGCCTATGCCGCGCTGACCTTCCTGATCACCATCTTCGCCGGGGTCGACCTGCGCCAGTTGTGGGACGACATTCCGGAGGCGGGCGCTTGAGCGCGCTGCCGCGGGCCGCCGAGCTGGGGCTGATCGCCTGCCCGGTATGCGGGTTGGTCTGTCGCAACGTGGCCGGTGACCGTCAACTCGATGGCGATGGCGTGGGTGACGCGATGGCCTGCCCGCGGTGCGGTTCACTGCTGCGCCGGCGCAAGAGCAACAGTTTCATGCGCACCTGGGCGTTGCTGATCGCGGCGTTCCTCATGTACATCCCGGCCAACGTGCTGCCGATCATGCGCACCGCCAGCCTCAATGACATCGACGACAACACCATCATCAGCGGCGTGGTGGAGCTGTGGCGGGCGGGCTCGCCCTACCTGGCGGTGATCGTGTTCAGTGCCAGCATCGTGGTGCCGGTGCTGAAGTTCCTGGCGCTGGGCATTCTGCTGACCAGCAGCCAGCGCTCCAGCGCCTGGGCACGACTGCAGCGCGCCAGGCTGTACCGCGTGGTGGAACTGGTGGGGTACTGGTCGATGCTCGACGTGTTCGTGGTGGCGTTGTTGACCGCGCTGGTGCGCTTCAGCGTATTGAGTCGGGTGGAGCCGCTGCCCGGCGTGATTTTCTTCGGCCTGACCGTGGTGCTGACCATGCTGGCCTCGATGAGTTTCGATCCCCGGTTGATCTGGGACGGCAGGAATAGCGATGACTGAGAGCCAAACCCGAAATCCGCGCGCCGAGGGCGGTGCGTTGCCGCAGCCAGTGGTGGAGCGGCGACGTTTCAACGCCTCGTTGATCTGGCTGATTCCGGCCCTGGCGGCCCTGGTCGGGCTTGGGCTGGTGGTCAACAACTGGCTGCAGGCCGGCCCGCACGTGACCATCAGTTTCCAGAGTGCCGAGGGGCTGGAAGCCGGCAAGACGCAGGTGAAATACAAGAACGTGGTGATCGGCCGGGTCGGCCGGATCGAGCTCAGCGAGGATCGCAGCCATGTGCTGGTCGACGTGGCGCTGGAGAAGAATGCGGCGGGCTTTGCCACCGCCGATACGCGTTTCTGGGTGGTGAGGCCGCGGATCGGCCTGGGCGGCGTGTCGGGCGTCGACACCTTGCTGTCCGGCGCCTTCATCGGTGCCGATGTGGGCGACTCGAAGGAGCCTCGCGACAAATTCACCGGCATGGAAGCCCCGCCGGCGGTGAACCACGGTGCGCCCGGTCGCAGTTTCGTGCTGCATGCCGACGACCTGGGCTCGCTGGACATCGGCTCGCCGGTGTATTTCCGCCGTATCCAGGTCGGCCGGGTGGTGTCCTATGAACTGGACAAGGACGGCAAGGGCGTGTCGCTGCACATCTTCATCGATGGCCCCCATGATCGCTTCGTCACCCGCGAGACGCGCTTCTGGAACGCCAGCGGCGTCGACGTGTCGATCGGTGCCAGCGGGTTGAAGCTCAATACCCAATCGCTGGCCACGGTGCTGGCTGGTGGCGTGGCCTTCCAGGATCCGCCCGGCCCGCATGACGCCACGCCGGCGCCGCAGGACAATGCCTACACCTTGTTTGCCGACAAGGGCCTGGCGATGGCGCCGCCGGATGGCGAGCCGCACTTCATCCGCATGCGCTTCGACCAGTCGATGCGGGGTCTGGCGGTGGACGCGCCGGTGGAGTTCCTCGGCGTCGAGGTCGGCAAGGTGGTCTCGGTGCGTCTGGACTACGACGAGGCGAAGCAGCGCTTCCCGGTGGTGGTCGGCGCGGTGGTGTATCCGCAGCGCCTCGGCAGTGCCTATGACAAGCTGGAGGCGCTGGCCCGCGAGCGCGGCGAGAATCCGGATCTGTCGCAACTGATCGGCCGGCTGGTCGAACACGGTTTCCGCGCCCAGGCGCGCAGCGGCAACCTGCTGACCGGACAGCTGTACGTGGCGCTGGACTTCGTGCCGAACGTGCCCAAGGTCGACTTCGATCCGAATGCCCGACCGTTGCTGATCCCGACCGTGCCGGGCAGCTTCGACAAGCTGCAGGAGCAGTTGGCCGACATGGTCGACAAGATCGACAAGATCCCGTTCGACAGCATCGGGAAAAATCTCGACCACACCCTGGCCGGGCTGGATGCCACCCTGAAGCAGGTCAATGGCGAAACCCTGCCGGCGTTCAAGGACACCTTGCAGGGCGTGCAGGCGACGATGGGGTCGGCCAACCAGGCCTTGTCCGCCGATTCGCCGTTGCAGCAGAACCTGGGTGACACCATGGAGCAGTTGCAGCGGATGGCGCGCTCGTTGCGCGTGCTGACCGATTACCTGGGCGGTCACCCCGAAGCCCTGTTGCGCGGTCGCCGCCCCGATGCTTCGCCGTCATCCGCCCCAGCCACCCCGTCGCAAGGGAATACGCCATGATCCGCCGCAACGCGATGCGCCTGTTCGGCGCTGCCACCGCCCTGTGCCTGGCCGCCTGTGCCTCGGCACCGCTGCATTACCACACCCTGGTCGCGCCGGCCGATGCCGCCACCGCGACAACGCCGGCGGTGACATCGTCGTTGCCGTTCGAGCTGTTGCCGGTGGGCATTCCTGCGCAGGTCGACCAGCCGCAACTGATGGTGCGTCAGGGCAGCGAGGGCGTGGCCCTGCTTGATGGCGAGCGCTGGATCGCGCCGTTGGGCAACGAGGTGCGTGATGCCTTGTCCGCCGATCTGGCGCAGGCGTTGGGCAGTCAAGATGTCAGCGGGTTGCCCGGCAACGATCAGCCGACCTTGCGGATCAAGCTGGATCTGCGTCGGTTCGACTCGCAACCCGGTGGCTACGCGTTGATCGAGGGCGCGTGGAGCGTGCGCCTGCTGCACGGGTCATCGGATACCGCGGTGCTGGCCTGCAGCAGCCGGATCAGCGAGCCGGTCGGCCCGGGGTATCCGGCGCTGGTGCAGGGACATCAGCGCGCGATCGCGCAGCTGGCCGGGGTGATTGCCGGTGCGGCGCGTTCGCTGGCAGCCGGGCAGGAGGCCATCTGCCCGTGATCATGGCGGCTTGGCGCCATCCCCGGGCTGGGCTAACCTGACCCGTTTGCCGCGACCGGCATCGGTCGCGCTGTTTTCCACCGTATTCCTGGCACCCGAACCATGCAGCAGAACAACACCCCCACCTCCCCGGAAACGGGCGTCACTGAAACCGGTTACCAGCCGCAGGCGCTGGAAGCCGCCGTGCAGCAGTACTGGAACGAGCAGCGCGCCTACGAAGTGACGGAGGACGCCTCGAAGCCGAAGTTCTTCTGCCTGTCGATGCTGCCGTACCCGTCCGGTGCGCTGCACATGGGCCACGTGCGCAACTACACCATCGGCGACGTGATCAGCCGCTACCAGCGCATGCAGGGCAAGAACGTGCTGCAGCCGATGGGCTGGGACGCGTTCGGCCTGCCCGCCGAGAACGCCGCGATCAAGAACAAAACCGCGCCGGCGAAGTGGACCTACGCCAACATCGAGCACATGCGCGGCCAGCTGAAGTCGTTGGGCTACGCGATTGACTGGAGCCGCGAGTTCGCCACCTGCCGCCCGGAGTACTACCGCTGGGAACAGCTGATGTTCACCCGGTTGCTGAAGAAGGGCATGGCCTACCGCAAGAACGCGGTGGTCAACTGGGATCCGGTCGACCAGACCGTGCTGGCCAATGAGCAGGTGGTCGATGGCCGCGGCTGGCGTTCCGGCGCGGTGGTGGAGAAGCGCGAGATCCCGCAGTGGTTCCTGAAGATCACCGACTACGCGCAGGAGCTGCTTGACGGACTGGACACCCTGCCGGGCTGGCCCGACGCGGTGAAGACCATGCAGCGCAACTGGCTGGGCCGCAGCGAGGGCCTGGACATCCACTTCGCGGTGGATGGCGGCGACGAGACGCTGACCGTGTTCACCACGCGCCCGGACACGCTGATGGGCGTCACCTTCGTCTCGATCGCCGGCGAGCATCCGCTGGCGCTGAAGGCGGCTGAAGGCAATCCGGAACTGGCCGCCTTCCTCGACGAGCTGAGGCAGGGCGGCGTGTCCGAGGCCGAGCTGGAAACCCAGGACAAGCGCGGCATGGCCACCGGCCTGTTCGCGATCCATCCGGTCACCGGCGACAAGCTGCCGGTGTGGGTGGCCAACTTCGTGCTGATGGGCTACGGCACCGGCGCGGTGATGGCGGTGCCCGGCCATGACGAGCGCGACTTCGAGTTCGCCAACAAGTACGGCCTGCCGATCCGCCAGGTGATCGCCATCGAGGGCGAAAGCTACGATCCGGCGAACTGGCAGGACTGGTATTCGGACAAGACCCGCGCCGACATGCGCGTGATCAATTCCGGCGAGCTGGACGGCAAGGACTACCGTGCCGCCTTCGAGCACATCGCCGGCGTGCTGGAAGCGGCCGGCAAGGGCCAGCGCAAGATCAACTGGCGCCTGCGCGACTGGGGCGTCAGCCGCCAGCGCTACTGGGGCTGCCCGATCCCGGTGATCTACTGCCCGAAGTGCGACGCGGTGCCGGTGCCGGAAGACCAGTTGCCGGTGGTGCTGCCCGAGGACGTGGCCTTCAGCGGCGTGCAGTCGCCGATCAAGGCCGATCCCGAATGGCGCAAGTGCAGCTGCCCGCAGTGCGGCGGCCCGGCCGAGCGCGAGACCGACACCTTCGACACCTTCATGGAGTCCAGCTGGTACTACGCGCGTTACACCAGCCCGGGTGCCGACGCGCAGATCGACGAACGCGCCAACTACTGGCTGCCGGTCGACCAGTACATCGGCGGCATCGAGCACGCGATCATGCACCTGCTGTACTTCCGCTTCTATCACAAGCTGATGCGCGACGCGGGCATGGTGCATTCGGACGAGCCGGCCACCAACCTGCTGTGCCAGGGCATGGTGATCGCCGAAACCTTCTATCGCGACAACGAGGACGGCTCGAAGGACTGGATCAATCCGGCCGACGTCGAGATCCAGCGCGATGACAAGGCGCGCGTGGTCGGTGCGCTGCTGAAGGCCGACGGCCAGCCGGTGAAGATCGGCGGCACCGAGAAGATGTCCAAGTCGAAGAACAACGGCATCGATCCGCAGACCATGGTGGCCAAGTACGGTGCCGACACGGTGCGGCTGTTCTCGATGTTCGCCGCGCCGCCGGAGCAGTCGCTGGAATGGAGCGAGGCCGGCGTCGAAGGCATGGCGCGCTTCCTCAAGCGGCTGTGGCGCGAGGTCACCACCCACGCGGCCAACCCGGACCACCCCGAGACCGATCCGGCCGCGCTGGATGCCGGCCAGAAGGCGCTGCGCCGCCAGCTGCACGAGACGATCCAGAAGGTCAGCGACGACTTCGGTCGCCGCCACGCCTTCAACACCGCGATCGCCGCGCTGATGGAACTGCTCAACGCGCTGAACAAGTTCACCGACCAGAGCGACCAGGGCCGCGCCGTGCGCCACGAGGCGCTGGAGGCGATGGTGCTGCTGCTGAACCCGGTGGTGCCGCACATCAGCCACGCCTTGTGGCAGGTGCTGGGCCACCCGCAGGGCGTGCTGGAGAACCAGCCATGGCCGCAGGTCGACGCCGCCGCACTGGTGCGCGACACGCTGACCCTGGCAGTGCAGGTCAACGGCAAGCTGCGTGCCACCATTGATCTGGCCGCCAACGCCTCGAAGGAGGAGGCCGAGGCGCTGGCGCTGGCGCAACCGCAGGTCGTGCACTTCCTGGAAGGCAAGAGCGTGCGCAAGGTGATCGTGGTGCCCGGCAAGATCGTCAACATCGTCGCAGGATGAAACCCATGAGCTGCATCAAAGCGATCCGCCTGTTCCGCATTCCGCTGCTGTTGGCGCTGGTGCTGCTGCTCGGCGCCTGCGGCTTCCATCTGCGCGGCAACGCGAACCTGCCGGCAGGGATGCAGCAGGTGCATCTGGATGCCAAGGGCGACAGCTACTTCAAGCGCCAGCTGACCCGCGCGCTGGAAGTTTCCGGCGCCACCGTGGTGGACGAGAGCGGCCCGGGCATCGCCGAACTGCGCGTGCCGCAGGCGCGCTTCAGCCGCGAGTCGCTGACCGCCGGCGGCTACCTGCGCATCACCGAGGCCTCGGTGCGCTACAAGGTGCGTTTCGACGTGCGGGACGGTGATGGCGCGGTACTCGTGCCCGAGCAGAGCATCGAGATGTCGCGCGAATACAGCTACGACGCCAGCAATTCGGTCGGCAACTCGGCCCAGGTCGAGGCGCTGCAGCATGGCCTGAACGACGACATGGTGCAGGCCATCATGTTCCGCCTGCAGGCGGTCGGCCAGCACGGCGCGGTGGCACCGGCCTCCAGTACGCCCTGATGCCGCTCAATCCCGTCCAGTGGCAGAAGGCGCTGGCTGCCGACCAGTTGCAGCCGGTCTATCTGTTGGCCGGCGAGCAGTTGCTGGTGCTGGAGGCTGCCGACGCGCTGCGCGCGCAGGCCCGCCGGCTTGGCTATGCCGAGCGCGAGGTGCTGGAGGTCGGCCAGCACTTCGACTGGAACGAGCTGGCCCGTGCCGGCGCCAACATGTCGCTGTTCGCTTCGCGCCGGCTGATCGACCTGCGCTTGCCGACCGGTCGTCCGGGCATCGAAGGCGCCAAGGCGATCACCGCCTTCTGCGCCGCGCCGCCGCCGGACGTGACCTTGCTGATCAGCGCAATGGAGTGGAGCAACAAGCACGACGGCGCCTGGAGCAAGAAGCTGGACGCCAGCGGCACGATGGTGGTGTTCAACGCGCCCAAGCCCGAGCAGTGGTCGGCATGGATCGGCGCGCGGCTGTCCAGCCGCGGCCTGTCCGCCACCCCCGATGCGATCGCGCTGCTGGCCGAACGGGTCGAGGGCAACCTGCTTGCCGCGGCGCAGGAAATCGACAAGCTTGCCGTGCTGCATGGCGAGGGCCGCATCGATGCGGCCGAGATGGAAAACCTGGTTGCCGACAGCGCCCGCTACGACGTGTTCAAGCTCACCGATGCCGCTTTTGCCGGCGACGGTGCGCGCGCGCTGCGCGTGCTGGCCGGGCTGCGCTCGGAGGGCGACGAGTTGCTGGCGCTGATGGGCTGGCTGGTCAATCAGCTGCAATTGGCATTGCGCCTGGCCAACGCCACCGACCTGTCGGCGCAGATCCGCGCCGAGCGCCTGTGGCAGTCGCGCGAGCAATTGTTCCGCAAGGCCTTGCGCCGCGCGCCGCGTGAACACTGGCTGCAGTGCCTGGCGCGGGCTTCGCGGATCGACCGCATGGTCAAGGGGCGCGAGCTGGGCGAGCCGTGGCAGGAGGCCGAGCGGCTGATCGCGTCGATCGCCGAACCACGCGTGGCGCGGGCGCTGGCGTGAACGCATGAAGCCGCTGGCGCTGTTCGGAGGCACCTTCGACCCGGTGCATCTGGGCCATCTGAGCGTGGCCTGGGAAGCGGCCGAACTGCTGGATGCCGAGGTGCGGTTGCTGCCAGCCAGCGTGCCGCCGCATCGGGCACCGCCGGTGGCTTCGGCGGCGCAGCGGGTGGCGATCCTGCGTGCGGCGCTGCAAGGGCAGAAGCGGTTGGCGCTGGACACGCGCGAGCTGGAGCGCCACGGGCCTTCCTACACCATCGACACCTTGCACGAGTTGCGTGCCGAACAGGGTGATCGCCCGCTGGTGCTGCTGCTCGGTGCCGATGCTTTCGCGGGGCTGGCCAGCTGGCATCGTTGGCGCGAATTGTTCGATGTGGCGCACATCGGCGTGCTCGACCGGCCCGGGGTTTGCGCGACGCTGCCCGACGAGCTCGAGCGCGAGGTGTCCGGGCGGCGCGTGGACCGGGCCGAGCCGCTGCACCAGTCACCGGCCGGCAAGGTGATCGCGCTGGCGGTGACGCCGCTGGAGATTTCCGCCACCCGCATCCGCGAGCTGCTGGCGGCGGGACGGGAACCGCGTTACCTGCTGCCATCCGGCGTATTCGACGACGGGAGCCTGTTGCGGCCCTACCGGCGTTGAGCAGGAGCATCGCCCGCGAGCGGGCTCCTGCGGGAGGGCGGTGCAGGGCGATGTCGGGCGGTGCCTGACCTGCATGCTGTTGTCGGCGGTGGGCAAGAGCATCGCCCGCGAGCGGGCTCCTGCGGGAGGGGCGGTGCGGGGCGGGTTCGCGATGTCGGGCGGTGCCCGATCTACCGGGCTTCGGCCAATTGTGCTGAGACTTCGTTGATCGAGTCGCGGATGCGCTTGCTGAAGATCGAGTCGTCGTGGTGGATCAGCAGCAGGTGTTCGGTGGCGCGGGTCATCGCCACGTAGAGCAGGCGCGCCTCGTCGACCTCGCGCTGGCCTTCCTTGGGCAGGCCACCGATGCCGGGGATGATCACGAACGGGAACTCCAGGCCCTTGCTGGAATGCATGGTCATCAGCTTCACGCTGTCGCCGACCACGAACAACGCCTGCTTGCCGGCGTTGTCGGCCAGCCGGCTGGGGATGTCCTGTTTCTGCAGCACCTCGTGCAGTTTCTCGCCTTCCCACTGGTTGCGGTAGATCACCGCCATGTCCGACCACGGGCGGCCGTGGTCGTGCTCGTCGTGCAGACGGGCGATCAACACCTCGAGTTGGGCGCGGGCGGTGGGCGTGCGCACCAGCTCGGGCACGGTGCCCCGGCGGCCGGCGCTTTCCGGCGCGATCAGCGGCACGCCGTCACCATCGTCGTCACTGCGCGAGGCGAGCAGGTCCTGGGCGAAGCCGCGGGCGACCGAGAGGATCTCCAGCGTGTTGCGGTAGTTGAGCTTGAGGATGGTGGTGCGGCCCTGCGCCTGCACGCCCAGGCTCTTCCAGCTGATCTTGCGGCGCTCGGGGTTGCCGTAGATGTTCTGCGCGTCGTCGTACAGCACCAGCAGCGAGTTGGTGTCCGGGTCGATCATCTGCACGATCAGCTTGTACCAGTCCGGCTCGAAGTCGTGGCCTTCGTCGACCAGCACCGCGCCGTACTGGGCACGCGGAATGCGGCCGCCGTCGACGCCGGCGATCACCGCTTCGGGCAGGGCATCGACGAAAGCCTTGCCGCTGCCTTCGGGCAACGGCTCGTTGTAGGCCACCAGCATCTTCCGGCACCACTTGTGGAAGTTGTAGACCTGCACTTTCTCGCCCAGGCCGCGTTCGCCGATCAGCTGCTCCAGCCGCGCGGCCAGGGTCTTGTTGTAGCAGAGCACCAGGATCGGCTTGCTCAGCTCGCGCGCCAGTTGCATGGCGCGGAAGCCCAGGATCATGGTCTTGCCCGAACCGGCCACGCCGTGGATCACCCGGTGCTCGTCGCCGATCGAACGGGCCAGCTGTTCCTGCTGGGCGTCCATCACCTTGACCAGGTCGGGGATCTGCAGCGGGCGGACCACCGAGTCGTCGGGGCTGGAACCGAACAGGCCGAACTGGCCGCTGCCCGGCTCCACCCGAAGCTCGGGGAACAGGTGCCAGCGCACCCGGTCGATCTGCGGCAGGGTCATCGCCACCGGGAACACCTGCGGGAACATCGCCCACAGTTGCTCCTGCAGGACCTCGGCGTCGACCGTCTCGTAGATCTCGTCACGGCAGATCACCAGGTGTTCGGGCAGCACGTCGCCCAGTTGTCCTTCGTCGAACTGGCGCCGGGTGATGTTGGCCAGCACCACGCCCCAGCCCCATGGCATCACCAGCTTGCCGCCGTAGCGCGTGCCTTCCGGGTGGCGCAGCGCGGGGTCGCGCTCCAGCACCACGCCGATCTCCAGCGCGTAGGCGCGTGCCTGCAGCAGCGGGTTGTTCTCCTTGACCAGTCCGCGCTCGGTGACCAGGGTGAACTGGGTGCTGTCGGCATGGCGGATGGTGTCGGCCTTCCAGTCCTTCACCTCCAGCACCAGCAGGCCGCGACGCGGGTGGAATACCACGAAGTCGGGATGGCGCTGTTTCAGGCCCACCGGCACGTCGTACCACAGCAGATAGTCGTCCTCGAGCTTCTGTTCGAGCCGTTCGGAAACGCGTTTCTCGCCGCTGGTCATGCGCGGCAGGCAACTGTTTCTGGTCGGAATGAGTGTGGCCACCGGTGCCCCTGGCTGACGTGTCCCGCCGACGTTAGCCGATGCGGCGGCGCTGTCAATGCCGGTGGTGACGGGGTATGGCAGACTGTCCGGATTTCGGGGAAGCCTGCACTGCCGGCTCGTGACAGGAGGGGGAGGATGTCCATCGATCTGGCCACCGTCGCCATGATGGGAGCCGTGCAGGCCGTACTCATGGCGCTGGTGTTGTGGACATCGACGGGCAGCTATGCCGGCGTGGCGCGTGCCAGCCTGCGCATACGCTCCACCGCGCTGGTGCTGGAGGCGGTTGCCTGGGTCCTGCTGGGATTGCGTGGGCAGGTCGGTGACTGGTTGTCGATCCTGGTCGCCAACGCGGTCCTGTTGTCGTCCTATGCGCTGACGGTGCGTGCGTTGCGGATGTTGCTGGACGTGCCGCAGCGGCAGCGGCTGGTGATCGCGGCAACGGTGCTGGGCTGGCTGGGCATCGTCTGGTTCACCTGGGTGATGCCCGACTTCGGTGCCCGCGTGATCTGCGTGACCGCGGTGGTGCTGCTGGATCTGACCTTGTTGATCGCGCCGCTGGTCAGCGATCTGCGGCGCCGTCGCTCGGCCGCCCGCCGGGTGTTGTTGATGATCCTGGCGATCAGTGCCGTGATGGTGTGCTGGCGTGCGGTCGAGCAACTGCTGCAGGCGCACGCGGCGAACAGCCTGCTGCTGGCCAGCCCCCTGAATGTCCTGTTCATCGCGTTCTCGGCCACCCAGCCGCTGTTCACCACGATCGGCTTCCTGCTGGTCTACAACGAGGCGATGCAGGACGAGTTGAAATCGCTGGCGCGGATCGATCCGCTGACCGGGGTGGGCAACCGGCTGGCCCTGATCGAGCAGATCGGTCGCTTGCTGAAGACCGCCGCGCGCGATCGCACCCCGCTGGGCGCGATGATGCTTGATGCAGACCACTTCAAGAGCGTCAACGATCGTTTCGGCCACAGCGGTGGTGATGCGGCGTTGCGTGCGCTGTCCTCGACCATTCGGCAGGTGCTGGGACGCGGCGAGGTGTTCGGGCGCATCGGTGGCGAGGAATTCGTGGTGCTGTCGCCGGGCAGCGACCTGCGCCGGATGCTGGCGCTGGGCGAGCGCATCCGCAGCGCGGTGGCGGCCACGTCGCTGGTGCTGGAGGGACAGGCAGTGAAGATGACGGTGTCGGTCGGTGTGACCATGGCGCTGCCGGGCGAGCGCGAGGTGTCGTCACTGCTGCGCCGGACCGATACCGCGCTGTACATGGCCAAGCGTGCCGGTCGTGATTGCGTGATGGCCGAAGGCGAAATGCCGGCGCAGGCCATCTGACCGTTTTTGGCAGGCCGTTTGACCCGTGCGGGCATTGTGCTATCAATGTCCCCATGCACACCGCCACCGCCCGCCTGTATTTCTGGTTCTACGGCTATCCGAAGCCATTGGCGACGGCGCGGGCGCGATCGTACTGAACGAATCGACATCACCACACCGGACCGCCAACCCAGGCGGTTTTTTTTGGCCGCCACCTGCACGTTTCCAGGAGAGCTGCCATGCACCATCCCACCGACGACCTGCGCATCCGCGCCATCACCCCCGTCGGCACCCCCGCTGAAGTCATGCGCGACTGCGTCGCCGACGAGACGGCTGTGGCCACCGTCGACGCCTCGCGCCAGGCGTTGCACGGCATCATCAGCGGTGCCGATGACCGCATGGCGGTGGTGATCGGGCCGTGCTCGATCCATGACCCGGTGGCCGCGCTGGAGTACGCCCGGCGGCTGGAGCCGCTGCGCCGCGAGCTGGGTGACGCGCTGGAGATCGTGATGCGCGTGTACTTCGAGAAGCCGCGCACCACGGTGGGCTGGAAGGGCCTGATCAACGATCCGGACCTGGACGGCAGCTTCCGCATCGACAAAGGCCTGCGCATGGCGCGCAGCCTGCTGTGTGACATCAATGCGCTGGGCGTGCCGGCCGGCTGCGAATTCCTCGACATGATCACGCCGCAATACATCGCTGACCTGGTGGCCTGGGGCGCGATCGGCGCGCGCACCACCGAAAGCCAGGTGCATCGCGAGCTGACCTCGGGACTGTCGTGCCCGGTGGGCTTCAAGAACGGCACCGACGGCAACGTGAAGATCGCGGTGGATGCGGTGCAGGCCGCCTCGCAACCGCATCACTTCATGGCGGTGACCAAGGACGGCCGCGCCGCCATCGCCAGCACCACCGGCAACGGCGATTGCCACGTGATCCTGCGTGGTGGCAAGGCGCCCAATTACGACGCCGCCAGCGTCGAGGCGGCCTGCGCGGTGATCGGCAAGGCCGGCTTGCGGGCCCAGGTGATGATCGACGCCAGCCACGCCAACAGCGGCAAGAATCCGGACAACCAGCCGAAGGTCGTCGAGGACATCGCCGCACGGATCGAGGCCGGCGAACGACGCATCATCGGCGTCATGGTGGAAAGCCATCTGCTCGGCGGCCGCCAGGACCTGCAGCCAGGCCAGCCACTGCGCCATGGCCAGAGCATCACCGACGGTTGCCTGGACTGGGATGATTCGGAACAACTGCTGCGGCGCTTGGCCCAGGCGGTACGCCAACGCCGCGAAGCCGCCATGCCAGCCCGCGCCACCGCCTGATCCCCCGACCCCACCCTCTGTAGGAGCCCGCTCGCGGGCGATGCTTTGGGCGCCGGGATTAGGGATTAGGGATTAGGGATTCGCAAGAGCAAGAGCATCGCCCGCGAGCGGGCTCCTACAGAGGGTGGGTGGGGATGGTGGCTTTGAGCATTTTCGATGCCGGTTGGTCGCTTCGGCGATCCGCACGAAGATTTCCGCATCGGCATCGGACACCTTGCCCCGGCAGTCAGCCGGGCGCGAGTGACCGCCGCGAAGCCGCCATCCCGGCCGCCTGCCGCCCCCAACGGCCTCCCCCATGTAGGAGCCCGCTAGCGGGCGATGCTTTTGCTCTTGCTCTTGCGAATCCCGAATCCCGAATCCCGAATCCCGGCGCCCAAAGCATCGCCCGCGAGCGGGCTCCTACAGAGGGTGGGGCGGGTATGGTGGCCTCATGCTTCGAGGGCGGCGTCCAGGTTGATTTCGGCCTTGAGCACTTTCGATACCGGGCAGCCGTGTTTGGTCGCTTCGGCGATCCGCGCGAAGGTTTCCGCGTCGGCATCGGGCACCTTGGCCCGGCAGGTCAGCTGGATGCGGGTGATCGAGAAGCCGTCGCCGTCCTTTTCCAGGCGGACCTCGGCGCGGGTGTCGATGCTTTCGGCGGTGAGTCCGGCGTTGCCCAGGCCCAGCGACAGCGCCATGGAATAGCAGGCCGCGTGCGCGGCGCCGAGCAGTTCTTCCGGATTGCTGCCGGGGCCATCCTCGAAGCGTGAGCTGAAACCGTAGGGCACCTCGCGCAGCACGCCGGTTTCGGTGGAGATGGTGCCCTGGCCATGCTTGATGTCGCCGGACCAGTGGGCGGATGCGGATTTCTTCATGGCAGTCTCCGGGGGCGAGGGGACTGGCAGCCTGCCAGCCGAAGCGTTCAGCCGATGCGAAAGCGGTCCCCCTCCGGCCGGAAGTGATGCCGCGTATGCTGGCCACCCGTCTGCGCAAGGAGCTTCCATGTCGCCAGCCATCCCGCATGATCCCGTCGCGCGGCGCTTCCGGATCGAGGTGGAAGGGCATGCCTGCGTGCTTGATTACGAACTCGATGCCGGGGTGATGACGATCACCCACACTGGTGTGCCGGAGGCCGTCGCGGGGCGCGGCATCGCCGCCGCATTGATGCAGGCAGCGATGGATGTCGCCCGTGCACGGCACTGGAAAGTGGTTCCGCGCTGTTCCTGTGCCGCTGTCTGGATGCGGCGGCATCCGGACAGTCAGGATCTGCTGGCGTGAGGTTGACGCACCGGATGGGTGCGGCGGCGGCTCGATGGAGATGCGGGATACTGTCGGCTTTCCCTGCCGGATGACTGCCATGACCTCCGCCTTCGCCAACCGCCTCGGCATCGAACATCCGCTGATCCAGGCGCCGATGGCCGGCTCGAGTCCGGCGGAGCTGGTGGCGGCGGTGTCGGGGGCGGGCGGGCTTGGCTCGCTGGGTGCGGGTTATCTGGAGCCGCAGGCGATGCTGGAGCAGGCCACGCGGATCCGCAGCCTGACCGGGCAGCCCTGGGCGATCGGCCTGTTCGTGCTGCCGGACGAGTTCGAGGCCGACATGGTGGCGGTGGAGCAGGCCCGTCGCGAGCTGGATGCCTTGATGGAGCGCGAGGGGCTGGCGGTGCGCACCCGGGTTCCCGCACGCTGGGCTCCGCGTTTTTCCGAGCAGTTCGCGGCCTTGTGCGAGGCACGCCCGGCCGCGGCCAGTTTCACGTTCGGCGTGCTCGATGCGGCGCGCATGCGCGAGCTGCGCCGGCGCGACATCTTCGTGATCGGCACCGCCACCAGCGTGGCCGAGGTCCGGGCCTGGGCGGAGGCGGGCGCGGATGCGGTCTGCGTGCAGGGTGCCGAGGCCGGCGGCCATCGCGGCAACTTCCTGCACGAGGCGGAGGATTCGATGATCGGCCTGTTCGCCCTGCTGCCGCTGGCGGCACGCGCGGTGTCGATTCCGGTGATTGCCGCCGGCGGCATCATGGATGGCCGTGGCCTGCTGGCGGCCGAGGCGCTGGGGGCCGCGGCCAGCCAGCTCGGCAGTGCCTTCCTGGTGTGCAATGAAAGCCCGGCGGCGCCGGCCTGGAAGCAGGACCTGCTGCGTGCCGAGGCGCACGAGGTGACCACCATCCGCGGTTTCTCCGGACGCGCCGCGCGCGGGCTGAACAACCGCTTCGTGCAGGCCATGCCGGCGGCGGCAGCGGGGCTGCCGTATCCGATCCTGCAGGGCCTGACCGCGCCATTGCGCCGCGCTGCCGCCGCAGCGGGCCGCGGCGACCTGCTGGCTGAATGGAGCGGCCAGGCCGGTGCGCTGGCGCGGCCGCAACCGGCGGCGGAACTGGTGGCACGGCTGATGCATGAGTACCGGCTGGCCAAGCGCGCGCTGGCCCATTGACGTCGGCTGCGGGCGGGGCGGTTATACTGCGCCCCGCGCGATCTCGCGCCGATCCCATCCGCCGAGGCCAACCCTTTTGAGCACTGCCCGCACGAACAAGTCCGTCACCACCGCCGCGCTGCGCAAAGCCGTCATCGATGCGCTGGAAGAACTGAAAGCCAAGGATGTGCGCGAGATCGACGTTCGCGGCAAGACCTCCATCGCCGACCTGCTGGTGATCGCCTCCGGCACCTCCGCACGCCACGTCAAGTCCATCGCCGACGAAGTAGGCAAGTTCGCCAAGAAGGCGGGCGTGATGCCGCTGGGCGTCGAGGGCGAAACCGAGGGCGAGTGGGTGCTGGTTGACCTGGGCGACGTGATCGTCCACGTGATGCTGCCGCGCATCCGCGAGTTCTACGGCCTGGAGCGGCTGTGGACGGTGGGTGACCAAGGCGGTGACCTCGACGCCGACGACACCGACGCCGCCCAGGCCGGCTGAATCACCGCGGCATGCGAGCACGACTGATAGCGGTCGGCGAGCGCATGCCCGGTTGGGTGGCCGAGGGCTTTGCCGAATACCGCAAGCGGCTCTCCCACGAGTTGCCGCTGGAGTTGGTCGAGTTGAAGCCGGGCACCCGTGGCAAGGGCCGTGACGATGCCCGCGCGATGCAGGACGAAGGCGCCGCGATTCTCGCCGCGCTGCCCCACGATACCCATGTGATCGCGCTGGACGGCGGCGGCAAGCCGTGGTCCAGCGAGCAACTGGCCGAGCAACTCGGCCGCTGGCGCATGGGAGGTCGCGACCTGGCCTTCCTGATCGGTGGCCCCGATGGCCACGCCCCCGAGGTGCTGGCCCGCGCCGACCAGCGCTGGTCGCTGGGGCCGTTGACCCTGCCGCACATGCTGGTGCGGCTGGTGCTGGCCGAACAGCTGTACCGCGCCACGACGATCGTGGCCGGGCACCCGTACCACCGCGCCTGACGGCCGCGCCTGGCGAGACGCAGCGGGCAGGCGCGGAAACGCGTGGGCTGTCAGCCCACGGTGGGCACGAAGCGCAGCGCCAGCGAGTTCATGCAATAGCGCAGGCCGGTGGGGCGCGGACCGTCGTTGAAGACATGGCCGAGGTGGCTGTCGCATCCGGCACAGCTGATCGCGATGCGTCGCCAGCCGAAGCTGCGGTCGGTACTCTGCACCACGTTGGTCCGGGCGATCGGTTGCCAGAAGCTGGGCCAGCCGGTGCCGGAGTCGAATTGAGTGGCCGCGTCGTACAGCGCGGTGTCGCAACCCGCGCAGCGATGGATTCCCTTGCCGATGCGCTCGTGTTGGCCGCTGAAGGCCGGCTCGGTGCCGTTGCGGCGCATGATCCGGAAGGCGGCCTCAGAGAGCCGCTCATGCCATTGCGCATCGCTGAGCACCAGTTTGCGCACGTGACAGGGGCCGAGGGCGTGGCCATTGTCGGCAAAGCATTCCAGCAGGACTTCACCGCCTTCGATGCTGGCGCCGGACGGGGCGGGTGCGGGTCTCGCCAGCAGTCGTGGCATCAGCACGCCGGCACCGGTCAGGGCGACGGCAGTGCCGGCGAGCGTTGCGCGCAGGAAGCGGCGGCGATCCATGGCGAGGGTGTCTTCGATGCGGGACATGGCGATCTCCGATGCGGAGGGGCGGTATCGGTGGTTCGCCGGCGCAGGTGGAGGCGTTACGTTGTGGCGGCGACCGCCTCCTGGCGGGAGCGGCTATGCTTTGCCGGGTGCCGGCTTTCGACCACCGCACCGCTGTCATTCCGCAATCCGCATCCCGGACCCCCGATGCTCCATCTCGCTTCGCAATCACCACGCCGCCGCCAACTGCTGGAACAGATCGGCATCGATTTCGCCCTGGTCGACGTCGAGGTGCCAGAGCGGCGTGAGCCCGATGAGTCGCCACATGATTACGTGAGCCGGGTGGCGCGCGACAAGGCGCGCGCAGGGCTGGCGGCACTTGCCGATGCGGCTGGCGCCAGCGTGCTGGGTGCCGACACCGAAGTGGTGCTGGATGGCGAGGTGTTCGGCAAGCCGCGCGACGCGGTGGATGCAGCCGCGATGCTGCATCGCCTTGCGGGACGCACGCACGAGGTGGTTTCGATGGTCTGGCTGGTCGATGCTGCGGGCGAGCGCTCGGCCGGTTGCGTCTCGCAGGTGCGCTTCGCCGCACTGGATGCCGCGACGATCGAGGCCTATGTCGCCACCGGCGAGCCGTTTGGCAAGGCCGGTGGCTACGCGATCCAGGGGCGTGGCGCAGTGCTGGTGGAACACCTGCAGGGGAGCTATTCGGCGGTGATGGGGCTGCCGCTGTTCGAGACCGCCCGGTTGCTGCGCGGCTGAGGCTGCGTTCAGCCCACCCCGGGTGCCACGAACCACACGATGACGGCCAGCAGGTTGTTGCTGGCGTGGGCCAGTACCGGCGGCCAGATCGACCCCGAGTGCAGGCGCAGCCAGGCCAGGGTCAGTGCCAGCAAGGTCAGCGCGGGCAGGGCGTAGAGATGGAACTGCAGGCCGGGCAGATGCACCAGCGCGAACAGCAGCGAGCTCAGGGTGACCGCCCAACCGGTTCCCCATCGTGGCATCAACGCCGACAGCAACGTGCCGCGGAACAAGGTCTCCTCCACCAGCGGCCCAACCGCCACCGCAACCAGGGCCAGCGGCAGCCGCCAGCCGATGGATGCCTGGCCGCCCAATTGGCGGATGTCCTGTGGCACCGGATGGTTCTGCGCCAGCCAATGCGTCAGCAAGCCGCCGAGCAGTGGCGCAAGCAGGCCGGCGATGACCGCTGCCGCGAGGAAGCGTGGCTGTGCGGTGGCAAAGCCCAGGCCGGGCGGTGCACTGCGTGACCACCAGGCCTGCCATTTCCGGTGGATCAGCCACATCACCGAGGGGGCGGCGATGATCAGCGAGACGATGGCTGCCAGTGCCTGTGTGGCGCTGGCAGGCAGGGTCCGTACCAGCAGCGGGATCGCGGTGGCCACAATGGCTTGCAGCAGGAAGTAGATGGCCACCATGGCCAGTGCGCCAAGGATGCCGGGGGACAGATCACGTGGAGGCGGTTGCCCTGGTGCGGAAATTGTCTGCATGCGGCGTGTCGCCGGGTGGCGTGGAGGTGGTGATGACCTGCGCAAGCTAGTGGCATGAGGCTTGGCGGCGCAATCCCGCCTGGCGGCATCGAGCTTGCGGCAACCGAACGGGTGCAGGCTGGAAATGCGGGGGACGCACTGAATGGATAAGGGTATGCTTGGACGAGGGGGCGAAGAATCAGGAGCATCTTCGGATGGGCAGCGATTTCGGCAGGAGTGCCGGCGATCACGCGCGGCATCGCGCGGATTTTCCCGAGGCATTTTTCGAGCAACTGTTCGCCAGCGCCAGCGTGCGTCCCGGCGAGATGGTGCTGGATCTGTGCACCGGAGCCGGCAGCGTGGCACGCGGATTGGCGTTGCGTGGCTGCAAGGTCACCGCGCTGGAGCACTCGGCAACGCTGCTGGCGCGGGCGGCGGAGCTGGATCGTGCGGCGGGCGTGCAGGTGACCCAGGTGCGTGCCCGGGTCGAGAACGCGGAGTTTCCGTCGGCCTCGTTCGACGTGGTCACTGCTGGCCAGTGTTGGGACGGGTTCGATCGGGCGCGCATCGCGGCGCGGGTTCGTCGCTGGCTGCGTCCCGGCGGGCGGCTGTTGATCGCGCAACTGGAGTGGCTGCCGTTGAACGGCAACCTGGTTCAGGACACCGAGCGGTTGATCCTGGCGCACAACACGGCCTGGACCCGGCACAGTGGAAGCGGACTGTATCCCGCCTGGCTGAAGGATGTGGCCGAGGCGGGTTTCGTCGATCTGCGGACCTGGTCGTTCGATCTCGACGTGAGCTGCAGCCATGAGGAGTGGCGCGGACGTGTCCGTGCCAGCGCCGGAGTGAGCGCCATCCTCGATCCGGCCAAGGTGAAGCGCTTCGATGCCGAGTTGTCGGCGCTGTTGGCGGCGAAGCACCCCAGGGAACCGGTGGTTGTGCCGCATCGGGTGTGGACGGTGTGTGCGGTGGCGCCCTGAGTCGCCAGGCATCGCCCCGCAGGTCGGGTATCACCCGACATAGGTGAGACCGTGCGCCTGCACGAGAATCGTGGGCGCGCACTTGCGGGCGATGCTTTTGAAGTTCTGAAGCCAAAGCCCGAAGACCAAGAGCGTTCCGTTCGCGCCTTGCGGACATCGGGCAGCCGCTCCTGCGTTGCTTCAACCCGGGTCGAAAGAGCCAGAGCCTGGCTTGCCTGGCATGGGCTCAGCTGGCGAGCATGGCGCGGATCACGCCGATGGTGGCCATGACCAGGGTTGCCGCCCAGCTGGCCATGCCCAGCAGGAAGCCGGGGCCGCGTTTTGCCGCGTCGCGCAGGTAGCTCACCGCGTACCAGAGGCGCCCGGCCAGCCAGAACAGGCCGGCGATGCCGGCCCAGCCGCTGAATCCGTATTGCGCGGCCAACCACAGGGTGGGCAGGAACAGCATGGCCGCCTCCAGCGTGTTCATCTGCACGCGCCAGGCGCGCTCGAAGGCGGGGTGGCCGCTGGTGGCCGGTGCCTTGATGCCGTGGCGGCTGCGGGCACGGCCCACGACGAAGGCGGTGCCGAACATCAGCAGCACGGCGAGCAGGGTGACCAGGGCGGGTAGCTGGGTCATGCCGGATTCCTCGTGGAAAGAGCCGCTACTTTAAGCCAGCGCGGGACATGGCGTGATCCCGGCGGAAGCGCTATCGTCGCCCGGCGGCACGGGGCGTGCCATCAGTCAGCGAGGCAACTATGGATTGGCGCAAAGGCGGCAGCAGCAGGAACGTGGAGATCGACAGCGGCGGCGGCGGTGGCGGGCGTGGCCCGGGCTTCGGCGGCGGGCGCATGGGCATCGGCGGCCTGCTGGTGCTGGCCGTGCTGGGCTGGGTGTTCTTCAAGAATCCGCTGGCCCTGCTCGACCAGGGTGGTGCCGCCTACGACGCACCGGTCCAGAGCGCGCCGGCCCAGGTCGATCCCGAACAGCAGGCTTTCGTCAGCGCGGTGCTGCATTCGACCGAGCAGAGCTGGGGCGCGATCTTCCGTGAGCATGGCGCGACCTACGTCGAGCCGAAGCTGACCCTGTTCAGCGGCGCGGTGAACACCGCCTGCGGCAGCGCCTCGACCGCGGTGGGGCCGTTCTACTGCCCCGGCGACAGCAAGGTCTACCTGGACGTGGCGTTCTTCCGGCAATTGCAGGAAGAGCTGCACTCCTCCGGTGATTTCGCCCGTGCCTACGTGATCGCGCACGAGGTCGGCCACCACGTGCAGAACCTGACCGGTGTGTTCGCCAAGGCGCGCCAGTTGCAGCAGCGCGGCGCGCCGATGGACGGTGCCAACGGGCTGTCGGTGCGCCAGGAACTGCAGGCCGACTGCTATGCCGGCGTATGGGCCAACCGCAGCGAGCAGGAACTGGACTGGCTGGAGCCCGGCGACATCGAATCGGCGCTCAACGCCGCCAGCCACATCGGCGATGACACTTTGCAGCAGCAGGCGCAGGGCCGGGTGCGCCCGGACACCTTCACCCACGGCACCTCGGCGCAGCGGGTGAAGTGGTTCAAGACCGGTTTCGACAGCGGCGACATGGCCCGTTGCGACACCTTCTCGGTGGATCCCTGAGCGGCCGCCGGAGCCGCTGGAGACCCTCATCGACCGGCCGGTGAACGGCATGCCGGGGACCCTCTGCACAAGTGGCCCCGGCGCGTTCTAGAATCCGCGCCCGCGCGCCTCGGGGCGTGCATGGCCAACATCGATGAAACATCCGTGCCTGCGTTGTGGTGTGTGCTGCGCTTTCTTTCGTGTGTCGTTTCATTGGTCCGAGGCCGACCCGTCGCTGGGCGGCGTGGTGCCGCCGGAATTGACCGACAAACATGATCCGCACCGCCTGGTGATGCGCGGCACCAGTGCCGCCAAACCGCATTGCATCGCGTTGCAGGGCACCCTCGGCGTGGCCGCCCATTGCGGCATCTATCCCCGGCGTCCTTCGGTTTGCCGGGAGGTGGCGCCCTCGTGGGAATCCGGCGCAGCCAGCCCGCAGTGCGACAAGGCCCGCCAGGCCTACGGCCTGCCCGTGCTGACCCCTGACGACTGGCTGCAGACGTACGACGTCGAAGTGCCCTTGCCGCAGCTCGCCTGACCGCCATCGCGCCGTAGGTCGGGCATTGCCCGACATCGCGGAGCTGGGACGGCGCAAAAGCCGCGGGCCATGCCTGCCCTGCGGCGCGCTTCAATCGAAGCGGTAGATGTCCATCGCCAGGAAGCCCAGGTCGATGCCGGCGTCGATGCGTTGCGCCCGGGCGCCTTCGCCGGCGGCTCCCAGGGCCGTGAACAGTGGTTGCAGATGCTCGTCGGTGGGGTGGGCGTGTTGCGCGAACGGAGCGCGCCGGCGGTAGTCGAGCAGGGCGTCGATGTCGCCCGCGGCCAGCGTGCGCTCGATCCAGTCGGTGAACGGTTTCACGTAGGGAGCCTGCCGCTCGTCGCCGTAGCCGGAGCGGAAGTCAGCCAGGTTGTGGGTGATGCTGCCGGAGCCGATCACCAGCACGCCTTCCGCACGCAGTGGCGCCAGTGCGCGGCCAAGCGCGTACTGGTGGACAGGCCCGAGCCCGGGCTGGATCGATACCGGCACCACCGGTATGTCCGCCTGCGGATGCAGCAGGCGCAACGGCACCCAGATGCCGTGGTCCAGTCCGCGTTGTGGATCGATCCGTGCCGGAAGGCCGGCCTGGTCGAGCAGGCGGGATACGCGGCTGGCCAGGGATGGGTCGCCCGGTGCGGGATAGTCCAGCGCATACAGTTCCGGCGGGAATCCGCGGAAGTCGTGGATGGTTTCCGGCTGCGCCGCGCCGCCGACCAGCGGTGAATCGGCCAGCCAATGGGCGCTGGCCACCACGATCGCCTCGGGCCGCGGCAACTGCCGGGCCAGCTCGGCCAGCCGCGCGCCGGTGGCACCGGGATGCAGTGCGGTCATCGGCGAGCCATGGGAGACGTAGAGACTGGGCAGGAGCATGATCGTCGGTCAGTGGTTCGATCCGGTCATGATGGTGGTGTCCGGGCGATTTGCCGATGGCTTCGTCCGGAACGCAGCGTTGCTGCCGATGGACAATCCGCGCAGAAGGCGGAAACGGAAAGGGGCGCCGGACGGATCCGGCACCCCTTTTTCCGATGAATCATCGTCGTGCCGCTTCGATTCGCGCAGGGCGCCGCAGCCAGCCGGTGCCCGCGTGGAACCCCGTGCCGGCCGAAGCCGGCACGGGGCCTGCCTTACGGCTGGATGAAGCTGCCCTGCACGCTGACGCCGGAGTAGGCGTTCACGCCCACCACCTTGACGTAATACGTGCCGGCCGCCGGACGCGGCACCGCCACCGACTCGTTGTTGCCCGGGTGCACCGACTTGTAGTTGTTGTCGGTGGCGCTGGGCTCACCGTCGATCTTGACGAAGATCGACACGTCGCCGGTGCCGCCGAAGGTGCGCAGGGTCAGGCCCAGCGCGCCGGCGGGCACTTCCAGCTTGTACAGCGTTTCGCTGCCGGCGGCGCCGGTCTGGCCACCCAGGGCCACGCCCTTGGCCAGCTCGACCGCATCGTCGCCTTCGTCGCCGCCGTCACCGGGGGCGTCCGGATCATCGACGCCATTGCCCCAGGCGTTGAACTGGTTGTGCAGTTCGGCGTCGCTGAGGCAGGCGTTGAGGCTGGTGGCCTCGCTGTCGCTGAGCAGCCCCAGCGAAGCCAGTTCGGCCGCGTGGGCCAGCATGCCGCTCTTGTAGATGCCGAAGTGCGCGGCGGAAGCGGCGATGTTGCGGGCGGTGGCGTAGACGTTGGCACCGATCACCGCGCCACCGGGCACCCACGTCGGCACGCCGGTGTTGCAGGTCAGCAGCATCTGGCCACCTTCATTCAGCTTCCAGCCCTCGTCCTTGTACAGGGCGGGGGTCAGGTCGAGGTCGATGTGGCCCTGCAGGTCGGAGCTTTCCGCGTACTCCATCAGCGCGTTCGGCGACAGGCGCACGTCGTAGTGCGAGAACGTCGAGCCCGGAGCCAGCGTGGCCGGGGCGTAGATCATCACGTTGCCGGCTGCATCGGTGCCGGCCATGCCGGTGCCGTGCCCCAGTTCGACGGTCAGGCCGTTCAGGCCGCTGCGCAGCGTGGCGCCATCGGTGTTGCTGATGGTGACGGTCGGCAGGGCCAGGGTGATCGCTGGCGACAGCGGGCCGGCGACGTTGTTGGCCAGGATCGCACCGGTGGCGCCGGCGGCAATGGCATTGGCGATCTTGATGTCGAACGAGCAGGTGCCGCGGTTGATCAGCACGATGTTGCCGGCCACCTCGGCGGCATTGTCGAACGGCAGGCAGCCATCGGTCGGCAGGCCATCGGTGGTCGGGTTGATCGGGGTGGTGACCGCCGCCACGACGTGGCCGCTGAAATTGGACGAGTCGGCATTCGCCGGCGGCGAGGCCGGGTTGTAGTCGTAGGCGCCGGCGATGGACGACGGTGCGGTGACGATCAGCTTCTCAGGCGGGCCCAGTGCGATCGGCGCCTCGGCCACCACGTTCGGACCGCGGAACACCAGCATGCCGTCCTTGGTGAAGGACGCCGCGCGCTGGGCGTTGGTCAGTTCGCCCCACGCCTTGTGGTTGGAGTTGTCGTAGACGAAGCTGGAGTAGATGTCGTTGTAGCCGCCGCTCATCGAGCCGGTGCCGAGACTGGTGCGGCCGGCGAAGCCCAGGCCGTGGCCCATCTCGTGCAGCATCACGTTGAGCAGGTTGTTCTTGCCGGCGGGGGTGTTGCCGTCCAGACCGAAGTACCAGCCGCCGTCAGGCAGGCAGGCTGCGGTGCCCAGCGCGCCATTGAACGACATGGTCATTTCGGAGGTGCCCGGCGAAGTATCCTCACCGGTCAGTGCATTGAGCAGCGAGCCCGGATACCAGAGGTCGGGCTTGGCACCCGGCGGCACATCGCCAGCTTGAAAGCGTCCGTAGCCATTGGTGCCGGTGGAGCCCAGCACGATGCCGGCATCGTTGCACTGCAAAGCGGAGAAGCGGGCGTCGATGTCGATCGGGCCGTCGCTCTGCAGCACCGCGCCCCACATGTGGGCGGCGTATTCGAACACGATGCGCGCCTGCTCGCCGCGGGTGGTACCCATGTTGCCGCCGACCGGGGTGGCCGGGGTGGCATCGTTCAGGCCCTGGCCGGCCTGATCCTTGTTGATGACGGTCAGCGTGGCCGCCGTGGCGCTGCCTGCCAGGCCCAGAAGGCCGCTCAACAGCAGGCCGGTGAAGAGCTTGTTGCGACGGATCATTTCGTCACCTCCGCGTTGGCCGCGTCTTCAATGGAGTGCACGCCGACCAGGTTGCCCTTGGCGTCGACCATGCCGACCAGATGGTTGAACTCGGTTTCCGGCGTATCGACCATCACCATCGTGTAGCCCTTGACGCGCACGGTGCGGGCGGTGCGCTGCGATTCGGCTTCGGTGCGCGGACGACCGGTGGTGTTGGGCGACTTCAGTGCCTGCGCACGGGAAGCCTCCAGCGAACGGGCGAAGCGCGCGGCTTCTTCCGGCGTGGCGGCGCGCAGCTTCTTGGTCACCGGATCCATGAAGGCCACCTGCATCGAGCCGCCGACCGGCGCCTCGACCGAGGGGGCCGGCTGGTTGTCCGTCTTGTTATCTGCAGCGACCGCCGCGCCGGCGATCAGCCCTGTCAGGGCCAGGGCTGCCGCCTGGACCATTACCTTGTTCTGCATTGAAGAACCCTCCCGTTGAGAACAGTGCCGTTGTGCGACACCAGTAAAGACCGGATGCGCCCGATACTCGAGCGATGCCCCGATCCAATGCCGAATTCCGTGTTCGGAGGCGTGGGAATCCGCGCGCTGCGGCACCGCGCGCCTTGCCCGCAAGGTGCGCCGCTGCGACTCGATCGGATTGCCCGCTTGCCCCCAAGACCTGTCTGAAGGCCTCGCCGTACACCCCGGTTTTTCGATGTCAGTCATGTCGAATGAGCGACATCATGCAACTTCGGCAGCCTCTCGGGAGAGCGCCATCAAAAGGTGCATGCTTCGTGCCCACCTGCCCCGCCACCACGTCGGAATGTTCCAAAGTGTGGCCCCCGTCAAGAAAGCTATCAGCAAGATGTCGCGAGCGTCAACGCAAATTCTCACGAATTTCGCGAGGGCCGCCGAAGGCGCTGCGGCGCGGCATCACGGGGGTGCGAAACCGTCCGTGACAGGTTTGTCCGGCGATGGGAAAAATCCCTTCCGGGCGAGTCGCGGCGGCGCTGGATGACACCCCGGAACGGGACGGGAGCGGCCGGCGATGGGCATCCCGGCGGAACAAACGCGATGGCCTGTCTGATCGGATGGGGCTGCCGCACGAAAAAAATCCGGCAGGCCTCTCGACCTGCCGGATTTCCGTGTTGCTTGCCTTGTGTGCGAGCGGTGGCTTACTTCCCGCGCGGCGGCTTCCCGTCATGGCTGCGCGGTTTGCGCGGGCCGGGCTTGAAGCCGCCGGGCTTGCGGTAGCCGCCGGGCTTGCGGGCGGGGAAGCCTGGCTGGCCGCTGGTGTCGTCCTTGCCGTCCCACTCCTTGATCTCGAGCGGCTGGCGGGCGACCCACACCTTCTTCAGGTGGGTGAAGATTTCCTTCGGCATGCCGTCGGGCAGGTCGATCAGGCTGTAGTCGCCGCGGATGCTGAGGCGGCCGATGTACTGGCTGTCCAGGCCGGCTTCATTGGCGATCGCGCCGATGATGTTGCCCGGTTTGACGCCGTGGTCGTGGCCGACTTCGATGCGATAGGTGCGCTTGCCTTCCTCGGTGGCATGGGCGCGCACCGGGCGCGGCGTGAACTCGCGCGGAGCGCCGTCGTGGCGCGGCTTGTGCTCGCGCGGGCCGCGTTCGTCATGGCGCTCGCGCGCCACCGGTTCGCGCTTGGGCGGGGCGACCAGCAGCAGCGGCTTGTCGCCTTGGGCGATGCGCGCCAGCGCGGCGGCGATCTCGATCGCCGGCACGTTGTGCTCCTGCTCGTACTGCTCGATCAGTTTCTGGAAATCACCCAGCTCGCCCTGCGCCAGCATGTCGGTGATGCGCTGCTTGAACTTGCCGATGCGCACGTCGTTGACCACGTCCACCGACGGCAGCTGCATCTGCTCGATGCGCTGGCGCGTGGCGCGCTCGATCGCGCCCAGCATGCCGCGCTCGCGCGGGCTGACGAACAGGATCGCCTCGCCGCTGCGACCGGCGCGGCCGGTGCGGCCGATGCGGTGCACGTAGCTTTCGGTGTCGTAGGGAATGTCGTAGTTCAGCACGTGGCTGATGCGCTCCACGTCGAGGCCGCGAGCAGCCACGTCGGTGGCGACCAGGATGTCCAGCTTGCCGTCCTTGAGCTGCTGGATCACCCGCTCGCGCTGCGGCTGGGCGATGTCGCCGTTGATCGCGGCGGCGGCCAGGCCGCGCGCCTGCAGCTTCTCGGACAACTCCTCGGTGGCCTGCTTGGTGCGCGCGAAGATGATCATCGCGTCGAACGGCTCGGCCTCCAGGATGCGGGTCATCGCGTCGAGCTTGTGCATGCCGCTGACGAACCAGTAGCGCTGGCGGATGTTGGCGGCGGTGGTGGTGGCCGCCTTGATGGTGACCTCGACCGGATCCTTCAGGTGGCGCTGGGCGATCTTGCGGATCGGCGCCGGCATGGTGGCCGAGAACAGCGCCACCTGGCGGGTCGGCGGGGTGGCCTCCAGCACCTTCTCGACGTCGTCGATGAAGCCCATGCGCAGCATTTCGTCGGCTTCGTCGAGCACCAGGTATTTCAGCTCGGACAGGTCCAGCGTGCCCTTGTCCAGGTGATCGATCACCCGGCCCGGGGTGCCGACCACCACCTGCACGCCGCGACGCAGCGCGTGCAGCTGCGGGCCGTAGCTCTGGCCGCCGTAGATCGGCAGCACCTGCAGGCCGGGCAGGTGGGTGGCGTAGCGCTGGAAGGCTTCGGCGACCTGGATCGCCAGCTCGCGCGTCGGTGCCAGGATCAGCGCCTGCGGCTTGCCCGGCTTCAGGTCGATGCGCGACAGGATCGGCAGCGCGAACGCCGCGGTCTTGCCGGTGCCGGTCTGCGCCTGGCCGAGCACGTCGCGGCCTTCGAGCAGCGGTGGAATGGTGGCGGCCTGGATCGGCGACGGCGATTCATAGCCGACGTCGGTCAGTGCACGCAGCACATCGGGATGCAGCGCGAGCGCGCCAAAGCCGGGCGAAGCCGGGGCGTTGTCGGAGACAGGGGATGACATGGGAACCTCGAGGGGCGGCGGCACCGGGATGCGGCGCGCAAGTCGGCCATTCTACCAGTCTGCGGGCGCTGGCGGCTGAACCGGTGGGCCACGGCAGTTATGCTTGCCGTCGATTCCGATCCCCCGAAGAAGGACCTGCCCCCAATGGATACCCTCGAGACGATTTCCGAACAGCGCCTGCACGGCGGCGTGCAGGGCTTCTACCGCCACCATTCCGACGCCTGTGGCGGGCCGATGCGCTTTGCCGTGTACCAGCCGCCGCAGGCCGCGACGCAGCCGTGCCCGGTGCTGTACTTCCTGGCCGGGCTGACCTGCACCGAGGAAACCGCCACGATCAAGGCCGGCGCGCAGCGGCTGGCGGCGGAGCTTGGCCTGATCCTGGTGATGCCGGACACCAGCCCGCGCGACACCGGTTTCGACGGGGCCACCGGTGACTGGGAGTTCGGCGAGGGCGCGGGTTTCTATCTCGACGCCACGGTGGCGCCGTGGTCATCGCGCTTCCGCATGCACAGCTACGTGGTGGACGAACTGCCGGCACTGCTGGCGCGGCATTTCCCGGTGGACACCACGCGCAGCGGCATCTGCGGCCATTCGATGGGTGGGCATGGTGCGCTGACCATCGCACTGAAGCATCCGGAGCGTTACCGCTCGGTGTCGGCCTTCGCGCCCATCGTGGCGCCCAGCCAGGTGCCCTGGGGCAAGAAGGCGCTGCCGCGCTATCTGGGCGACAACCCGCAGGCCTGGGCCGACCACGATGCCTGCGAACTGGTGCGCCGCCAGACTTTCGACGGCACGATCCTGATCGACCAGGGCGAGGCGGACCAGTTCCTGGAAGGCCAGCTGAAGCCGGAACTGTTCGACCAGGCCTGCGCCGAAGCGGGCCAGTCCCTGCTGCTGCGTCGCCACTCCGGCTACGACCACAGCTACTGGTTCATCACCAGCTTCATCGAAGACCACCTGCGTCACCACGCTGCCGCGCTCGGCCTGTAACGCGCTGCGGAGCCACCATGGTGCTGGCGGGCAATGCCCGTCATGCGCACGAGGAACTGCAGGAGCCCGCTCGCGGGCGATGCTTTTGAAGCCGCAAGTCGGGCACCACCCGACATCAGTGAAGCCACCCGCCTGCATGTGACCCGTAGGAGCCCGCTCGCGGGCGATGCTTTTGAAGCCGCAGGTCGGGCACCACCCGACATCGGTGAAGCCACCCGCCTGCATATGGTCTGTAGGAGCCCGCTCGCGGGCGATGCTTTTTGTCTTGAAGCCGAAGCCGAAGCCAAAGCCAAAGCTTGAAGAGCAAGATCAAGAGCTTTCGACCTCCTTCGGAGGCCGAGTTCTTTTCTCTGTTTGGCTGTATGGACCGGAGACATGGGTAACAGATGTGCCAGGACATGGGTTACACCTCATCGCTGATTTCCGACGCGGTCGAGGTGCCACTTCATGCCCTGGA
>Ga0222426_100267_pt1 | contig 46678 bp, 45 predicted proteins | sample 2B50Ametagenome_FD_180087 | JGI IMG/M metagenome (GOLD analysis project Ga0222426, IMG submission 180087) | Enriched microbial communities from leaf-cutter ant dump, University of Wisconsin, Madison, United States - 2B50A (version 2) | ecosystem: Environmental > Terrestrial > Nest > Insects nest...
CGCAGCCCAAACCCAAGCCGCAGCCCAAGCCCAAGCCGAAACCGCAGCCCAAGCCGCAGCCGGTGCGGGAGACCGCGCCGGCCAAGACCTCCCTCCCCGCGGGCGGCGCCCCGCATGCCAGCCAGGCGCGCGGAGAACCCAGTCCCGTCGATCCGGACCGTCCGCGGACCATCGGCCGGGTGGACTATCTGGGCAAGCGCCCCAGTCCCGTCTACCCGCGCCTGTCGCAGCGGCGCGGCGAGCAGGGACGGGTGGTGCTGCGGGTCCTGATTTCTCCCCAGGGGCAGGTGGCCGGCATCCAGGTCCAGCGCTCGTCGGGCTACGAGCGTCTGGACGAGGCTGCCGTGCGGGCCATGCAGCATGCGCGCTTCCGTCCGTATACGGAAAACGGCATTGCCTACAAGGCGCTGGTGGACATTCCTTTCGATTTCGTTTTGTAGTTCATGGGTCGCCAGACCCCACAGGAGTTCGAGAACATGATGATCGATCTGATCGGCAGCGCGGTGCTGACATTGGCCCAGACGGTCGGCCCGGATGCGGCGGCGGCCGCCGGCCAGGCTGCCGCCGCCACGGCGCCGCTCGCCTCGGCGGCGGCCCTGCCTGCCGCCGAGCTGGCCGCGGGCGGGCAGGGGGTGCTGCATTTCATCGGACAGAGCGACGCGGTGGGCAAGTCGCTGTTCGGCTTTCTGATGCTGATGTCCCTGGCCAGCTGGTACCTGATCCTGATCAAGGGCTTCACGCAGTTGCGCATCCGCCAGCGCTCGAAGAAATTCCTGGCGGAATTCTGGGCGGCCAGTTCGCTGGAGCAGGTGGAGAACGAGATCTCCACCCACGGCGCCGAAGAGCCGTTTGCGCACCTGGCCAGCCACGCGATCCACGCCCAGAAGCACCACGCCAAGTACGGCGCGCTGAAGCTGGAGGAAAGCGGCTCGACGGCGGCGTTCGTGACGCGGACCATCCGCAAGGTGATCGACGAGGAAACCGCGCGCCTGGAAAACGGCCTGACCGTGCTGGCCTCGGTGGGTTCCACGGCGCCGTTCGTCGGCCTGTTCGGCACGGTCTGGGGGGTCTACCACGCGCTGCTGAGCATCGGCATGGCTGACGGCGTGACGATCAACCGGATCGCCGGTCCGGTGGGCGAGGCCCTGATCATGACGGGCCTGGGCCTGGCGGTCGCCATCCCCGCCGTGCTGGCCTACAACGCCTTCGTGCGCCTGAACCGGGTCTACCTCGCGCAGCTCGACGCCTTTGCGCACGATCTCTTCACCTTCCTGACCACCGGGCAGCAGGTGGCCGACAGCGCCCACGAGCGCCATGGCCGCCACATCAGCCTGGCCAGTTCCCGGGAGGCCTGATCATGGCGTTCGGCAGCTTCGATTCCAAGGGGCCGGGCACCACCATGTCCGAGATCAACATGGTGCCGCTCATCGACGTGATGCTGGTGCTGCTGGTGATCTTCATCATCACGGCGCCGCTGCTCAGCCATTCCATCCGCATCAACGTGCCCCAGGTGTCGGCGCAGCCCGTGGAACAGAAGCCGGAGGTCATCGATCTGGCGATCGATCCGGCCGGCGGCCTGTACTGGAACGAGCAGCCCGTGGCGATGGAGGATCTGCAGGCCCGCTTCGCGGCGCAGGCCGGCGCCGATCCCCAGCCCGAAGTGCGCATCCGCGCCGATGCCGAGACCCGCTATGGCGAGCTGGCCGAGATCATGGGCGCGGCGCGCCGGGCCGGCATGAAGCGGCTGGGCTTCGTGACGCGGCCGGCGCAGGAAGGCGGGGCCGCGCAGCCGTCGCGGTCTTCGCAGGCCCCGTCCGCCGCGGCGTCGCCGGCCGCACCGTCCGCCCCCGCGCGGCAGACTCCCGCAGCCCCGTCCGCCGCCCGCTGAGCCGCGTGTTCATGGGCCCGTCAGCTATGTAACGGCTGCCGCGCCCAGGTGACTGGGCGTGACGTCTTCAGGCTAGAATCACCCCATGCGAGTACTAGTCATCGAAGACGACACCACGCTGGGGCACGCGCTCCAGGAATTCCTCGGCAGCCAGGGCTACGCCGTCGACTGGCTGCAGTCGGGCGACCGGGTCGAGGGCGCCGTGGCCGGCCAGGCCTACGATCTGCTGCTGCTGGACCTGAACCTGCCGGGTCTGGGCGGCCTCGAGGTCCTGCAGCGCCTGAGGGCGGGGGGCTCGCAGATCCCGGTCCTCATCCTGACCGCCCGCGACGGGCTGGACGACCGGGTGGCGGGCCTGGATGCGGGCGCCGACGATTACGTGACCAAGCCCTTCGAGCTGCCCGAGCTCGCCGCCCGGGTCCGCGCGCTGGCGCGGCGCCATTCCGGACAGGCCCAGACCATCCTCGAATGCGGCCCGCTGGCTTTTGACACGGTGGGCCGGCAGATCCGGGTGGCCGGCAAGCGCCTGGCCCTGTCGGTGCGCGAGCTGTCCGTGCTGGAAATGCTGATGGCCCGGCCCGGCCGGGTCGTCACCAAGCAGCAGATCGTCAATTCCCTGTCGGCCTGGGATGCCGATTTCAGTGAAAACGCCGTCGAAGTCTACGTTTACCGCCTGCGCAAGCGGCTGGACGGCACCGGTGCCAGCATCCAGACCGTGCGCGGCTTCGGCTACCTGCTCGACGTCGACAGTGGGCAGTAACTCCGCGGATTCCGATCCCCGGCGCGATCGCCAGGCGCTGGGTCTGTTCGAACGGCTGATGCCCCAGGATTCCCTGGCGCGCCGCCTGGTGCGCCGCCTGCTGCCGGCCTTCTTCATCCTGGTCGCCATCGACCTGCTGGCGACCTGGTTCATGACCGGCGTGATCCGTCCGCAACCCTGGTTGCTGCGCGACCTGTTCTGGGTGATGCTGCTGACCCAGGGCTTTCTGGTGGTGCTGTTCGTCTGGGTGCTGATTTCCGGCATCCGCCTGGAGCTCACTTCCATCAACCGGCTGGCCGACCAGATCCGCCAGCGCTCGATCGAGGACCTGCAGCCGCTGGACCTGGCCGGGCTGCCCAGCGAGATCGCGCCCCTGGTCCTGCATTTCAACGACCTGCTGCTGCGCCTGGATGATTCGGTCCAGGCGCAGCGCCGCTTCATCGGGCACGCGGCGCACCAGTTGCGCACGCCGCTGGCCGGTCTCAAGCTCGAGTCCGAGCTGATGCTGGGCCAGGACCTGGCCGAGGACGTGCGCATGCGCGCCGGCCGCATCAAGTCCGTGACCGACCACATGATCCGCATGGGCCAGCAGCTGCTGGTGCTGGCGCGCGCCGACCATGCCGCGCGCCCGCAGGACAGTTTCGTGCGCCTGGACCTGTGCGAATGGATGCGCCAGGCCGGCTCCGACTGGCTGGACCGCGCCCGCGAGCATGCCCTCGAACTGCAGTTGTCCGCGCCGGACGAGCCGATATGGGTGGACGGCGATCCGGTCCTGCTGGGCGAGCTGCTGGGCAACCTGATCGACAACGCGCTGCGGTACGGGCGCGGGGCGAGCCGCATCCATCTGCGGGTCATGGCCAATCCGCCCTCGTTTTCGGTGGAGGACGACGGCTCGGGCATCGAGGCCGAGGACCTGGAAAGGGTGTTCGAGGCCTTCTACCGGGCGGCGGACGCCGGCTCCGGCGGCGCGGGCCTGGGGCTTGCCATCGTACGGGAAATCGCCCGCGCGCACGGCGCCTGGTGGAAGATCATCAGCCGCCCCGCCTTTCCCGGCACCCGGATCACCCTCATTTTTCCCGGTCCCCGCCGGGGCGCCTGCCTGACGCGGGCCGAGTAGATCATGAGCACACACAAAACCCCGGACCCGCGCGGCCCGCAGTCCACCTTGCTGATCGGCGCCCTGGGGGTCGTCTACGGCGACATCGGCACCAGCCCGCTGTACACCATCAAGGTAGCGCTGTCGGGCACCGGTCGCCCCGACGTCGAACACGTGCTGGGCATGCTCTCCATCCTGTTCTGGATGCTGATCGTGGTGGTCTCGGTCAAATACGTCACTTGCATCCTGCGGGCCGACAATCGCGGCGAGGGCGGCACGCTGGCGCTGATGGAGCTCGCCATGCGCGGCCGGCCGGGGCGCGTGCGCTGGCGCCTGGCGGTGCTGGGCCTGATCGGCGCCAGCCTGTTCTACGGCGACAGCATGATCACGCCGGCCATTTCCGTGCTCTCGGCGGTCGAGGGCATCGGCGTGGTCTCGCACCGCCTGGACGCCTGGGTGGCGCCCATCGCGGTGGTGGTGCTGCTGGCCCTGTTCATGGTCCAGTCGCGCGGCACTGGCACCGTCGGCAAGCTCTTCGGCCCGGTCATGCTGGTCTGGTTCCTCACGCTTGGGGTGCTGGGCGGCTGGCGCGTGGCGCAGGCCCCGCAGGTGCTGCAGGCGGTCAATCCGCTGTGGGCGCTGCGCTTCATCGGCGATGCGCCCTGGGAGACCTTCCTGGCCCTGGGCGCCCTGGTGCTGGCCCTGACCGGGGCCGAGGCCCTGTATGCCGACATGGGCCATTTCGGCGGGGCGGTGATCCGGCGCGCCTGGTTCGGCGCCGTGCTGCCGGCTCTGGTGCTGTGCTATTTCGGCCAGGGCGCGCTGCTGCTGACCGATCCGGGCGCCATCAGCAATCCGTTCTTCCTGCTCGCGCCCGGATGGGGCCTGATCCCGCTGGTGGGGCTGGCGACGCTGGCGACCGTGATCGCGTCCCAGTCCGTGATTTCCGGGGCGTTCTCCATGACCCGGCAGGCGGTGCAGCTGGGCTACTGGCCGCGCATGGTGATCCTGCATACCTCGGCTCGCGAGGAAGGCCAGATCTACCTGCCGCGCGTCAACTGGCTGCTGCTGCTGGCGGTACTGGTGCTGATCCTGGCCTTCGGATCCTCGGACCGGCTGGCCCACGCCTACGGTTTCGCCGTGACCGGCACCATGCTCATGACCTCGCTGCTGGCCTTCGCGGTCCTGCCCCGCGCCGCCCGCGGCGTGCGGCGGATGGCCTGGCTCGCGCTGATCACCGTGTTCCTGTTGATCGACGTGCTGCTGTTCACGTCCAACACGCTGAAACTGCACGAGGGCGGCTGGCTGCCGCTGGTGGTGGGCATCGCGCTGCTGACGCTGATGGTGACCTGGAAGCAGGGGCGCCAGCGCATCCACGACACCCTGGCGGGCGATCACCAGCCGCTGGTGGACTTCATGGAATCCCTGGAGGCCTATCCGCCCACCCGGGTGCCGGGCACCGCCGTGTTCATGAGCATGATCGTCGGCACGGTGCCGCCGGCCCTGCTGCACAATTTGAAACATAACAAGGTGCTGCACGAACAGGCGCTCTTCCTGACGATCGAGGTCGCCGACGAGCCCTACGTGCCGTTTGGCGAGCGGGTGAGGATCGAGCGCGTCAGCCGCAGCAGCTGGCAGGCGGTGGCGCGCTGGGGCTTCAAGCAGGAGCCGAACGTCCCGCAGGTGGTGGAGCAGATCGGCCAGGAGATCCCCGACCTGAACCTGGAGCCGATGCAGACTTCATATTTCCTGTCGCGCCAGACCGTGATCGTGGTGCGCCGCCTGCCCTGGTACCAGAGCTGGCGGCGGCACCTGTTCGCCTTCATGGCGCGCAATGCCAGCCGGACGACCCGGTTCTACAAGATCCCGCCCAATCGCGTGGTGGAAATGGGCATGCAGATGGAACTGTAGCCGGGCGGGCCGGCGCCCGGCCTGTCAGTAGCCGGTGGTGCCGGGCACGGTGCCGGTGGCCGGAACGGTGCCGGTCGCCGGCGCAGTCCCGGTGACCGGGGCGGTGCCCGTCGCGGGCATGGTGCCCGAGGGCATCGTGCTTGCGGGCGCCGGGATGGTGATGGTGGTCTCGCGGATCATGCCGCCCGACTGCACCGAGCCTTCGGTGCGGGCGTTCGCGTCGTCCATCAGGGTCATGCAGTCCTGGCGCTGGTCGGCCGGCAGGCTGTTGCAGCGCTGGGTGCGGTTGCGGTCCTCGGCCTGGGGCGACGGCGTCGTCAGCTTGTCGCGGCGGGCCGCCTGGGCTGCCGCCCCGGCCTCTTGAAGGCAGGCCTTTTTGTCGATGCCGGGTGTGGTGTTGCAGCGTTCCACGTCCTGCTGGTATTGGCTGGGGCCGGCGGCCTGGGCGCCGGGGGCGAACAGGGCGGCGCAGCCGAGTCCGGCGGCCACCAGGCCGGCACGCAGAGACATCTGTAATGCTTGACGCATGATGAGCACTCCTTCTTCAATGCCGGGCGCTTTCCCCGCCCGGTTCAGGGTACTCGTTTAGTGTACGGGTTTCCCCCTAGGGGGATGTTACAAATATGCTCAGGCGGGCGGCGGGCCGGCGCGGGCTGCCTCCGGGACCTCCGGATCCGTGGTGGAGCGGCGGATGGCGCTTTGCATCAGCAGGATCGCGGTGACGGGCGCCGTCAGGAACAGGAACAGGCAGATCAGCCATTCGTGGAAGATCGGCCGGCCCTGCAGCAGGCTGGCGACCAGCGTGGAAGCCAGCGCCATGCTGAAGGCGCCCAGCGTCATCCCCAGCGTGGGGGCGTGCATGCGTTCGCGGAAGCTGCGCAGGCGCAGCAGCCCCAGCGAACCGACGAGCGTGACGGTGCCGGCCAGGATCAGCAGCAGCGCGACCGCGATGGCGGCCCACAGGGGGAGTTCGTTCATGGTTCGATCACCTCGCCGTGCAGCAGGAACTTGGCCAGCGCCGTGGAGCCGACGAAGCCGAAGAGCGCGATCAGCAGCGCCACGTCGAAATACAGGCCGGCCTCGAACCGCGGCCCCAGCACCAGCAGGATCAGCATGCCGTTGATGTAGAGCGTGTCCAGGGCCAGGATGCGGTCCTCGGCCCGGGGGCCGCGGATCAGGCGGATGCCCGCGCAGGCCAGGCCCAGCACGAAGCACAGCAGGGCAAAGCCGCCGGCCCAGTTCAGAATCAGCGTATTCATGGGAAGATCTCCATCAGCGGACCCTCGTAGCGGTCCTGGATGATGCGGGTCAGGCCGTCCGGATCGTCGAGGTCCAGCACGTGCAGGGTCAGGAGGTTGCGTTGGGCATCGTGGCGCGACCAGATCGTGCCGGGCGTGAAGGTGATGATGCAGGCCAGCAGGGCCAGGCCGTGCGGGTCACGGATGCGCAGCGGGATGTCCAGGAAGCCCGGGCGGGCGCCGGCGGCGTCGCCGCGCAGGATGCGCAGGCCCACGAGGTAGTTGGACCGCAGGATGTCGGCGGCGACGTGCCCGGCCAGCCGCAGCGCCAGCCCCGGACGGCGCGGGCGGGCGCGCACCGGTCGCAGGATGGGCGCGAGCAGGCCGAGGACGATGGCGATCAGCAGGCCCAGCGCGATCTGGCCGGCCGACACGCTGTCGTTGAGCACCAGCCACAGCACGAGCAGCAGGCAGATCATGGGCAGGCAGGCGACCAGGCGTCTCATGGCTGGGCTCCGTAGCGCCCCGAGGGGTCGAGGACCGCATGCATGTAGCGGCCGGGCTGGTCCAGGTAGTGGGCCGTGTCCTCCAGGTAGTTCATGACCGGCCCGGCCCGGACCGTCAGCAGCGCGCATGCGCCCAGCAGGAACAGGATGGGAATGACCTCGGAGAGTTTCAGGGTGGGCACGTGCAGTTCGTCGGGCACCCAGAACAGGCGCATGCCGCAGCGTCCCAGCGCCATCAGGCAGGCGAATCCCGACCCCAGCACGCAGGCGACCAGCAGCCAGACGTTCAGCGTCGGGGCGCCGAATTCCGCCGTGCGCAGCGCGGCCGACAGCAGGGTGAACTTGGCCACGAAACCCGAGAGCGGCGGCAGGCCGATGACCAGCAGGGCGCAGGCGAAGAAGCTCAGGCCCAGGAATGCCATGGTGGCCGGCAGGGGCGTGCCCACCACCGGCTGCGACAGGCTGGCGGCGTCGAGTTCGTCGGACTCGAAGGCCTCCTGGGTGATGGCGAGGATGTTCGCGCCGAAGGACTGGCTGCGTTCGGCGAGCTCCAGCAGCAGGAACAGCGCCCCCAGCGCCAGCACGGAGCTGAGCAGGTAGTACAGGGCCGGACCCGTGAGGGTGACGCCCGGCATGCCCAGGGCGGCGAACAGGGTGCCCGACGAGGTGATGATGGCGTAGGCGGCGATGCGCCGGGGGGCGGTGCTGGCCAGCATGCCCAGGGTGCCGAAGACCAGCGTGGCGATGCCGGCCGGGAACATCCAGGATCCGCCGAAGGCGGCGGGCGCGCCCGCGGGCACCAGCAGCGAGCCGATCCGCAGCAAGGCGTAGATGCCGACCTTGGTCATGATGGCGAACAGGGCCGCCACCGGCGCGCAGGCCTGGGAATAGGCGTTGGGCAGCCAGAAATTCAGGGGCCAGGCGGCGGCCTTGATCAGGAAGGCGATGCCCAGGACGGCCGCGGCGCTGTCAAAGAGCTGGCGGTCCGCGCCGGTGAGGTTTCTCGCCTGCGCGGCCAGGTCCGCGAGGTTCAGCGTGCCGGTCAGCCCGTAGATCAGCGCGATCGCGATCAGCAGCAGGAAGGAGGCGATGAGGTTGACCGCGATGTAGTGCAGGCCGGCGCCCACACGCGCCTTGCCCGAGCCGTGCAGCATCAGGCCGTAGGAGGCGGTCAGCAGGATCTCGAAGAACACGAACAGGTTGAACAGGTCGCCCGCCAGGAAGGCGCCGTTCAGGCCCATCATCTGCAACTGGAACAGGGGGTGGAAATGGCTGCCGGCGCGATCCCAGCGCGCGGTGGCGTACAGCCACGCGCAGGGCCCCAGCACCGACGCCAGGCCTAGCATCAGGGCCGAGAGCCGGTCGGCCACCAGCACGATGCCGAAGGGCGCGGGCCAGTCGCCCAGGTGATAGACGCCGATGTTGTCCAGCCACAGCGGACCGCCGATGCCCTGCGTGGCCCGCACCAGCGCCAGCGCCGCCAGCGCCTGCAGCGCCAGGGACGCGGCCCCCAGCCCGATGCGCAGGGTCCGCTGCCCGTCGCGGGCCAGCAGCATCAGGGCGCTGGCCAGCAGGGGGATCAGGACCGGCAGGACCGGCAGGTGCTGGGTCCAGGGGTTCATGGCCGCCGTTCCTCGCCGTCCACGTGGTCGGTGTCGTTCATGCCGCGCGAGGCCAGCAGCACGACCAGGAACAGGGCGGTGGTGGCGAAACCGATGACGATGGCCGTCAGGACCAGTGCCTGGGGCAGCGGGTCGGTGTAGCGGGCGGGGTCGGGCCAGTGCGGATCGATGACCGGCGGCGCATCCAGGCGCAGCCGGCCCATGGCGAAGATGAACAGGTTCACGGCATAGGACATCAGGGCCAGGCCCATGATGAACTGGAAGGTGCGCGGCCGCAGCAGCAGCCAGATGCCGGAGCCGGCCAGCACCCCGATGGCCAGGGCGAGTATCCATTCCATGGTCAGGACTCCGTGAGCGGGCCGTCGGCCGGCTCGGTGAGGTTGCGGTGGAAGCGCAGGGACTGGTGCGCCAGGGCGATCAGGAGCAGGATGGTGGCGCCGACCACCAGCATGTAGACCCCCAGGTCGAACACCAGCACGCTGGACAGATGCACCGTGCCCACGACCGGCAGGTGGATGTCGGCGGCGTAGGCCGACAGCAGCGGCCGGCCCGCCCACCAGACCGCCGTGGCGGCGCCCCCCGCCACGAGCAGGCCCAGCGCGATCCAGGCCTGCGGACGGATCAGCGGCCGCGCCTCGACCCAGAGGATGCCGCCCACCATGTACTGCAGGATGATGCCGGTCGCCATGACCAGGCCGCCGACGAAGCCGCCGCCCGGCAGGTTGTGTCCGCGCAGCAGGAAGTACAGGGAGATCAGCGTGGACACCGGCAGCATGAGGCGGACCAGGACGGCGGGAATGCGCATCAGTCCCTCGGGCAGCGGCGCCTTGAGGTCGGGCTCGGCGGGGGATTGCGGCAGGCGCCGCGCCGACGAGGGGCTCAGCGCCTCGGCGGGCGGGCGAAAGCGCCGCAGCAGGGCATAGACGCTGAGGGCGACGATGGCCAGCACCGTGATCTCGCCGAACGTGTCGAAGGCGCGGAAGTCCACCAGGATGACGTTGACCACGTTGGCGCCGCCGCCCAGCGGCCAGGCCTGCTGGACGAAGAAGGCCGAGATGCTGGCGCGCGCCGCCGGCCGGGTCATCATGAGGTAGGCCAGGGCCGCCATCCCGGCGCCGCCGGCGATGGCCACGGCGAGGTCGCGGGCGCGCCGCCACTGGGTGCGGCGCCAGGTCGCGGCCGGGAATTCCTCCAGGCGCGGCGGCAGCCAGCGCAGGCCCAGCAGGAGCAGCACGGTCGTCACCACCTCGACGGCCAGCTGCGTCAGGGCCAGGTCCGGCGCCGAGAGCCAGGCGAAGGTCGCGCAGGTGACCAGGCCCGTCGCGCCGGACAGCATCAGCGAGGCCATGCGGTGGTATTTGGCCTGGTAGGCGGCCGCGATGGCGCAGGCGCCGCCGGCCAGCCACATCAGGCCGAAGGACCATTGCAAGGGCGTGTTGCCGGCCGGCGCGTGCCGCCACCAGCCCCCCGGCAACAGCGGCAGCGCGGCCACGCCCAGCGTGCAGAGCACCAGCAGCAGGACCTGGGGCTGCAGGCGCGGCGTCTGCAGCCAGCCCAGCAGCGCCGCGGCCGCGCCGTCGATGGTCTCCAGCGCGGCCTCGAAGGTCCGGCGGCCGTCGAAGCGGTAGATCAGCGGCACCTGACCGGGCGCGTTGCGGTCGCGCCGGCGCAGCAGCAGGTACAGCGCCACGCCCATCACCAGCGCGATCACGCTCATGAGCAGCGGCAGGTTGAACCCGTGCCAGAGCTGCAGGTCGTAGACCGGGACGCGCAGGCCCAGCAGCCCGATCATGACGAGTTGCAGGATGGGGCCCAGCGTCAGGCCGGGCAGGATGCCGACGGCCAGGCAGATGCCGACGAGGATGGCGCAGGGAATGAGCATCATGCGGGCCGGATCGTGCGGCGTGCGCGGCAGGTCGGTCGTCGGCGGCCCGAAGAAGACCTGCAGCACCAGGCGCAGGGAATAGGTCACGCTGAAGGCGCCGCCCACCACGGCGGCCAGCGGCAGGCCCCAGCGGCTGAACCAGTGGCCGGTGATGAACACGGTCTCGGCAAAGAACATCTCTTTCGAGATGAAGCCGTTCAGCAGCGGAACGCCCGCCATGGCCGCGGCCGACACCATGGCCAGGGTGGCGGTCAGCGGCATCAGCCGGCGCAGGCCCGACAGGCGGGTCAGGTCGCGGGTGCCGCTTTCGTGGTCCACGATGCCCGCGGCCATGAACAGCGACGCCTTGAAGGTCGCGTGGTTGATCATGTGGAAGACGGCGGCGACCAGCGCGAGGGGGCTGTTCATGCCCAGCAGCAGGGTGATCAGGCCCAGGTGGCTGACGGTGGAATACGCGAGCACGCTCTTGATGTCGCGCTGGAAGATGGCCGCGTACGCCCCCAGCAGCAGCGAGCACAGGCCGGCCCCGCCGATGGTCCAGGTCCACCAGTCGGTGCCCGAGAAGATCGGCCAGAAGCGTGCCAGCAGGAAGACCCCGGCCTTGACCATGGTCGCCGAATGCAGATAGGCCGACACCGGCGTGGGCGCGGCCATGGCGTTGGGCAGCCAGAAATGAAAGGGGAACTGGGCGCTCTTGGTCAACGCGCCCAGCGCCAGCAGCACCAGCAGGATGGGGTACCAGTGGTGCGACCGGATCTCCTCGGCGGCCGCCAGCACCGCGTCCAGGTCGTAGCTGCCCACGATGTGGCCGATGATCAGCATGCTGGCCAGCAGGCAGAAGCCCCCGCCGCCCGTGACCAGCAGCGCCATGCGCGCGCCGCGCCGGGCCTCCGGGCGGTGCTGCCAGTAGCCGATCAGCATGAAGGACGACAGGCTGGTCAATTCCCAGAACACCACCAGCTGGATCAGGTTGCCGGCCAGCACCACGCCCAGCATGGCGCCCATGAAGCTCAGCAGGAAGGCGAAGAACCGCGGGACCGGGTCCTTGTCCGACAGGTAATAGTGCGCGTACAGGGCGATCAGCGCGCCCATCGCCGAGACGATGACTGCGAACAGCCAGGCATAGCCGTCCATGCGCAGGGTGAGGTCGACGCCCTGGCTGGGGATCCAGGGCAGGTCCAGCTTGAGGATCTCGCGCGCGGCGACCTCCGGGGTCAGCGCCAGGGTCAGGCCCAGGCAGGCCAGGGCGCAGGCGCCGGCGATCCAGGCGCCCGCCCGGCGCGCGTCGGCCGGCAGCAGCGCGGCGCACAGGCTGCCGGCAAAAGGGATCGCCAGGATCAGGGTCAGAAGCATGGGGGCGGGCGTCGATTCTGGTATGCGGTTTACTGTTTATGATACGCGAAGTCGGATACTTGACTTGAATCAAGCGGAATACGCGGATTTGGCCCGACAATGGGACCCGATACAGGACAATGGGGCCGTCCGCGTCGGGGTCAGGAGGCCCCGGACCGGTCTCAGGAGCTCATGCATGACCACACCCGACACACCCGACACCGTCAGCGCCGCCGGCATACCCGGACGGCCCGGAGACCCCTCCGGCGACCCCGGCATCGCCTTTCCGGACCTGGAAATTTCCGAGGCGCTGATCCGGCGCTTCGACCAGTCCGGCCCGCGCTACACCTCGTATCCCACCGCCGACCGCTTCCAGCGCGATTATCCGGCCGCCGCGTACCTGGACCACCTGGCCCGGCGCGCCGCCTCCCCCCGGCCCGCGCCGCTGTCGGTGTACGTGCACCTGCCGTTTTGCGAGTCCCTGTGCTATTTTTGCGGCTGCAACAAGATCATCACCCAGGACCACAGCCGCTCGGCCGAATACCTGGAGATCCTGTTCCGGGAAATGGACCTGCTCAGTCCGCACCTGGGCGCGGCGCGCCAGACCGTGCAGCTGCACCTGGGCGGCGGTACGCCGACCTTTCTCAGCGCGGCCGAGCTCACCGCGCTGATGGACCAGATCCGCCGGCATTTCGATTTCACGGAGGATGCCGAGCTGGGCGTGGAGATCGACCCGCGCACGGTGACGCCGGACTCGCTGGCGATGCTGGCCGGCCTCGGATTCAACCGCACCAGCTTCGGCGTCCAGGATTTCGACCCGGACGTCCAGGCCGCGGTGAACCGCATCCAGCCCTACGACATGGTGCGCGTGGCGTTGCAGGCCAGCCGCGACAACGGCTTCCAGTCCATCAACGCCGACCTGATCTATGGCCTGCCCAAGCAGACCCTGGACAGCTTCAGCCGCACCCTGGACCAACTGATCGGACTCTCGCCCGACCGGATCGCGCTGTACAACTACGCGCACCTGCCCGACCGCTTCAAGTCCCAGCGCCTGATCCATGCCGAGGACCTGCCCTCGGCCGACACGCGCCTGCAGATCTTCCTGATGTCGGTGCGCCGGCTGCTGGCGGCGGGCTACGTCTACATCGGCCTGGATCATTTCGCCAAGCCCGACGACGAGCTCAACCGGGCGCGCCTCGGCCAGAGCCTGCACCGCAATTTCCAGGGCTACACGACCCGGGCGGAATGCGACCTGGTGGGCTTCGGCATTTCGGCCATCGGCAAGGTCGGCGACGCCTACGTGCAGAACCACCATTCCCTGAACGCCTACCGCAACGTCCTCGAACGGGGCGAGCTGCCCACGGCCAAAGGCTTTGACCTCAGCCCCGAGGACGCCATCCGGCGCGAGATCATCATGGCCCTGATGTGCAGCATGCCGCTGGATTTCGACGCGTTCCGGCAGCGCCACGGGCAGGACTTCGAGTCCTGTTTTGCCGACGAGCTGCAGCGCCTGCAGCCCTACGTCGACGCCGGCCTGCTGGCGCGCGACGGGCGCAGCCTGCGGGTGCTGCCGCGGGGGCGCGTCTTCGTGCGCGCCTTTGCCATGGTGTTCGATCAGTACGTGCGCCGGCCCAGGGTCGCCACCTATTCCAAACTAATCTGAACGCCGGGTGGGCAGGCGCCACAGGTAGATCGTGACGCCGATGCCCGGGATCAGCAGCAGCCAGCGGGCCCAGGGCACCGGCATGATCCAGGCCGAGACGGCCAGGGACGGCCACATCAGGGCCAGGGCCACGCATTTGCTGCGCAGGGGGATGCCGCGCCCCGACTGGAAGTCGCGGATATAGGGACCGAGGATGCGATGGGACATCAGCCAGCCGTGCAGGCGTTGCGAACCGCGCAGGTAGCAGAAGGCCGCCAGCAGCAAAAACGGGGTCGTGGGCAGCAGGGGCAGGAAAATCCCCAGCACACCCAGGATCAGGGCAAGGGTGCCCAGTACGGTGAACAGTGCGCGGACCATGGATCCGATTCTAGCAACGCGCAGGCTTCGCGCCCATCGGGGCGCCGCGGTGCCGGGCGCGCCGTCGCGGCCGACCCGCGCTTTTGCCGGATCCGCGACCTGCTGGCCCAGGTGCCGCTGTTCAACGAGCTGCCCGAGGCCGACCTGGACCCCATCGCCCGGGGCACCAGCGAGATCTCGGTCGCGCGCGGCGACATCATCTTCCGCCGCGGCGACCCCTGCGTGGGTTTTCACGTCGTCGTCCACGGACAGGTCAAGCTGGTCTTCGTCTCGGCCTCCGGGGTCGAGCGCGTCGTGCGCCTGATCGGCCCCGGCGACGGTTTCGGCGAGGCGCTGATGTTCATGGGCCAGAACTACATCGTCACGGCCGAGGCTCTGCGCGACACGCTGCTGCTGCACGTCGGGCGCGAGGCCCTGTTCGACCAGATCGACCGCCATCCCGGCGTCGCGCGCAAGATGCTGGCCGGCCTGAGCCGGCGGCTCTACAGCCTGATGGGCGACGTCGAGGCCTACACGCTGCACACCGGCGCGCAGCGCCTCATCGCGTTCCTGCTGCGCGAGTGGCCCGGGCAGGTGGGCCAGCCGTTTCGCATCGAGATCGGCAAGTCGGTCATCGCCTCGCGGCTGAACCTCACCCCCGAGCATTTCTCGCGCGTCCTGCGCGAGCTCAGCGACCAGGGCCTGATCCGCGTGCGGGGGCGCGAGTTCACCGTGCTGGACATCGACGGCCTCCGGTCGCACCGGGCCTGAGCCGCCCGCTCCCCGGGCGGGCGAGCCGCGTCCGCCCTCATGCGTTCGCGCGGCCTTGGGCATGGTGGGGCAGCGCGGCCATGGCCGCCAGCGTGCGGCGGTACAGCCGCAGGGCCCGGCCCAGGTTGGCCGCCAGCGCCATGGCCGCCAGGGCCAGCAGCGGGCCGGCGGCCTGGCCGGCCGGCGCCCAGCCGGCGGCGGCCAGGATCCAGGCCACCACGGCCAGCACGTGCAGCGCCCAGTGCCAGCGGGCGCCGCGTTCGGGAATGTAGGCCGCCATTTTCGGCATGACCTTGAGGTAGACCCTGGCCTGCGCCGGGTCGCGGTCGGGAATCACCATGGCGTCCTGCGCGTGCTTCCAGAGCAGGAAGGGCACGATCTTGTACAGCATGCCGTGGACGATTGAGCCCAGCCCGCCGACGATCATCAGCACGCCCAGCACCATCTCGGCCCGCGGCGCCTGGCCGTGGCGCATCCAGGCCCAGGCCGGGATGCAGGCCAGCAGGCAGCACAGGCCGGTGAACCAGAACAGCGTCGTGGGCTCGGCCGCGGGCCGCTTGCGGGTCGCGAGCCGCTGCAGCGAGGCCGCGACCCAGACCCCGTAGGCGCCGGCCAGCAGCAATTCCACGGTCTCCCGCATCAGCCCGGGCAGGCCGCTGGAGGCGTCCAGCGCGGTCCATGCCACCAGCAGCCCCGGGATCAGCAGCGGCAGCCAGCGGGTCAGGGGCCGGGGATAGAGTTCCGTCAGCTGGAAGATCGGCAGCAGCTGGAACGACATGCCCATCAGCAGCAGCCCGCCCCAGCCCAGCAGGCCCCACAGCATGTGGCTGCCCACCCAGCCGGGCGGCTCGCGCCCCAGCGCCAGCGCCGCCGCCATGCCGCATCCGATCAGCACGGCCACGGCCAGGGACAGCAGTGCGCCCCGGACGGGGACGAGGATCTCCCGGGCGCCCCGGTAGACGTCGCCGCGGCGCGTCCACAGCGCGTGGGCCACCGCCGCCAGGTAGGCCGCGAACGCCGCGCCCAGCAAGACGGCGGCGCCCATCCATGCGCCCGGCGCCCACCAGAGAAAGCCGGCCGCCAGCAGCAGCGTGCCCGCGCTCAGCAGGGCATGGACGCCGGCCGCGAGCGCGCGCGCGGCGCGTACCGGCACGTTGCAGGCGACCGCCAGGATCTGGATCAGGGCGCCCAGCATCGCGCTGCCGAGGATGCCCAGCGTCCAGAGGTGGGTCAGGGCCAGGGTCGCGGCGTTCCAGCGGGACGCGAAGGCCTGCGGACCGGCCCATGCCGCCAGCAGGCCGGCCAGCAGCCCGAACACGGGCACGTTCAGCAGGAAGGGCAGCGGCACGCCCAGGGCGGGCGTCTTGTCGAAATCCAGGGCGCGCTGCATGCTCAGTCGATCCAGATGGTGACCAGGAAATGTGTTTCCTCGAAGGTGCAGTCGTGCTGGAAACCGTCGCGGTCCAGCATCGTGTACAGGGGATAGGGTTCCCGGTCGATCAGCATGCGCAGCCGCTGGCCGGGCTGCAGGTCGGCCAGCGCCTCCAGGCACTGTTCCAGCGGTTCGGGCGGCGGCAGGCGCCGCACGTCCAGGGTGATGTCGGGCAAAGCCATGGCGGGGTCCTCCCAGATGCAGGTGCTACCTTACACGATGGCGGCCGCCGGATCGCCCAAGACCGTGCACGCAATACCGGTTCCCTTGATCCGGATTAAGGACTTTGCGGCAAGATCGCGGCATAGTGCCTGTTATTGCCGATGCAGGGCCCGGCGACGTGCCCCGCGCACGGCCAGAACCGCCAGGATGTCCCTCATGTCTTCATTGTCTTCCGCCGCCCGGCCGCGCGTGGTGCCGCACCACGATCTCTCCGGCTTCGAGCTGGTCTGTCCCGCCGGCAGTCTGCCCGCCCTCAAGTCCGCCGTCGACGAAGGCGCCGATTGTGTCTACCTGGGATTCCGGGACGCCACCAACGCGCGCAATTTCGCCGGCCTGAATTTCGACGCCGCCGCGATCGCCCAGGGCATCCGCTACGCCCACGACCGCCAGCGCAAGGTCTTCCTGGCGCTGAACACCTACCCGCAGCCCGACGCCTGGCAGCTGTGGCGCGAGGCCGTCGACCGCGCCGCCGATGCCGGCGTGGACGCGGTCATCATGGCCGACCCCGGCCTGATGGCCTATGCCCACGACCGCTATCCGGGCCTGCGCCTGCATCTGTCGGTGCAGGGCTCCGCCACCAACTACGAGGCCATCCAGTTCTACCACGAGCGTTTCGGGGTGGCCCGCGCGGTATTGCCGCGGGTGCTGTCGGTGGCCCAGGTGCAGCAGGTCTGCGAGAACACGCCGGTCGAGATCGAGGTCTTCGGCTTTGGCAGCCTGTGCGTCATGGTCGAGGGCCGGTGCGCGCTGTCGTCCTACGCCACCGGCGAATCCCCCAACACGCACGGCGTCTGTTCGCCGGCCCGCCATGTCCGCTGGCAGCAGACGGACCAGGGCCTGGAATCCCGCCTGAACGGCGTGCTGATCGATCGCTACGACGAGGGCGAGAACGCCGGCTATCCGACGCTGTGCAAGGGCCGCTTCGACGTCGCCGGCGAAAACTACTACGCGCTCGAGGAACCCACCAGCCTGAACACCCTGGAACTGCTGCCCAAGCTGATGTCCATGGGGGTGCGCGCCATCAAGATCGAGGGCCGCCAGCGCAGCCCGGCCTACGTGGCGCAGGTCACCCGGGTCTGGCGCCAGGCCATCGACCAGGCGCGCTCCAACCAGGCGCGGTATTCCGTGCATCCGGCCTGGATGGCCGAACTGAACAAGGTGGCCGAGGGCCAGCAGCATACGCTGGGCGCCTATCACCGGCCGTGGAAATAAACCGGGGACATCAGCATGAAAATCGCTTTGGGACCGCTGCAATACTACTGGCCGCGGGTCACGACACTGGAATTCTACGCGGCCGCCTGTGACTGGCCGGTGGACATCGTCTATCTGGGGGAGACCGTCTGTTCCCGGCGCCACGAGCTGCGCCTGCCCGACTGGATCGAGGTCGCCGACATGCTGGCCCAGGCCGGCAAGACGCCGGTCCTGTCCACGCAGGTCCTGCTGGAATCGGGCAACGACCTCACCACCTTGCGCAAGATCACCGAGAACGAGCGCTACGGCATCGAGGCCAACGACATGGGGGCGGTGCATCGCATGCAGGGACGGCCTTTCGTCGCCGGGCCGTTCCTCAACATCTACAGCAAGCCCACGCTGGACGTCATCGCGGGGCAGGGCGCGACGCGCTGGGTCATGCCCCTGGAGATGGGCCGGGCGGGCCTGACGCAGCTGCAGCAGGACCGCCCCGCCGGCCTGCAGACCGAGGTCTTCGCCTACGGCCGCATGCCCCTGGCCTTTTCCGCGCGCTGCTTCACGGCGCGCAACCGCAATTTCCCCAAGGACAACTGCCAGTACGTCTGCATGGACCATCCCGACGGCCTGCTGCTCGAGACCAAGGAATCCCAGGCGTTCCTGACCATCAACGGCATCCAGACCCAGTCGGCGCTGGTGCACACGCTGATCCACGAACTCGACGAGTTGCGGGACCTGGGCGTGGACGTGCTGCGCCTGAGCCCCCAGTCGCAGCACATGGACCAGGTGACGGCCGCTTTCCGCGCGGTGCTGGACGGCCGCGAGTCCGCGGCCGACGCCCATGCCCGCCTGGTGTCCCTGATGCCAGCCGGGCCCTGCAATGGCTACTGGCACGGCCGTCCGGGCCTGGACATGGTGCTGCCCCAGGCGGCCGGGCAGGCCAGCGCCAGCGCCGCCTGATCCGCCATCCTCTTGTCCGGCGCGCCGGACGCGCCGGCACCGAGCTTTCCCGTTCCGAGGTCCATCCATGCAGAATCCCGCCACCGCCTCCACTCCCGTTCCCGCGCCGCTGGCCCGGGCCCTCGAACGGCTGCCGCGCTATCCGGGCTCCGTGCTGTTCGTCACCGGCCTGAACCTGGTGCTGGCCCGGCACCTGCATCCCGACACCCTGCAGATGCTCGAGGGCCGGTCGCTGCGCATCGAGGTCGCGGACGCGCGCCTGCGCTTCGACTACACCTGGCGCGGCCAGGCCTTCCGCGCCGCGCGCCACGGCGATGCGACGCCGGACCTGACGCTGCGGGCCGACGCCATGGACTTCTACCGCCTGTTGCAGCGCACCGAGGATCCCGACACGCTGTTCTTCAGCCGGCGCCTGGTGATCGAGGGCGATACCGAGCTCGGCCTGATGGTCAAGAACACGCTGGATTCCATCGACCTCGCGGTGTTCCATCCGCGCGCCGTGCTGCGGGACACGCTGGCCGCCGTGCGCGAACGGCTGCGCCTGGCGGCGCGATCCGCCGCCGCGCCCCGAGGTGGCTAGAATAGAGGCGCCGGGGCGTCTGAATCGCCTGGGTCGAGGAGACGCAACCGCATGGCGACCGGACCGGTCCGTTTTGGCTTCATCCTGCTGCCGAGTTTCACCCTGACTGCCTTTTCGGGGATGCTCGACGTGCTGCGCCTGGCCAGCGACGAGGGCGACCACAGCCGCCCGGTGCGCTGCGCCTGGCAAGTGATCGACGACACCCTGGCGCCGGTGCGCTCCAGCAGCGGCATCCAGGTCGTGCCCTCCGAGGCGCTGGGCGACCCGGCGCGGTTCGACTATGTCGTCGTGGTGGGCGGGCTGCTGCAGCGCCCGCCGGTCAGCCCGGCGGTGCTGGAGTTCATCCGCGCGGCCGCAGCCCGGGACGTTCACCTGGTGGGCCTGTGCACGGGCGTGTTCACCCTGATGCAGGCCGGGGTGATGGACCAGCACCGGATCTGCATCAGCTGGTTCCACTACTGGGATTTCCTCGAACGCTTTCCAGCGGTCGACCCCGCCCAGGTGGTGGCCGACCGGCTCTACGTCTTCGACCGGCGCCGCATCACATGTTCGGGCGGGCGGGCCTCGATCGACGTGGCCGCCGAGATCCTGCGCCGCCACATCGACCAGTCCATCGTCCGCAAGGCCCTGCGCATCCTGCAGGTCGAGGACGCGGGCCGCGCCGACGCCGTCCAGCCGCTGCCCCCGGGCATCCGCCCGACGACGCATCCGGCGGTGCGCCGCGCCGTCCTGCTGATGGAGCAGCACATGGGCCGGGCGCTCAGCCTGGACGAGTTGGCCGGCAGGCTGGGCATCTCGGTACGCCACCTGGAACGCCTGTTCAAGGAGTCCACCGGACACAGTCCGCAGGCCTACGCGCGCGGGATGCGCCTGCGGCTGGCGGCCTGGATGCTGACGCACACCAAGAAGACCATCGCGGCCATCGCGTCCGAATGCGGCTTCTCGGATGCCTCCCACTTGGGACGCGAGTTCCGCGCGTCCTTCCACATGCCGCCCAGCGCCTGGCGCGGGCGGGCGCAACTGCCCGACGCGCTGCTGCCGGCCCCCGACGACGCCATGGCCGACTACGTCAGCGAGGTCTTTCCGGGGCGCAGCGACTTTTTCTGAGCCCGCCAGATTGTTCCATCGGTACGGCGGAATAATTCTATCGGTGTCCTCCCGCTTTTGATGTACTGGCGGCCGTGCCGCCCGCTTCGCGGGCGTGCCGCATACAGCGAGGAGACCATGAGCAACCGCTACTCCATCTTCAGCCTGATCCGCAACGGGCTGAGCCACAACGAACACTGGGGCCGGGCCTGGCACAGCCCCGAGCCCCGGCGCGAATACGACGTGGTGATCGTGGGCGCGGGCGGCCACGGCCTGGCCACCGCGTACTACCTGGCCAAGGTCCACGGCGTGCGCAACGTGGCCGTCCTGGAGAAAGGCTGGCTGGGCGGCGGCAACACCGCGCGCAACACGACCATCGTGCGTTCCAACTATCTCTGGGACGAGTCGGCGCAGCTCTACGAAAAGGCCATGCAGCTCTGGGAAGGCCTGTCGCAGGACCTGAACTACAACGTCATGTTCAGCCAGCGCGGCGTCGTGAACCTGGCCCACACGCTGCAGGAGGTGCGCGACACCCGGCGGCGCATCAACGCCAACCGCTACAACGGCGTGGACGGCGAATGGCTGACGCCGGCGCAGGTCCGCGAGATCGTGCCCAACATCAATCTGGACAGCCGCTATCCCGTGCTGGGCGCCTCGTTCCAGCGCCGGGGCGGGGTGGCCCGCCACGACGCGGTGGCATGGGGCTTCGCCCGCGCGGCCGACCGGCTGGGCGTGCACATCATCGAGCACTGTCCCGTCACCAACATCCGCCGCAAGGACGGCGCGGTCGAGGGCGTGGACACGGGCAAGGGCTTCATCCGCGCGAAAAAGGTCGCCGTGGTGGTGGCCGGCCATTCCAGCGTGCTGGCCGACATGGCGGGCATCCGCCTGCCCATCGAGAGCCATCCGCTGCAGGCGCTGGTATCCGAGCCGGTCAAGCCCTGCATCCATACCGTCGTCATGTCCAATGCCGTGCATGCCTACATCAGCCAGTCGGACAAGGGCGACCTGGTGATCGGCGCCGGCATCGACCAGTACCTGGGCTACGGGCAGCGCGGCAGCTTCCAGAGCATCGAGCACACCTTGCAGGCCATCGTCGAGATGTTCCCGTCGCTGAGCCGTGTGCGCATGAACCGCCAGTGGGGCGGCATCGTCGACGTCTCGCCCGATGCCTGCCCGATCATCAGCAAGACGGACATCAAGGGCCTGTATTTCAACTGCGGCTGGGGCACGGGCGGCTTCAAGGCCACGCCGGGCTCGGGCTGGGTGTTCGCGCACACCGTCGCCCATGACGAACCGCATCCCCTGAACAAGGCCTTTTCCATCGACCGCTTCTACAGCGGCCACCTGATCGACGAGCACGGTGCGGCCGCCGTGGCCCACTGAGGAGACATCATGCTGCAGATCCAATGCCCCTGGTGCGGCCCGCGCGCCGAAAGCGAATTCAGCTACGGCGGCGAGGCCGGCATCGTCCGGCCTGTGGACAACGAGTCGATGGACGACCGGCAGTGGGGCGACTACGTCTTCATGCGCCGCAACACGTGCGGACCGTTCCGCGAACAGTGGGTGCACACCCACGGCTGCCGCCGCTGGTTCATCGCCGAGCGCGACACCCGCACCTACGACATCCTGGGCTACGAGACCTTTGCCGGGAAGGAGACGACGTGAACCAGACCAGCCGCCTGCCCGCGGGGGGGCGCATCCAGCGCGCCGTCCCCCTGCGCTTCACCTTCAACGGCAAGACCTATGCCGGCTTCCAGGGGGACACCCTGGCCTCGGCCCTGCTGGCCAACGGTGTGCACTTCGTCGCGCGCAGCTTCAAGTACCATCGGCCGCGCGGCATCCTGACGGCCGGCGTCGAGGAACCCAACGCGCTGGTGCAGCTGGAAAGCGGCGCCTGCACCGTGCCCAATGCGCGCGCCACCGAGGTCGAGCTCTACGAGGGCCTCACGGCCGTCAGCGTGAACGCCAGGCCGGACATCGAGCACGACCGGATGGCGATCATGCAGCGCTTCGCGCGTTTCATTCCGGCGGGCTTCTACTACAAGACCTTCATGTGGCCGCGCAGCTGGTGGGGCAAGTACGAGGAACGCATCCGCGATGCCGCCGGCCTGGGCACGGTGCCCGAGGTCGCCGACCCCGACCGCTACGACAAGCGCTACGCGCACTGCGACGTGCTGGTGGTGGGCGCCGGCCCGGCGGGGCTGGCGGCCGCCTGCGCGGCAGGCCGCACGGGCGCCCGCGTCATGCTGGTGGACGACGGTGCGCAGGCGGGCGGCAGCCTGCTGCGCGGCTGCGAGCAGATCGACGGCCTGCCCGCCGGGGACTGGGTGGCCGAGCGCGTTGCCGAGCTGCAGCAACTGCCCGAGGTCCGGCTGCTGCAGCGTACGACGGCCTTTGGCTACCAGGACCACAATCTCGTCACCGCCTGCGAGCGGCTGCACGACCACCTGCCCCTGGGCCGCCGCACCGGCGTGCGCGAGCGCGTCTGGAAGATCCGCGCCCGCCACGTCGTGCTGGCGACGGGCGCGCACGAGCGGCCGCTGGTGTTCGGCAACAACGACTTGCCCGGCATCATGCTGGCCGGGGCCGTGTCGACCTACATCCATCGTTTCGCCGTGCTGCCGGGGCGCCGCGCCGTGGTGTTCACCAACCATGACGGCGCCTATCAGTGCGCGATCGACCTGCGGGAGCACGGGGCCGAGGTCACGATCGTCGACCCGCGCGTGCCCGGCCACGGGACATTGCCCCAGGCCGCGGCCCGCCTGGGGATCCGCATCATCCACCAGGCAGTGGTGGCCGAGGCGCGGGGCGGCAGGCACATCGCCGGTGTGCGGCTGCGCGGACACGGCGTGCGGCTGGCCGAGGCCCGGGACACGATCCCCTGCGACCTGCTGGCCATGTCGGGTGGCTGGAACCCCGCCGTGCACCTGTATGCGCAATCGCGCGGCCGCCCGCGCTGGTGCGAAACGCGCGCCTGCTTCGTGCCGGATTCCGCCGCGCAGCCGCAAAGCAGCGTGGGCGCCGCCAACGGGGATTTCAGCCTGCAGGCGGCACTGGACGACGGCGTGCGTGCCGGGCTGGATGCCGCCCGCGGCGCGCGGGGCGCGCGCCCCGCCGGGCCGCCCGCCTGGTCGGCGCCGCAGATCGAGGAATCGCCACTCTTGCCCTTGTGGTCGGTGGGCGAGGGCGCGCAGCCCGGCCGCGGCTCCAGGCAGTTCATCGACTACCAGAACGATGTGTCGGTGTCCGACATCCGCCTGGCGGTGCGCGAAGGCTATCGCTCGGTCGAGCACGTCAAGCGCTACACGGCGATGGGGTTTGGCACCGACCAGGGCAAGCTCGGCAACATCAACGGCATGGCAGTGCTGGCCGAGGCCCTGAATCAGAGCATTCCCGAGACCGGCACTACGACCTACCGGCCCAACTACACACCGGTCAGCTTCGGCGCCATCGCGGGCCGCGAGCTGGGGGATTATTTCGATCCCATCCGCAAGACCTGCCTGCACGACTGGAACGTGGAACAGGGGGCGGCCTTCGAGGACGTGGGCAACTGGAAGCGCGCCCACTATTATCCGAAGCCCGGCGAGGACATGCATGCCGCCGTGCGGCGCGAATGCCTGACCGTGCGCAACGCCGTGGGCATCCTGGACTACAGCACCCTGGGCAAGATCGACGTGCGCGGCCCGGACGCCGTCGAGTTCCTGAACCGGATGTATGTCAACGCCTGGACCAGGCTGCAGCCTGGACGCTGCCGCTACGGCCTGCTGCTGGACGAGAACGGCATGGTCATGGACGATGGCGTCGGCATCCGCCTGGCCGAGGATCATTTCATCCTGACGACCACCACTGGCGGTGCCGCCCGGGTGATGAGCTGGATGGAGCGCTGGCTGCAGACCGAATGGCCGGAGCTGCGTGTCTATCTGACCTCGATCACCGACCAGTATGCCGTGGCGACGGTGGCCGGGCCGCAGGCCCGCAAGGTGCTGGGCGCCGTGTGCCGGGACATCGACTTCGGCCACGAGGCCTTTCCCTTCATGAGCTTCAGGGAAGGCACGATCGACGGCGTCTTCGCCCGCATCCTGCGCGTCAGCTTTTCCGGCGAGCTGTCCTACGAGGTCTATACCCCGGCCAACAGCGGGCGTCACGTGGTCGAGCGCCTGATGGCGGCGGGGGCGCCCTACGGCATCACGCCCTACGGGACGGAGGCCATGCACGTGCTGCGCGGCGAAAAGGGCTACATCATCGTCGGCCAGGATACGGACGGCTCGGTGTCTCCGCTGGACCTCGGCATGGGCGGCATGGTGGCCCGGACCAAGGACTGCCTGGGCAAGCGCTCGCTGATGCGCAGCCACACCCGGGAGGCGGGCCGCAAGCAGCTCGTCGGCCTGCTGGCCCGCGATCCGCAGTGCGTGCTGCCCGAGGGCGGCCAGATCCTGCAGGCCGAGACGCGCGCGCCCGTCGCCCCGATGTCCGGCCACGTGACCTCCAGCTACATGAGTCCGGCCCTGGGCCGCTCGATCGCGCTGGCGCTGCTCAAGGACGGGCAGTCCCGGATGGGCGAGGACCTGGTGGTGGCCACCGCGGATGGGCGGTTCATGCCGGCCCGGGTCTGCGGCACGGTGTTCTACGATCCCGAGGGAGCGCGTCAAAATGTCCAATGAAGTCGAAACCCCGCTGGTCGGCCTGCACGCGCGCCATGGCTCGCCGCTGGCCTGCCGGGTCGGCGATGCCGTGCTGCACGAACTGCCCGACGTGTCCCTGTTCAACCTGCGCCTCGACCCGGGTGTGCCGGCAGGGGTCGAGGCCGTGCGCGCCTTGGGGATCGAGTTGCCCTTGCGGCCCAACACCGTCGCGCAAGGGCGCGGCGTCCTGGCAATGTGGCTGGCCCCCGACGAGTGGCTGTTGCGCGCCGAGGGCGCCGGCCGGGCCGATTGGACGATGCGGATCGAGGAGGCGCTGGCGGGCCAGTGGTTTGCCGTGACGGAGCAGTCCAGCGGGCATTGCGTCGTGCAGCTGCAGGGGCCCGGGGCGCGGGACGTGCTGAATGCCGGGTGCCCACTGGATCTGCACCCGCGTACGCTGACGCTTGGGCAGTGCGCCCAGTCGCATTTCTTCAAGGCCAGCGTGCTGCTGCGGCCCCTGGACACGCAGGGCGGGGGCTGGGAGATGATCGTGCGGCGCAGCTTTGCCGATTACGCCGTGCGCATGCTGATGGATGCCATGCGGCCCTGAGAGCGGCCAGCCGCCGGAGACCGCGCGCCTCTCGCGGGCGGCCGCCGGCTAGGGCCGCCTCAAGGTAAAGGTCGAGAACAGGCCTTCCAGTTCGGCGCAGACGGCATCTCCCGGCCAGTCCCGCAGGGACCGGCCACCCGCCTTGAGCGCCTCGTCGGCGCAGCCTTGCGGGCGGAAGATCTGCACGGCATAGTGCCGCACGCCTAGCGCGGCCAGTTCCCGGCCCAGCGCCAGCAGCCCGCCGGCGCTGATCAGGTCCGGGTGCGCGGTGGTGCGGCATTCGAAGCGCACGCCGCTGTCCAGAACGGCCCGCAGGCTGTCGCGCGCGGGCCGGCCGCTGCCCGGCACCCGCGTCACGCGGTCATAGTCCGGGAAGCCGGCCTTGACGTCCAGCCCGACCCAGTCCACCTGGGGCAGCACCTGCGCCAGCCGGCGCGGGTGGGTGCCCCCGGTGTGCAGGCCGATCCGGTAGCCCAGGCCGCGCACCTGGCCGATGGCGGCTGCCAGGCCGGGGTCCATGGTGGGCTCGCCGCCGCTGAACACCACGCCGTCGATCAGTCCGATCCGGCGGCGCAGGAAGGCCAGGATGTCGTTCCAGGCCAGCGGGCTGTGCGGGGTGCGCGGCTGCAGGTGAGGATTGTGGCAATAGCCGCAACGCCAGGGGCAGCCCTGGACGAAGACCACGGCCGCCAGCAGGCCGGGAAAATCGGTGGCGGTGAAGGGCACCAGGCCGCCCGCCTTCAGGGTTCCAGCGTGCATGGCGGCGGCGGCCTCAGGCGGCCCGGGCGGCGGGCGCCTGGCCGGCATGCCGCTCGACGAAGAAGCGCCGTTCGTGGAATTCGCCTTTCTTGCCGATGTTGAAGGACGACACGGGACGGTGGTAGCCCATGACGCGTGTCCAGATTTCGCAGGGCTGGCGTTCGGCGTCGTTCAGGGTGATGGGGGTATCGGACATGAGGATCTCCTGAGAGGGTGGAAAAGCCGGACGTGCGCCCGGCGGGGTGAAATCGGTCAGGCAGCGCCGTGGGCCGGCACGGCAGCGGCGGCGGCCTGGGTCCGGGCCGCATCCTGCTTGCGGCGGATCAGTTCGTCGTCGCAATGCGGGCAGAAATCATGCCGGCCGGGCAGGTAGCCGTGCGTCGGGCAGATGGAGAAGGTCGGCGTGATCGTGATGTAGGGCAGCGAGAACCGGCTGAGCGTGCGGCGCACCAGCGTGCGGCAGGCCTCGGCCGAGGACAGCGGCTCGGTCATGTACAGGTGCAGCACGGTGCCGCCGGTGTACTTGCGCTGCAGCTCGTCCTGGCGCTCCAGGGCCTCGAAAGGATCGTCGGTGAATCCCACCGGCAGCTGCGAGGAATTCGTGTAGTACGGCATCTCGCCGGTGCCCGCTTGCAGGATGTCGGGCCAGCGCGCGCGGTCTTCCTTGGCGAAGCGGTAGGTGGTGCCCTCGGCCGGGGTGGCTTCGAGGTTGTACAGGTGGCCGGTGGATTCCTGGAACTCCACCATGCGGGCGCGAACGTGGTCCAGCAGGCGCACCGCGAAGGCATGGCCCCGGGGCGTCGTCAGGTCCTCGGCGTCGGCGGTGAAATTGCGGATCATCTCGTTGATGCCGTTGACGCCCAGCGTGGAGAAGTGATTGCGCAGCGTGCCCAGGTAGCGCCGGGTATACGGGAACAGGCCGTTGTCCATGTGTTCCTGGATCACGCGGCGCTTGATCTCCAGGCTGTCGCGGCCCAGTTCCAGCAGTTCGTCCAGGCGAGCCATCAGGCCTGCCTCATCGCCGGCGTGCAGGTACCCCAGGCGCGCACAATTGATCGTCACCACCCCCAGCGACCCCGTCTGCTCGGCCGAGCCGAACAGGCCGTTGCCGCGCTTGAGCAGCTCGCGCAGATCCAGCTGGAGCCGGCAGCACATGGAGCGGATCATGTTGGGCTTGAGCTCTGAATTGATGAAGTTCTGGAAGTACGGCAAGCCGTATTTCGCCGTCATCTCGAACAGGCGCTCCGCATTCGGGCTGTGCCAGTCGAAATCCGGAGTGATGTTGTAGGTCGGGATGGGAAAGGTGAAGGCGCGGCCCCGCGCGTCGCCGGCCATCATGACCTCGATGTAGGCGCGGTTGATCACGTCCATCTCGGCCTGCAGGTCGCCGTAGGCAAAGGGCATTTCCTCGCCGCCGATCACCGGGACCTGGTCGCGCAGGTCTTCCGGGCAGACCCAGTCGAAGGTCAGGTTGGTGAAGGGCGTCTGCGTGCCCCAGCGCGAGGGCACGTTGAGGTTGTAGACCAGTTCCTGGATGCACTGGCGCACCTGCTCGTAGCCCATGGCGTCCTTGCGGATGAAGGGCGCCATGTAGGTGTCGAAGGAGCTGAAGGCCTGCGCGCCGGCCCATTCGTTCTGCAGCGTGCCCAGGAAATTGACGATCTGGCCTACGGCGCTGGACATGTGGAGCGGCGGCGCGGATTCGACTTTGCCCGGCACGCCGTTCAGGCCCTCGTTGAGCAAGGTGCGCAGCGACCAGCCGGCGCAGTAGCCCGACAGCATGTCCAGGTCGTGGATGTGCAGGTCGCCCTGGCGGTGGGCCTGGCCGATGGATTCGGGATAGACGTGGCTCAGCCAGTAGTTGGCGATCATCTTGCCCGAGGTGTTCAGGATCAGGCCGCCCAGCGAGTAGCCCTGGTTGGCGTTGGCATTCACGCGCCAGTCCTGCTGGCGCAGATATTCGTCGATGGAGCGGATCACGTCGACCTGGGGTACAGGACGCGCGTCAGTCTGGGCAGCGGCGAAGTTCATTTTTGATCTCTACATGTTGTGTTGCTGTGAATCCTAAACACAATATGTAGTGTGATCAAGGAATTTCCCAATTATTTTGTACAGGCTTGATCCGGGTTAATTCCAGGCCCGGTGTGTGGCCTCTTGGCGACGCCGGACAGGAGAAGCGGGCATGAAAAAACCACCCCGGGGGGTGGTTTGATGTGCGGATCTGCTCCGGAAGCGGAATCGCGGGTTGGCCGGCCTTAGCGGGGCAGACTTGCGTTCCTTGAAGGGGAACCGGGTATTTCCAGGGTTGGGTCAAGCATGAGGCTGAGCGTGCGGCAGGCCTGCTCGACACAGCGCCGTCCGTGCTGGACGACCTTTTCCGAGAACCGGGTCTTGGCGCCGGAGATGGACAGTGATCCCACAATCACGCCGTCCTGGAAGACTGGCCCGGCGATTGCGGCAATTTCCGGGTCGCGTTCTCCCAAAGACACGATGGTCTGGAACGGGTCGTTGCGGCGTTCGACGTAGGGGCGGGTGTCGCTGAGCACTCTTCCCGCCGCGCCGTGTCGCAGGGTGAGCAGGTCTCCAGGACGGATATGGTCCCGCAGGGATTTCCGGGAGTCCACGCGGAACAACGCCAGCCGCAGATCATTCCGGCGGATATAGTAGGTTGCGCTTTCGCCCGTCTCCTCGACGAGTTGCGTCAGCACAGCTTCGATGTCCATCTTGTCTCCCGAGACGCGGTGCGCCAGGGATCCCAGGCGGACCAGCTCGTGGCCGAGGCGGAATCCGCCATCCGTGTCGCGGACCAGGATGTCGAATTGTTCCAGTGATTCGGCCAATCTGAGGATCGTGCTTTTGTACAGGCCAGTCCGTCGGGCGAGTTCCGCCAGGGACAGAGACTTGTCGTCGTTGCCGAAGCAGCAGATGAGGCTCAGCGCGCGGTTGACGGCCGCCACGCCGCCGCCGTCCGGCTGGTTTGCGGCGGAATCTTTGGTCTTGGGTTCGGTCATGATGTCGTGCGGGTTCGCCGTTTCCAGGTCATACAGCAGGATCGGATCCCGGCCCGGTATAGGTGTAGCCCATACTGGGCGGCAGCGGGCCTTTGATACGACCGCCCTGTTGCCTCTGCTCCCAGGCGTGGGCCAGTATACCAACCGACCTGGACAAGACGAACAGGCCGCGCGCCAGCGCGTCGGGAAAGCCCAGTTCGCCGTAGATCAAGGCTGTGGCGCCGTCTATGTTCATGGGAATCGTCCGGCCGTCGCGCGTGACCAGCAGGGATTGCATCGTCTTCGCAACGTCGAGAAAGCGGCCTTCGATCCGTTGCTGGGCGGCGGCCTCGGCGGCCAGCGCGGTCAGGCGCACGGCGCGAGGGTCGACGGGATGAAATCGATGGCCGAAGCCGGGAATGATGGGACCCTGATGGTTTCGGAATGCGTCCAGCGCCTCGCTGGCCGCCCGATGGACGTCCGCGCCGTCCAGCAGGCGTTCGACGGCGTCGCGATAGAGCGCGAGACATTGCTCGCCCGCCCCGCCGTGGATGTCGTCCAGCACGTTGACCCCGGATGCCATGGCTCCATTCAGGCTGACGCCGCAAGTGATCGCCATGCGGGCGATGGCGATGGAGGGCGCCTGGGGGCCGTGATCCACCGATGAAACCAGGGCCGCCTCGAACAATTGGAGTTGTGCCGGGCTTGGGTGGTCGTCGCGCAACATGCGCCAGATCATCTCGGGAAAGCTGATCGTTCCGATCAGCGTCTCTATCGGCGCACCCTTGATCCGGATGCTGCCGGGGTGAATGTCGATGATGCCGGTGCGCCACCATTGGCGGGCCGCCGCAGCTGGGTCGGCTTCACCGCCGTCCTGTCGCAGATTATCATTTGCGCCGTTCATATCGCGCCTTCCTCCTGTAGTCCGGCGATCGTAGCGTCGGTCAGGCCCAGGCCGCGCAGGATCTCGTTCGTATGTTGGCCCAGTCTTGGCGGCGGGGCATCGACGGCCGTCTGCTGACCGTCCACGAGAAATCCGCTCCGCGTCACGGTGATCTCTTCGTCGTCCTGGGGCAAGGACATCAGCAGGCCGCGATGCACGACCTGTTCCTGGCTCAGTGCCTGTTCGACGGTCAGCACCTGTCCTGCCGGGACGCCATGCCGGTTGAGCACTTCGTCCCAGTAGGCGGCCGTTTGCGTGCTCAGGCCTTGCTCGATCTGGGCGGTGAGCTCCGGTCGGTGGCGCTTGCGGTCCTCACGATCCCGGAATTTCGGGTCCTTTGCCAGCTCTGGCCGGCCGATGAGCGCGCACAGCGTCTCGAACTGTTCTTGCTTGTTGGCCGCAATGTTGATGACGCCGTCCCGCGTCTTGAAGGTGCCCGAGGGGCTGGCTGTGAAGTTGTGGTTCCCCATGGGCTGCGGGGCGCATTTTGCAATGAGCTGGTTGGAGACTATCCAGCCCATCGTCGTCAAGGACGCATCCAGCATGGAGACGTCGATGAAGCAGCCTTCCTGGCTGCGCAAGCTTCGGACCAGGGCCGCACTGATGGCGAATGCGGCGGTGAGACCGCCGATCGTGTCGCAGACCGGGTACCCGACCCGCAGCGGGGCGCTGTCCGCGTCGCCCGTGATGCTCATGACCCCCGACCGGCCTTGGATGATCTGATCATAGGCCGGAGACGCAGCCAGCGGGCCGGATTGGCCGTAGCCGGAAATCGCACAGTAGATCAGGCCGGGATGGACGTCCTTTAGAGCGTCGTATCCCAGATCCAGGCGCTGCATGACACCAGGACGGAAGTTTTCAAGTACCACGTCGCTGCGGGAGCATAGGAGCTTGAAGATGTCTTTGCCCCGGGGGTGCTTCAGGTTGAGTGTCATCGACTTCTTGCCGGCGTTCTGGGCCAGGAATGACGTGCCCATCCCCTGTGCGTTGCGCGCCTTGGCCGCCCCCAGGTTGCGTGCCAGATCCCCTGAACCGGGGACTTCGATCTTGATGACATCGGCTCCCAGCAATGCCAGCTGGTATCCGGCAAAGGGACCCGCCAGCACATTGGTGAGGTCCAGGATCTTGATGCCTTCGAGTAGTCGTTTCATTGTTCCGTGCCCTTGGCCATTATCGTTACTCGACCACTGTTGAGTGGATAGAATTCTGTCAGATAGAATTGATGATCTCATTTTAGAACTGTGCTAATATTTTGGTCAACTGCAGCAATGAACCGATATCGCACTGACAGGAGACGTCATGAAGCAGTACCAGATGCTGATCGGCGGGCATTGGACTGACCCCGCAGCAGGTGAATGGATCGATTCGATCGAGCCTTTCTCGGGAGACGTGATCGCCCGGATTCCCCGGGGCTCGGCCGCGGACGCCAGTGCGGCGGTCGATGCCGCCCATACTGCGTTCCATGATCCGGCCTGGTCGGACCTCACAGCGACAGCGCGTGGCGCGCTGTTGCGCAAGCTGGCGGGCTTGATCGAGCGGGATGCCGCCCGCCTGGCGGACATCGAACGTTCTTGCAATGGCAAGAACATCACCGAGGTCGCCGGCCAGGCACGGAATGTCGCTCAATGGTTCTATTACTACGCAGGTCTGGCCGACAAGATCGAAGGGGCGGTCGTCCCGATCAACAAGCCCGGTGTGTTCAACTATGTCCGCTATGAACCGCTCGGCGTTGTGGCGGCCATCACACCCTGGAATTCGCCGCTCGCCTTGACCGCCTGGAAAATGGCGCCTGCTCTGGCGTGTGGGAACACCATTGTTGTCAAGCCCTCTGAATACACCTCGCCGCCCCTGCTGGAACTCGGCGCGCTCGCCCTCGAGGCCGGGATTCCTCCGGGTGTCGTGAACGTCATCACTGGGTACGGCAGCGAAATCGGCGCCGCCTTGATCGAGAACCGGAAGGTGGCCAAGATTGCGTTCACCGGGGGAGACTTCGGCGGGCGAGAAGTCGCCATCGCGGCGGCCAGGCATTTCAAGAAGGTCACGCTCGAGCTCGGCGGGAAATCCGCCAATATCGTGTTTGACGATGCGGATTTCGACCAGGCCGTCAATGGTGCGATCGCCGGCATCTTCGGCGCGGCGGGCCAGACCTGCATGGCGGGTTCCCGATTGCTGGTGCAGCGTGGCATTCACGACCGTTTCGTGGCGCGCCTGGCGGAGATCGCCTCGCAGGCCAGAATCGGAGACCCCGCCCTGCCCGACACGCAGGTCGGTCCCATTGCCACGAAGGCGCAGCACGAGAAGATCATGCGCTACATAGACATCGCAAAGGACGAGGGGGCGACCTGCATCCTGGGCGGCCAACCGCTGTCTGGCCCGGGTTATGGTCAGGGCCAGTTCATCAGTCCCACGATATTCACCGGTGTCACCAATACCATGCGCATTGCCCGCGAAGAGGTGTTCGGTCCGATATTGGCGGTGATTCCCTTCGACGAGATGGACGAAGCCCTGGCCATTGCCAATGACAGCGACTTCGGCCTGGCTGCCGCCGTCTGGACACGGGATCTGCATCGGGCGCTCTATTGCGTGGACCGCCTGGAGGCGGGCACGGTCTGGGTGAACAACTATCGATCCACCAGCTTCACGACGCCGTTTGGCGGCTACAAGAACAGCGGGATCGGGCGCGAAGGAGGAACCGAGGCGGTCAAGGAATACCTCCAGCCCAAGAGCGTATGGATCACGACCCAGCCTAACAAGGCCAATCCCTGGGTGCTGGGCTGAACCGCCCGGGAGCACGGACTGACTGCAAAAACAGGAGACGACAATGATGCAAAAGCAAGACGACAGACCCGATCTGCTGATCGTGGGTTGTGGCGTGGCCGGCCTGTCGGCTGCGGCCACGGCCCTGGAGGCGGGGCTGAAGACTTTGAACCTCGAGCGGGCGACCTCCGAGAATTTCGGGGGTGGGTCACGCTGGACGGAAGCCTATATGCGCATGAAGAACGATTCGGAGATCGCCGATGACTTCGAAGAGCATTTCGCCAACCATCCCGGCTACAACGTGGATCCCAATGTGCTGAAGGCGATCAGTTCCGGGTCTTACGACTCATGGCCGCCCAACGTCAAGGCGCATCCATTCCCCGATCCGGAACTGGTGTCGAGATTCGCGGACTCGGTCCCCGAGACCATCCGCTGGCTGAAAGGCTTCGGATTGAAGTTCGGGCCGCAGCCGATCTACCTGCTGACTCAAAATACGTCCCGCATCGCTGCCCAGGGAGGGGGGCTCGCCTTGATCGAACGGCTGCGGGAGCGCGTGCTCGAACTGGGTGGACAGATCTCCTATCAGACCACGGCCGTGGACTTGATCCGTGACGACTTGGGCACTGTGCAGGGCGTCTTCGCCCTGAATGCCCGGGGCGAACGGCACGCGCTTCATGCGCATGCCGTGATCCTCGCCAGCGGCGGGTTCCAGGGCAATCAGGAGATGATGACGCGCTACCTGGGAGCCAAGGCCGCCAACATCAGGCCAGTGGCTCCCGGCGGGTACTACAACCGGGGCGAGGGGATCGAGATGGCCTTGCGGGCCGGGGCCGCGCCTGCGGGGGAATACGGGTCCTACCATGCGGAACCTGTCGATCCCCGTTCCTTGCAGGCGGAAGCCGTCATTTTCATCTATCCCTATGGGATCCTCGTCAATCGCCGTGGCGAGCGTTTCATCGACGAGGCTCCCGGCACCGTCGATGCGCATTACGACGATATTGCCCGCAGCTTCGCAGAACAACCCGAAGGGCTGGTGTATGTGGTGTTTGACAGCCAGGTCGAGGACATCCCTCGTTGGAAAACCAGCATTCGCAGCGACGTGCCTCCACTCGAGGCCGACACGATCGAAGAGTTGGCGGCGCTGATGGGCGTTCCGGCGGATGGGCTCGTTGAAACGGTCAAGGCTTTCAATGCCGCTTGTCCCAAGGGTACGTCGGAATTCAAGCCTTTCGAACTGGACTATCAAGCCACCTCGGGCATCGAGCCTCGGAAATCGCATTGGTCCAGGCCGCTGAAGAAAGGCCCGTTCCGTGCCTATCCGATCATTTCGACGGCGTGCTTCACGTTCGGCGCCTTGAAAGTGAGCCCCGATGCCGAGGTGTTGACCAAGGACGGTTATCCGATTCGCGGACTGTACGCGGCCGGCGAAACCGTTGGTATTTACCACCAGGTCTACAACGGCTCGACCTCGGTGCTGCGCGGCCTGGTGTTTGGCCGTATCGCCGCCAACCACGCGGTCCGGGCGCTGCAACAGCAGGCTTGATGCCCGGCCTTTTTCACTTCAATAAGATCCTAAGGAGACAAGACCATGAACCGCAAATTTTCCCTCGTGGCGGGCGCTGTTGTGCTGCTGATGGCCGGGTCCGCGGCCGCCGACGTCAAGATCGCCCAATTGGACGGCATGTCCGGCCCATTCGCCAATGTGGGCGAGCAGCAGCAGCGGACGCTGGAGAGTGCGATCGAAGAGATCAATGCGGCTGGTGGCATCAACGGCGAAAAGCTGCAGCTCGTCACGATCGATGGCAAAGGCAGCCCGCAGGAAACCCTCAATGCCTTCCGCCAGGCCACCGACCAGGGCATCCGCTATGTGACGCAGGGCAACAGCTCGGCGGTCGCCGCCGCGTTGGAAGACGCGGTCGGTAAATACAACCGCCGCCACCCCGACGCGCCCGTCCTGTATTTCAACCATTCCGCCATTGACAACGATCTGACGAACAGCAAATGCAATTTCTGGCATTTCCGCTTTGATCCCAGCGTGGACATGAAGGCAGCCGCCATTGTGGGCGAACTGCTGAAGGACAAGAAGATCCAGTCGGTCTATCTGCTGAACCAGAACTACGCCCTGGGGCAGCAGTTCTCCGCCTCCGCAAAGCGGATTCTTGCGGAACACGACAACAGTATCAAGGTCGTGGGCGACGATCTCCACCCCATGGGGCAGGTCAAGGACTTTTCCAGTTATGTGGCCAAGATCCGGGAGTCGGGCGCGAATGCGCTGTTGACGGCCAACTGGGGTAATGACCTGTCTTTGCTGATCAAGGCGGTCAACGAGGCGGGCCTCAAGATCGACATCTACACGATCTACGGCTCGGGATTCGGCGCGCCCACTGCCATTAAAGAGGATGGTGTCGATCTGCTGAAGGTCGTCAGTGTCTGGCTGCCCAATATCAAGGATGACAAGCTCCAGCCGTTTGCCGACGCTTATAACAAGCGCTACAACCAGCAACTGTACTTCTATCAGATCCGCACCATGATGCGCATGTTCGCGCAAGCCGCAAAAGAGGCTGGCTCAAACGATCCGCTGAAGGTCGCCTACAAGCTGGAGGGCATGCGGTTCGATTCGGCCACCGGATCCGCGCTGATGGGCAAGGCCGACCACCAGCTTGCCCTTCCCATGTTCCTGGGGACCTTGAAGAAGGTTGCGGCCAATGGTGGTCCCTCGGATGTGCGGTATGACGCCGAGAACACCGGGGTTGTTGGCTTTCAGGTTGATAGCGTGATACCGGCCGCACGGACGGTCCAGGCGACCACCTGCAAGATGCAACGACCCTCCTGATCTGGGCATTCCTGTGAACCACGGGGTGCGGGGGCACCCCGCAGGAGACTTGCTTGAGTACATTGATCATCACATCGCTGAATGCATTGAGCTTCGGCTTGCTGCTGTTTCTGCTGTCCGCAGGGCTGACCCTCATTTTTTCCATGATGGGGGTCTTGAATTTCGCTCATGCCGGCTTCTACATGCTGGGCGCCTACATGGCGTATACACTCGGCCTGCACGTCGGGTTCTTTCCCGCACTCTTTCTGGCGCCGCTGCTGGTCGGCGTGCTGGGAATGGCAGTCGAGCGCTTCGGCCTGCGCAGCGTACACGCCTACGGCCATGTGGCCGAACTGCTGTTCACGTTCGGGCTGTCCTACATCATCGAAGAGATCGTGCAGCTGATCTGGGGCAAGGCGCCGGTCAGCTACCCCGTGCCTGAGCTTTTGTCGGGTGACGCCTTTACGGTCCTGGGCGCGCCCTTTCCCGCGTACCGGCTGTTCCTGATGCTGGTGTCGGTCGCGGCCTTGCTGGTGCTGTACGGCATCGTCAAGAAGACCCGGGTGGGCTTGGTCGTCCAGGCGGCGCTCACGCATCCCGATATGGTCGAGGCTTTGGGTCATGATGTGCCCAAGGTATTCATGCTCGTGTTCGGTGTCGGCATCGCGCTGGCCGCCCTGGCCGGCGCGGCGGGGGCGCCGATGGCGGTGACCGAACCGGCGATGGCGCAGGCCATCGGGCCGATCGTGTTCGTGGTGGTCGTCCTGGGCGGCATCGGTTCATTGAAGGGGGCATTCATCGCCGCGCTTCTGCTGGGCTTCACGCAAAACTTCGCCATTCTCTTCGATATCTCGCCTTACCAGCTCATCCTGGACGCCTTTGGCGCCCGGGCCGCCGCGTGGTTCGATCAGGAATTCATGCGCATCACGATCGCCCAGTCGGCGCCTTTGCTGCCATTCGCCTTGATGGTGCTCGTCCTGCTGGTCCGGCCCCAGGGACTGTGTGGCAATCGAGGAGGCGGCCTGTGAAATCTTCGTCCATGCGATTGCCGGCGGTTGCCGCCTTGCTGGCGGTCATGCTGCTCGTCCCCGCGGTCGTCGACCGATCTTCCGTGACGTCGCTGTTCACGCAGTTTGCAGTGATCTCCCTGCTGGCGATGTCCTACAACATGTTGATGGGTCAGACCGGCATGCTGTCGTTCGGACACGCCGTGTATTCGGGCCTGGGGGCGTACTGCACGGCGCACTTTCTCAACCATTTCGGGGCGGACGTCCTCGGAGCGGGGATTGTCTTTTTGCCTTTGGTCGGGGCTGTGTCGGGGGCGTTCTTCGGGCTGACATTGGGATTCATCTCCACCCGACGCTCGGGCATCGCTTTTGCCATGATCACCTTGGGAATTTCCGAACTGATCGCGCATCTGGCCTTGATGATGCCGGGCTGGTCGGGCGGTGAGGCCGGCATCACGGTCGACCGCATGCTGAGCACGCCGATCCTGGGCTTCGACCTGAGCTCCGGCCTGCAAGCCTACTATTACGTGTTGGGATGGTCGGTCCTCGTCATCTTCCTGCAGTTCCTGATCACCAAGACCCCGATCGGCCGCCTGTCCAATGCGGTCCGCGACAACGCCGAGCGCGTGATGTTCATCGGGTTCAATCCACAGAAGATCCGACTGCTCACGATGGTGCTGTCGGGCACGTTCGCCGGCATTGGTGGCTCGCTCATGGTGGTCAATTACGAGATCGTCACGGCCGAGACGCTAGGGCTGGGGCAATCGGGCATGCTCCTGATCGCGGCATACCTGGGGGGTTCGGGGCTGTTCCTGGGGCCCGTGCTGGGGGCGATCGTCTATGTCTTGTTCTTGTCGTTCGTTGCGACGTTGACCCAGGCTTGGCTCTTGTATTTTGGCGTGCTGTTCATCCTGGTCGTGTTGTATTCCCCACGGGGCCTGATGCCCCTGCTGCTGGCTTTGCCGGAATATGGGCCGCGTCAGTGGCTGCGGCTGCTGGCCATCGCGCTGATCGGCGCGGCGGCGGTCCAGTTGGTTGAACTGGTCTATCTGGTCGAAGACGGGCAGAGCGGTCTTTCCCTTCTGCCGCTCTTTCCGGGACTGTCGCCGGGGATGCTGTCGGGTCTGATGGGAGTGCTGATCGCCGTCGTGTGTTTTTTGCTGTATCGGAAGCGAATCACATCCGGTTTCCAAGGAGGACCGCTATGAGCCCGCAAGGATTGCGTCTGCACCAGGTCCGCAAGTCCTTTGGTGCGACTTGCATCATTCGCGACGTGACCCTGGATGTGAGGGCGGGCGAGTCCATCGCCCTGATCGGTCCTAATGGCGCGGGCAAGTCCACGCTGTTCAACATGATCAGCGGCCGTATTCCCCCTTCGGGCGGCGAGATCGAGTTGAACGGCGAAAGCCTGGTGGGTGTTCCGCCGTTCGAGATCTATCGCAAGGGCCTGTCCCGCTCGTTCCAGGTCAGCAATATCTTTCCCACCATGAGCGTGTCCGAGAATATCCGGACTTCGGTGCTGTGGTCTCTGGGATACCGCTACAGTCTGATCCGTTTCATGGAACGCCTGCGCGATGTGCGCGAACGCGCGGATGCAGTGATGGAGGAGGTCGGCCTGCAGCAGCGCCGGAACGTCCCCGCGCGCGAGCTGACGTACGCGGAACTCCGCTCCCTGGAGATCGCCATGGCGATCTCCGGCGATCCGAAGGTGGTGTTGCTGGACGAACCGACCGCTGGCATGAGCCGCTCCGAATCCGAGGCGGCCACCCGCTTGATAAAACGTATTTCGCAGGCGCGCACCCTGATCATGGTCGAGCACGACATGAGCGTCGTGTTCGGCCTGGCCGACCGCATTGCCGTATTGTCCGGCGGATCATTGATCGCCTGCGATACCCCGCAGCGCATCCGGGAGGACCCCGCGGTCAGGGAGGCTTATCTGGGAGACAAATATGCTGGTGGTTAAAGGGCTGCACGCCTTCTACGGGAAGAGCCATATCCTGCATGGAATCGACCTGTCCATCGAACGGGGCGAAATCGTCAGCTTGCTGGGACGCAACGGCACCGGCCGCTCAACGCTGGTCAAGGCGCTGATCGGCTTGGTCAGCCGGGCGGGATCGGTGCGTTTCAACGACACGGAAACCATCCGGATGGCCGCCTTCAGGATTGCCAGGCTGGGGATCGGCTATGTCCCCGAGAACCGGGATGTGTTTCCCACCCTGACGGTCAGGCAGAACCTGCTGCTGGGTGAAAAGCCCGGCCGGACGCGGGGGCGCTGGCAACTGGACGAGATGTTTGAGTTCTTCCCGCGACTGAAAGAGCGGGAACACACGCCCGCCGGATTTCTGTCGGGAGGCGAGCAGCAGATGCTGACCCTATGCCGCACATTGATGGGGGATCCGGGTTTCATCATGATCGACGAGCCCACCGAAGGCGTGGCGCCCAAGATCGTTGCTCAGATCCGCGACCTGCTGCTGGAGGTCAAGCGTCGCCAGGTGTCAGTGCTGCTGATCGAACAGAAACTGGACATTGCCCTGGAGCTTTGCAATCGGCTGTATCTGATGGGGCACGGGGAGATCGTGTTCGAGGGAACCGCCGGTCAGTTGAGCCAGAACGCCGACCTGCAGAAAGAATGGCTGGAGGTCTGAAGCCCCGGCCGAACCTGACTTGAATCCATTTTTCTAATCCAAGGCGATCATGTTCATCGTATTGCTCAACTATCGAAAACCGCTCGCGCAAGTCGATGAGCTGCTGGAAGAACACCAGAAGTTTCTGGATCGTCATTACGCCAGCGGCATGTTTCTGGTGTCCGGGCGCAAAAAGCCCCGCACAGGGGGCTTTATTCTCGCCACCGCGCCAAGCTGCCAGGCCCTGATGGAGATTCTGGCTACGGATCCGTTCAGCCGGCACGGGATAGCGGACTATGAGGTGACCGAGGTCACCGCCTTGCGCGCCGCGCCTTCGCTGGGTTTTCTGCTGGAGACGAGTTCCTAGCTGGGGCGGCGGGGGCGGAAACCGTCTTGACGCCTCAGGGCACGATATGAAAGTCGATGACGATCTCGCCCGGGTTGCGCGCCAGGTACTCGAACTGGATGTTCTCGCCGAAGTGGCCTTTCAGTTGCTGCAGCAGCGGCAGGGGGTCGTGATCGTTGCAGAAGCGCATGGTCTCGCCCGGCTGCAGTGCCGACAGCGCGCCGAAGATGGCCGCGTGGCGGAAGCGTTTGGCGATGCCGCGGGCATCGAGGGGATAGGTGTTTTCGGCGAACATGGGGATAGCGTCGGAGGCCACGGTGCGTCATTCCTGGAAAGAGGGATTCGGAGCTTCCGATTATAGGAACGCGGCGTCTCGCAATCGGCAGGAACCCTATGCGCGGCAAGGGCTTGCGAGTGGAACGGGCATGCCACGGCCGGCGGCGCGCCGCGCGGAGCGCGGGTTCAGGGCTCCGCCGGGACGTCCGCGAGGTCGGGATGGCGTGCCTCCCATTGCTTCAGGGCCTCGCGCCAGGCGCGCTTTTCCTCGGCGTAGGTGTCGAACACGCAGGGGCAGCAGCCGTTGCCGCAGCATTCGTTCAGGTCGGGTTCGATGGGTTCGATCGGCCGCGGGTCGCGGTCTGCGGAAATTTCTGTCATGGCATCATCATACGGCGCCCGGGCAGGGGCGGGCACGCGGCAGGGCGTCCGAGCTCACGCGCAGGCCAGGTTTTCCCGGTTGCTGCGCTGGACGGTCTCGGGGATGTCGATCCGCCGGCTGGACCGTGGCCGTCCGTCGACGAACATCATCAGTTCGCCGGTGCCGAATGCCGTCCAGGTCTCGTTGTCGGTCAGCGGCTTGGTGGTGATCACCGCCACGCAATCGGCGTCCGTCGTCCGGCTGGCAAAGTCCACCGCGACGTCCGCGTCCACCAGGTGGGCCACCTGGAAGGGCCAGGCGCGCACGATGTACGCCAGCGAGGTCGAGCAATGCGCCAGCATGCAACGTCCGTTGGACAGCAGGAAATTGAAGACCCCGTGGCGGGTGATCTCCGCCGTCATCTCGGCGACGGCTTCGAACAGCGCGGCATCGTCGGGCTCCTGGGTGCCAAAGCGCGCCCGCAGGCCTTCCATCATGTAGCAGAAGGCGCGCTCGCTGTCGGTCTGGCCGATGGGCTGGCAGTCGCCGCGCAGCGGCGGATCGAAGGATTTCAGGTCGCCGTTATGGGCGAACAGCCAGTGGCGCCCCCAGCGCTCGCGCACGAAGGGGTGGCAGTTCTCCAGCTCGAGCGCGCCTTGCGTGGCCTTGCGGATGTGGGCGATGACGTTGCGCGACTTGATGGGATAGCGCTTGATCAGCTCGGCCACCGGCGATTCGCAGCACGGCGCGTTGTCCAGGAAGCACCGCGAGCCGCGGTTCTCGTAGAAGGCGATGCCGAATCCGTCGGCGTGATGGTCGGTGCCGCCGCCGCGCGCGGCAAAGCCCGTGAAGGAGAACGTGATGTCCGTCGGCGTGGCGCAATTCATGCCCAATAGCTGACACATGGCAGGCAGACCCCGGTTAAAGCCGGGGCGTCCCGGCCCCGGATGGTTCATGCCTGAATTGTAGTCTTGCCGGGGGTGGATATAACCCCCGCTTGGTATGCCAATGCGTGATGAGCTTATGCCGTGTCGTGCCGCAGCATCAGAATGGCCTGCCGGTAGCCGCTGGCCGGGTAGATGGCGGGCATGGGCGGGTGTTCCTCGCTGGGCTCCAGCGCCCGGGTGCCGGCCAGCAGCGCCTGGATCATGGCCTCGAGCTCCAGCCGCGCCAGGGGGGCGCCCGGACAGGCGTGGATCCCGGCGCCGTAGAGCAGGTTGAGCGACGGGTCCCGGTCCAGGCGGAACTCGTCCGGGTCGCCGAAGACGGTCTCGTCGCGGTTGGCCGAGGCCCAGATCAGCGTCAGGCGCTCGCCCGGCTGGATGTGGCTGTTGCCCACCTGGACGGGACAGGTCGGCGTGCGCCGGTTGGCGATCAGCGGGGCGTGGATGCGCAGGATCTCGTCGTTGGCGGCGCGCACCAGCGAGGGATCGTGCCGCAGCCGGTCCTGCAGGTCCGGATGCGCGGCCAGGTAGTAGGCGATGATGCCCACGCTGGAGGCCATGGTGCCCAGTTCGCCCACGGTCCAGTTGCGCAGGATGCTGACGATCTCGTCCTCCGTGGGCGAGCGGCCGTGGATGGTCTCGCGCATCAGGCGGGTGGTGGCGTCGTCGGGGGCCTGGTCGCCGGCCTGGCGGCGTTCCTTCAGCAGATCGCGGATGGTCTGGTCGAACTCGGTGGCCACGGCCGCGATGGCGTGCGTGTCGCCCGACAGCGTGGCGATGTTTTTCTTGTGGATCCACTGCCGCAGCGGCTCGTGCAGGCTGTCGGGCCAACCCAGGAAGGCGCACTGCATGCGCAGCGCGAAGGGATGCGCCAGGCCGAACATGATCTCCGTGCTGGCGTTGCGGGGCAGGGCGGCCACCAGCTCGGCACAGATGCGGCGGCATGCGGGCTCGAAGGCGGCCATCCGGTCCGGGCCGAAGTAGGGTTCGATCAGCGCGCGCCAGGCGGTGTGTTCCGGCGGGTCCATGCTGTTGGGAACCGAGACGTGGCGCGAGGCCTGGCTGCTGAAGGTCTCGTGATCCGCCAAGATGCGCATCACGTCCGCGTGGCGGAAGACCGAATGGTGCAGATAGTCGCTGTGGGCCACCGGGCAGCGCTGGCGCATGCGGTCATAGGCGGCGATGGGGTCGGCGAGGACCTCGGGCGCGCGGGGATCCCAGTCCTGATGAGGTGTCATGGCGGTTCTTTGAGTGATCGGAAGGCGGCCTTGGATCAGGTCCGTTCGACTGTAGCACCGGGTAAACCCTGGTTGGGCTCGCGTCGCGGCGGAACGCGGCTTTATCTGAGCAGACTTTGATCTTTCTCAACCCGGCCCCGCAGGCGCTGGGAGCTTCCGGCGGCTTGAAAATCCACCCGCCAGCCGCATATATCGCATATCGGGGCGCAGCGCCCCCTCCCTATAAAGGGTTCCACCCATGCGATTCGACAAACTGACGACGAAGTTCCAGCAGGCGCTGGCCGACGCCCAAAGCCTGGCCGTGCGCCACGACCATCCCTATATCGAGAACGTCCATCTGCTGTCGGCCCTGCTGGCCGACGCGGACAGCGGCGCGGCCAGCCTGCTGGCGCGTGCCGGCGTGGCCGTGCCCCGGCTGCAGGCCGAGCTCGACCGCCAGATGCAGGCCCTGCCGACCGTCCAGGGCGGGGAAGGCAATGTGCAGGCCGGCCGCGAGCTGCAGGCCGCGCTTGCCCGCACCGACAAAGAGGCCGGGCAGCGCGGCGACAACTACATCGCCAGCGAGCTCTACCTGCTGGCGCTGGCCGACGACAAGGGCGAGGCCGGACGCGCCCTGCGCGAGGCGGGGCTGCAGCGCAAGGCGCTGGAGGCCGCCATCGAGGCGGTGCGCGGCGGCGCGACCGTCACGGGCGCCGAGGACGAGGACAACCGCCAGGCGCTGAAGAAATACACCCTGGACCTCACCGCCCGCGCGCGCGAGGGCAAGCTCGACCCGGTCATCGGCCGGGACGACGAGATCCGCCGCACCATCCAGATCCTGCAACGCCGCACCAAGAACAATCCCGTGCTGATCGGCGAGCCCGGCGTGGGCAAGACCGCCATCGTCGAAGGCCTGGCGCAGCGCATCGTCAACGGCGAGGTCCCCGAGACCCTGAAGGGCAAGCGCATCCTGGCGCTGGACCTGGCCGGCCTGCTGGCGGGCGCCAAGTATCGCGGCGAATTCGAGGAACGCCTGAAGGCCGTCCTGAAGGAACTGTCCCAGGATTCGGGCCAGACCATCGTCTTCATCGACGAACTGCACACCATGGTGGGCGCCGGCAAGGCCGAGGGCGCCATGGACGCCGGCAACATGCTCAAGCCCGCGCTGTCGCGCGGCGAGCTGCATTGCGTGGGCGCGACGACCCTGGACGAATACCGCCAGTACATCGAGAAGGACGCCGCGCTGGAGCGCCGCTTCCAGAAGGTGCTGGTGGACGAGCCCGACGTGGAGTCGACCATCGCCATCCTGCGCGGCCTGCAGGAACGCTATGAACTGCACCACGGCGTGCAGATCACCGACCCGGCCATCGTCGCGGCGGCGGAACTGTCGCACCGCTACATCACCGACCGCTTCCTGCCCGACAAGGCCATCGACCTCATCGACGAGGCGGCCGCCCGCATCCGCATGGAGATCGATTCCAAGCCCGAGGTGATGGACCGGCTGGATCGGCGCATCATCCAGCTGAAGATCGAGCGCGAGGCCGTGCGCAAGGATACGGACGAGGCCTCCGGGCGCCGCCTGAAGGCCATCGAGGAAGAGCTCGAATCCCTGCAGCGCGAATACAACGACTACGAGGAAGTCTGGAAGGCGGAGAAGGCCGCCGTCCAGGGCTCGCAGGCCGTGAAAGAGGAAATCGACCAGGTGCGGGCCGAGATGGCCGAACTGCAGCGCAAGGGCCAGTACGACAAGCTGGCGGAGCTGCAGTACGGACGGCTGCCCGAGCTGGAGGCCCGCCTGAAGGCCGCCGAGTCCGCCCCCAAGGAAGCCGAAGCCGGCAAGCCCCGCCTGCTGCGCACCCAGGTCGGCGCCGAAGAGATCGCCGAGGTCGTGTCCCGCGCCACCGGCATTCCGGTCTCGCGCATGATGCAGGGCGAGCGCGCCAAGCTGCTGGGCATGGAGGCGGTCCTGCACGAGCGTGTCGTGGGCCAGGACGAGGCCGTGCGCCTGGTGTCCGAGGCCATCCGCCGCTCGCGCGCCGGGCTGTCCGATCCGAACCGCCCCTATGGCTCCTTCCTGTTCCTGGGGCCGACCGGCGTGGGCAAGACCGAGCTGACCAAGGCGCTGGCGCGCTTCCTGTTCGATTCGGACAACCACCTGGTGCGCATCGACATGAGCGAGTTCATGGAAAAGCATTCCGTGGCCCGCCTGATCGGCGCGCCCCCGGGCTACGTCGGCTACGAGGAAGGCGGCTACCTGACCGAGGCCGTGCGCCGCAAGCCCTACAGCGTGATCCTGCTCGACGAGATCGAGAAGGCGCACCCGGACGTGTTCAACGTGCTGCTGCAGGTGCTGGACGACGGCCGCCTGACCGACGGCCAGGGCCGCACGGTGGACTTCCGCAACACGGTCGTCATCATGACCTCGAACATCGGCTCGCAGCACATCCAGAACATGACCGACCAGCCCTATGACGTGGTCAAGGAAGTCATCCGCGACGAGCTGAAGACCGCGTTCCGGCCGGAATTCCTGAACCGGATCGACGAGATCGTGGTCTTCCATGGACTGGATGCCACGCACATCGAGCCCATCGCCCGCATCCAGCTCAAGCGCCTGGCCGAGCGCCTGGCGCAGCACGAGATGCGGCTGGAGGTCACGGAAGACGCGGTCAAGGAACTGGCACGCGTCGGCTACGACCCGGTGTTCGGGGCGCGGCCGCTCAAGCGCGCCATCCAGCAGTACGTGGAAAACCCCGTCGCCCGCCTGATCCTGGAAGGCACCTTCGGTCCGCGCGACGTGGTGCCTGTGGACTGGGACGGCGAGAAGTTCGTGTTCGAGCGTACGCTGCAGTAAGCGTGAGGGCGCCCCCGCCGGGCGCCCTCAGCGGCGCAGGATCACCGCCAGGACGCCCAGCGCCAGCAGGATCAGCACGATTCCGGACATGCGCTCCAGCCAGGGCAGTGCGCGCGCGAAACGCCGCAGCACTGCCTGGTTGCCGATGAGGGCCGCGACCAGCACGTCCCACAGCAGCACCACGCTGAACATCCAGGCGCCGTAGACCGTCTTCCAGCCGGCGCTCGCGTGCGGGCCGGTCAGCATGGCGGCCAGGCTCGCGTAGAACAGCGCGTTCTTCGGATTCAGGATCCCGGACAGGAAACCCATGCCGGCGGCCCGACGCCAGGCCGCGGACGTGCCCGTCGGCATGCGCGTGGCGCCGCGCGCCACATCCAGCGAGTGGCGGCTCGCATGGCGGACGAACAGCATCCCGAGATACAACAGGTAGGCGCAGCCCGCCGCCTGCAGGGCGGCGAACCACGGGCTGTCGGGCCGCATCGCACCGGTGCCGGCGAACGCCGCGATGATGAACATCCCGTTGGCCAGTGCGATACCTGCGCATGCGCCGCTGGCTATCCGCCAGCCGGCGGACAGGGACGTCCTGGCAATCAGGAAGAAGTCCGGCCCGGGGGACAGCAGCGCCAGGAAATGCGCTGCGGCAATGATGAGGAATTGCTGCATTCCACGCCCACACGAAAGTTTCTTCGCAGTGTGCCGGCGGAGCCTCATCCTGTATTGAAGAAAATTGCGGCGGCGCATGCCGCCCGCCAGCCGGTGCGCCGCGCGCGCCGCCACGGCGCGGCCGCAGTGTCCTGTCAGCAGCCTGCCGTTTCCCGTCAGCCGGCCGCCACGCGCCGGAAGCTGCCGGGCGTGACGCCCGTGTGGGCCTTGAAGACCCGCTGGAAATGCGCCTGGTCCGCAAAGCCCAGACGCAGGGCCACCTCGACGAGGTCGGCACCTTTGCGGATGCGTGTAATGACCCAGTAGAAACCTGCTCAGGTGATAATTGAAGAGGAAATCACCATGAGCATAAAGATGGAAGACGAGATCAAGCGATGGACGGCCAAGCGCAAAAGCGCGCTGGTGCTGGACATCATC
>Ga0222426_100269_pt1 | contig 46321 bp, 49 predicted proteins | sample 2B50Ametagenome_FD_180087 | JGI IMG/M metagenome (GOLD analysis project Ga0222426, IMG submission 180087) | Enriched microbial communities from leaf-cutter ant dump, University of Wisconsin, Madison, United States - 2B50A (version 2) | ecosystem: Environmental > Terrestrial > Nest > Insects nest...
CACGCTTCAGTCATTCAAGGCTGCGGATAAGGATCATTATGGAATCGTATCTTCCACAAAAGTGGGACCTTCCGTTGCGGATGATATCAAAACGCACGGTACTTTAGCAGTTTTGGCTGCATTAGGAGGAATATTTATTTATATTTTGTTCCGTTTCTCCAGATGGCAGTTTTCTTTGGGTGCGGTTGCGGCGCTTTTCCACGATGCGATTATTGTATTGGGAGCGTATTCACTATTCTATAAGTTTATGCCTTTCAATATGGAGATCAATCAGGATTTTGTGGCGGCAATTCTTACCGTCGTCGGATATTCCATTAACGATACCGTAATTATCTTCGACAGGATCCGTGAATATCTTCGCGAGAAAAAAGCGCTTACATTGGCAGGATTGTTTGATGATTCTATTTCCAGCACATTAGGAAGAACTTTCAACACGACCTTCACCACGCTTCTCGTATTGCTGGCGATCTTTATTTTCGGTGGTGAAAACCTGAGAGGATTTATCTTCGCATTATTGCTGGGAATCGCGTTTGGAGCATATTCATCTATCTTTATCGCTTCGGCAATCGCTTATGATTTCCTTAGAGGAAAAACAGGAGAAAAGCACGTTCATCTTCACGGAAAATCATCTTCCGATAAATCTCAGGAAGAACTTGCTGCAGTTTCCAAAAAGAAGAAATAATTCCAGCATAATATATTGTAAAGCCTTTCATCTTTTGAAAGGCTTTTTATTTTGAATATCTGTAATTGCTATAAGCTGCTTGTGATTTTTTCATTAATACAAGCACATTGAAATCATTTCAGAACAAAAAGATTACGATGTCATCATTTTAACAATAAAAAATATTATATTTTCAAAAAATGGAATACTATTTTCATATAAAATTTGTTTTTCATACAAACCGAATATTAATTTAAAATACAAAAAACAATGAAAAAACTTCTTATTGCGGCTTCCGCAGGACTATTAACCTTAGCTGTATCGTGCAAAAAAGAACAAACAACAGAAATTACTACAGACGGGAATGATACGATTTCAGTAGTAACAACAGAAGAAAACACTGTTGCCGGAATCAGCGAAACTGAGGCACAGGCTAACGTAGAAAAAGCAAAAGCCGATTTGGAAGCAGCCATTAAAAGCGGTGACAAAAAAGCACAGGAAGCAGCTCAAAAAGCATTAGACGATGCCAATAAAGCTTGGGAAGATGCTAAAACAGCTGCAAAAAATGCCACTGAAAAAGTAAAAGACGGTGTACAAAATGCAGCTGAAAAAACCGATGCAGCTGTTCAGGATGCAAAGCAGGATATTAAAGCCGCTGCACAAGACACCAAAGATGCCGCCAAAAAAGCTGCTGAAGATGCAAAAAATAAGGCTGATAAAGCAGCACAGGATACCAAAGACGCGGCGAAAAAAGCTTCCGCCGACGTGAAAGATGCTTATAATAATGCTTTGGATAAAGCTAAAGCGAAGTAAGATTTAGAGTATTACATTAAGAAAAAACTCCTGAAAACATTTGTTTTCAGGAGTTTTTAATTTTCATACTTCATTCTGTCAACCGGCAAAATTAAAAAAATCATTTGCTTTTTTACTGTCAAATTTCGGTATTTTGATATATATCTTTTTGATTTCATTAGTGTAAATTATGATATAAGAGACTTAATCTATATTTTTACTTTATCAAATTATTAACCAGATTTCACTTATGAGTTCCGAAATTTTTTAGAATAATTCTGTTTTCTGACAATTAATAAAAACTATATAATCAATGAAAATAAATTTACTGATCTTTCTTTTATTGCTGTTAACATCAGTTGCCTATTCCCAAGAAAAATTCGATTTTGAAAAAGAATACGAACGGGCAGTATTTTTATCAGATAGTAATTTAGACAGCTCAGAAGTGGTGCTGAATACCATCATCGCCAAAGCAAAAAAGGGAAAAGAATTAGAATATGCAGCGAGGGCTTATAACCTAAAAGCATTTTTATATTTCTGGAAATCAGATGCACAGAAATGCGTGGAGTTTGCTAACAAATCTTATGAATTATCGGAAAAAATCAATTACAGCTATGGAAAAGCATTAGCTCTCAAAACTCTTGCGACACAAGCCGGGAGATTGGGTGCGAAATCCGATGCACTTCAAAAGATGGATACAGCAATTGAACTTCTGAAAGACGACACTTCACAAGAGGGTTATAAAGTAAGAGGTAATGTTTATACCGGATATTACTCGGTATATGATGAAGATTTTGAGAAACAAAAATATTACAATACAAAATCCATAGAGAATTATGAAAAATTAGAAGAAGGCAAGGAAAAAGCTCGTCTTTTAGCATCTATTTACAAAAATCGGGCATTTATTTACAGTGGTCAAAAGAAATTCGATTCTGCCGAAATTTATATCAAAAAATCGTTGGTTCTACAATCTGATAATGATGTACTGGATAAAATTCAAACATTTTATCTTTTGGCAGCTAATTATGAGCAGCAAAAAAATGACGATAGTGCTATTTTTTACTACAAAAAATCATTGGATTTAGCCCGAAAGTATAATTATAAAGAATTTGAAACTAATATTATCAAAAATCTCCCGAGTAAATATGCAGCACTGAAAGATACGGTGAACCAAAAACTGACTTTTTTAGAAAAAGATTCTCTAATGAGAAGAAATGACTCCATCAACAAACAAGCTGTCAATACTCTTTTTGTGGACAAAGAAAACAGCTTCAAAGCCGAAATAGAAAAACAGGAATCGCGCTATAATGTCGTACTTTGGTCTGCAGTCGCAGCATTGATTTTACTGAGCATTTTCATTATATATCATTTCCGCCAGCGGAAGAAATACAAGCAAATGGTTCAGAAAATATATGAAGAAAACCAGTTGAGAAAAAAGAAATCGGGGGAAGTAAAAGAAGCCGGAAAAGAAAATTTACCGGTCTTTACACTCAAACCGGATAAGCAATCCAATGAAGCTGATACCGAAACGAGCTATGAGCCGCTGAAAATTTCCCCGGAGATTGAGGAAAGGATTTTGAAATCGCTGGATAAGTTTGAGAAGAACCATAAGTACAACGAAAAAGGCGTATCACTGTATAATATGGCAAACAGCTTCAATGTCAATACAAAATACCTTTCGGCAATTATTAGGAAGCACAGAGGCTTGTCGTTTAATAAATACATCAGCCAACTGAGAATCAACTATATCGTTGACCAATTGCTGAACGAGCCGAAATTCTTAAAATACAGAATCCAGCATCTCGCGGAACTTTCGGGATTCTCTTCCCACAGCGCATTTTCCGCTGAATTCAAAAACCTGATGGGGATGCATCCTTCGGTTTTTATCAGGGAGTTGAAATCGGTGAAGGAGTAATAAGCCTTGACAAGGCTATAAAATCCTTCTTTTTCTCACTGAAATTCCGAATTTTATCAGACATAATGATATTTTAAATATATGATTTTGAGTTAATTATAATTCAATTCTGCAATTTTTCCTGCAGCAATTCTCAATTCCCTCATTTGGTAGGTTACACGGCTAAATTTGTCCACTGACAAAATTGAAGCCGCTACTATGACTTTGAAATCTATCGGATTTTTTAGAATTACAGAAAAACAAACAATCAGGAATCGAGGAAACTTTAATCCCTTAATTCTGATTGGACTTTTTTGTTTTTCCTTATTTCCTGCCCAGCTTAGTATTGCAAACGGTGCGAAAATCTATATCGGTAAAGAAGCGGTTTTGTTTTCTGAAAACACCGCAGCATCAAAAGAACATTTTTCCTATTTTTTTTCTTCCCCGTCTTTTTCAGAATCCGGAATTTACATTGCAAAAGGAACAATGGTGTATACCAGTCAATACACTGCCGAAAAGACTGTTGCAAAAATGACAAAAACAGCAAAAACAGCACTTGTATCAAAAAAGATTCAGAAACAGCTTCTTGCGAAAAATACGGTAAAACACATTACAAAAACAGCCGCACCGGAAAAACCGAAGAAAACTTATCTTCCGGCAGAAAACAGCAGCAGCTATACCGTTTTATCATCAATAGCAAAATCCGGAGTTACAATACAGGAACAGCTTCCCAAGAAAAAAAATTTCCGGGATACGCCCTTTCCAAAGAAAGCATATAAATTGCAGTATGCAGGTTTAGCTTTTCATAAATCTGCCATATACAAAACAGCGGATGCTGTACACCTTTTATATTTTTTTAACGACTGCAAAATGCGCCCTCCTCCGGCAATAAAGGCATAACGAAAAAAAATGAAAAGGTGTACACCTTTTTTGTACAACTCTTAAAAAAGAGTTGTACAAAAAAATTATCTTCCCGATCAGTCCCCGTCACGGCGGATTAGATTAACAATAACATAAAATAATTTATAATGAAAAAAACAATTTATTTATTAAATCAGCTTTCTTCAGCGAAATTGAGTCCGATTTCCCGAAGAACTAAAAGCTCTTCACTTTTATTAAAAGCGACTTATGTACTAATTTTAATGTTAGCGCATAATGCCTTCATAAATGCTCAAACTTATATACACCCGAACCAAGCGGGACAACGGGGCGGTAACACAACTTCTCCGGGTGTTGGTAATCAGGTGGTTACCTCTACGTATTATGGAAAAACCACTTCGACAGGTGCACAGGGGGTAATATTTGTATCGAATAAAGACGGGACGCATAAATTCGGAGTTGCGGATTTTAATGGTTACCCATCGGACGGCTCTTATCCATTCTATACTACTCCGCATCAGGCATCTGATGGAAAGGTCTATGGATCAACCTATGTCGGCGGTGCCAACAACATAGGTGCGGTTTACAAATATGAAGCAGGGTCTGCTTGTCAGAAATCACTAATTTACAGTAATTCTGCGGGAGCATCATCCGGTGGGAATTTTGCCAATGTTAATGAATTAAGCGACGGCAAAATTTATGCAGTAATGTCTTACGGTACAGGAGGATATGGTGGAGTGGTGAAAATGGATAAGGACGGTTCAAATGTACAAGTACTTCACGTTTTTAAATACAGTACAGATACTGCTACACCTTATACTGTAGGAGCTCTTGCAAATGCAGGAATTGCTGTTCCTGTAGGAGCAAGGTACGATGGAGCATATCCTTACGGGGAAGGAGCCGATGGCAAAGTATATGGTACTACTTATGCCGGCGGTTACGGAAATTTTGGTACGGTATGGCGTATGGATAAAGACGGTTCCAATTATGAGATCATACAATTGCTATACAATAGCTACAGAGTGATGAATAATGCTACCAGCACAATTCCGGCTACTGCGGTATATGGTCCCCGAAATCCTTATGGCAATGTTGCGCAGGGGCAAGATGGAAGAATTTACTTGCTTACCTATACCGGTGGAACTGGAAATGTCGGTGGTTTGTGGAGCTTTAATGCAAACGGAACCGATACGCGTATCCTCCATTCGGGTGTTAGTGCAGACGGAACTTATCCATATCGTGGACCAACCATTATTAATGGTGCAGTATATGGTACTTTTTCTTATGGGGGAACCAACAATAACGGAGTTGTTTTCAAATATGACCTTACCACAAATTCTTACTCAAAACTTCATAGCTTTAGCAATACTACAGATGGTTACTTACCTTGGGCAGGAGTTTCATATGACGGTACTTCTTTATACGGAACCTGTATAGCCGGTGGTGGAGCAGGAGTTATAGGGACACTATGGAAAATTAAACCTGACGGAAGCGATTTTCAAGTTTTGCACCGGTTTAAAAATGACCCGGGTGGCAGTTGTGGTGATCCTCAATTAGCACCATTATTGGCATATTATCCAAGTGCCGAGCGTGTTACTTTTGCCAATATTAGTGCGTCGTGTAGCCAGACCTGTCCTGATGAGGCACCCGTAATAAATTCTATCACACCTGCGGAACAACAAGTCTGTGTAGGAACTACGGCGACAGCCATTACCGTAAGTGCGACCGGAACAGGAACATTGACATACCAATGGTATAGCAATACGACTGACAGCAATAGTGGCGGTACACTCATATCAGGAGCAACCACCAATACTTATACACCACCTGCGAGTGCAGCCGGAGATATGTATTATTATGTCGTTGTAACCGGTGACGGAGGATCTACAACATCTAATGCAGTACGAGTAACCACAAGTTCGGGTGCTTCTTGTTGTAATGCAGGAACTACAGCTCCGGTTGTCAACTAATCTGTTCATTATTCTTTTAATCTAAACAGAAAAATCATGAAAGAAATGAACAGATATATTATAAAATATTGCTGGCTGCTTATGGCAGTGCTTGCAATACAGACGGCAACTGCCCAAACGGTAGATCTTTCTATGCACGTCAGCGGTACTCCGCCTACCGGTACGGTAACACAATGGCATAACTCGGGATCACCAAGTTCAGGTACATTGCTGCCGTCCACTACGGTAACGGCAACCACAATACCCACCAATTATTGGGTATATTATTATGATGTCGCTAACGATTGTTATAGCCCCGGTTCAAAAGTAACGGTAGTGACCAATACCTGCCCTGCAACAATGGTAGATTTGGCGACCATTCCCGTAACACCACCTGCTCCTGCAGGTACAACTTTAGAATGGTACACCAGCAGAACGCCAAGTGCGGGAACCCACGTCGCAGACCCTACTGCCGTAGGAAACGGAACATATTGGCCTGCCTACTACGATGCTGCAAATGATTGCTGGTCTCCGGTAGGAACCCCGGTAATTGTCGTTACGCAAGCTTGTACAACATTCTGCTACAAACCTGCGTCAACGAACGGAACAGCGCTGGATTCCCCAATGGGAATTACCTCATTAGCAAGAGCCGGAGCCCAAAACTCAGACAACTGGCCAATGGTAAGAAAAGGAGCGTGGACAGTTCTGGAAGCCAAAACGAAAGGTTTTGTAGTAAACAGAGTGGAATTCTCCGGAGCAAATCCGGTAGGTATAGCACCTGCGAACTTTGTAGAAGGGATGTTGGTATACGATGCCACCAACCACTGTCTGAAAATGTACACTTCCACAGACGGAGGAGCAACTTTCGGTTGGTATTGTGTGGGAACACAGGCGTGCCCTGATTAGTCATTGCAAGGAGGAACGACGAAGCAATCCCACACTAAATAACAACGGATTGCTTCACTTCGCTCGCAATGACTAAATCCTAAAACAACAATAAATTGAATAAACAATGAAATCGAAGATTATCTCCCTTCAGTCGATGAATATATTTCACGAACACAAAAAATCATATAAAATGAAAGTGAGTAAAAAAATAATACTAACAACAATCATTCTCTTTGGATTGACCACTGCAAAATCGCAGGTGGCAATAGGAAAGCAAAGCGTTACCAATTCTTCTGTTTCCTTAGAGTTTTCAACAACGGAGAACAGAGGACTGATTCTCCCGTACATCGAAAACAAAACGGGAATTACCGAAAACGGAACAATTATTTACGATACTACCGACCATAAGGTAAAATACCTAAAAGGTGGAAGTTGGTTTGACCTTAGTGTGGATACTACCGGAACAGCCGACCTTTCGATACAGACGGGAAAAACGGAACAGCCTGGCGCAAAAACGGTGATCGGTGCTGACGGAGCCACCAATACCACCAACGGAATATTGGTTTTAAGCGACAACGACAAAGCGATGATACTCCCGAAAGTAGCAAGTCCGCACCTGAACATCAAAAATCCAAGTCCGGGAATGCTGGTGTATGATACCACGGCAAGACAACTTGCGATATTCAACGGTACGGTATGGAGCTTCTGGAAACCGTAAGCGTCATTGTGGGGAGCAAATAATGAGCGGCGAAGCAATCCTTAACTAAGGAGGAACTACTTTCAACAGATTGCTTCGCTCCGCTCGCAATGACGGGAACAGGACAATTCCGATATTTTTCAGCCTTGTCAAGGTTCAAAACCTTGACAAGGCTTTCAAAACAATCAAAAAAAACATAATTATGCCAATCAAATACAATGTAATCGAGAAAACCCAACCCGGCGTAGCCGGAGGCGGCACCAAGAAATGGTATGCCGTAGTAGCCAATGACGGCGAACTGAGCATCGACGACCTTTCCAAACAGATTGAGAAATTCTCTGCCTTGTCGGAAGCCGACATCAGAGGAGTAATCATTGCTTTGGAAAATGTAATTCAGGAAAGCCTTGCCAATGGGAAAATCATCCGGATGGATAAGCTTGGGAGCTTCTACCCGGGTTTAAGCAGCAGGGGAGCAGATACGAAAGAAGAATTTGACACCGGCTTTATTAAAGGAGCAAAGGTGAATTACCGCCCGGGAAAACGTATCAGCAATGCACTGAAAACTGCTGCTTTTAAGAAGGTTCATTAATACATATAAAAAACCAGGCGTGAAGTTGAATGATTTCACGTTAGAAGTTGGGGAACTTCACGCCTGAAGTTTGAGGATTTCAAGGCAGGTTTTCTGTGAAACACAAATTCTATATATAAAGAAGTAGCTCTGCTTGCTGCAGAACTGCTTCCCCTTTCAGCGTTGTTAGGGTTAAAAGCCTTAACAACGCTTACAATCTGATTTTTCAAAAATTCTGAATTTTTGAAAAAAGTAATCCGGTTGTTTCTCCCTAGGAAAGACCGCCTCCTTTTTTTCAAAATTCCGTTGGGAGTCAGAGGACTAAAACACAATAAATGAATTACAAACATATCCATATCGGAGAAATGATCGAGAAAAGAGTTGTGGAGAGCGGGATAGAAATATCCCGCATCTGTAACTTTATGAAATGTACGGAAGAAGAAATAACGGAAATGTACAAAGCCCAAAGCCTGGATTCGGAAGTGATGCTGAAATGGAGCAAGCTTCTGGAATACGATTTCTTCCGGCTTTATTCCCAGCACTTAATTTTGTATGCACCTCCCTCGGCAATAGATGAGAAAACAAGATTCCCGCATTCCCCTAAATATAAAAAATCGGCATTACCCCGGTTTCGGAAGAATATCTACACCCAGGAAATCATCGACTTCATTCTGGAGCAAATAAAAACGGAAAAAATGACAAGAAACGAAGTTATAGAACGCTATAAAATCCCGAAAACCACTCTGTACAAATGGATAAGCAAATACGGCTAATAGGATTTACCAAAAAAGAGATATTGGAAACACTGGGAGATGAGTTCAACTTCTATCCCGATAAAGAATGGGTATATACTCTGAGAAAATATTGGTGGGGAAGAAGAATAAAACTCGTTCTCGAATTTGATAATGATGATAAAGTTATCGCACAATATGTAAAATATTCGTATGGAAAATAAGCACCCCGATTACAAAACGATTTATTCGGATATTATCCACAAAAAGTATCCTGAGAAAGAAAGTGAATGTTCCGCATTGCTTCAAAAAAAAGATTTATCAGTAATGGATATTATAGAACTCAACAAAAAAATTTTCGGTATTGCCCAGTCCGAAAATCAAAAGCACCGTTCCTACGGCAAATCGGATATTCTGAAAATTCTGCACTATCAGAAAAAGAACAATCTGAACAATATAGAAATGGCAAGACATTTCAGACTGAGCCGGAATTCGGTAACGAAGTGGAAGAAAATGTTTCAGGTATAAAAAACTTCAGAGTTCAAAATAATGAGGAGAATTTAGAATTAAGCATTGTCAGGTCTCCAAGCCCTGACAATGCTTAATTCTAAAAGGGTTTTTAGATTCTGTTTTTTAATAAGAACCCTTCTCAATAAAATGCTTTGCAATTTTCTCTGTCAGTTCCACTACATTCGGAGTATTCGTATATTTCGTGAATCTTCTCAGTCCGGAAAGCATCATTCTCTGCTCGTCGCCTTCTGCGAAAGAAACAATGCCTTCTTTTGCGGAAGTGATGATTTTTTCAACTGCTTTATACAAATTCAACTGAGCCATTGCCGCTTCTACGGAATCGGGAGCGAAATGTTTTTCTGCTCTTAAAACTGCGGATTCCGCCATATAGATTTGGTTCAGGATTTCGGAAGCGTTTAGGAGTAAATGTTGCTGCTTTTCGATTTCTGTCATATATTTTTGAAGAGCCGCACCGGAAACCATTAAAAATACTTTTTTCAGGTTGGCAATCAGGGCTTTTTCTTCGCTCATATATTCGGAATAATCGGGAACGTCGAAAGACGGAATTCCCATTAACTCTTTGGAAATCGCCATTGCAGGAGTCAGCAAATCAAGTTGTCCTTTCATTGCACGTTTGATGAGCATTCCGACTGCCAAAAGTCGGTTGATTTCGTTGGTTCCTTCGTAAATTCTTGCAATTCTGGAATCTCTCCACGCACTTTCCATAGGTGTTTCTTCGGAAAATCCCATTCCGCCGAAAATCTGTATGCCTTCATCAGCAATGTGCTGCATTGCATCGGAAACGAAAACTTTCAGAATGGAACATTCCACCGCAAATTCTTCCACCCCTTTCAGTTCCGCTTCCTGATGATTCATTCCTGTTGCAACCAACTCGTCGATTTTGTCCTGAATATTTTTCGCTGCTCTGTAAGCACCGGCTTCGTTCACAAAAGTGAGTGTTGCCATTTCTGCAATTTTCTTGCGAATTGCACCGAAAGTGGAAATTGCAACCCCAAATTGCTTTCTTTCATTAGCGTATTGAACGGCTTCGTTGAAAACTCTTCTGTGCCCGTCAAGATTGGCGGCTGCTAATTTAATTCTGCCGACATTCAGAGCGTTCAAAGCGATTTTAAAACCGTTGTTTCTTTCGCCCAGCATATTTTCGACAGGCACTTTCATATCGTTAAAGAAAACCTGTCGGGTAGAAGAAGCACGGATTCCGAGTTTGTGTTCTTCTTCGCCTAAAGTCAAAGAATTCGGGTCTTCAAGTTCGCTTCGGTTGATGACAAATCCTGTAATATTTTTATCATCGTCAATTTTCGCGAAAAGCGTGAACGTATCGGCAAATCCCGCATTGGAAATCCACATTTTCTGCCCGTTGATGATGTAATGTTTTCCGTCTGCGGAAAGCACGGCTTTCGTTTTTCCCGAATTGGCGTCCGAACCTGCATCCGGTTCTGTCAGGCAATACGCACCGAATTTTGTTCCCGCTGCTAAATCCGGAAGATATTTGTTTTTCAGTTCTTCCGAACCGTACAAAAGAGTAGGAAGCGTCCCGATTCCGGTGTGCGCTCCGAAAGCGGTTGCGAGCGAACCTGTTGCTCCCGAAATATAATCGCAAGCGAGCATTGTTTCGATAAATCCCATTCCGAGACCGCCGTATTCTTCGGGAACGGCAATTCCGAGCATTCCCATTTCGCCTAATTTTTTCATACATTCTTCCGTGAACGCGTAGTCTTTTTTCTCGAATCTTTCCTTGTTCGGAACGACTTCTCTGTCAATGAATTCTTTTGCAGAATCACGAAGCATTTTCTGCTCTTCCGAAAGTTCTTCCAATGAGAAGATTTCTGCTGCGGGAGTTTCCTTAATGAGGAATGCTCCTCCGATTAAATTTGCCATATTTTTTTGATTTTTTGTATTAATGTATTGATGTAAAATGTATTAATGATTTTATTGTCTTAAAATTTTTTCCATTTTTTTGCCCTTTGCCAATTCGTCTATTAATTTGTCTAAATATCTTGCTTGTTTTGTCAAAGGATTTTCAATTTCTTCAATTCTGTAACCACAAATTACGCCTGTTATCAATTTTGCATTTGGGTTTAACTTTGCTCTTTCAAAAAATGTTTCAAACGTAACTTTTTCATCAATGAGTTCCTGCAATTTCTTGTTGTCAAAACCAGTAAGCCACTCAATAACTTCGTGTAATTCTTCAATGGTTCTGCCTTTCGTCTGCACTTTTGTTACATAATGCGGATAAACGGAAGCAAATGTCATTTTCGCAATACGTTCATTATGTTTTTCGGTTTCTTTCATTGTCGTTTTTCTTCGTTTAAATTTTTGTAAAACTTTTTCACAGGTCGCCTCTACGAGGCTTCGCCGAATGTTTATTATTATTGTCTATTAACAGTTTGCTCCTACGGAGCGAATTAAATTATTTTTTCATTTCGTTAATCAGTCAACCGTTATAATTCTGTATGTATTTGAATTGACGGTAATTTTTATGTTATTTTCAGCATTTGTTATGTATAAGTTTTTGCCTGTTTTTTCAAAAAAACTTTTTGGGGTTTTGCTTATTACACTAAAAATCAATTCTTCAATTTCAGTTTTTGAATAGTTGAGCTTTAGTTTTTTGTTAATTCTGCCATAAACAAGTTCGGTATAGCAAATGTTATTCAGAATTTCTGCTTTGAAAGAATGTTTCATTTTAGTTTTTTGTTAATTCATAAATCACACCCTCTTTTCCGTCAAAATCAAAAGTCTTTTTAAACTTCATTCCTGTTTTTTCGAGAACTTTTATTGAAGCGGTATTTTCTTTCATTGCCCGTCCTACAATTTTTTCTATATTCAAATTATTAAATCCGTGTTCAAGACATTTTCGGGCTGTTTCTGTGGCAAAGCCTTTATTCCAATAATCCTGAAAAAACCGAAATCCTATGTCATACTCATCATTTTCCGGACTATATTTCAAACCGCACCAACCTATAAATTTATCCGTAGTCTTTTCAATAACTGCAAGTCTTCCGACTCCGTATTTTTCGTATTGGTCATAGTTTGAAAGAAAATTTCCGGCATCTTCAATTTTTTTAAACGGCTTATCTCCTGTGAATTTTAATACTTCGGGATTGAGATTCAAATTGTAGAAATTTTCCGCATCATCAGTTGTCAGATGACGCAGACAGGTTCTTTCCGTTTCTAAAATATTTTGAATTTTCATATTTCAAAATTTTATCTGCCACTTTTCTTCACTGCATTTATGGAATAAACCATAGGAATTTTGTCGTCCAGATGTTCTATTCTGTATTTTTTAGGTTCAAATTCAATGGTTTTGTTGAAGCAGTTATACGGCGAATAATCAAATTCATTTAAAGATTTTATTTCAAGACCGTTGTTGAGCAGACTGTTTACTACTTCGCTTATTCCGTGATTCCACGTTACATACGATTGGGTAATATCTGCGTCTTTGTCGGCATAAGTTCCGGTTTCTGTTTCCGTAATCGCTCCCGAATTAAAATATCTGTAACCGATTTTCTCAAAATCATCATCAAACATCCAGACAACAGGATGAAATTCAACAAACACAAATTTTCCGCCGGGTTTTAAATATCCGGAAATGATTTTCGCCCATTTGTCTAAATCCGGCAACCAGCCAATAGTGCCGTAACTCGTGAAAACAATGTCAAATTTTTCGTTCAAATGGTTGGGTAAATCATAAATATCGCAGCAGATAAATTTTACATCTGAATGGGTTTCCTTTGTGATTTTCCTTGCACTTTCAATGGCTTTATCGGATAAATCAACTCCCGTAACTTCCGCACCAAGACGGTTTAAAGAAATCGTATCTTGCCCGAAATGACACTGCAAATGCAGAATGTTTTTACCTTTAATATCGCCGAGTAATTCCAATTCTATTTCGTTCAAAGAATTTTTTCCGTTCAAAAATCCTTCGAGGTCGTAAAATTCTGACTTCAGATGAGTTTCTGTTCGGTTATTCCAAGAGTTTCGGTTGATTTCTATGTAACTTTTCATTACTATAAATTTTGAATTATAAATTTTGGATTTTGAATTATTTTGTGTTCAGTCTTTGTTGAACAGTTTTTACTATTGAGGTTAAAATATTTACAATACTTTGAATTTCTGTTTTATAAATATCTTCATCAAAGGTTACGATTTTAGATTTGCTAAGTAATTCAATCCAATATTGTGTTTCTCTGGCTTCTTTACTTGCAATTGACATTTTGTATAAGAAATCTTTTTCAGAAAAGCCTGCGGTGGCTTCCTGAACATTTGCACCAATTGATGTTCCGCTTCTTAGTAACTGTTTGGATATCACAAACTCATTTTGATTTTTACAAATTTTATACAACTCAATGATTAGAAGAGCGAAATCAAACGTTTTATCTCGTATTAAATTTTCCTTTTGCATAATTCAAAAAACCTATAATCCAAAATTTATAATTCAAAATCCAAAATTTTAAAGAAGTTCATAAACCGCCGCTGCACCTTGTCCCGTTCCGACGCACATTGTTACCATTCCGTATTTGTTTCCGCGTCTTCTCATTTCGTCGAACAACTGAACCGCAAGTTTCGCTCCGGTGCAGCCGAGAGGATGTCCCAAAGCAATCGCACCGCCGTTTACATTCGTGATTTCGGGATTGATGCCCAGTTCATTCATTACGGCAACGGATTGGGAAGCAAAGGCTTCGTTCAGTTCAATGAGTTCGATGTCGTTTAATTGAAGTCCGGCTTGTTTCAATGCTTTCGGAACGGCATAAACAGGTCCCATTCCCATAATCCGCGGTTCTAAACCTGCCGCAGCGTAAGAAACCAATCTTGCTTCGGGTTGTAAACCTAATTCTTTTACCATTTCTTCGCTCATCACGATTACGAAAGCCGCTCCGTCGCTCATCTGCGAAGAATTTCCTGCCGTTACGCTTCCGCCTTGTGCGAAAACGGGTTTCAGTTTTGCCAGACCTTCGAGGGAAGTGTCTTTTCGAGGACCTTCATCTATTGTAAAATCAAATTTTTTGGTCTGCAATTTTTGGTTTTCATCAATGAAATTATATTCCACTGGAACAGGCACGATTTGATTGGCGAATTTCCCTTCCGAAAGTGCTTTCAACGCTTTTTGATGAGAATTAAACGCAAATTCGTCCTGAACTTCACGGGAAATGTTGTATTCTTTCGCAACGGCTTCCGCAGTGTAGCCCATTCCCCAATAATAATCGGGATTTGATTTCGCTAAAATCGGGTCGGGAACAGGTTTGTAACCGCCCATCGGAATATAAGACATCGACTCCGTTCCACCCGCAATAATGCAATCCGCCATTCCGGACTGTATTTTCGCCGTAGCAATCGCAATCGCCTCCGAACCGGAAGCACAATATCGGTTAACCGTAACGCCCGGAACTTTGTCGGTGTTCAGTCCCATTAAGGAAATCAAACGTGCCACGTTCAGCCCTTGTTCGGCTTCGGGCATTGCGTTTCCGACAATTAAATCATCGATTCTGTCTTTGTCGAGTTGAGGAACATCAGCCATCAGTTTTTCGATTACTTTTGCCGCAAGTTCGTCCGGTCTTGTGAACCTTAAACTGCCTTTCGGTGCTTTTCCTACGGCAGTTCTGTATCCTTTGATTATGTATGCTGTTTTCATTTTTTTAGATTTTAAATTAATTTTTTTAATGCTTCAATAAATTTTATTAAGTTGTCTTTTGTTTTATTTTCGGTTATGTGTCCCTGCTCGTTTATCTTTCCCTTTATTCCCTGAATTAATAATGCTGTATCAGGTGTAAATTTTGCCATAACAATTTTCATTATTAACTGTAATTCTTCGTATGCTTTTTCTCCGTTTGCAGATGCTGTTATAATTCCCAAAGGTTTATCCGAAAAAATCGTTGTTGAAACACACCATTCAATAGCATTTTTAAGTCCGCTCGGAATACTGAAAATATATTCGGGCGTGCATATTAAAATTCCGTCCGCCATTTCGATATTTCTTCTAAAATTTAAAATTGCCGTTGGTGTGTTTTCAATGGAAAGTTCAGGGTCAAAATGTGGAAGTGTTTTTAAATCATTGAAAACAACCGAATTGAAAAAATCTTTTGTCATTTCAATAAAATTGTCAATCAGTTTCTGATTTGAGGAGTTCTCACTTGCACTACCATTTATGATAAAGATTTTTTTCATTATTTTTTATTCTTTAATTTTTACCTCGTAGAGGTAAACTGTTAATAGATTTTGGGTTTGTTTTTGGGGGAGCTCCGTAGGAGCGACCTGTTAATCATTTTCAATCCATTCAAATAAATATTTTGAATCATATTCAATCTCAAATTTTTCCAAAAAGTCCAAATATTCTTCTTTAAATGTTTTCTTTTTGTGATGTTCTTCCTGATTCAGAATATATTTTACGACATTATCAACACCACTTTTGGAATATGAAAATGCTCCGTAACCTTCCTGCCAATTGAATTTTCCGTTTATCCATTTTTTGTCATTAATGAATTTTGACGAACCTGCCTTTATATCCCTTACCAAATCCGAAATTGAAACATTCGGACTCATACTTACAAGGATATGAACGTGGTCGGGCATCGCAAAAATTGCAAATAACTTTTGACCTCTGTTGGAAACAATCCCTGTAATAAATTTATGGAGTTCCTCCCGATTTTCTTTTGAAATCAGGTTTTGTCTTCCTTTAACGGCGAAAACAATCTGAATGTAAATTTGGGTGTAGGTATTTGCCATAATCATTTTTTTAACAGGTCGCCTCTACGAGGCTTGTTGAACATTTTTATATCATTCTATTAACAGTTCGCTCCTACGGAGCTTCCTTTAATTTCTCAACGGTTTCCCATTTTGAAGCATATACTGAATACGTTCCAAAGTTTTCCTTTCTCCGCATAATTGCAGGAAGGTTTCCCTTTCTAAATTCAGCAAATACCTTTCGGAAACCAAAGTCGGTTCGGAAAGATTTCCGCCTACCATTACGTTGGCTAATTTATCGGCAATTTTCTTGTCGTATTCTGAAATGTAATTTCCGGCAAGCATTTGGTCGGTTCCAACGAGGAACATTCCGAGAGCATCTTTTCCGAGAACGGTTACTTTCTGTTCGATTGGTTGGGTGTAACCTTGTTCTGCCAATAGTTTTGCTACTTTTTTGGCTTCGGCAATCTGGCGTTTTTTATCGACAACCACGATGTCTTTTCCGTGTTCCAGAATTCCCATATCGTACGCTTCGTAAGCGGAAGTGGCGACTTTTGCCATTGCGATATTCATAAAAGCGTCACGAAGTCGGTTGGTTTTCACGTCGTCTTTTACGAAATCTTTGCAGGTTCTCAGCGTAAATTCTTTCGTTCCGCCACCTCCCGGAATCACACCGACTCCAAGTTCTACCAATCCGATATACGTTTCCGCCGCGGCAACCACTCTGTCTGCGTGAAGCGTCATTTCGCAGCCGCCTCCCAAAGTCATTCCGTGAGGTGCAACCACAACGGGAACAGACGAATAACGCACTCTCATCATCGAGTTTTGGAAATAAGCAATCGCCATATTCAAATCGTCCCAATCCTGTTCTACCGCCATCATCAGAATCATTGCGAGATTTGCTCCGACAGAGAAATTCGCTCCCTGATTTCCGACAACGAGTCCGTCGTATTCTTTTTCGGCTAAATCAATGGCTCTGTTCAGTCCGTCCAGAACTTCTCCGCCGAGAGAATTCATTTTGGAACGGATTTCAAAATTGATAATTCCGTCGCCCAAATCCTGAATCGCCGAACCGGAGTTGCTCCAAAGCGTTTTATTTTTTCTGATATTATCTAAAATAATAAATGCGTCCTGTCCCGGAATCCGATCATAATTCCCTGAATTTTTATCGTAGAAAATGCTTTGACCGTCATCATTCACTTTATAGAAAGTTTCGCCTTTTTCGGCAAGGGATTTTGCCCATTCGGAAACTTCATAACCTGCTTCTTTGGCGAGTTCCACACCTTTCTGAACTCCGACAGAATCCCAGATTTCAAACGGCCCGTTTTCCCAGCCGAAACCGGCTTTCATCGCATCATCAATTTTGTAAACTTCATCGGAAATTTCAGGAACTTTGTGCGAAACATACGCGAACATTGCTCCGAGAGAAAGTCTGTAAAATTCTCCGGCTTTGTCTTTTCCTCCGATTAAAATTTTGAAACGGTCAATCGGCTTGTCAATGGTTTTCGTGAGTTCCAGAGTCGGGAATGCGACTTTTCCCTGCGGTTCGTATTCTAAAGTTTCAAGATTTAATCTTAAAATTTCGGATTTTCCGTCTTCGCCTTTTACTTTTTTAAAGAAACCTTGTCCCGATTTTGAACCTAAGAAATTATTCTTCATTAAAAAGTCGATGTAGTCCGGCATTTCAAACTGGTTTTTGAACATTTCCTGTTCTGCACCGCTTTCGCGAACGCCGTTTGCAACGTGAACGAGCGTATCCAAACCGACAACATCGGCAGTTCTGAAAGTCGCCGATTTCGGACGACCGATAACCGTTCCCGTCAGTTTATCAATATCGGAAATATTTAAACCTAATTTTTGAATCGAATGGAAAATATTCATAATCCCGAAAACCCCGATTCTGTTGGCGATAAATGCAGGTGTATCTTTCGCTAAAACCGTTGTTTTACCCAAAAATTTCGCTCCGTAATTCATATAGAAATCCACAATTTCGGGAAGCGTGTCTTTGGTCGGAATGATTTCCAGAAGCGGTAAATATCTTACGGGATTGAAGAAATGCGTTCCTGCGAAATAATGTTTGAAATCTTCGCTTCGTCCCTCTGTCAAAAGGTTTATCGGAATTCCCGAAGTGTTAGAAGAAACCAGAGTTCCCGCTTTTCGGAACTGTTCGATTTTTTCGTAAACGGATTTTTTGATGTCTAATCTTTCGACAACCACTTCGATAATCCAGTCCGTATTTTTGATTTTCGGCATATCGTCATCAAAGTTTCCGACCTTAATTCTGTCTGCGAATTTCGGGGAATAGAGGAGTGCCGGACTTGCTTTCTGTAGTTTAGCGAGATTTTCCGTAGCAATTCTATTGCGAACTGCTTTGTCGTCTTTGGTAAGCCCTTTTTTCTGTTCCGCTTCCGTGAGTTCAAAAGGAACGATGTCGAGGAGAAGAACTTCCACACCGATATTGGCAAAGTGTGCAGCAATTCCGCTTCCCATAATTCCTGAACCGAGAACGGTAACGTGTTTGATTCGTCTTTTCATTATATTTCTATTTAATTTTTTAATTTAAACCATTAAGGAGATGAGGTGGTTAAGGAAAAATTAACTTCATAAATTGTTAAGGTTTCGTAAACGAATATTAAGAGTTGTGTTTTATTTAGATATATTTAAAATATTAATAATCAATGTGATATTATTCTTAACATCTTTACTGCCTTAATGTTTTTTTCTATTTAATTTTTTTATTCAGCTCCTGCGAGATTTTCATAATCTCCGTCATCACTTCTTTGAAAGTTTCCAGTTTTTCCTGCGGAATCCTTTCCATTACTTTTTTGTTGAAATTCACAACAACTTCTTTAGACAGATTTCTGCTGTTTAAACCTTTTTCCGTTAGTTTGATAATGACTTCACGTTTATCAACGGTGGTTTTTTCCTTATAAATGTAGCCGTTGTCTTCCAGAAGTTTGATGATTCTCGTTAAGGAAGTCGGCTCAATCGCCATTTTCGGACCGAGATTGGTGCTTCTCGTTCCTTCTTTCGGGTCTATTTTTAAAAGCGTCAAAGCCTGAACTGCGGTAGAATCGTATTCCGAAGCCATATCAGAATACATTTTCTGAACGGCAATCCACGTCTGTTTCAGAATCAGGTCGATGTTTTCAACCTTTGTTTTGTCGTAACTTTCCATATCTCAAAAATGATAAATGTGTGTTTTTCAAATGTAAGAAATATTATGCATGCATAATATTTTAAGGAAGTTAAATTTTGTTAATATTTGAAAATCAGAGAATTAAAAAATATGATTAGCATAATACTATGTATGCATACTATTTTTTGAAAAGATAAAAAATGCAGAATTAACGGAGGTTTTCCAAGATTGAAGCTATTTCTTTAAAGTTATCTGCTTTTTGTTGAAAACCCGATGCTGAAATCATCCAAAAACCGTCAATAAATTCAAAATTGAGGTCGGAAAGATTTTTTTTGTAGTTTTTTTGAAGAAAAGAGTAGAGCATTTCCGTCTGAAATTTCGGTGCTGAAATGTTCGGTGGAAGAAAATCTCCGTCCAGATGAAAAAGTTTCGGCTGAACCAGTTCGGAATGTTGGAGCAGAACATCTTCGGTAATTCCGGAATGAAGTTTTTCGTTTTTAATGTACCAGATTTTATCCGAAAATTCTTTCGCCAAACGCCAATCGTGGGAAGAAAATAAGATGAACTTGTTTTGTTCTTTTGCTAATTTTCGCAGAAGTTGTAGTATAGTAATTTTATTTTCTTCGTCCAAGTGTGTGGTCGGCTCATCCAGAATTATGAAAGGCGAATTCTGCGCAATCGCTCTGCCGATAAAGGCTTTTTGAAGATTTCCGTCCGAAAGCTGCGAAAGCTGTACATCTTTGTATTGGCGAAGTCCGAGTTCTTCTATAATGGAATCTACTTCGTTTTTATCCTGCTCCAAAAGTTCAAAATAATAAGGATAATGAATATATTTTCCCAAAGAAATCAAATCAGTTGTAGTATAGTTTTGCGGAATTTGTGATTTTGAAAAAACAATAGCGATTTGTTCGGCAATTTCTTTTACAGAAAGTTTTCTGATATTTTTTCCGTTTAAAATAATTTCGCCGCTCAAAACCGGAATCTGATGAAGAATACTTTTAATTAAAGTGGTTTTCCCGACTCCGTTGTTACCAATCATTAAACATATTTCGCCTAATTCCAAAGAAGTATAAACCTCTGAAATTAACGAAGATTGATAGCCGATTGTGGTATTTTTTAATTCTAAAAACATTCTTATTTTTCTATCTCTTTTTCATTATCATCGTCAAAATCACCGGAATTCCGAAGAGAGAAGTAATTACATTCAACGGGAGCTGCGAAATTTCTGAAATTACGGAGAACGTTTCCATAATCAGGATTCCCAGAATCATATTCAGAATCCATTGCTGCCAGAGTTTTGCGGGATTATAAATCATTCTGCAAAAATGCGGAACAACGATCCCGATAAACAAAACCGGCCCTAAAAAAGCTGTAACAGAAGCCGAAAGCAGGGAAGAAGCGATGATAATCAGATATTTCAGAGCATTCAGATTGACACCGAAACTTTGTGCATAAGACGAGCCGAGCGAATTTCCGATTAACGGTTTTATGGATTTGAAACTTAAAATCAGTCCGGCGAAAATCAGCAGACTCAAAATAATGATCTGATTGGAACTCACCATATTATTCGCACCGAAACTCCATAAAATATAATTTTTAAGACTTTGATTATCCGCATAAAATTGCAGAATAGAAACCACAGCACCAGCCAGAGCCGAAATCAGAAATCCGAAAATAATCAGGAAAGATTTGTCCTGAAAACGCCCGGAAAATCCGATAAGAATAAACATCAGAACCAAACTTCCCACGATTGCGGAAAAGCTGAGAAAGCTGTTTTGCAGAAATTCAGGAAGCAGAAAATCCTGAGAAAAAAAGATGTAAAAAGCAACCGCCAGACTTGCCGCCGAAGTAATTCCCAAAACCGAAGGTCCTGCCAATGGATTCTGAAAATATTCCTGCAACAGAAATCCCGAGGTCGGAATCGAAATTCCTGCCAGAAGCATCACCAAAATACGGTTAATACGCAATTGCGCAATTTCCGAATGAGCTGAACCGGAAGAAAAAAAATCGCTGAAATTCAGTTTCAGAAACCCGGTATTCAGATTGATAACGACTGAAACAAGAATTCCAATAAAAAGGAAAAGGCAAATGATTTTAAATTTTTTTTCCACTTAAATAATGATGATTATATATATATCAATCTTAAAAAACATTAAGAAAATTGAAGTTATTAAGACCTATAAAATGTTAATTGTTAAGTTTTTAGATAAATCTAAATAATAAGCAGCAGGTTAAATTCGATTGCGAATACATAAAAAATCAAAGCAGAATTTTCCTTAACAACTTCAATTTTCTTAATGATTTTATTGAAAAATATTCAGCTTATTTTCCAGTTCCTCTTTGCTGATAGAACCGTTGATTTCCTCACTTTTATCACCTTTTTTCATCAATGTAAAAGGAATGGTTTCGCCTCGCCACGTTTTGAAATTGGAATCGAAAAACGCGTTTCCGATCTGGCTTCCGTCCAGAAGAATAGTATTGTCCCTGATCCCGAATTCATCCACAAATTCCGGAACTTTCGTATTCCACACCTCTTTATTGTCGAGACTGATAAATGTAAATTTTACCGGCTGGTTTTTCAGCTCTTCCATTTTTTCCTTAAAATGCGGAATTTCCCGAACACAAGGTCCGCACCAGGTTGCAAAAAAATTGGTAACATACAGTGTATCATTGGATTTTGATTTCAGAAAATCAGAAACCTGATCGGGAGATAATTCGTTTTGAGACATCGGAAGTGGCGCGGAATCGGTTTCCGGCTCGGTTACAATCTCTGTTTCGGAAACAGGCGTTTCTTCTACTTTTTCCTTTTTGTTACACGCAGAAATTGCAGTGAATATAATAATACTTAAAGCTAATTTTTTCATTTTTATAATATTTTCTTTTGTGAAGCCGCGAAGCGGCGACATATTGGTAAAAAATTAATAACCACAATCAAAAAGCTGCGAAGCAGCGAAATGTTGGTTCTTTCTTATATCAAATTCAAAAAAGCTTCGGAATACTTAATTTTTACTATTTTTGAATGATCAATCATTATGGAAAAACCTTTATTCAAAGCGAAGCAAACAGAATTTTATCCGCTAAAATTAGCGAAAAAACAGCAGCTTACCAAAAATACTTTCGCGCTGGAGCTGGAAATTCCCGACGAATTGAAAGCCGCATTTCGTTTTCAGTCAGGTCAGTACATTCCCGTAAAATATCAGCACAACGGCGAAATTTTCATCAATGATTATTCCATTACATCCGCACCTTTTGAAAATAAAATTGCTCTGGGAATTAAAGTAAATTCATCGGAAAGCTCTGTAAATGAAATCATTAATAAAAACATCGGTGATTGTATAGAAGCCGGACTTCCGAAAGGCAGATTTACCATTCCGGCAAAACCTCACGAATTCCGCACCATTCTCGGATTTGCTTCGGGAATCGGGATTACGCCGGTTCTCAGCCATTTTAAAAATATTCTCCATTCCGAACCGAGAACACGCCTTTTTCTGTTTTACGGAAATAAAACTTCGGAAGATATTGCGTATCGTGAAGAGTTCGACAATCTTGCCCGAAAATACGGAGAGCGGTTGCAGATTTTTTATTTTCTGTCTCAGGAAAAACCTGTTGATAATCTGCTTTTCGGGAGAATTAACAAGCATAAATTACATTTGATTATCAACCAGATTCTGCATCTGGACGATACCGATGAAGAGTCCACAATCTGGGATTCTGTAGATGAAGTGCTGATCTGCGGAAAAGGAGAAATGATAAAAGAGCTTGCCAATGCGTGTTTCGAGAACGGGATTCCGAAAAAGAATATTCATTTTGAGCTTTTTGAGGAATTTAATGACGATATTTATCCTCAGGAAAAAGAATTTCCGTTGGTAAAAGATATTGAAGTAGATTTTGAATTGTTTGAAAATCAGTATCATACAAAACTTAATGATAACAAAACCCGGCTTCTCCAGCAGCTTTTGATCCGGAAATTTCCTGTTCCATATTCCTGCAAATCAGGAATTTGCGGAAGCTGCGAATGTAAGCTGGAAGAAGGTGAAGTAGAGCTTTTGGAAAACGAATATCTTACTGAAAAAGAAGTTGAAAAAGGCCATATTTTAGCGTGTATGTCTGTAATTTTAAGCAAAAAAATAAAAGTAAATTTCGATCTGATTTGAAAAGAATTTTAGACATATTGAAATCTTTTTTTGCCGTTCTGGAGATCGGGATTTTGCTGATGTTTCTGGCAAATATCTGGGTTTTTGCGCTTACAAACGGGCGAACGTATAATAAAATTTCCAAAGTTCCGCCCAGAGAAACCGCTCTTGTTTTGGGAACTTCCCCAAAAATGAAATCCGGAGTTGTAAACCCGTATTTTGTGGCGAGAATGGAAGCTGCGGCTTTGCTGTATCATCACGGAAAAGTGAAAAAAATTATTGTAAGTGGTGAAAAAAGCAAAGGCTACGACGAACCGGAAGCAATGAAAAATTATCTGGTGTATCAGGAAGGCGTTCCGGAAGAAATTATTATTCAGGATCCGAAAGGTTTTAAAACCCAATTGTCGATCAATAACTGCAAAAATATCTATAAACAGAAAAATATAATTATCGTTTCACAAGGTTTTCATAATTTGAGAGCTTTGTTTTATGCCAGAAATAATGATATGAATGCGCTCGGTTTTGATGCGCAGGATGTGTATAAAAATGAAAGCTATTACCGCAATCAGTCGAGGGAATTTCTGGCGAGAGTAATGGCAGTTGTGTATTATATTTTCGGAATTGAAATTAAAATTTAATATAAATTAAAACTTTAATATTTTTAATTCAAATATATGATACTCAGTATTTAATGAATTTTATTTAAAATTAACTTTAAATATAAATTTGAAAAATATTTTTGTTGTAAAGAAATTTTGTAAAACAGTATATTTGTAAAAACAAAATCAATGCTTGTAATCGGAATTGCCGGTGGAACCGGAAGCGGAAAAACAACAGTCGTCAATAAAATTCTTCAGCAGCTGAATGCGGAAGGTGTGAATGTTTTATCTCAGGATAATTATTATCACGATAATCAGCATCTTTCACTTTCCGAAAGGGAAATCCTGAATTATGATCATCCGAAATCCATTGATTTTGAGCTTCTTCTGAAGCACGTGAAAGCTCTAAAAAAAGGAGAAAGCATTGAACAGCCTTTGTATAGCTTTGTTACGCATTCCAGAACGGGGGATTTTGTTCAGGTGGAACCGAAAAATGTTTTGATTGTAGAAGGAATTCTGGTGCTTACCAATCCTGAGCTTCTGAAAGAATACGATCTGAAAGTATTTGTACACGCTGATTCCGATGAAAGGCTGATCCGCAGGATCCGAAGAGATACGCAGGAAAGAGGAAGAGATCTGAATGAAGTTCTGCATCGTTATCAAACTACTTTAAAGCCTATGCATCAGGAATTTATAGAGCCGTCAAAGAACGAAGCCGACCTTATTGTTCCGAATATGAGACACAATAATGTTGCTATCGATTTTCTGACCACCGTGATTAATAATTCCCTCAAAAAAACGCATTAAAATGGAACAGGATTTAATAAAAGACATAAAACCGACTTCCAAAACGTGGAAGTTTCTGAAAAAATATGTTTTAAACAAATACATCATTACCATTGTCTGCTTTCTGGTTTGGATGATCTTTTTCGACAGCACTTCCTTTCTGGTAATCAAAGAGTTAAATCAGGAAGTGAACAAATATGAAGACCAGCTTCAATACTATAAAACTGAGTACGAAAAGAACGACCGTTTTTATAAAAAGCTGATGAACAATAAAGAAGAGAAAGAAAAATTCGCTCGCGAGAATTATTTTATGAAAAAACCAAACGAAGAAATTTTCATCCTCGTTGCCGATAGTTCTAAAATTAAAAAAGCGGTAAAATAGTATTTGAATGTTCATTTTTCAATCATATTATTGGAATTAAACAGCTTCTTTGTCATTCCGACGAAGGAGGAATCTCATCTTATAGATTCTTCATTCCGCTTCGCTACATTCAGAATGACAAATCGAAATTATCATTAAAAACGAATAATCAATAAATAACACAGCAGAATCTAAAAAAATAAAAAATGTTCAGCAAAACTTCACTTCAGGATTGGGAAGAACTGGTAAAAAAACAGCTTAAAACCGATGATATTTACAGCATTCTCAACAAAGAAAATCTGGAAGGATTATCAGTGAGACCATACTACAACTATGTTTCCAAACCTTTGCAAAACTTACCTAAAATTGAGGAAAGCACTCATCTTGTCGCGAAGTACAGAGAAAATCTCGAAGAAAACGTATATGCTTTTCTTCTCGATCAGAATGTGGAAGATATTGAAGATAAAGCGCTGTTTATCAATAATAAAGAATTGGCGGAACACATCAGTCCCGATGAAAGTGACAGCTATTTTTCCCTGATTGATGTTTTTGATGAAAATGCCGGAACGATTAACGAACAACTTGCAAAAGAGCTTTTGGCAAAGGATTTCCGGAGAAATATCTGCATCAATATTTCGTTACATCAAAATGCGGGAGCTTCCATTGTTCAGCAGCTGGGAATCGGCTTGGCAAAAGCGAAAGAATTAGTGGAAGTTTTCGGGAAAGAAATTTTTAATAGGCTGATCTTCAGAATTTCGGTCGGCTCCAATTACTTTTTTGAAATGGCAAAAATCCGTGCTTTGAAGCTCGTTTTCAATCAGTTATCCAAGGAATTCGGACTGGATGAAATTCCCTATATTTTTGCGGAAACTTCTTTGAGAAACAAATCCAAAACCGATAAGGAAAACAATCTGATCCGTTCCACTCTGGAATTGGCTTCTGCAATGATCGGCGGTGTTGATGCGGTTTTCGCCAACGATTATATTCTGGAAAATCCAACGGAATTGTCGGAAGAAATTTCCTTTAAACAGCAGATTGTTCTGGCGTATGAAAGCATTATCAATGTTTTTGAGGATGCTTCAAACGGAAGTTACTACGTTGAAGATTTAACTCAGCAGATCGCGGAAAAATCGTGGAAATATTTTCTCGAAATCGAAGAAAAAGGAGGTTATGCCGAAAATCTGAAATCCGGAAAAATACAGAAAGATATTTACGATCAGGCAGTTGCGGAGCAGAAATGGATGGAAGAAGGAAAAATAAAACTGATCGGCATAAATCTTTATCCCAAGCTGGAAAAAACAAAATCTGCGGAAGAGCTATACAATTCTGCGGTGATAAAACCGGTAAGATTATCGGAGATGTTTGAATAAATACACGATTTATTTAGATAAACGGAAATATGAAATTTGAGATCAAAGATAAATCAAATTCCGAACATTACATTTGGGGAGAAAATTGTGACAGCTGGATTTTACTTGATTCAGAAAATTTATCTGTAAAACAGGAAAGTATGCCGAGTGGAACTAAAGAAAAACTTCATTTCCATTCCAGATCTCAGCAATTCTTTTTTATCCTTAAAGGCGTTGCAACGTTCTATATCGAAAATGAAAGACATAATATTTCTGAACAGCAGGGAATAAGAATAACTCCGAATACAAAACATTTAATAGCCAACGAAACCGAAAATCAGCTTGATTTTCTTGTTATTTCACAACCAACGACCAATAATGACCGGGCTTTGGTGGTTTGAAAATGGAAAGTACCAAATTTGGATATCTTTAAAAAATGAATTTTTCCAAAGACATACAAGAATTCATCAATGCAAATCTGAAAGCCGATTTGCATTCTTTATTATTGAAAAAATTGCCGTTTCCGGAAGTTTCGATGCAGGAAATCGTACAGCAGATCAAAGGAAAAAATGTTGCCGAAAAGAAATTTCCTCTTTTACTGAGAGACGGAATTTTATTCCCGCCGAATCTCAATCTGGAACAAACAAGCTCTGAAACTACGGCAAAATATAAAGCTGAACTGGTTTCGGGAAAATCGTTTTTAGATCTGACTTGCGGTTTCGGAATTGACGCTTTTTTTCTTTCTGAAAATTCCGAAAATGCTACTTTGGTAGAGCAAAATTCCGAACTGTTGAATCTGGTGGAACACAACTGGAATATCTTAAACAGGAAAGCCGTTTTTATCAATCAAAATCTTGAAGATTTTTTGAAAGAAAATTCCTCAAAATTTGATTTCATTTTTCTCGATCCGGCTCGTCGTGATGCTCATAAAAACAAGGTTTTTCTTTTGGAAGATCTTTCTCCGGATCTGCTTGAGATTCAGGATAAACTGCTCGAAATATCGGATACAATTCTCATCAAACTTTCACCGCTGATCGATATTTCTTATCTGATTTCCGTTCTGAAAAATATCGCGGAAATTCATATTGTTGCCGTAAAAAATGAGGTAAAGGAGATTCTCGTTCTGATTAATTCAAAACAGCAGACTGAAAAAATTAAAATAAAATGTACCAATCTGGAAACTTCTGAACCTGATTTTGAATTTTATTTCTGTGAAAATAATCCGGTTCCGGAATATTCCGAACCGCTGGAATTTCTTTATATTCCGAACAATCCGGTTTTGAAAAGCGGTGCATTCAATCTGGTTTCCGAAAGATTTCATTTGAAAAAACTGCATCCGAATACGCATTTTTACACTTCGGAACACAGAATTCAGGATTTTCCGGGAAGGATTCTCAATGTAAAAAAAACGGAAGCCAAAGAGATCGGAAAAGGAGAGAAGTACAATATTATTTCAAAGAATTATCCTTTAAAACCTGAAGAGATCCGAAAAAAATATCACCTGAAAGACGGCGGAGAAAAGTATCTGATCTTCACGGCTTCAATAAAAGGAAAAGTGATCTTGAAAGGAAGCTGACAATTTTAATCCCAATAAAAAAGCAGGCAAAACTGCCTGCTTTAACAATAATATAACCTTAAAAACTACTTACCTAAATAAGATTTCAGGATCTTACTTCTGGTATTGTGTTTCAGTCTTTTGATGGCTTTTTCTTTGATCTGGCGCACTCTTTCTCTTGTAAGGTCAAAAGTTTCGCCGATCTCTTCCAAAGTCATCGGATGTTTTCCGTTCAGTCCAAAATATAAGCGAACCAGATCCGCTTCTCTCGGCGTTAAAGTCTGCAAAGCTCTTTCAATCTCGATCTGAAGAGATTCCAGCATCAGATCTTTATCAGGACTTGGGGATTCTCCGGAACGCAGAACGTCGTATAAATTGGAATCTTCGCCTTCTACAAGCGGAGCGTCCATCGACAAATGTCTTCCGGAATTTTTCATTGATTCCTTAATGTCGTCTTCGCTCATATCCAGAACTTCCGCCAGTTCTTCGGGAGAAGGAGGTCTTTCGTTTTCCTGCTCCAGATGCGCATATGCTTTGTTGATTTTGTTGATGGAACCGATTTTGTTCAAAGGCAGACGCACAATTCTGGATTGTTCCGCCAAAGCCTGCAAAATGGACTGGCGAATCCACCAAACCGCATACGAGATAAATTTGAAACCTCTGGTTTCATCGTATCTTTTAGCGGCTTTCATCAAACCTAAATTTCCTTCGTTAATCAAATCCGGTAAAGAAAGTCCCTGATTCTGGTACTGTTTGGAAACGGAAACCACGAAACGAAGATTGGCTTTGATTAATTTTTCGAGGGCAACTCTGTCTCCTGCGCGGATTTTTTGTGCCAGTTCCACTTCTTCGTCAGCAGTGATCAGTTCCACTTTACCGATTTCCTGAAGGTATTTGTCCAATGATGCGGTTTCCCTGTTGGTAACCTGTTTTGTAATTTTTAATTGTCTCATTTACAAAAAATTCACCCGGATTTATCGGGCTGCAATTATATATACGATGAAGATTGTGAAAAGGTTACAAAGTTTTGATTTTTTCGGGAAGTATTTTGAGAGGTTATCTTTTTAAATTAAAACCACTAATCGTTTTCCACTGTCAATATCCATATTCCAAACGTTTTCGATGTCTTTCAAATCTACATTTACGGTTTCGATTTTTAGTTTTCCTTCGGCTGCGAGCTGAAACATTTCGGGAAGAATTTCGGTAATCAGCAGTTTCACTTCCTCGCGTGTCCAGCTTCCCAATCCCGAACCGGAAATCTGAATATCCGTTCCCCGCAAAATGGAAGATGATAAGGTAATGGTATCGCCTGTCATTCCGCCTACCGTGACAAAACGGGTTCGGTGCGAAAATCCGCCGTTGCCTTTTAATGCCGATAAAATTAATTCCGCACTATGTCCCCATAAATAATCAATGACCACATCAATGTTGTTTTCTTTATGAATGGCTTTTATTTGGGAAACAAAATGCTCATTGTCCTGTTTCAGGGAAATGATTTCGTCCGCTCCTAATGATAATAATTCTTTGAGTGATTCTTCATTTCTGCCTGTTGCGATTACTTTTTTCGCCCCGTAATATTTGGCAATCTGAACCGCTGTTTTTCCGGTAACGCCTGTTGCACCGTTGATGAGGACGGTTTCGCCCTTCTGCAAACCCGCTCTGAAACGCAATGCGAGTGCGGAACCCATTACCGCGTTTGGTAAAGCCGCTGCTGCCGCATCGTCAATTCCTTCGGGCAGTTTTACCATTTTATCTTTTTCAATGGTTGCTTTTTCGGCAATCATTCCGCTTACGCCGATAGCATAAACTCTTGTTCCGTCCGCCAATATGCCGACTCCGTCTCCGCCTACGACTCTTGCTGTCCATTCTTCGTTTTGCGTGGAATAATGCTGTCCGCTTGCCCGCATTTTGTCAAGATTTTTTACTGCGGATGCTTTTACGGAAATCAATAATTCGTTTTCATTTTGTACGGTCGGTTCTGCAAAATCTTCCACATATTTCGGCATTTCGCCCTTTTGAAATACTACTGCTGCTTTCATTTTTTATCTAAATTTTCTGCAAAACTATATGTACTGATTTCCGTTTCCAATAACATTTGTTATTAAATTTATTTTTTCTCTTTCGCAATTTTATTCTTTATACGGCTGAGATGAACGGTGGAAATCCCAAGATAGGAAGCGATATAATGCTGAGGAACACGTTTTACAATCTGCGGTCTTTCTTTCATCAGATTGAGGTATCGCTGCTGTGGCGAATCTTTTATCGTGGAAAAAAAGTATTTCATATAATCGAAAGTCCGCTCGAAGATTTTATTGATGAACATATCTCTAAGATGCGGAATTTCCTTGATTTCCGTTAGTATCCTTTCCAAATCGTTTTTAGGTATCCACCAGAGAACAGAGGATTCAATCGTTTCGATATTGGTAGGGCTGGGAATATTTTTCAGAAAACTTTCGATAGAGCCGACTGTTTCGTTTTCAAAGAAAAACTGCGAGGTTATTTCTTTTCCGTCATTATTGAACCACACCCGAATACAGCCTTTTTCAATCAGGAACATCTTTTTTGAAATTTCGCCTTCTTTTAAAAGTAAAGTTTTGGAAGGAACTTCCATACGATGAAAACAGCCGGAATAATCATCCCATTGTTCATCATTAAGCTGGAATTTTGTTCTGAATTGTTCGAGCATTTTATTTCAATTGGTACACGAAATATGTAAAAGACAGTGTGTTTCGTATTTATGAAAAAATATCATTTAAAAGTTTTGCCAGCCGAAGTCCGCCGTACAAAAGCTGGCGTTCCACCGTATCATTGAATTTGTATTGATAATCATAGCCGAGTTCGCTTCCGTTCGGAGTTTGGGAATAAATTTTATTGGCGATTTTATGGGAATCATAAAGCCAGTTTTCCAGAGTTCCGGATTGTATGGCTTTCACTTCTTTTCTGGTTTTGATGTCTAAAAGTTTTGCATATTCCGTGTAGCTGTACTTTTGGGAATCGATCAGTTTTCCGTCCCAAACGGAATGCAGGTTGGATTTTCCGCCGAAATAGGTAACTTCAATTTTGTTTCCGCCCAAATCTCCAGCTCTTCCGGTGTGCATCGGCTGAGCAAGGTCGCCCATTAAATGAATCAGGAAAATCAAAGCGGTTTTTCTTTCCTGTTCCGGAAGGTCTTTATTTTTCAGCTTTTGAGAAAGAACTTCAATCTGCGTGTAAAGATTTGGTCCGGCTTGTTTTTTCAGTTCCGCATCAAAAGTTTTGAAATCCGGTTGTGGATCGATGTTTATATAATGCCAGGCAGAAGCTTCTTTCCAAACTCCGGTAGTATCCGATTTGATAAAATCCGGCCAGTTTGCCCAATACGCCATTTTTTCTTTTCCGAAAAGTTTTTTTATTTCCCTTTTGGTTTTTCCGCAAAGGTGGTTTTCTGCAATTTCCGCAATCACGCGATGTCCCGTCAATCCCCAAGCATAGGAATAGACGAATGAAAACAAGCCAAAAACAAATACCGATTTTGAAATAAGAGCGCGCATATTTTTATCAATTTTAAAAGCACAAAGATAGTTCCCCGATTTTGAAAAACGGGTTAAGGTATTGTTAAAAATTGTTTTGGATTATTTATGAACGGGATTACAAAATCGATTAGCAAATGAACTGTATGTCATTTGTAAAATACTGATTATGTGATATTTGTTTTGAACATTTAGGATATTTGTATATATTTACATTGTCAGTAACCAAAAAAACTAATAAAAATGAAAGAAACAAAAACATCAGAAATCTCAGAAATTCTTAATGCGGACTTTACCAAAGAAGATACAATCTGGCTGACCAACGGTAAAACACTCAGGAAAACAATCGGTATTTTAGGAATGGCATTGCCTTTACTGCTCATCATATCGCTGTATATTTTCTCCGGTTTTGCAGGACCTCTGGAATCGATAAGCCATTATTACTATACAAGAGTATCGGGAGTGTTTATCAGAATTATGTGCATTCTGGCCATTTTTCTTATTATTTACAAAGGGAAAGAACCGATAGACCTTATTGTTTCTGTGATTGCGGGTATCGCGGCGTTGTTTGTCGTGATGTTTCCTACCGATAATATTTCGGAAATATGTCAGGACAGCGCCAAATCGTACTCTGTAACCATTTTATCAAAAAACGAATTTCGGGAAAATTTTCACTTTATATCGGCAGCGGTATTTCTCGGATGTTTGGCTTACATGTCAATATTTCTCTTCACAAAATCAAACAAATCCAAAGAAAAGCGCGGAACAAATAAGATCATCCGAAACAGAATATACAGAGTCTGCGGAGTCATTATGATTCTTGCAATGCTGGTGATTTTTTTAGGCGGATTCTGTAAATTAATTCCGGAAGACGTTTACCGAAGTCACCAAATCACCTTTTGGATGGAAGCCTTAGCTGTTGAAAGTTTCGGATTTTCTTGGCTGGTAAAGGGAGAAACGCTGTTTAAAGATGAAAAGTAGATAAATATTTACGAACGGATTACAAATCCGCTCGATCGCGGTTGTGAGAATATTAAATACTATGCACAAACTCGCCCTTTTCTTCCACAACCTGATTGCCCCATTTTGTGATAGCGTCCAAAACGGGAATAAAACTTTTACCGAAATCGGTTAGGCTGTAAACGACCTTTATTGGCGGTTTTTTGCCGTGAACTTTTCTTGACACAAAACCGTCTTTTTCCAACTGTTTCAACTGCAAACTCAAAGTCATTTCGGTAATGGACGGAATCTCTTTACGAAGTTCGTTATATCTTTTTGGCTCGTCTTTTAAATAGTAAAGAATTACGGTTTTCCACTTTCCGCCCACTAAATCCATTGCAAGACTTACTTCACAGGGATAAATTTTACCTTTCAATTTTACACTGCAATCGCCCATATTTTCTGTTTTTATTTTACATTTTTACACCTATCTGTTTTGATAGTTATTGCAAATGTAGTTTACTAAAATTAGTTTTGCAACTATAATTTTTATAGTTAAAAAAATAAATAGAAAATGAGAAAAATATTAATTGTCAATTCCAGCACAAGAGATGAAGAGTCGCACAGCAGAACCCTTACCAAACTGTTTGTAGAAAGGTGGTCAAAAAGTTATCCCGAAGACCAATTTATCTATCGGGAAGTGGGTTTAACGCCTGTACCGCATATTACAAATGAATGGATAGGAGCATCTTTTACGAAAGTGGAAGACCGAACCGAAGAAAACCAAAAACTGTTGGCTTTGAGCAATATACTCGTAAAAGAATTGAAAGAAGCAGACATTTACGTTATCGGAACGCCGATGTATAATTGGTCTATTCCAAGCGGATTGAAAGCCTATATCGACCATTTAATGCGACCCAACGAAACGTGGAAATTCCGTTCGGGAGTTCCAGACGGAGATTATATTGGCTTATTGGAAAACAAGAAGTTGTTTATTTTGTCGAGCAGAGGCGACAGCGGTTATTCAGAGGGAGAATCCAACGCTCATATGAACTTTCAAACCAATTATTTGAAAACGGTTTTCAATATAGTGGGTGTTCACGAAATTGAGATTATTTCGCTCGACAATGAAGAATACGGAGGAGAATTATTTGCAAAATCACGAGAGAAAATTTATAACCGAATTGCGGAAATTAAATAAATGGCATTAATTATTTTAACACACCCGAATTTCGATAAATCTTTTGCGAACAAAACGATTATCGAAGAATTGAAAAAAAGTGATTTGGAATTGGAAATCCGAAACATTCACGGTCTATATCCCGATTATAAAATTGATGTAAAAGCTTAGCAGGAAGCGTTATTGCGACATCAGACAATCGTTTTCCAATATCCGTTTTATTGGTATAGTATGCCAGCGATTTTGAAACATTGGTTTGACGAGGTGTTTTTACATCAGTTTGCATACGGCTCGAAAGGCGACAAACTGAAAGGGAAAAACTTTGTACCGAGTTTTACGGTTGGTTCATCGGAAAGTAGTTATAAAACTTTGGGATTTCAGCATTTCAGAGTATATGAATTTTGCAAACATTTGGAGCAGACCGCTTACCATACGCAGATGAATTACATTGACCCAATTTATTTTCACGGAACTTCATTAGCGGCAGGATATACGGAGGAAGAAGTAAAGAGCAGGGCGAAAAACCACGCACACAGGTTGATTGAACGATTACGGGAACTTCAATAAAATTTAGATTTAGTATTAGTTCCTTATTTCTCAAACCAGCATTAATATAATCCCTTACCAAAAAAACTAAAAAAATCCCTAATTTTGCAGGTCTTCGTTTTTTAAGAAAACAAGCCCAAAATTATGCAGGATTCCAAAGAATATATAGAAGTTTACGGCGCACGTGAACACAATCTGAAAAATATAGATGTCAAAATTCCCAGAAACGAACTGGTCGTGATTACCGGACTTTCGGGAAGCGGAAAATCTTCGCTGGCTTTTGATACGATTTTTGCGGAAGGACAACGGCGTTATATCGAAACCTTTTCGGCGTATGCAAGGCAGTTTTTGGGTGGTCTGGAACGTCCCGATGTCGATAAAATCGAAGGACTTTCTCCCGTTATCGCGATTGAGCAGAAAACCACCAACAAAAATCCGCGTTCCACAGTCGGAACGGTGACGGAACTGTATGATTTTCTGCGTCTTCTTTTCGCAAGGGTTTCTGATGCGTATTCCCAGACTACGGGAAAAAAACTCGTGAGTTACACGGAAGAACAGATTCTGGAAACCATTAAAGAAAATTACAAAGGCGAAAAAATAATGCTTCTCGCTCCGGTGGTTCGTTCCCGAAAAGGGCATTACCACGAACTTTTCGTGCAGATGGCGAAAAAAGGGTACGGACAGGCAAGAATCGACGGCGAATTGCAGGACATCGAATACGATTTGAAACTCGACCGCTACAAAACCCACGACATCGACATCGTTATCGACCGCTGGATTATCGGCGAAAACGCCACCGAAAACCGAATGGAAAAATCCCTGAGAACCGCAATGGAAATGGGAGAAGGCATCATCGGAATCCAAAAACTGAATGCGACGGAAATCGAATATTTCTCCAAAAATTTAATGGACGACGAAACCGGACATTCTCTCGCGTTGCCCGAACCGAACACGTTTTCTTTCAACTCTCCGAAAGGCAGTTGTCCACATTGCAAAGGTTTGGGAACGATAAAAAAAGTGAATACCGATTTCTTTGTCGAAAACCCTAAATTGTCAATCAATCAGGGCGCTTTACTGCCGTTGGAAGACATCAAATCCAACAAATGGATTCTTTCTCAGATTAAAAATATTCTCGAAATTTTCGGTCTGGATTTGTCCGTTCCGTTTAGTAAAATTCCCAAAGAAGCGCTGGATTACATTTACAACGGGATTCACAAAGAATTTAATAAAGATTTGAAATACGCCGGAATTTCCAAAAAAATAAAAGTGAATTTCGACGGGCTTGTTCCGATTATCAATGAACTGATTGAGGACAAGGATTCTTATGATGCCGTTCTTCTCGAAAGACATTTCACTACGGAAGAAACCTGCCCCGAATGTAAAGGAACACGCTTGCAGCAATCGAGTTTGAGTTTTAAAATTGACGGAAAAAACATCGCGGAAATCAATGCGTTAAGTCTGGCTGATTTAAAAGACTGGCTGAAAGATGTCCGCCCGAAATTTTCAGAAAAAAATTCCATTATCGCCGATGAAATTCTGAAAGAAATCGAAACGAGATTGCAGTTTTTATTGGATGTCGGTTTGGATTATTTAAGTTTGAGCCGTAGTTCACGGACGCTTTCCGGCGGAGAATCGCAAAGAATTCGTCTGGCAACGCAAATCGGTTCGCAACTCGTGAATGTGCTGTATATTCTGGACGAACCGAGCATCGGACTGCATCAGAGAGATAATGAAAGGTTGATTAATTCGTTAAAAAATCTCCGTGATATCGGGAATTCCGTTCTCGTTGTGGAACACGACAAAGATATGATTCTGGAAGCGGACGAAATTCTGGATATCGGACCGAGAGCCGGAAAATTCGGAGGAGAAATTCTTTGGCAGGGAAAACCGAAAGATTTGCTGAAAGCCGATACCATTACTGCCGATTACATCAACGGAAAACGGAAAATTGAAATCCCGAAAGAACGCCGGAGAGGCAACGGAAAATCCATTGCCCTGAAAGGTGCAACCGGAAACAACCTGAAAAACGTAAACCTCGAAATTCCTTTGGGAAAATTGGTTTTGGTAACGGGAATTTCAGGAAGCGGAAAATCCTCTTTAATCAACGGAACGCTGTATCCGATTCTGAATAAACACTTTTACAGAGCGGTTCAGGAACCTTTGCCGTACAAAAAAATCGAAGGTCTGGACAATATCGACAAAATCGTAGATGTTGACCAAACGCCGATTGGAAGAACGCCACGCTCGAATCCTGCGACTTATACCGGAATGTTCACCGACATCCGAAATCTCTTTTCCGAACTTCCCGAATCGAAAATTCGCGGTTACAAAGCCGGAAGATTTTCTTTTAACGTGAAAGGCGGAAGATGCGAAACCTGTCAGGGAGGCGGATTGAAAGTGATTGAAATGAATTTTCTTCCCGATGTGTATGTGCATTGCGAAACCTGCAACGGAAAACGTTTCAACCGTGAAACGCTGGAAGTTCGCTACAAAGGAAAATCCATTTCAGACGTTCTGGAAATGACGATTGACGAAGCGGTGGAATTTTTCCAGCCGATTCCGAAAATTTTCAATAAAGTGAAAACTTTGCAGGATGTCGGATTGGGCTATATCACTTTGGGACAGCAATCTACAACGCTGAGTGGAGGAGAAGCACAACGTATAAAATTAGCAACGGAACTTTCCAAAAAACAAACAGGAAACACGCTTTACATTCTGGACGAACCGACAACCGGACTGCATTTTGAAGATGTGAAAATCCTTATGGAAGCCATTAATAAACTTGTGGATTTGGGAAATTCTTTTATTATTATCGAGCATAATTTAGATGTGATTAAATTAGCTGATTATATCATCGACATCGGTCCGGAAGGCGGAAAACACGGCGGAAAAATCGTTGCGGAAGGAACTCCCGAAGAATTGGTGAAAAATAAAAAATCGCTGACGGCGAAGTTTTTGAAGAAAGAGCTTTAATATTCAAGAAAATAAACTCCTATCTTTACTGAAAGAAGAAAATGAGCAATCCTTATCTTGATATCATCATCCGAAGCCTTTGTGTGTATCTTTTTATGATTTTCGGAATCCGGCTTTTCGGGAAAACACAGCTTTCACAGCTTAATGCGGGAGATGTGGTTTTACTGCTTCTGATTTCCAATGCGGTGCAAAACGCGATGGTAGGAGAAAATACTTCACTGGAAGGCGGAATTCTGGCTGCTTTGGTTTTGTTCATTGCGAATTATGCTTTGAAGAATTTTGTTTTCCGTAACAAAAAAATTCAGAAGCTTCTGAAAGATGATCCCGTGATTTTAATTAAGGACGGAAAAATCATTCAGGAAAATGTGGACAGGGTAGATGTTACGGATGAAGAGCTCGAAGAAGCGATCCGGGAACACGGCGTGGAAAATGAAAAAGAAGTAAAGCTTGCCATTCTGGAAACCGATGGAAATATCAGCATTGTATCAGCGGATAAAATCACGCAGAAAACACAATATTCCAATCATAAAAGAAAAAAGCTGAGAAGAAGATTGATTTGAAAAATCGTCTTCTATTTTCAGGCAACTCGCCGTTTAATATTTTTCTACAAGATAAAGATACGCTTTCAGATATTTGTTGAGCCGCTTAAAATCCTTTTCCGTAATCGGTTTTGTGAATCTTGTAAGATCCATATTGTCTTTCAGATCATTGATCTTCACCGCGACAGCCAAAGGTGATTGCTCGGTTTGCTTAATGAAATCATCATACAGAATATCCGGATTGGTTTTGGACAGGCAGCCGATCGCGAACAGAATATGCTCCGGAAAACCCTGCTCCTGGAGATATTCCAGCGAATATTCCGGACAGTCTTCCACCACATCGTGAAGCACGCCCACAATTTTTTCATCCAGTGTTTTTCCGGCATTCATCACACGCATTACGTGACCGATGTATGGAGCGTCGTATTTGTCGGTTTGCCCTTTATGAGCCTTGTCGGCGATTTTTATGGCTTTGTATAATAATTCGGTTTTTGTCATCACTTTTTTTTGAGAGCGTAAAATTAAAAAACGGAAACAGAACTTTTGTAAAAAAGAAGAATTTTTGTTTTAGAAATTATAATTTTATTGATTTACTAAGAGCCTTTTTAAATTTTAAAATCTAATTTCATAGGTTGTTATTTTGAGCGGAACGGAGTGGAGTCGAAAAATCTCAAACAGTTGATTTTTAAAAGATTCTTCATTTCATAATGCTTCGCAAAATTCCATTCAGAATGACAAAAAGAATTTTTAAATAAAATTTAAACAAGCTCTAAATAATATCCTTGAGGAATATCTGATTTCTTGTCATAAGACAATCTGTAAAAACTCAAAGTAAAAGTAAATTGCAAAAATAAAAAAGTATGAAAAATAATCTTCTCAAAGCCGGATTGGCAGCCGGAAGTCTGGATATTCTTTTCGCATTTGTAAATGCCGGACTGAGTTCGGGAGTTTTGCCGGACCGTGTTCTTCGGTTTGTAGCAAGCGGACTGATTGGAGAAAAAGCGTTTCAGGATTCTGCAGGTGTTGCGTTTCTTGGTTTGGGAATCCATTTTTTTATCGCATTTTTCTGGACGGTTGTTTTCTTTCTGCTTTATCCGAAATTTAAAAATATTTTCCGTTCAGAATTATTGCAGGCGGCGATTTACGGGATTTTTGTCTGGCTGATAATGAATCTGGTTGTACTGCCTCTTACCAATGCTCCGAAACTCGGGTTTCAATGGTTGGATGTTGCTAAAGGAATACTGATACTCATTATTGCCATTGGTTTTCCGCTGGTTTATTTTGCCCGTCAATACTATAAAAGTAAGACTACGGAAAGTGAAAACTAAAAAAGGAAAAGATTCCCTTATGACAAATGTCAGTATTAATTTTAATTTAACAATTTTGTCAAATCATTTGTTTGATTTACTTTTGTACAAAATTGTTTAACAAAAATGTCAAATCTTAGCAAAGATCAAACGCAGGAACTGATAAAGGAAACCGCAAAAAAACTCTTTTTCGGGGAAGGAAAATTCAATGCGACCACTCAGGAAATCGCCGATGCAGCCGGAGTGAACAGAACGCTGATCAATTATTATTTCCGTTCAAGGGATAATCTGTTCAATCTGATCTTTGAAGATGCAATGAAAAAAGAAGAAAAACAGCGGGAAACCATTCTGATGTCCGAACTTCCTTTCCGTCAGAAAATCGAAAAATTTATTGATGATTCCATCCGCACAGGTCAGGAATATCCGTATCTGGAAACGTATATTGTAACGCGGATCAATGACGGCTGTTTTTACAAGGAAGAAGAAGACTGGGACAGATTTATGGAATTGTTCTACAAAGAATTTGAAGAAGAAATGCAGAAAGGCACCATCGAAAAAATGGAGCCGATCCAGTTTATTCTCAATATCGTTTCACTTGTTTCTTTTCCTCTGGCTGTAAGACCACTATTCCAGACGACAATGAAAATCAGTGACGAGCATTATGAAAGAATTATCTCCGAAAGAAAGGAAGTGATTATGAATGTTCTTTTCAAAAACAGAAAAAATTAAAAAACATAAGTCGAAAAAAACGAAATCTTGTTCACTTTGTCAAAGTTTTATGCGCAATGTGAATACTTTGACAAAGTTTTTAAAAAATTAGTTTAAAAAAAAAAGTAAAAACGGAATCCATCCGTCAATAGTAAAATAAAATTAAAATTATGAATAGAAAACCGCACTCTGCAAACATACTCAAAACAAGTATCGCAGCTGCATTTATGGTTTTCGGCACACAACTTCAGGCGCAGAAAATAGTTTCTTTGCAGGATGCCATTTCCGAAGCACTTCAAAATAAAGCAGAAGCCAAAAAAGCCGCTCTGGAAGTAAAGAAAGCCGAATTTAAAATAAATGAAGCAAAGGCAGGAGCTTTGCCACAGATAAGTGCCAATTCACAGCTTACGTATAATCCGCTGATTCAGGAATCCGTCCTGGATTTCGGCGGACAGACCACCATTATCAAAATGGGACAGCCCTGGACAACTAATATTACGGCATCCGTTCAGCAGGCGTTGTTCGATCAGAGGGTTTTTACCGGATTAAAAGCGGCAAGATCCACAAGAGAATTTTATGTACTGAATGCGCAGCTTACCAACGAGCAGATCATTGAAAACGTGGCTCTTGCGTATTATCAGGTATTTGTTCAGGAAGAAAATCTGAAAACTATTGAAGCAAGTTATTCCAATACGGAAAAAGTCAGAAATATTATTAAAAGTCTTGTGGACAACGGTTTGGCGAAATCCATCGATCTGGACAGAACCAATGTACAGCTTACCAATATTTCTTCAAACAGGCAGCAGTTGGTAAATGCAGTGGAACTATCCAAAAACGCGCTGAAATTTTATATGGGAGTTCCGATCGATACGCCTATCGAACTCGAAGAAAAAATCATCGAACCGAATCCCGGGCTTATCGCAGGAAGCATTAATCTGGATGACCGCTCTGAATTAAAAGTTCTGAACAAGCAGAAAGAATTGCTGGTTTTTAATAAACAGGCTACTGTTGCTTATTTGTATCCGACTGTCGGACTTCAGGGAAATTACGGCTGGTACGGAACCGGAGAGAAATTCCCGTGGACAAGCGGAAGAAGCAATGGCGTGAACTGGAGTGATTTTGCAACAGTTTCACTGAATATTAACATCCCTATTTTTTCCGGAGGTGCTACGAAGGCGAAAATTGAACAGGCTCAAATTGATATTGAAAGTCTGGAACAGGATATTGAAAATACGAAGCAAAGTCTGGATCTGGATTATAAAAATGCGGTTTCCAATATCGAAAATTCTTTGATTAATCTTCAAAGTATGAAAGAAAACGTGGCGCTTGCCGAAAAAGTTCAGACCAATACACAGCACAATTACCAGTATGGTCTGGCTCCGCTTACGGAAGTTCTGGATGCGGACAACGCTTTAACTCAGGCAAAGCAAAATTATGCAAACTCACTTTTGGATTACAAACAGGCGGAAATTAAACTTATAAAAGCAAAAGGACAACTCAATACTTTGATGAGTAATTAGCAATGAGTAATCAGTAATTTAAAAACAACATCAAACATCCAGCATTTAACAACTAACAATAAAAAAATGAAAAAAACTTTAATATATATCATCGTAGCGGCAGTTTTAGCAGGACTTGCCACCTGGAAAATTGCCGACAACAAAAAGAAGCAAACCGCCGAAGTTGCCGAAGTAGCAAAACAGGTTGATAAGATCAATGTAAATGTGTTTACAGTTCAGTACGAAAACATCGATACCGATTACACTTCCAACGGAACATTTATCCCGAAAGCGGAAATGAACCAGTCTTCCGAAATTTCCGGACGTATCGTCAGTGTTCTGGTAAAAGAAGGTTCGCGTGTCGGAGCAGGTCAGGTTCTGGCAACCATTAAAAGAGACGCTATTGAAGTGGACAGAACACAGGCTCAGAATAATCTGCAAAATGCCATTATCGACAATCAGCGTTACGAAAATGCTTACAAAACAGGCGGTGTTACCAAACAGCAGCTGGACAATTCCAGATTACAGCTCAAAAATGCTCAGGCAGCAGTAAGAGCGCAGAATGTTCGTGTAAACGATACGAGTGTTCGTGCCGGAATCAGCGGAACCATCAACAAAAAAATGGTGGAGCCGGGAACAGTGGTTTCTCCGGGAACTGCAATGTTTGAGATCGTAAATATCAATTCATTAAAGCTTGCTGTTTTGGTGGATGAAAGTCAGGTCGGAAAAATCCAGGTCGGGCAGAATGTGGATATTAAAGTGAATGTTCTTCCGGAAGAAAAATTCAGCGGAAGAATTTCATTTATCGCTCCGAAAAGTGATGCTTCCCTCAATTTCCCTGTGGAAATCGAAGTTCCGAACAACGGACAGCTCAAAGCCGGAATGTACGGAACCGCCGTTTTCAAAACCAATAACGGGGCTTCGACACAGAATATCCTTACCGTTCCTGCAGAAGCTTTTGTAAACGGAGTAAGCTCCGGACAATTATTCATTGTAAACAACGGAACAGCGAAACTGATAAAAGTAACCGTTGGAAAAATCTACGGTGATAAAGTTCAGATACTGAATGGTCTGAAAAGTGGTGATGAGGTAATTACCAGCGGACAGATCAACCTTGATAACGGTTCCAAAATTAATATTGTAAAGTAGATCTATGAAGTTAGCAGAAATATCAATTAAAAGACCTACGTTGATTATCGTACTTTTTACGATATTGACTTTGGGAGGTTTGCTCAGTTATTCTATGATGGGATACGAACTGATTCCGAAATTTGAGGTGAACGTAGTTACGATTTCCACCGTTTATCCGGGAGCTTCGCCAAGTGAAGTTGAAACATCGGTAACGCGGAAAATCGAGGACGCTGTCGGTTCTTTGGAAAATGTAAAGAAAGTGGAAGCATCGTCTTATGAAAGTCTTTCCGTGATTATGGTTCAGCTGAATAATGGTGCGGATGTGAATTATGCGCTGAATGATGCACAGCGGAAAGTAAACGCCATTCTTTCGGAGCTTCCCGATGATGCGAAAACACCATCACTGAATAAATTTTCATTAGACGATTTACCGATTATGTCGATGAGTGTTTCCAGTGATAAACTGAATAATAAAGAATTATACGATTTACTGGATAAAAAAATCCAGCCTGTATTTTCCCGTGTAAATGGTGTTGCTCAGGTAGACTTGGTCGGCGGACAGGAAAGAGAAATTCAGGTGAATATTGACGAGAAAAAACTGCAGGGTTACGGACTTTCCATCGGGAATGTTCAGCAGGCGATTTTGTCTTCCAATCTTGATTTCCCAACAGGAAGTTTAAAAACAAGAACCACAAAATCCACCATCCGTTTATCCGGAAAATATAAATCCGTTGAGGAGCTGAATAATCTCGTGATTTCCAACAATGGCGCACAAATCCGTTTAGGCGATATTGCGACTGTTCTCGATACGCAGAAAGATGTGGAAAAAGTAGCGCGTTACAACCAGCTTCCGACCATTCTGATCCAGGTTAAAAAACAATCCGATGCCAATGCTGTGGCAGTTTCCGAAAATATTCAGAAAACGATGGCGCAGATCGAAAAAGATTATGCAAGGCAAGGCATTAAAATGAATATTGTAGATGATTCCACCGACTTTACATTAGAAGCGGCAGACCACGTGATTTTCGATTTGTTTTTAGCGATTATCCTGGTAGCGGTAGTGATGATGCTTTTCCTTCACAGTATCCGGAACGCGTTTATCGTAATGGTTTCCATTCCGGTTTCCCTGATTGCGACGTTTATCGGGATGAATTTAATGGGATACACGCTGAACTTAATGAGCTTACTGGGACTTTCGCTTGTTGTGGGAATCCTCGTGGATGATGCGATCGTGGTTCTGGAAAATATTTACCGCCATATGGAAATGGGGAAATCTAAAATCCGTGCCGCTTACGATGGAGCTTCGGAAATCGGATTTACCGTTTCGGCGATTACGCTTGTAATTGTGGTGGTATTCCTGCCGATCGCGATGAGTTCGGGACTGGTAGCGAATATTCTGGCACAGTTCTGTGTTACGGTAGTTATTGCGACCTTATTTTCACTTTTGGCTTCGTTTACCATTATTCCGTGGCTTTCTTCGAGATTTGGGAAACTGCAGCATTTAACAGGCAAAAATCTTTTTGAAAGATTCATCCTTTGGTTTGAAAGAGTAATCGAGCGTTTCACACACTGGATCACCGGAATTCTGGAATGGTGCCTGAAAACCACCTTAAGAAGAGTATCGACGGTAATTATCACATTTATCATTCTGATCTCTTCCTTTATGCTGGTGGCTTTCGGGTTTATCGGCGGAGAATTTTTCCCGAAAATGGACAGAGGTCAGTTCCTTGTTCAAATGGAATTACCGAAAGATGCAACCATTGAAAAAACCAATCAGGTAACGCTTGATGTAGAAAAATTCCTGAGAAACGACAAAGATGTGGTGGATATGATCACCACGGTCGGTCAGATGTCAGGAGGATTCGGAGCTTCTCAGGCTACCGTTTACCAGTCTGAAATTCAGGTCATTTTAACGGATAAAAAACTCCGTACGGAAAGTTCCGATATTAAAGCGGCAAAAATAAAACGTGCTTTGGAGGAGAAATTCACCGGTGTTGAATTTAAAACCGCACCGATGGGAATTATGGGAGCAGACAACGCACCGATCGAAATGGTGGTAACCGCTCCGGATAACGAAACCGCAAATAAGGAAGCCAACCGTATTCTGGAATTGCTGAAAAAAGTTCCGGGAGCAGTAGATGCGGAATTGTCCACCGATACCGGAAATCCGGAAGTCCGCGTGAATATCGACCGTGATAAAATGGCGGCTTTAGGTTTGAATCTTTCAGGTGTCGGACAAGCGATGCAGACAGCATTTAACGGAAATACCGACGGGAAATTCAAAGCAGGAGAATACGAGTATGACATCAATATCCGTTTTGCCGAAAACAGCAGAAAATCCATTGATGATGTTAAAAACCTGATTTTTACCAATCAGAAAGGCGAGCTGATCCGTTTGAGCCAGTTTGCGGATGTGGATATGAGTTCCGGACCGAGCTTGCTTCAGAGAAGAGATAAATCTCCGTCCGTAAAAGTTCTGGCAAAAGTGGTTGGTCGCCCTGTTGGTGATGTTGCAAACGAATGGGCTGCAATGTTTATGAACAACGAAAAAACAAAACCTGCAGGTGTGGATTACATCTGGAGCGGCGATATGGAAAACCAGACGGAAGGTTTCGGAACTTTGGGAATCGCTTTGCTGGCGGCAATTGTTTTGGTTTATCTCGTAATGGTTTCCTTATATGACAGCTTTGTGTATCCGTTTGTGGTATTGTTCTCAATTCCGCTTGCATTAATCGGAGTAATGGTAATCCTGGCGCTGACCAATAATTCACTGAATATCTTCACAATGCTGGGAATGATTATGCTGATCGGTCTTGTGGCGAAGAACGCGATCCTGCTTGTCGATTTTACCAATATGCGGAAAGCTGCAGGAGCCAATACGCACGACGCTTTGGTTCAGGCGAATCACGCCCGTCTTCGTCCGATTTTGATGACTACGATTGCGATGATTTTCGGAATGATTCCGATTGCGGTTGCAAGTGGTTCCGGAGCGGAAATGAATCAGGGGCTGGCTTGGGTAATTATCGGGGGTTTAACCTCTTCGTTGTTCCTGACACTGATTATTGTTCCGGTAGTGTATTCACTTTTTGATTCTGTTTTGAGAAGAGTTAAAAAAGGAGAAAAAATTGATTACGAAGCCGAAATGGTTGCAGATTACGAACATAAAGAACTGAGTGAAGACGGTTTCACACCGAAACATATACAATAAATAAAGTTAGTTTGTTAATGAAAGTGCATCCGGATTTTTCCGGGTGCATTTTTTATGAATAATCATTAAATACAGCATTCGATAAAAACCGGGCAGCTCAGATTAAAGAGCTGCCCTTTTTGCATTGGTGAATCTTCGGTTTGTAAAATTACCACGCTTCCGGCATATACGGAACCGGCCGGGTGCTCTGAAATATAGTCGTGGAACGCGAGGTATGCGTGAACGGTTTTTCCCTGCCAGTCGGGACCTTTATTATTCATTCGTTTATAGTATGTTATGTGTTTTGTCCAAGCTTGTCATTGTAGTATATTTATATCCCTGAAAACAGTGACATTAAAGAATGAAAAAAGGGTGAAATCACTCTTTTCCGGTATTGCTATTTATAATTACATTGTTGGCGTTAAAAACTGTTAAAATCCATCTTATGAAACACCTCTCTGTTGCCACGTTTTTGCTGTTCGGTATAGCCGTGCTTTCCGCCCAGGAAACCAAGACTTTATGGCAAAAAGATATTGAGTCATCCACGCAGGATTTCCTTTCGGGAATGTCGGTTACGCTCGACAAACAGATTCTTCTTTCGGGAAGCTCTATA
>Ga0222426_100274_pt1 | contig 45410 bp, 45 predicted proteins | sample 2B50Ametagenome_FD_180087 | JGI IMG/M metagenome (GOLD analysis project Ga0222426, IMG submission 180087) | Enriched microbial communities from leaf-cutter ant dump, University of Wisconsin, Madison, United States - 2B50A (version 2) | ecosystem: Environmental > Terrestrial > Nest > Insects nest...
GTCGCAGTGCTGGCCGGTGGCGGCGCTCATCCGTTCGGCGGCCTCGGGGTCGTCGGCGAAGGGCAGCAGCGCCGCCTGTTGCAGGTCGTGGCGGCTGGCGCGGCGCAGGTGCAGGCAGGGGGCGACGGCCACGACCAGCAGCGTGGCCAGGGCGAGCAGCAGTTGCATGGCGGGGTTCCTCAGGCGGCGCTGGCGATGGGCATGCGGTCGATGCGCTGGCCGGCGCGCACGGTCAGCCAGGTGTTGCCGGCCATCAGGAACATGCCGCTGGCGAACAGGGCGCCGCCGAACAGCCGCACCATGTAGCCGGGGTGGCTGGCCTGCAGGGCTTCGACGAAGGAGTAGGTGAGGGTGCCGTCGGCGTTCACCGCGCGCCACATCAGGCCCTGGGTGATGCCGTTGACCCACATCGAGGCGATGTAGAGCACGGTGCCGATGGTGGCCAGCCAGAAGTGCGCGTTGATCAGCCCGACGCTGTACATCCGCTCGCGGCCGTAGAGCTTCGGGATCATGTGGTACAGCGCGCCGATGGAGATCATCGCCACCCAGCCGAGGGCGCCGGCATGCACGTGGCCGATGGTCCAGTCGGTGTAGTGGGACAGCGAGTTCACCGTCTTGATGGCCATCATCGGGCCTTCGAAGGTGGACATCCCATAGAACGCCAGGGACACCACCAGGAAGCGCAGGATGGGGTCGGTGCGCAGCTTATGCCAGGCGCCGGAGAGGGTCATCATGCCGTTGATCATGCCGCCCCAGCTCGGGGCCAGGAGGATCAGCGACATCACCATGCCCAGGGACTGCGCCCAGTCCGGCAGGGCGGTGTAGTGCAGGTGGTGCGGGCCGGCCCAGATGTACAGGGTGATGATCGCCCAGAAGTGCACGATGGACAGGCGGTAGGAGTAGATCGGCCGCTCGGCCTGGCGCGGCACGTAGTAGTACATCATGCCGAGGAAGCCCACCGAGAGGATGAAGCCGACCACGCTGTGGCCGTACCACCACTGGATCATCGCGTCGGTGGCGCCGGAGTAGATCGGGTAGGACTTCAGCAGGCTGACCGGGCGCGCCAGGTGGTTGACCACGTGGACCATGCCGGTGACCACGATGAAGGCGCCGTAGAACCAGTTGCCCACGTAGATGTGCTGCACCGTGCGGCGGGCGATGGTGCCGAAGAACAGGTAGGCGTAGGCGATCCACACCACTGTGACCCAGAGCGCGATGGGCCACTCCATCTCGGCGTATTCCTTGGAGGTGGTGATGCCCAGCGGGTAGCTCACCAGCATCGCCAGGATGCTCGCCTGCCAGCCCCAGAACACGAAGTTGGCCAGGCTGTCGGAGACCAGGCGCACCCGGCAGGTGCGCTGCACCACGTAGAAGGAGGTGGCGAACAGCGCGCTGCCGCCGAAGGCGAAGATCACCAGGTTGGTGTGGATCGGGCGGATGCGCCCGAAGCTGGTCCAGGGCAGGCCGAGGTTGAGTTCCGGCCACACCAACTGGGCGGCGATCACCACGCCCATGCTCATGCCCAGCACGCCCCAGAACAGGGTGGTGAGGGTGAAGCGGCGGACGATCTCGTAGTTATAGGTGTCGTTCTTCTCGAGAGCTTGCACACTGGCCATCTTGGGTTCCGTCGAAATGCGCGGTGACTGGCTGCTCCCCCCACTGCACAGGGAACGTGGCAGCGGGCGCAAGACCCTGGCCGGAGTGGGGGCCAGAACCTTTGCAGGGAGCCGATACAGTCTGCGGAACGTCAAGGCATGCAACAAATTAATAATAATGAAGGCTGAATCAACTTATTTTGATATGAACGCTGCGACCGTCGCCCGCGCGACCCTTTGCCGCAGACGGGCCTGGGCAAGGAAAGCGTGGCTTGCAGGGGGCAGGTATGCTCGACGGCGCAGCGTCGATGTATTCGTTTAAATGCACTAATCGGCCATTAAATTTCATTTAAATTCAGTTAAGCCTAGGGCCTACCATTGTCCTGTCGCCGCTCTGCCTTGCGGCTTCAGGAGTACCGCCATGCCTCATCCCGCGCTGAATACCCCCCTGGTCGAACTCTTGGGTTGCCGGGTACCGATCATCTGCGCCGGCATGGGCGGCGTGGCGCGCCACGAACTGGTCGCGGCGGTGAGCAACGCCGGCGGCTTCGGCTGCCTGGGCATGGTGCGCGAGCCGGTGGCACTGATCCGCCGCGAGGTGGCGGCCTACCGCGAGCTTAGCCACGAACCCTTCGCCGTCAACCTGATCCCCGCGGCCACTCCCGCCGAACTGCTGGAGGCGCAGGTGGCTGTCTGCCTGGAACTGCGGGTGCCGGCGGTGGCGCTGTTCTGGGACGTGCAGGCCGACGTGGTCCGCCGCTTCAAGGATGCCGGCATGCTGGTGCTGCACCAGGTGGGTAACCGCGCCGATGCCGAGGCCGCGCTGCGCGCCGGGGTGGACGTGCTGATCGCCCAGGGTGTGGAAGCCGGCGGGCACGTACGCGGCCAGGTATCCACCTTCGCCCTGGTGCCGGAACTGGTGGCCCTGGGCGAAGTGCCGGTGGTGGCCTGCGGCGGCATCGCCAGTGGCGCTGCCATCGCCGCCGCACTGGCCCTGGGCGCCCAGGGCGTGGCCTGCGGGTCGGCCTTCCTCGCCACCGACGAGTCCTACGCCCACGACTACCACAAGCGCTGCCTGGTCGAGGCCGAGGCGGAGCAGACGCTGCTGACCGAGGCCTTCTTCCGCAACTGGCCGATGCCGGCGCCGGTGCGCGTGCTGCCCAACGCCGTGACCCGCGGCGACTACGCGAACCTGCGCGCCCGCCGCGAGACGCCGGTGATCGGCGAGCAGGACGGCGGCCCCATCTACCTGTTCTCCACCGACTCGCCGTTGCGCGGCGCCTATGGCCGCCTGGAGGACATGCCGATCTACGCCGGCCAGTCCTGCGCCCAGCTGCACGACATCCGCCCGGCCGCCGAGCGCCTGGCGCAGCTGGTGGCGGAGGCCGATGCCTGCCTGGCGCGCCTGCAGGGCGGCGACGAAGACGCCGACCTCATCGACTGGCTGCAGGAACTGCTGAGCGCCGAGCGCGCCGGCGCCCGGGTGATGCTCGACAGCGCCCGGCAGACCGAGGACCCACAACTTCTGGAGCGCCTGCACGCGCTGCACCAGGGCGAGGCGGAAAGCTGCCGCCGCCTGCGCCGCAGCCTGCAGCGCCTGGGCGCCGAGCCCGGGCGCGAGCTGGGCGCCTTCCATGCCAAGGCCATGGCCATCGAGGCGATGGCCGAGCGCCTGCGCTTCGTTGCCCGCGGCCAGCGCTGGGTGGCGCGGCGCCTCGCCCAGCGCCTGCCGCGCATCCGCCAGGCCTGGCTGCGCGAGGAACTGCGCGCGGTCCTGCGCCTGCACCGCGACGACGCCTGAGCGCCGACGGATATCTAGAAAACAAAGGGAAACACCATGCCTTCCGAGCTCTCCACCTCCCGCTCGACCCCGGCGGCTGCCGACAGCCGTGCCCAGCGTTTCGCCCGCTCGTTGCTCGAGCAGGCCGGCCTGGGCCTCGACGGCCACCAGCCCTGGGACATGCGCCTGAACCACCCCGGCGTGCCGCAACGCGCCCTGGCCCAGGGCAACCTCGGCCTCGGCGAGGCCTACATGGACGGCGACTGGGACTGCGACCAACTCGACGAGTTCTTCGCCCGCCTGCTGCGCAGCGGGGTGGTCGACCAGGTCAGCCCGGCCTCGCTGATCTTCCACGCCCTGCAGGCGCGCCTGTGCAACCTGCAGACGGCGAACCGCGCCTGGGCGGTGGGCGAGCGCCACTACGACCTGGGCAACGACTTCTACGCCGCCATGCTCGACCCGCGCATGACCTACACCTGCGGCTACTGGAAGGACGCCGAGGACCTGGCCCAGGCCCAGGAGGCCAAGCTCGACCTGGTGTGCCGCAAGCTCGACCTGCGCCCGGGCATGCGCGTGCTGGACATCGGCTGCGGCTGGGGCAGCTTCATGGCCTTCGCCGCCGAGCGCTACGGCGTGGAGTGCGTGGGCGTGACCATTTCCCGCGAGCAGTGCGAATGGGCGCGCAAGCGCTACGCCGGGCTGCCGCTGGAGTTCCGCCTGCTGGATTACCGCGACCTCGACGAGCGCTTCGAACGCATCGTCAGCATCGGCATGTTCGAGCACGTCGGGCGCAAGAACCACCGCACCTTCATGGAGGTCGCCTCGCGCTGCCTGGACGACGACGGCCTGTTCCTGCTGCACACCATCGGCAAGAACCAGCGCCGCAGCGTGCCGGACCGCTGGATCGACAAATACATCTTCCCCAACGGCGACCTGCCCTCCATCGGCCAGATCGGCGACGCCGCCGACGGCCTGCTGGTGGTGGAAGACCTGCACAACTTCGGCGCCGACTACGACCGCACGCTGATGGCCTGGGCGCGCAACTTCGAAGCCAGCTGGCCGCGCTTCGCCGAGGAACTGGGCGAGCGCTTCTACCGCATGTGGCGCTACTACCTGCTGTCCTGCGCGGGGGCCTTCCGCGCAAGGGACATCCAGCTGTGGCAGTGGGTGCTGTCGCGGCGCGGGGTGTTGGGTGGGTATCGGCGGGTGAGCTGAGCTTCCGTCCTGTAGGAGCGAGCTTGCTCGCGAACGGGGTTTCCAGGGACTTCGGTGCCAAGACCGAGAGCGCCCTCTCCCTAACCCTCTCCCTGAAGGGAGAGGGGACCGTTTGGTGTGCTCGGGTATTTTGGCGTTAGCCGGCAACACCGAAGGTTTCCGGCTGAAACCATCACCTTTCTCGGCACGAACTAGCCCCCTATCCCTTCAGGGAGAGGGAGGGGGGAGAGGGTTGCGGACCTTCACCCAACACCACTCCCCACCGGAAAAACCACCGTCATTCCCCCAGCAGTCCCCCCAACCCTGGTTTAGAATGCCGCCACCCGCCCCACAGCCCCGCCCCACAGCATGGACATCGACCTCACCCGCACCTTCCTGGAAATCGCCCGCCACGGCAGCTTCGTCGCCGCCGCCGAGCGCATGCACGTCACCCAGACGGCCATCACCGCACGCGTCCAGAAGCTGGAAAGCCACCTCAACTGCAAGCTGTTCGTGCGCAACCGCGCCGGCGCGCGCCTGACCGCCGACGGCGAGGCGTTCATCATCTACGCCAACCAGATGCTGCAGACCTGGGAGGCCGCGCAGCGCGACCTGCCGCTGCCCGAAGGCGTGGACAACGTGCTGCACATCGGCGGCGAGGTGAGCCTGTGCAACCCGCTGATGCTGCGCTGGGTCAGCCGCATCCGGGAGACCATCGACAGCTACGCGGTGCGCGCCGAGATCGGCAGCAGCGAGGCCCTGCTGCGCCAACTGGAGCTGGGCGTGCTGGATGCCGCGCTGGTGTACCAGCCGCACTACTGGTCGGGCATGCAGGTGGAGCAGCTGCTGGAAGAGAAGCTCATCCTGGTGCGCGCGAAGAACCCCGAGCCCTACGTGTACATCGACTGGGGCGAGGGCTTCCGCCAGCAGCACGACAGCGCGCTGCCGGACAAGGCCCGCGCGCCGGTGGCCTTCAACCTCGGCCCGCTGGCGCTGCAGTACATCCTGGAGAACGGCGGCTCGGGCTACTTCCGCACGCGGGTGGTGCAGAGTTACCTCGACAAGGGCGTGTTGCGCCGCGTGCCGCGTGCCCCGGAGTTCAGCTACCCGACCTACCTGGTGTATTCCCGCGAGCGAGATTCGGCGCAGTTGCAGCAGGCCTTCGCGCTGCTGCGCGAGCTGGTGCGCGAGGACCCGGACTGGTCGCAACGCTGGGACCCGACGCTCTGACGGGGCACGGGGCTACACTGCCCAACGGCTAGCCTGCTTCCATCGGGCGCCAACTTTCACCGCCTTGGGAGGCCAGGCATGCGCAACCTCGATTTCAGTTCCTGGGAGGGCCTGCTTTCCACCCTGTTCGGGCTGGCCCTGATCACCCTCGTCGGCGTCGGCATCCGCCTGCTGGCGATGCAAACCATCCAGCAGCGCCGCGAGCGCGAGAACCGCCAGATCAACGAACGCCTGCGCACGCTGATCGCGGCCTACAAGACCCTCGGCGGCTCCTTCACCGGCAACCTGGCCGTGGACCCCACGCACCTGGGCTCTCTGCGCCGGCAGGACGAAGCGGTCGCGACGGAAGACGAACGGGCCAGCACCGACCGCTCCCGGCGCATCCGCGATGCGGTCGAGGCGGCGCTGTCCGACATCCTGCTGCTGGGCACCGAGGAACAGGTGCGCCTGGCCGCGCGCGCCGCCACGGAGCTGGCGGAAGGACGGCCGATCCATACGGCGGAACTGGTGATCTCGCTGCGTGACTTCATCCGCCGGGTGCTGGACCTGGAGGCGGTGCCGGCCGGGCTGGCCATCCCGCGGCAGGGGCCGACGCGTCCCTCCGGCGTCAAGGCCAAGGGCGATGGGGAAGGCAAGGGCGGCGGGCAGGGCAAGGGCGGCCTGGGCGGCGGCCTCGGTGGCGGCGGGGGAGCGGGCGTGGCGCTGCCGCTGGACGGCGAGCGGGACCACCACGGCTAGGCGCTTCATGAAGAAGCCCGGCGGAACCTGGAGCTCCGCCGGGCCAGCTCAGGGTCGCGGCCTAGCTCCTGCCGCCGCCGTGGCTGTGCTGGCCACCTTTGCGGCCGGCCTCCGCGGCTCTTTCACGGTCATTGGCGAAGTTGCCGCCACTGCGGGAGCCGCCTTTCTTGCCGGCTTCCGAGGCTTTCTCGCGGTCGTTGGCGAAGTTGCCGGGGTTGCTGCTCTTCGAAGTCATGATGAACTCCTCAGGGTTGGTTTCCACTGAATGGGCGAACCGTCATCGGCCCGCACATGTAGTGGGAAGGCCACGTGGCCGAATGGTTCGAAGAAGTTTCGCCAGCGGTTGCTCGGGGCCTGCCGGGCGGCAGGCGATCGATCGGTTTGAACCCTGGCGGCGCATGCGCTTCTTACCCTGATACCCATGCTTCGAGAGGGAGAGGCCCATGGCACGCTGGAAGATCAGTTACCACAAGGACAACAACACGAGCATCCTGTCCATGCCGTCCGCGCACAAGCCGAGCATGCAGGAGGCGGAGCGCTACCTGCTGGAGTGGGCGCGCCGCAACCTGGAGAAGGGCGAGTACGGCGCCGCCCACGAGACCCCCGAAGGCGACGCGACCGATGCGTTGCTGCGCCTGTATGGCATCACCATCACGGGCATCACCCGCGAATGACGGGCCGCCGGGGAATGGCTCCCTGTGGCGAAGGGGAAATGGCTCTTTGTAGTGGACCAATCCCCGCGCATCATGGGGGCCTTCCCAGTACCCGGAGAACGGCATGTACCTGCCCGAGCATTTCCGCGAGACCCGTGTCGACGCGCTGCACCGCCTGATCCAGGCTCACCCGCTGGGCATGCTGGTGCACGGCAGCGGCGGGGGGCTGGACGCCGACCACATCCCCTTCGAACTGCTCCCCGAAGAGGGTTGCCTGCGCGCCCACGTCGCCCGGGCCAACCCCTTGTGGCAGCACGCCGATGGCAGCGAGGTGCTGGTGGTGTTCCGCGGCGCGGAGCACTACATCTCGCCCAACTGGTACCCCAGCAAGCACCTGAGCCACGAGCAGGTGCCCACCTGGAACTACCAGGTGGTGCACGTGCGCGGCACCCTGCGGGTGGTGGACGACGAGCGCTTCGTCCGCGGCCTGGTGGGCCGCCTCACGCGGCAACACGAGGCCGGCGAGGCGCGGCCCTGGCGCATGGCCGATTCCACCCCCGAATTCATCGCCGGGATGCTGGCCAAGGTGGTCGGCATCGAGGTGACGATCCGCGAGCTGATCGGCAAGTCCAAGCTCAGCCAGAACAAGGTGGCCGACGACGTCCGTGGCGCGGCCGGGCGCCTGGACGAGGAGGGCGCCGCCGAACTGGCCGGGGCCATGCGCGAGCAACTGCCGTCCTGACGCGGCGCTGGCCGGTCCCGACGCCGCCGGCTATCGTTGGCCCCTTTTCATCGCTACCGGGGAGTTTCACCATGTCCGTCGCCCTGCTCATCATCGACGTCCAGCACGCCCTGTGCGGCGGCGCCGACGCCTGCTTCGACCACCCGGGCGTGGTCGAGCGCATCAACGGCCTGAGCCGCCGCGCCCGCGACCTCGGCCTGCCGGTCATCTTCGTCCAGCACGAGGAGCCCGAGGGCGACTTCCGCCATGGCAGCGAGGGCTGGCAACTGGCCCCGGCGCTGCAGGTGGCCGACGGCGACCCGCGGGTGCGCAAGACCACGCCCGACGCCTTCAACGGCACCGAACTGGATGCCCTGCTGCGCACGCTGGGCGTGACCGGCCTGGTGATCTGTGGCATGCAGACCGACTTCTGCGTCGACACCACGGTGCGCCGCGCCCTGGCCGAGGGCTACGACGTGGTGCTGGCCGGCGACGCCCACAGCACCCTGGACAACCGCGTGCTGCGCGCCGAGCAGATCATCGCCCACCACAACGAAGTGTTCAGCCGCATGAGCAGCTTCGCCCCGCGCCTGGACGTGCTGCCCAGTGCCGCGGTGGCCTTCGACTGACGCCTGCCGTGCGTCCGGCCGCCAGCCCCGCCGGCGGCGCTGCGGATAAGGTGGAGTAGGGCGCCGGCGACTTTCCCGCGCCGGCAGCGCCCGTGGCGGAGGGATAGTCGATGGCCAGCCGAGCGACAGCCTGGCGACCGCTGCGCTGCCTGTTGCTGGCGGCGTTGCTGGCGCTTGCGGCCTGCGCCGGGCACAAGGCCGCCGAGCCGCTGGCGCCGGTGACGGCGGCCACCTGGGCACAGGTGGACCGCGACATCGCTTCCGCTTCCATGGCCGCCGCCGACAAGGCCGAGGACTACGCCCGCGGCGCCATGGAAAACTGGATGGACCTGGTCTACCAGCGTACCGACAGCGACTTCATCCCCTGGTTCTCCGGCTACTGGACGCAGCAGTGGCTGGGCCTGCGGGTGGCCTGGTACAAGCTCGGCGACAGCCAGAAGAGCCCGGCGGTCAGCCGCCTGTCCGTCTACCTGCAGGGCCAGTACCAGCGCCGCGTGCTCGAGCCGGTGGCGCGGCAGGTCGATCCGGCCGCGGTGATGGAAGCCGCCACCCGTTTCTACGTGCAGGCCCTCGCCGGGCAGCTGGACGCCATCCCCGAACGCCTGGGCGTGCCCCGCGCGCAGCTGGACCAGCGTTTGCAGGCCATCCCCGCCATCGCCCTGGGTCCACCTTCTACACGCGATGCTTCGCTGTACCAGTTGCTGCAGGCAAAGCGTCTGGACCAACTGCCGGCCTACCAGGCGCTGATTGCCGGGGTGCACGACGCCTCGACGCGCACCGGGGTGGACGTGGAATCGCCGGACCAGGGCGTGTCCGCCGTGGCCCGGCGCACCAGCGAGAAACTGCTGGGCGAGGTGACCGTCAGCGGCGCCGTCGGCGCCATCGCCGCGGCGGTGGGCAAGGCGGCGGGGACGGTGCTGTCGCTGGGCAGCGCCGGGCTCACCGCGCTGTCCCGCGACCGCGAGCGCCCGCAACTGGAGGCGCAACTGCGCAAGGACCTCAACGACGCCTTCGACCAGCAGTGGCTGGCGCTGATGGGCAACAGCCAGAGCGGCGTGCTGGCCGGCGTGCACTACCTGTCGCTGCAGGTGGAGGCGGGCGCGGCCACGCCCTGGACAGTGCAGCCATAGAGGGCGCAGCGCGGAACGGGTAGATTAGGCGCACTTTCCGCCGCCCTCCCGGAGCCGCCCCATGCCCACCGCCGCGCCCGCCAGGTTCATGCCCAGCCTGGATTCGATCATCGCCGCCCACGCCGAACTGCGCGCCGTGCGGCCGCTGGTGCAGTGCCTGACAAACGTGGTGTCGGCCAACTTCATGGCCAACGTGCTGCTGGCCGCCGGGGCCTCGCCGGCAATGGTCGACAACCCTGAGGAAGCTGCCGGCTTCGCCCGCGTGGCCGGCGCCGTGCTGGTCAACCTGGGCACCCCGAGCAGCGCCCAGGTGGAGGGCATGCGCCAGGCGGTGCGTTCGGCGGTGGTCCACGGCACGCCCTGGGTGCTGGACCCCATCGGCGCCGGCGGCCTGCCCTGGCGCGGCGGAGTGGCCGCCGAGCTGCTGCAGCAGCGCCCGGCAGTGGTGCGCGGCAACGCTTCGGAAATCATCGGCCTGGCCGGGCTGGGGCAGGGCGCGCCGGGCTTCGACAGCTCCGACGACCCGGCCCGCGCGGTGCCGGCGGCGGTGGAATTGCTGCGCAACTGCCAGGCGGTATCGGCCTCGGGCGCGGTGGACCATCTGCTGGGCTGGGTCGGCGACAGCCGCGAAAGCGCCGTGCCACGCCTGCTGCGCATCGGCGGCGGCAGCGCTTTGCTGCCGCGGGTGACCGCCTCCGGCTGCGCCCTGGGCGCACTGGTGGCGGCCTACACGGCGGTGGCGGTGGACGCCTTCACAGCCCTGGCGGCGGCCCATGTGCATTTCGCCGTGGCCGCGGAAATCGCCGAGGCGGCCAGCCGCGGGCCGGGCTCCTTCGCCGTGGCCTTCATCGATGCCCTGGATGCGGTGGACGCCAACCTGCTGCGCCAGCGCGCCAGGCTCATGTCGGTGCAATCCACGGCCTGAGGCGGGGCGCGTTCAGTCGTCGCGGGTCAGCACTTCCAGCAGCTCGACTTCGAAGATGAGGTTGGCGTTCGGCTTGATGTGCGCGCCGATCTGCCGCTCGCCGTAGGCCAGGTGCGCCGGCACGAAGAGCTTGCGCTTGCCGCCGACGCGCATGTTCATCAGGCCGATATCCCAGCCCTTGATGACGCGTCCGGTGCCGATCACGCACTGGAAGGGGCGGCCCTTGTCGTAGGAGGAGTCGAAGACGGTGCCGTCTTCCAGGGTGCCCCGGTAGTGGGTGGTGATCAGCGCGCCCTTTACCGCCGCCTTGCCGTCGCCCGGGCGGATGTCCTCGATACGCAGTTCGTCGCTCATGTCTGTGCCTCTGTCGCAGGTGGCGGCCCGGCGGGGCCGTTTCGGGGCGCCGTTTTCGCAGGAAACGCCGCGCAAGGCAACAGGCGCGCTCAGGAATCCTTGTTCAGCAACGCGGCCAACCCGGCCAGGGCCTTGTGCGTGACCTTGGGCCCGCTGGCGCCGGCGTCGTTGCCCTGGTAGTGGGCGTCGACCTGGCGCTGGTGCTCGTTGTCGTGGCAGTAGAGGCACAGCAGCTCCCAGTTGGAGCCGTCCTCGGGGTTGTTGTCGTGGTTGTGGTCGCGGTGGTGCACGGTCAGCTCGCTCAGGCGCTTGCCGGAGAACTCGCGGCCGCAGCGCCCGCAGATCCAGGGGTACATCTTCAGGGCCTTTTCCCGGTAGCTGCTTTCGCGGCGCTGCTGGGCCTCGGCGAGGAGCTGGTCGACCTTGCTGGTGGGTTTGGCGGGGGTGGACATGGTGGTGGCTCGGGGTGGTTGGGGTAAGTTTTCAGCATACCTCCGTTGGGGGGGATTTGCTTTTTGTAGGGGGCGAGGGGACTTGCTCGCGGATGGAGTTTCCCGGTTGCGCTGGTGTTGGGGATGAGAGCGCCCTCTCCCCAGCCCTCTCCCTGAAGGGAGAGGGGGCTTGTCCGTGCCGAGAAGGATTTGGTGTCAGCCGGTTACTCGGTGCAAGCCGGCTAACGCCGAAATATCAGCATCTGCCCAACGGTCCCCTCTCCCTTCAGGGAGAGGGTTAGGGAGAGGGAACGGAGCAACCGGCAACACCATGGCCCCCGGCGAGCACGGTTCGCGAGCAAGCTCGCTCCTACAAGAGCCTGGAGCCTGCCTGTCCTACGAATTCCGCTCCGGCCCCGACCCCGTCGCCGGCCGCTCATCCGGCCGCGACCAGATCCACAGGTTGCCGATCGCCATGCCCAGCACCACCGCATACAGCCAGTAACCATGGGGCAGGGTGAGCAGCATGATCGCCAGCGCCGCGAGCATCGCCAGGCTGGCGGCGACCTTGGCCCGGCGGGCGATGGCGCGGCCGTTGCGCCAGTTGGCGAGGATGGGGCCGAACAGCCGGTGGTTCTCCAGCCAGGCGCTGAGCCTGGGCGAGCTCTTGGCCGCGGCCCAGGCCGCCAGCAGGACGAACTCGGTAGTCGGCAGGCCGGGCACCACCAGGCCGACCATGCCCACGCCCAGGCTGGTGTAGGCGAGCAGGGCATAGAGCAGGCGGACGGTGCGCGAACGGGCGGGCTGGGACATCGGGACGGCAGCGACGGGGGTGAAGGGCGCATCCTGGCGGCTGCCGGGATGCGCGTCAATCACCGCGTCAGGCGTGGGCGGCGGCATGCTCGTAGGCGTGCTGCAGCAGGGCGCCGAAACGCTCGAAGGCGGCCAGGGCGCCGGCTTCGGCCGCGCGTTCTTCCTCGGCGCTCAGGTCCAGGCCGTCGAGGGTGCGGGTGAAGCGCTTCCAGCCTTCGGCGCGGCCGCCGGCCGGCTCGCCCAGGTGGCGGGCGCCGAAGTTCTCGTCCAGGCCCAGGGCGGCCACGCGCTTGATCAGGAAGGCGGCGCCGAGCTTGGAGCCCTCGGAGACGAACAGCCAGCCCAGGGCCTCGGCGCGGGACGGATTGGCCAGGGCGCCGGCCACCGGCGCCGGGACCTGGGCGCCGAGGTCGGCGAGGTCGGCCTTCGCCTGCTGGGCGCGGCAGCGTTCGGGCAGGTCGGGGAAGATCGCGCCCAGCTCGGCGTCCTGGTACAGCGCCTGCAGCTCCGACTGGAACAGGTACTGGGCGACGACGAAGGGGGTGAAGTTCTCGCGGCTGGCGAAGGGATCGTGGGCCTTCACCGCGGCGTCCAGGCGCTGGTGCGGGGCGTTGGTCGCCAGGTTCAGGCGCTGGGAACGCAGGGCGGGGGCTTCCAGGGTGGTCATGCAGCAGGTTCCTTGAGCGATGGATTCACAGAAGACGAGACGAACGAGGGCGGGAAAAACGTAAAGAACGGATGGGAGGTTTCCCTGTAGGAGCGGGCCCTGCCCGCGATTTCGCGCGCAGGGCGCGCTCCTACAGGTGAATCCGGAGGTGCGCATGGCATAGGAGCGGATCTTATCCGCGAATCGCGCCGGTGGTTCCGGTTATCGCGGACAAGGTCCGCTCCTACACCGTCGGTACCCGCGACACCCCGTAGGATGGTGTTGAGCGAAGCGATACCCATCGCCACGACAGCATGGGTTTCACAGGCTCGACCCATCCTAGGAAGAGCGCTTACCTCAGATATCCCACACCAGGTTGACCGAGAAGTTGCGCCCCGGCTGGGTCAGGCGGTCGAGGTTGGCCGGGGCCAGTACCGAGGCTTCGCCGACGCTGTCGTAGCCGCGCACGTCGTCCCACAGCCAGTACTTCTTGTCGGTGAGGTTGTACACGCCGGCGTTCAGCGTCAGGTCGTCGGTCAGCTTGTAGTAGGCGGTCAGGTCGAGGATGCCGAAGCCGGGGGTCTTGAACTGGCTGCTGGTGCCGTCCGGGGCGTTGAAGGTGGTGTCGTCGACGCGGTCCTTGCGCTTGACCAGGGTCCAGTTCAGCAGGCCGCCGTAGACCTGGCTGGGCGCGTCGTAGCCCAGGCCGAACACGCCGGTCAGCGGGTTGACGCTGTTGAGCGGCTCGCCGGTGTCCTTGTTGCGGCCGTAGGCGTAGGCCACCGAGCCCTTGCTGTAGAGGCCCTCTGGCGCGCCGAACGGGGCCAGCTCCAGGCGGCCCTTGAGCTCCACGCCCTTGATGATGGCGTGCTTGATGTTGTTGCTCTGGAAGGTGACCTCGTTGTAGCCGGCGGTGATGGCGTCTTCGTTAATGAAGTCGCGGTACTTGTTGTAGAACACCGAAACATCGAACGAGCCGACGTTGAAGGTGCCGCGCAGGCCGGCCTCGTAGCTCTGGCTGCGTTCCGGGTCCAGGTCCGGGTTGGGCTCGACGCGGTAGCCGCTGGTGGGGTTGTCGAAGCGGCCGTACAGCGCCTTGGCGGTCGGGGTGCGGAAGCCCTGGGCGTATTGGCCGTACCACAGGTAGTTGTCGTCGAAGGCGTAGGTCACGCCGAGCTTGGGCGAGAGCTGGTGCCAGGTCTTGTCCTCGCTGCTGACCTCGCCGTCGCCGCTCTGGTCGGCGGTGTTGAGGAATTCCTCGGTGATGTGCGGCTTCAGCCGGGTGTAGTCGTAGCGCAGGCCGGGCAGGAAGGTCCAGGCGTTCCAGCGGATCTCGTCCTGGGCGAACAGGCCGTAGGTGTCGATGGTCGGGTCCGGGAAGTCGCTGCTGCGCGCCAGGGCGTCGCTGGCGCTGCTGGCGCCCACGGCGGTGCAGCCGCGACCCACGGCCAGGCAGGTGCCGCTGCCTTCGCGGTAGCCGGTGACCTTCTGCCGCTTGAGGTTGGTGCCGTAGGTCAGCAGGTGGTCGGTCTCACCCAGCTCGAAGCTCTTGTCCAGCTGCAGGTCGAACACCCACTGGCGTTCCTTGTAGAGGGTGTCGCGGGTGCGCAGGACCTGGCGGGTGATGGGGTAGTAGAACTCCTCGGTGCCTTGGTCGGTCTTCGCCACCTGGTAGTTGAAGGTCCACTTGGCGTGGTCGGCCAGGGCGCTGTCGACGAGGAACTGGTGGTCCAGGCCGAAGCGCTCGCGGGTGATGGTGTCGTTGCCCTTGCGCCACTGGTACATGCCGCCGGGCAGGATGCTCGCGGGGATGGCCGGCGCGCCGTTGGAGTAGGGGCCGCCATAGGCGCTCTTCTGGTCGGTGTCGACGTCGTCCTTGTAGTGCTCGTAGGTCAGGCCGAAGCGCGAGCCTTCGGCGTAGTTCCAGCCCAGCTTGGCCAGCACGTTGGTGGTGCGCACGTCCTCGGGGTTGGCTTCGGTGCGGGAGAGGCCGGTGCCGCCGTGGCTGCCGTAGGACTCGGTCTCGTGGCCGTTGCGCTGGCTGACGTGGAGCAGGGCGTCGAAGTCGTCGTGGCGGCCGGCGACGGTGGCGGAGGTCAGCCAGCTGTCGTCGGCCGAGCTGTAGCCGGCCTTCAGGCGCGCGCCGACGTCCTTGCCGTCCTTGATGATGTCGCTCGGGTCGAGGGTGAAGTAGCTCACCGCGCCGCCGATGGCGTTGCTGCCATACAGCGCCGAGGCCGGGCCGCGGAGGATTTCCACGCGCTTGACGATCTCCGGGTCGACGTAGTTGCGCTCGGTCTGGGCGTAGGGGCCGTTGAAGAAGGAGCCGGGAATCTCGACGCCGTCGATCTGCGTCAGCACGCGGTCGCCGTCGATGCCGCGGATGTTGTAGCCGGTGATGCCCGAGCGCTGGCCGGTGCCGCCGACGCTGACGCCGGGTTCGTCGCGCACCAGGTCCTTGATGCTGTTGACGTTGTTGCGGTCGAGGTCGGTGCGGCTACGCACGCTGACGGTGTTCGGCACCTCGTTGACGTTCTGCGCCTGGCGGGTGGCGGTGACGGTCTGCGGCTGCAGCTCGATGGCGCGGGCGCCCGGGGCGCGGAACAGCACGACGTTGCGTTCGGAGACCTGGCGGTAGTCCAGGCCGCTGCCGGCTAGCAGGCGCTTGAGCGCCTGCTCGGCGCCCAGCCGGCCGCTGACGCCGGGGGAGGTGACGCCGCTGGCCAGCTCCGCCGGCAGGGCCACCTGCCAGCCGGTGACCGAACTGAAGGCATTCAGCGCGCCGGCCAGCGGCTGGCGCTCGATGGCGAAGCGGTAGCCGGCCTGGGCCTGGCTGCTGGGCTCGGCGGCCTGGGCGCCGGCGGCAGGCACGGCGGCCAGGGCGATGGACAGTGCCAGCAGCGAAAGGCTGGCCGGTGCGCGCAGGCGATGCAGGGTGGAGCGTCGGGCGTGGGTGGTCATCGAAGGCTCTCTTCTGAGTTTCGTCGCATTCAAAATGCGAATCAGTTGCATTGGCATCTGACGAAACGGATGAGGCTTCGGGATCGCGTAAAAATAGTTTTTGGGGGGTGGCGGCCGGGGGTGGCAATCGCGGACGGAGTCCGCTCCTACGGCCGTGCTTCCTGGAACCGTAGGAGCAGCTGCGAGGCGCTTTTCGTAGGATGGGTATCGCTTCGCTCAACCCATCCTACGGGGCCGGAGGGTGTAGGAGCGGACTCCGTCCGCGATTCGGCGGATAACGGTTCGTGGCTCAGAACCCCAGCAACTGCCCTACCTGGTCCCCTTGCGGGTTGTCGCTGCGGCTCACCAGCGCGTAGTTGTAGTCGCCCTGGCTCCAGTAGCGCGTCAGCAGCTCGCCATCCTGCCGCTGGCCGTGGGGCAGCATGAGGTGGCCGGGGCCCGGCGGGCGGATGAAGAAGCTCAGGCGATGGCCCTGGGCATCCTCGTAGATCACCAGCGCCGCCGCGCCCTGCTCGGTGGCCAGCAGTCGCGCGCCGACGCTGCGCAGGCCCAGGCGGTCGAGGTCGGCGGGCAGGTTGGCGTTCTCCAGGTAGCGGCCCAGCCAGTTGCGTACGTTCTCGCCGGCGCGGGTGTCCAGCGGCGCGCTGCTGCCGTTGGCGGCGAACAGGCGGTAGGCCTGCACCGCGTCCTCCATCGGCTTGCCGTGCCTGACCAGGCTCATTTCGCGGGCCTGCCAGCCGCCCAGGCTGCCCACGCCCAGGGCCAGCAGCAGGGCGGCGGCGGTGGCCAGGCGGGCGCGGCGGCGTTCGCGCAGGCGGCGGCGGATGCGCGCCGGGTCCAGCGCCGGGCCGGCCGGCGGCAGGGCGCGGCTGGCCAGGGCGGCGCGCAGGTGCTGGGCGTCCTGCCGCCATTGCTCGACGCGGCGGGCCTCCTGCGGGTGGCTGGCCAGCCAGGCTTCGATCCATTGCCGGCGCTCGGCGTCCAGCTGGCCGTCGAGGTAGGCGTGCAGGTCGCTTTCGGTAGGCGTCAGTTCGCTCATTTGAGTACCCGTAGGGAAGGGGCGCCGCTGCTGCCTTCGCTGAGCGCGCGCAGGGCCTGGCGTGCGCGCGACAGGCGCGACATCACGGTGCCGATGGGGATCTGCAGGGCCTCGCCGACCTCGCGGTAGCTCAGCCCCTCGACGCTGACCAGGGTGAGCAGGGCGCGCTGTTCGGCCGGCAGGCGTTCGAAGGCCTCCAGGGTGGAGCGCGCGCTGACGATGTCCTCGGCGGAGGGGCTGCGTTCTTCCGCGCCGCCGAACAGCGCGAGGATGCGCGCGTAGCGGCGGGCGCGGCGCTGGCCGTCGACGAACAGGCGGTAGAGGATGGCGAACAGCCAGGCGCGCAGGTCGCCGTCGCCGCGCTTGCCGCCCCAGGCCGACAGGGCCTTTTCCAGGGTGGCCTGGACCAGGTCGTCGGCGCTGGCCGCCTCGCGCGTCAGGGACAGCGCGAAGCGCCGCAGGCGCGGCAGCAGTTCGCGCAGTTGCTGGTCATCCAGTTCGTTCATCGCGCCGCGGCCGTCGGCCGTCTCCGTGGTTCGTCGAGCCGGTGGGACGAATCCCCGCGCAGTTTATTCCACCGCCGGTCGGCTTTCAGGCGAATTTCCGCTGCCGGGAATAACCCGGCGCCTGGTGCGTCGTACGGGCTCATCGAACCTGGCCCAATGAGGACCTACCCATGACCCAACCCGACTCGGCGCCGCCGAACCTGCCCCTGCGCCTGGCGACCATCGCCCTGGCCGTAGGCGGCCTGGCTGCCGCCTTCGCCTACGCCGCCGGCTGGATAGGCCCGCAGCGCCTGACCCCGGCGCGCCTGGTGGACAGCCTGGAGCAGAACGCCGGCGTCTACCCGGCCTACCGCCGCAACCATGCCAAAGGCCTTTGCGTGGTCGGCCATTTCGACAGCAACGGCGCCGGCGGCGAAGTCTCCCGCGCCGCGGTGTTCGCCAGGGGCAGCGTGCCGGTGGTGGGGCGCCTGGCGATTCCCGGCGGCAACCCGGCCGCCAGCGACGGCGCCGCGCCCATCCGCAGCCTGGCCCTGCGCTTCCTGCCCGGGCACGGCGGGGAATGGCGCACCGGGATGAACGCCATGCCGGTGTTCGTGGTGAACAGCGTGCAGGGCTTCTACGCGCTGCAGCAGGCCTCGCAGCCGCAACCGGGCAGCGGCAAGCCCGACCCGGCGAAGCTGGCCGCGTTCTTCCAGGCGCACCCGGAAACCGCCGCCTTCCGCGCCTGGATGAAGAGTTCCACGCCTTCGTCCAGCTACGCCAACAGCGCCTACTACGGCCTCAACGCCTTCTTCCTGGTGGACGGGCAGGGCCGCGAGCACCCGGTGCGCTGGTCGGTGCAGCCGGAGGCAGCCTACCAGCCGATCAGCGCCGAGCAGCGCGGCGAGGCCGACTTCCTGGCCGCCGAGCTGCAGCAGCGCCTGGCCCAGGGGCCGCTGAAATGGCGCCTGCTGCTGACCCTCGGCGAACCCGGCGACTCCACCGCCGACGCCACCCAGGCCTGGCCGGCGCAGCGCCGCAGCATCGATGCCGGCGAACTGGTCATCGAGCGCGCGCTGCCCGAGCAGGGCGGGCCCTGCCAGGACGTCAACTACGACCCGCTGATCCTGCCCGACGGCATCCGCGCCTCGGACGACCCGCTGCTGAGCGCGCGCTCGGCGGCCTATTCGGAATCCTTCAACCGCCGTACCCGCGAGCAGGCCGCCATGCCGGCCAAGGAGCCGCAGCCGTGAAAGCCGAACCCCGCTACTTCCCCTTGCCGCTGCGCGTGTTGCATTGGCTGATGGCGCCGCTGGTGATCGCCATGCTGCTGATCGGCCTGGCCATGGTCGCCAGCGCTTCGCCCGCCCATGCCACCCTGGTGGCGATCCACAAGCCCCTGGGCGCGGCGCTTCTGGTGCTGGTGCTGCTGCGCCTGGCCATCCGCCTGAGCCGGCGGGTGCCGGCGCTGCCGCGGGAAATGCCGGCCTGGCAGCAGCGCCTGGCCCATGCCTCGCACTACCTGCTGTACGCGCTGCTGATCCTGCAGCCGCTGGTGGGCTGGACCATGCAGTCGGCCGGCGGCTACCCGGTGGTGCTGTTCGAGGGCCACGAGCTGCCGGCCCTGGTCGACCCCTCGGTGTGGCTGCATAGCCTGCTGCGCAGCGCCCACAGCGTGATCGCCTACCTGCTGATGGTGACCATCCTGCTGCACCTGGCGGCCGCGCTGTTCCACGGCCTGATTCGCCGAGACGATGTGCTGCCCAGCATGACCGGCGGCCGCCTGCCGACCCTCACCCCGGGAGAACGTCCATGAACATCCGCGCCCTCCAGCCCGTCCTGCTGGCCCTGGCCTTGGCCGCCACTCCGGCCGCCTTCGCCGCCGAGCCCGGCGACCCGCCGGCCGAGGACTACCACTTCGGCAGCCGCCCGGACATTGCCGAGGTGCTGCGCCCGGCCGACCTGGACTTCTGTGGCATCCGCGAGGTGGAGATGCTTTACCTCGACCACCAGGGGCAGAAGCACCGGTTGCGCTACCCGGTGTGGGGCAGCTGCCCGAGCCAGAATTAGGCCAGCGCTGCCTTCAGCGCGGCGTCACACCAGTTGGCTGTCGATATGGATTTCGCCGCTGAGCAGCTTGTGCACGGGGCAGGCGTTGGCGATTTCCAGCAGGCGCTGGCGCTGGGTGTCGTCCAGCGCGCCGTTCAGGCCGATGTCACGGGCGATGCGGCTGTTGCCGGGTTTCTCCTGGCTGAGCCTGAGTTGCACCTGGATGCTGTCCAGCGGCCATTGCTTGCGCCGCGCGTACATGGCCAGGGTGATGGCGGTGCAGGCGCCCAGGGACGACAGCAACAGCTGGAAGGGGCCCGGGCCCTGGTTGCCGCCGCCCAGCTCGGCGGGTTCGTCGGCCAGCCACTGGTGCAGGCCGTCGGACAGGCTGACCTGGTAGGGAATGCCGGCGTGGCTGGCGGTGACGGTGGCGTCGCTCATGGCAAGGCTCCTTGGCCTGGAAGGGGAGGCCTGGGAGTCTAACCGCCTAGCGCCTCGGCGCGCAGCGCGCTGAAAGTCGACTCTACTTCGGCATGGGAACGACCGCGGCTTGCCTGCAACGAGGCGCGTGCCGCATCAACCTTTCGCTGCAGGTAGTCGTCGTATTCGTCGAGCCGTGTCTGTTCAACTGCGGGGGCAGCGACGGCGATCAATTCCTTCTTCGTCTTTGCGTTCATCGCTCATTTCCAGGTAGGCCAGGAAAACTTCGCATTCTATCTGTACGGTGACGAGCAGTACCGTCAGACCCCGCGCATCTGCTGCAACCTGATATGCCGCCGCGCGCTGCGCGCCAGGCGGATGCCGAGCAGGATCGCCGCGCAGGTCAGGCCGACGATCAGGCCTTCCCACAGCCCGCGCGGGCCGGTGGGCTGTTGCAGCCAGTCGGCGAGGCCGAGGCTGTAGCCCACCGGCAGGCCGATGCCCCAGTAGGCGAACAGGGTGATGAGCATGACCGCGCGGGTGTCCTGGTAGCCGCGCAGGGCGCCGGCGGCGGTGACCTGCAGGCCGTCGGAGAACTGGAACAGCGCCGAGTACACCAGCAGCGCGGCGGCCAGCGTCAGCACCTCGGGGTCGCGGGTGTAGAGCGCGGCGATGTGCTCGCGGAACACCATCATGGCGCTGGCCGAGATGGCTGCCCAGGCCAGCGCCGTGGCCATCCCGGTGCCGGCGGAGAAGCGTGCGTCGCGCGGGCGGCTGGCGCCCAGGGCCTGGCCGACGCGCACGGTCACCGCCATGGCCAGGGCGTAGGGGATCATGAAGGCCAGGGCGCTGATGTTCAGGGCGATCTGGTGCCCGGCCACGACCTTCTCGCCCAGCTCGCCGATCAGCAGGGCGATCACCGAGAAGATGCTCGACTCGGCGAAGATGGCGATGCCGATGGGCAGGCCGACGCTGACCAGGCCGCCGATCACCTTGCGGTCGGGCCGCTCCCAGCGGGCGAACAGGGCGCTGGGCCGGTACACCCGGGCGCTTTTCACCCACACCAGCATGCCCAGCAGCATGAACCACATCACCGTGCCGGTGGCCCAGCCGCAGCCGGCGCCGCCCAGGGCCGGGACGCCCAGGTGGCCGTAGATCAGCACGTAGTTGAGGGGGATGTTCAGCAGCAATCCGCAGATGCCCAGCACCATGCTCGGCCGGGTGCGCCCCAGGCCGTCGCTGAAGCAGCGCAGCACGTGGTACAGGGCCACCGCCGGCAGGCCGCAGGCGATGCCGCGCAGGTAGAAGCGGCTGGGTTCGATCAGCGCTTCCTCGACCTTCATCGCCCGCAGGATGGGCTCGGAAAGGAACCACAGCGCGGCCGCCGCCAGCGGCCCCACCAGCAGCGCCAGCCACAGCGCCTGGCGCACCAGCGGGCCGGTGCCGGGCTGGTCGCCGGCGCCGAAGCGCTGGGCGACCTTGGCGGTGGTGGCCAGCAGGGTGCCGGTCATCAGCAGGAACACCGGGATCCAGATGGAGTTGCCCAGGGCCACCGCGGCCAGGTCGCGGGGGCCGACGCGGCCGGCCATGACGGCATCGACGAAGCCCATGGCGGTGGTGGCCAGTTGGGCGATCATGATGGGCGCGGCGAGGGTGAGCAGCTCCCTGAGTTCGGTGGCGAGGCGCCGTCCGCGCGAGACGGGCTGGGCAATGGCAGTCACGGCTGTCCTTGGCTGAGCTTACGTGGGGAAGCCGGCCAGTCTATCGCCTGACGGTAGGGTCAGGAAAGCGCCACGCACGCGGGCCGCGACCCCCGGCCATGGCGCTGGTAAAGTGACGGGAATCATCCGTAGGAGCTTTCCTCATGCGCATCCTTGCCGACGAGAACATTCCCCTGGCCGAGGCCTTCTTCGGCGCCCAGGGCGAGATCCGCCGCGTCCCCGGGCGCGCCATCGACCGCGCCACCCTGGGCGACGCCGAGGTGCTGCTGGTGCGCTCGGTGACCCAGGTCGACCGCGAGCTGCTGCAGGGCAGCGCGGTGCGCTTCGTCGGCACTTGCACCATCGGCACCGACCACCTGGACCTGGGCTACTTCGCCGAGGCCGGCATCGCCTGGGCCAGCGCGCCGGGCTGCAACGCCCGCGGCGTGGTGGACTGGGTGCTGGGCAGCCTGCTGGCGCTGGCCGAGGCCCACGGCGCGGACCTGGGCAAGCGCCGCTACGGCGTGGTCGGCGCCGGCCAGGTCGGCGGGCGCCTGGTGGACGTGCTGCGCGGCCTGGGCTGGGACGTGCGGGTGTGCGACCCGCCGCGGCAGGCCGCCGAGGGCGGCGACTTCGTCAGCCTGGAAGAGATCGTCCACGAATGCGACGTGATCAGCCTGCACACGCCGCTGACCAGCATGGGCGCGCACATGACGCGCCACCTGATCGACGCCGAGCGCCTGGCCCACCTGCGCCCCGGCGCCTGGCTGCTCAACGCCAGCCGCGGCGCGGTGGTGGACAACCTGGCGCTGCGCCAGCGCCTGGAGAGCGGCGCTGACCTGGACGTGGCGCTGGACGTATGGGAAGGCGAGCCCCAGGCCGACCCCGAACTGACACAGCTATGCCGCATCGCCACCCCGCACATCGCCGGCTACAGCCTGGACGGCAAGCTGCGCGGCACGGCGCAGATCTACGAGGCCTTCTGCGCCTGGCGCGGCATCGAGCCCAGCGTGCAGCTGGACGACCTGCTGCCGGCGCAATGGCTGATGGAACTGAGCCTGGGCGAGGACTGCGCGCCGGACTGGGCGCTGGGCCTGCTGTGCCGCGCGGTGTACGACCCGCGCGGCGACGACGCGGCCTTCCGGCGTAGCCTGGTGGGCGGCGCCGAGGCGCGCCGCGAAGCCTTCGACGCGCTGCGCAAGCACTACCCGCCGCGCCGCGAGATCACCGGCCTGTGGGTGGACATTCAGGGGGAAGCGCCGGCGCTGGAACGCCTGGTCCAGGCGCTGGGCGCCAACCGCGTCGGCGAGTAGACAGGGGAAAGGGCCCGCCAGGGCGGCGGGCCGGAGGGGTCAGCGCGCGCGCTTCTGCACGCAGCTGCCTTCCAGTTCGCGGCAGGCGCGCTGGATCATGTCTTCGGTGATGGGTATCTCACGGCCCTGGGCGTCGATGATCGAGCCGCCCACCGGCTGGTCCGGGGCGGGACGCGGGGGTTCGCGGCGCGGGGCGTTGTCATGGGTGGGGTGCGAGCTCATGGCCAAACTCCTCATCGAAAGCTGCTGCAGTCTAGGCAGAATCACATGAAGTCCCGGTGACAGTGCGCGCCGGGCGAAACGACCACCATGGCCGCGGGCGCGAGCCGGGCGGCGGGGCGGTGAATGCTTGTTATGAGCTGGTCCCTCCCGGACCTGGTATCCGTGGGAAAGTCCTTTGAGGTTGAGTATGGACGGATTTCACCTGGGCCTGATCGTCAATCCGCTGGCCGGTATCGGCGGCACTGCCGCGCTCAAGGGCAGCGACGGCGTCGCTGAGCAGGCCCTGGCGCTGGGGGCCGCGCCGCGCGCGGCCGAGCGTACCCGGCAGGCGCTGGAGGTGCTGCTGCCGCTGCGCGAGCGCCTGCGCTTCCTCACCTTCCCGGGGCCGATGGGCGGCGACCTGCTGGCCGAGATGGGCTTCCGTTTCGAGGTGATCGGCGAACTGGCTGGCGCGCAGACCAGCGCCGAGGACACCCGCCGCGCCGTGACCCTGCTGCAGGACGCCGGGGTGGCGCTGATCCTCTTCGCCGGCGGCGACGGCACCGCCCGCGACGTCGCCGCGGTGGCGCGCGAGGGCCAGCCGGTGCTGGGCATTCCGGCCGGGGTGAAGATCCATTCCGGGGTCTACGCGGTCAGCCCGCGGGCGGCCGGCGAGCTGGCCCGGCGCCTGGTGGAGGGCGGCCTGGTGCGCCTGGCCCAGGGCGAGGTGCGCGACCTCGACGAGGCGGCGCTGCGCGAGGGCCGGGTGGCGGCGCGCTGGTACGCCGAGCTGACGGTGCCGGAGGAAGGCCGCTTCATGCAGCACGTGAAGCAGGCCGGGGTGGAGACCGAGGAGCTGGTACTGGCCGACATCGCCGACTGGCTGCGCGACACCTGGGAAGACGGTGTGCGCTACGTCTTCGGCCCCGGCTCGACGCTGCACGGCCTGGCCCGCGAACTGGGCCTGGAGACCACGCTGCTGGGTGTGGACGTGATCGAGAACGGCGAGGTGATCGCCCGCGACGTCACCGAGCGGCAGCTGTTCGAGCTGGTGGACGACTACCCCAGCTGGCTGCTGGTGACGGTGATCGGCGGCCAGGGCCACGTGATCGGCCGCGGCAACCAGCAGATCAGCCCGCGGGTGCTGCGCGCCATCGGCCTGGAGCGCCTGCGGGTGGTGGCCACCAAGCGCAAGCTCGGCACCCTGGAGGGGCGGCCGCTGCTGGTGGACAGCGGCGACCCGCAGCTGGACGCGAGCTTCCCCGACGCGCTGCGGGTCTGGGCCGGCTACAAGGAAGAACTGCTCTACCCGCTGGCCGAGGCGCTGTAGCCGCCCAGGCCGAGGAAGCGCGCCAGCGGGGCGACGCGCGACAGCAGGCAGCGCTCCAGCAGCCAGACCAGCAGCAGCGAGGCGCCCAGCAGCGGCAGGTACAGCCCCAGCAGCACCAGCACGGCGAGGGCCAGCGCCGGGTAGCGCGCACCCGCCATGGCCGCTGGCGCGCCCAGCACGCCTTGCGGCCGGCGCCGCCACCACAGCACCAGGGCGCTGAGCGCCAGGCAGATCAAGCCCAGGGTGGTGAACAGCCCGAGCGCCTGGTTGGCCACGCCGAACAGCTGGCCCTCGTGGGCCGCCACGCCATAGCCGATGACGCGGTCGAGCAGCGGCCGCTGGGCGAAATCCACGCGCTTGAGCACTGCGCCGGTCTGCGCGTCGAGCACCAGGTTGACGCGTTGCGGGCGGTTGGCCGCGTCCGAACGCGCGGTCCACTGCGGGGCCATGGCCGAAGGTGGAGCCAGCAGAACGGGGGAGGGCAGGTCCAGCGCCTGCACGGTCGGCAGCATTCGGTCCAGCGCGGCGTAGTCCGGCGTCGGCGGCGGCATGTCGGGCATGGCGTGGTGCATGCCCGGCATGTTGGCGTGCTCGTCCGCCGGGGCGGCGTTCTGCGCGCGGCGCTGGGCCATCTCCTCGGCGCGGCCGGTGGTCCAGTCCTGTTGCACCGTCTGCTTCGCCGCCCACTGGCGGACCTCCTTGAGCGCGCCGCCCCAGAAGGTCGCCCAGGGGAGGCCGCTGAGGATCAGCAGCAGGGCGAACAGCGACACCCAGAATCCGGTCACTCCGTGCAGGTCGCGCCAGAACAGCCGGCCGCGCTGGCCCAGGCGCGGGTAGAGCACCCCGCCCAGGCGCGTGCCGCGCGGCCACCAGAGGTACAGGCCGGTCACCAGCAACAGCACCGTCCAGCAGGCCGCCAGTTCCACCAGGTAGGAGCCGGTGCTGCCCATCAGCAGCTCGCCGTGCAGGTGGAACAGCTGGCGGCTGAAGCGCTGGTCCTCGACGACCTGGTGCAGCACTCGGGCGTCGGTCGGATCGACGTAGACGCGGTGCAGGTCCTCGCCGTTGCCGACCAGGACCTGTGCGGCGTCGCGCGGGCCATCCGGCAACTGGTAGGCATTCAGCCGCGCGCCGGGCACCGCGGCCAGGGCTGCGCGCACCTGTTCGCTGACCGGCAGCCGCGCGGCGGCCGCGTCCACCTGGTTGTAGGGGCTGTCGAGCAGGGCGTCGATCTGCGGGCGGAACAGGTAGATGGAGCCGGTGAGCGACAGGGCGAGGATGAACGGGATGCAGAACAGCCCGGCGTAGAAGTGCCAGCGCCAGATCAGGCGGTACAGCGCGGCGCGGTTGGCTGGTGTCATGGCGGGCCTCAGTAGTCGTAGCTCAGGCCGAGGAAGGCCGTGCGCTGCGGGTAGGGGTGGCTGACGTAGTATTTCTCGTTGCCCAGGTTGTCGATCCCGGCCGAGGCGGTCAGGTGCTCGTCGATGCGGTAGCTGGCCTTGACGTCGAACACGCTGTAGCGGCTGATGCCGCCGTAGGTGTCGTGGTTGTCGTCGGTGTTCAGCAGGGTGCCGTAGGAGGCGCTGGCGTAGCGGTAGCCCAGGGCGTAGGTCAGGCGCGCATCCTGGTGGTAGACCGCGGACAGGCGCGCCCGCCAGCGCGGGATGCGCGGGTAGTCGTTGCCTTCGGCGGCCGGGGTCAGGGCGTCTTCGAGGATTTGCGCTTGGGTCCAGGTCAGGCTGGCGGACAGGTCCAGGCCGGGCAGGCCGACGTCCTGCGCATCCAGCGCGCTCTCGATGCCGCGCAGGCGGGCGCGGTCGATGTTGTCGATGCGGGTGAGGTTGGGGCTGACGCTGGTGTCTGTCTGCGAGAACAGCGCGTCGTGGCGTTCCTCCTGGAACAGCGAGACGCGCAGCAGGTAGCGGTCCCAGCCGTACTGGGTGGTCCAGTCGAAGGAGCGCACGTCCTCGGGCTTGAGGTCCGGGTTGTTCTGCACCAGCTGGGTGCCGCTGCTGATCTGCTGGAACAGCTCGCCCACGGTCGGGTAGCGCACCGCGCGGCCGTAGGAGAAGCGCGTCTGCAGGGCGTCGGTGATGTCGAAGGTCAGCGCCGCCTTGGGCGAGATGTCGTTGCGCTGCTGGTCGTCGTAGTGGACCTGCTGCGGGGTGGTGGTGGCGTCGCGGTTGAAGCCGTCGAAGGCTTCCCAGTGTTCGGCGCGGGCGCCCAGGGTCAGGGTCCAGCGCGGGGCGAACCGCCAGGCGTCCTGCAGGTACAGCGCCTGGGTGCGCGTCTCGCCGCCGGAGGCCGCGACCTTGGCGCCGTTGCCGGCGGACTTCCAGTCGTCCAGCTGGTAGGTGCGCTGCTTCAGCAGGTAGTCGTCGATGTGGTAGCCGAAGGTGACCTCGTGGCTGTCGGGGCGCCAGATGCCGCGCAACTCGCCGGTCTGCCAGCCGGTGCCGTCCTGCACCTGGCGGGTGCCGGCCTGGCTCTGGCCGTAGCTGGAGGCGGTGCGGGTGGAGGAGTCGAGGTAGCGGTAGTCGCTGGCCGAGGCCTGCCAGTCGAAGAGGCCGCCGCTGTGGCTGGCGAACGACAGGCCGTTGAGCAGGTGCAGCTCGTCGGTGCGGCTGGGGTTGAGGCCGGAGACCTTGTACGAATGCCCGTCGATGTTGACCGTGCCGTTGTACAGGGTGCGCCCGCTGGCGTCCTTCAGGTAGCTGTCGACGCCGGTGTGGGAGTCGTTGGACCACAGGCCCAGGGTGTAGACCGCGGTGATGTCGTCGTTCAGGTCCCAGCCCAGCTTGAGCTTGCCCTGGTCCTGCAGGCTGTGGTCGATGGAGTAGCCGCCGAACACCAGGCGCTGCTTGCCGTTCTGGTCGTTGTCCGCGTGGGCTCCGCTGGCCGTGGGCGCGCCGGCCACCGGCGCCTTGCTCGACAGGCCGGCGGTGGCGTAGCTCATCGGCTGTCCCTGGCTGTCCAGGTGGTCGTAGGACACCCACACCGACAGCGGCCCGCGGCGGTCGCCGGCGGCCAGGCTGATATTGCCGGTGGCGTAGTCGTCGTGGCTGCCGTAGAGGTCGAAGTCCTGCCGCGAGCCGGTGACCGAGGCGTGGAATTCCGGGCGCGTGGGCATGCGCGTCTCCAGTGTCACCACGCCGCCCAGGGAGTTGCCCGGGTAGAGCGCGCTGAACGGGCCGTAGAGCACGTCGACGCGGGAAATCTCGGCGGGCGTCACCAGGCCCCAGCGCGGCGGGAAGGCGTAGCTGTTGCCGAGCAGGTTGGAGAGCAGCAGGTCGTCGGCGTAGACCAGCGACTGCGCGCTGGAAATGGTGCCGGTGGTGCGGGTGGCGAGAATGCCGTTGCGGTCGCCGATGAAGCGCTCGCGCACCTCGATGCTGGGCAGGTACTTCAGGGCCTGGGCGGAAGTGACCAGGTTGGTGCTCTCGCGCAGTTGCTCGGCCGTGCGGCTCTCGACCACGGCGGGGGCGCTGGCCAGGGCCGCGGGCAATGGCTGCTGGCCTTCGGCGCTGACCACCACGTCGGCCAGGCGGGTAGGGGCGTCGCCGTCGGCGGCGGTTTCGGCGTGGGCCGGCAGCAGCAGGCTGCCGGCCAGGCCGCAGAGCAGGGTGCGGGCGGCCGGGGGCTTCAGTGCGTAGGCAACGCACCGGCGCAGGGATGTGGACATCCGGATGATCCTTGTTCAGGACGACGGGAGCGCGGCCAGGCATGCGCGCAGGGGCACGCACGCCGGGGGCGCGGGTTCGGGGTGTCGTGGAACGGGATCAGGCCAGGGGCGGGCCGCGCGGACGGACGTCCAGCAGGTGCAGGAAGGGCGGGAGGGGCAGCGCCGGCGGCGGCGCCTGGGCATTGACCGGCCCCAGCGCCGGGGCCATGGCGATGGCCCAGAGCAGCGCCGGGCTGTCGTGCAGCAGGGTGCAGTAGCCGCAGGCCGGGTCGAGGCTGTTGTGGACCATGCCGCCATGGTCGCCGGCCGGGGCATGCTGCATGGCCCCGTGGTCCATGGGCATCTGCCCCATGTCATGGGCGGAACACCAGGCGCCCTGCGGCGGCGGGGAGTGCTCGACGGCCTCGAGGGTGCGCGAGAAAGTCGGGGCGAACAGCAGCAGCCCGAGGGCCATGACGGCCAGCCAGGTGGCGAGGCGGTACTGTGCTGAATGACGGCGCAAGTGTCGTCCCGATCGGTGGGGCCGGGGGTTGGGGGCGTTATGCTGCCATGCCGGGGGTTGCGGCTTCAATGTGGGCGGTGTCTGAGAGTGAGGGGGCTGTCCGCAGTGGCTGGACATTCTGCCGTTCGCGTGGGCTCCGGCTTCACGCTCACGAGGTATCCGGCTGACTGCGTGGCCGTTCGTTCTGCCCAACGGTTCCCTCTCCCGCTTGCGGGGGAGGGTTAGGGAGGGGGAGAGGAGTACAGGGTTGGCAGAGGTGTGTGAGCGGAGTCCGTTGCCCTCACCCCAGCCCTCTCCCGGAGGGAGAGGGGGCTGTTCGGAGTGAGTAGTGAGTTCGGAGTTATCCTGAGCGTGTAGGGCGTATAACCGTTCGCGGTTATACGCCGTTGGCCGGTGCGCTGATGCCCTTCATGGAACTGTAGGAGCGAGCTTGCTCGCGAACGGGGTTTGTCGGGGGCTGCGGTGTTGGGGTTGAGAGCGCCCTCTCCCCAACCCTCGGCTGCGCGCCCCGCCCTGAAGGGAGAGGGGGCTGTCCTGAGTGGTGTTGGAGTCGGGCACCATCCTTCAACCCCGTCATTCCCGCGAACGCGGGAACCCAGTGACGGCCGGGTTCGCGAGCAAGCTCGCTCCTACGAAAAGCAAAAGCAAAAGCGCGTTTGCTCTTGGGATTTCCAGAGAAACCTCCGCGCACTCCGAACGCCCCTTCAGAAGGCCGAGCGAAACCGGCGCTCAGGAGGTCATGCGACATGGATGTCGCGAGAGCCCCGTGGGCTACAGGGACGTACCCTCGGGGCGGGCCTCCGTGGCGGGGGAGTTCGCGAGGGTAGCCCGGCTTTATCGGGCCCGTATGTCGGGGCAAGCCTTTTTGGTTCCTTTTGTGGCGTTTGACAAAAGGGACTCGCCCGAGGGGGCGAAACAAAAAACATCCGAGCACGCCAAAGCGGCGCAAACACACCCAAACAAGAAGTCTCTGGGTTCCCGCGTTCGCGGGAATGACGAGCTGGAGTGGAAACCAAGGTCCGAAAACGAAACCACACAACCCCTCAGGCCGACGAACAGCTGACCGAATCCACACCGCCTCCCTTGCGCAGTCCGGCGATACTGTCATGCTGTCATCACCGGTTTCGGCGGCCCCGGCCGCCGGGCCTTTCGGGGAAGCGGACATAATGACGGCGCCACGCCCGCCTTGTCGCCGGGCGGGCAGCGGCGCCTACCAGGATGGGCTATGCGTGGCATCGGCAGTTGGCTGTTGGCGGTGATTCTGGCGGGGCTCACGGCCCAGGCCCCGGCTCAGGACGAGCGGACCCTGCACGTGCTCGCCTGGCCCGGCTATGCCGACGCCGACGTGGTGAAGGCCTTCGAGCAGCGCGAAGGGGCAAAGGTGACGGTGACCTTCGTGGACTCCGACGAGGCCCTGTGGGACCGCCTGCATGCCCAGGGCGGGAGGCTGTTCGACGTGGTCGCCGCCAATACCGCGGAAATCCAGCGCTACCAGCGCGCCGGGCTGCTGCAGCCGCTGGACCTGGCGGCCATTCCCAACACCCGCCGGCAGCAGCCGCGCTTCCGCGACCTGGCCGGCATCGGCGGGTTGGTCGCCGACGGCCAGGTCTATGCCATCCCCTATACCTATGCCGCCATCGGGCTGATCTACGACCGCCGCCAGGTGCCGCAGCCGCCGCGCAGCATGGCCGAGCTGTGGAACCCGCGCTACCAGGGCAAGGTGCTGGCCTTCAACAGCGCCCAGCACAACTTTTCGTTCACCGCGCTGAGCCTGGGCATGCCCGACCCCTTCCACCTCGACGCCCGGCAGACGCAGCGCGTGACCCAGCGCCTGGTGGCGCTGCGGCGCAACCTGCTGGCCTACTACAGCCTGCCCGAGGAGGCCACCGAGCTGTTCGTGCGCCACCGCGCGGCGCTGATGTTCGCCAACTACGGCGCCCAGCAGTTGACGCAGCTGCGCCAGGCTGGCGCCGACGTCGGCTACGCCATCCCCGAGGAGGGCGCGCTGGCCTGGCTGGATTGCTGGGCGGTGACCCGCGCCGCCGGCGACCGGGCCCTGGCCCAGGCCTGGATCGACTACATGCTGGAACCCTCGGTCAGCGACCTGCTGACCCGCCGCCAGGGCCTGGACAACACCCTGAACGCCTCAGCCGCGCCGGACACCGGGGCCCGCCTGTACTGGCTGCAGCCGGTGGAGGACGTGGGCCGCCGCGAGGCGCTGTGGAGCCGCATCGTCTCCGGCGACCGGGCGGAGCGCTTCTGATGCGCCTGGGAATCACCGCCAAGCTCAGCATCCTCCTGGCCTGCATCGGCATCCTGTCCTCCGGCGTCACCGGCTACTACGCCTACACCGCCAACCGCCAGTTGCTGGCCAACGAGGCCGAGCGCAACCTGCTGACCTCCACCCAGTTGCTGGCCCAGCGCTTCACCTCGCTGCTGGACGACATCGGCGCCGACGCCCTGACCCTGGCCAACATGCCCTCGGCGCCCAAGGTGCTCGCGCCGCCCGACGGCGTGCTGGACGCGGTGGCGCAGGAGCGCCTGGCCGGCGTGTTCGCCACCTTCATGCGCCTGCACCCGCAGTATTCCCAGGTGCGCCTGATCGGTCGCCGCGAGTACGGCCTGGAAGTGCTGCGCTACGACCGCGACGGCCCACGGGTGCTGCGCGTGGACGGCGAGCAGTTGCAGGAAAAGGGGCACTTCCCCTACGTCTTCGAAAGCCTGGCGCTGGCGCCGGGGCAACTGTTCGTCTCGCCGATCACGGTCAACCACGAGCAGGGCGCCCATGCCGCCGACGGCGCGCCGACGCTGCGCGTGGCCACCCCGGTGCCCGGCGGCGGGGGCGCCAATGAAGGCGTGGTGGTGATCAACGTCGACCTGAAGAAATTCCTCGCCCAACTGGTGGCCGACCTGCCGCAGGGCCTGGAGCTGTACCTGACCAACGAGTGGGGCGACTTCCTGGTGCACCCGGACCCGGCCATGACCTTCGGCTTCGACAAGGGCCGGCGCATCCTGGTGCAGGACAGCTTCGCCGAGACCCGCGGGCTGTTCGAGGGCGCCGGCAACGTGCTGGTCAACGACCTGCAGGGCGCGCAGCGCGAGCAGGGGCGGATCATGGCCTTCGTGCGCAAGCCCTTCGGCCTGCCCGGCCAGGGGCATTTCGTGGTGCTCGGCCTGGCCCGGCCGCTGGACGAGGTGCTGGCCAGCGGCCGGCCGCTGGGCCTGAGCATCATCCAGATGGTGCTGGTGTTCAGCCTGCTGGCCATCGCCCTGGCGGTGCTCTTCGCCCGCGCGCTGACGCGCCCGCTGCAGATGCTGATCCACGCCGCGGTGCGCTTCCAGGCCGAGCACAGCCTGGCGGCCGAGCTGCCGTTGCAGCGCCAGGACGAGATCGGCCTGCTGGCGCGCGGCTTCGACCAGCTGCGCAAGGAACTCAAGGCGCGCATCGAGGCGATGAGCCGCAGCCAGCAGGAGCTGCAGCACCTGGCCAACCACGATTCGCTGACCGGCCTGCCCAACCGCATGCAGTTCTTCGGGCAGCTGGAACAGGCCATCGCCCGGGTGGCCGCCAGCCACGAGCAACTGGCGCTGCTGTTCATCGACCTGGACCACTTCAAGCGCATCAACGACGAGATGGGCCACGCCGCCGGCGACGAGGTGCTGACCATCATCGCCCGCCGCCTGCGCCACGCGGTGCGCGACCAGGATCAGGTGGCGCGGCTGGGCGGCGATGAATTCGTGGTGTTGCTGCATGGGCCGGGCATCGCCGGCACCGCTTCGGCCGTGGCGCGCAAGATCCTCGCCGCCCTCGGCGAGAAGCTGCTGCTGCAGGGCGCGGTGGTGCAGGTGGGGGCGAGCATCGGCATCGCCCTGTACCCCGAGGATGGCAGCAGCGCCGAGGAGCTGCTGCTGTGCGCCGACGACGCCATGTACCGGGCCAAGATCGAGGGCCGGCGCAGCTTCGCCTGCCAGCAGGGCGGCGGCCTGGAGATCGACCGGCGCCCGGAGGGCTAGCTAGGCGTCCGCGGGTTTCTGCTGGGCGTAGGCGCGGGCCTTTTCTTCCATCAGCCGCAGCACCCGGGTGGCGGTCTCGACGTCTTCCCGGGGGATGCTGCCGAGCACTTCGGCGCGCAAGGCGTTGAGGGCTTTCTCCAGGCGCTCGGCCAATTCCCGTCCCGCATCCTGCAAATGGATGGCGCGCAACCGCCGGTTGCCCGGCACCATGCGCCGTTCCAGCAGGCCGGCGGCTTCTGCCTGGTCGAGCGTGCGCACCAGCGCCGCCGGGTGCACGCCGATGCAGTCGGCCAGCACGTTCTGCAGCACCCCGTCGCCCATGCGCGAGACCAGCAGCACCGGCGTGGCCACCGCCAGCGACAGGCCGCTCTCGGCCAGCACCAGGCTGGCGGCCTGCTGCCAGGCGCGGCGCGCCGGTTGCAGCGAGCCGGTGAGGGCGAACAGGTGATCCTGGGGCGGGCTGGGCATGGAGCGGTCCGTTGCGGGTGGATTTCGCGCCGATGATACGGGCCCGGGCGGCGAGTACCAAACCCGCCTCGGCTTATCTGTGCAAAGTCAATAATTGCATTGACAGCAATTCGTCGCCGGTTCCAGAATTCGCCCAGGCCGGCGGCAGCACCGGCACCTCACGACCCACCCCAGGTTCGCCTTCCATGAGCACCGAATTCCGCCCGCCGAGCCTCGCCCTCACCACCCTCGGCCTGGCCCTGGCCATCTTCATGCAGGTGCTCGACACCACCATCGCCAACGTGGCGCTGCCGACCATCGCCGGCAACCTGGGCGTGAGCGCCAACCAGGGCACCTGGGTGATCACCTCGTTCGCCGTCAGCCAGGCCATCTCCCTGCCGCTGACCGGCTTCCTCTCCCGGCGCTTCGGCGAGGTGCCGCTGTTCATCGGCTGCTCGCTGCTGTTCGTGGTCGCCTCCTTCCTCTGCGGCGTGTCCCAGGACATGGGCATGCTCATCCTGTTCCGCGCGCTGCAGGGCGCCGTGGCCGGGCCCATGTACCCGATCACCCAGAGCCTGATGATCAGCATCTACCCGCCGCACAAGCGCGGCACCGCCCTGGCGCTGCTGTCCATGGTGGCGGTGGTGGCGCCCATCGCCGGGCCGATCCTCGGCGGCTGGATCACCGACAACTATTCCTGGCCGTGGATCTTCTTCATCAACCTGCCCATCGGCGCCTTCGCCGTGTTCGTGGTCAGCCGGCAGATGCGCGGCCGCCCCGAGCGCCTGCAGCGCACCCGCATCGACTACGTCGGCCTGGCGACCCTGGTGGTCGGCGTCGGCGCGTTGCAGATCCTGCTGGACAAGGGCAACGACGAGGACTGGTTTTCCTCGCCCTTCATCATCGCCTGCGCGGTGGTGGCGGCCATCGCCCTGGCGGCCTTCCTCATCTGGGAGCTGACCGAGGACGAGCCGGTGGTGGACCTGCGGCTGTTCCGCCACCACAACTTCCGCTACGGCACCCTGGCGCTGGTGCTGTCGTTCTCGGCCTACTTCGCCATCAACCTGCTGCTGCCCCAGTGGCTGCAGCGCAACCTCGGCTACACCGCCACCTGGGCGGGCCTGGCGGCGGCGCCGCTGGGCATCGCGCCCTTGCTGCTGAGCCTGCTGGTGGGGCGCTACGCGGCCAACTTCGACCTGCGCCTGGTAGCCTCGGTGGCCTTCGTCGCCATGGGCGCCACCTGTTTCATGCGCTCGGACTTCACCCTGGACATCGACTTCCGCCACGTCGCCCTGATGCAGGCGCTGATGGGCGTGGGCGTGGCGCTGTTCTTCATGCCCACCACGGTGATCCTGCTGTCGGACCTGGAGGCCCACGAGATCGCCGCCGGCTCCGGGCTGTCGACCTTCCTGCGGACCCTCGCCGGCAGCTTCTCGGCTTCGCTCACCACCTTCCTCTGGGACCGCCGCGCGGTGCTGCACCACGCCCAGCTCAGCGAAAGCATAACGACCTTCGACAGTGGCACGCGCAACAGCCTGGAGCTGCTGGGCCAGGGCGACCCGCAGCTGGGCGCCAGCCTGCTGAACCAGATGATCACCCAGCAGGCCTACCAGATCAGCTTCAACGAGCTGTTCCACGCCCTGGGCTGGATCTTCCTGATACTGATGAGCGTGATCTGGCTGACGCGCCCGCCGTTCAGCGGCAAGGCGCGGGTGGCGGTGGCCGACCACTAGGGCCGCCGTGCCCGCGCGGGGCACGGCGGGTCATTCAGTCTCCGGACTTGGGCGGCGTTCAACCGGTCGCCGTGGGCCTCCAGGGTGGCCAGCGCCGCTTCCAGGCGCGCCACCGGCCAGCCCAGCTCGCGGTCGGCGAAGGCGATTTCCGCCTCGGCCACCTGGCAGCGCGCGCGGGCCACGGCTTCCCGCGGGCCGAAGGCGCGGGCGGCGGCGCGCAGCAGTTCGCGGGCGCGGGCCAGGTCGCCCAGGGCCAGGGCGCGGGCGGCGGCGTTGATCAGGGCATCCATCGGTCGGCTCCCGGGGTTCCCGCCAGTCTAGCCAGCGCACCGCTTGTGGGCATTCACACTGCGGCCGGGGAGCGGCGGCTTGCCCGCGAGCGGTACACGACGAACGGCGCCAGCCCCGGCAGGCCGGGCGTCGTGGCGGCGCGGGCGGCAGCCGGGCAGGGCGCCAAGGCATGGACCTTGCTGAACTTGCCGGGCCCCTGGAAGGTCCGTCCCAGGGCGGAAGATGCAGCCGGCGCGCTGGCCGCCCGGTGGATTTTCCCGTGTTAGTCTTTTGGATTCTCATTCGCTTCGCCGTCCGCCGCGGCTCTTCGCGGGCGGCCCGAAACGTGGAGATCGGCCCATGTCCCGCCCGATCGATTCAGGTCTGGCCGACGCGGCCATTGCTGCTTGCGGTGATGCCTCGGCCAGGGCCCTGCTCGATGACTGGTTGAGCGAGCGCGACGCACCCTGCGCGCTCTTTCTCGATGTCGACGGTACCCTCCTGGATATCGTCGAGACCCCCGACGCGGTGCGCGTTCCCGACGATCTGCGCGCCGCCCTGCAAAGCCTGCACCGCCAACTGGACGGTGCCCTGGCGCTGGTCAGCGGACGCCCGCTGGCGCAGCTCGACGGCCTGTTCGCCCCCCTGCGCCTGCCGGCCAGCGGTGGCCACGGCGCGCAGTGGCGCCTGGCCGGCGGGCAACCCATGCAACAGTTGCCGGCGGCCCATCTTGGCGCGCCGCAGCGCGACCAGCTGCTGGCCCTGGCCCGGCGCCACCCCGGCGTGCTGGCCGAGGACAAGGGCAGCAGCCTGGCCTTGCATTACCGCGCCGCGCCCGAGGCCGGTCCGTTCCTGGCGGCGGCCCTGGAGCGCCTGCTGCGCGGCCCCGAGGGCGCCGGGCTGCGGCTGCTGCCGGGGAAGATGGTGTTCGAGGTGCTGGCCCATGCCAGCGACAAGGCCCAGGCCATCCGCCGCTTCCTCGGCGAGCCGCCCTTCGCCGGGCGCCGGCCGCTGTTCATCGGCGACGACCACACCGACGAGCCGGCCCTGGCGCTGATGCCGCAGTTGCACGGCCTGGGCCTTTCGGTCGGGCGCCTGGCGCCCGGCGCGCGGGCCGCCTTCGACCACCCGCGCGCGGTGCGCGAGACACTCATTCAGGCCACGAGGAGGACACAGGCATGAGCAAGCACAACGGCGCGCTGGACCTGGGGCTGATCGGCAACTGCCGCGTCGCCGCCCTGGTGAATCGGCAGGCCCGCCTGGTGTGGTGGTGCTACCCGAACTTCGACGGCGACCCGGCCTTCTCCCGGCTGCTGGCCGGCGACGAGGAGAAGGGCTTCTGCGACGTGCTGCTCGACGGCATGGTCAGCAGCCACTCGGAATACCAGCCCAACACCGCGATCATCCGCACCACCCTCACCGACGCCGCGGGCAACGCCGTGCGCATCACCGACTTCGCCCCGCGCTTCCTGCAGTACGGCCGCTACTTCCGCCCGGCGCAGCTGTGCCGCCTGGTGGAGCCGGTGCAGGGGCTGCCGCGGGTGACCCTGCGCATGCGCCCGACGCACCACTACGGCAAGCCGTGCGAGGCGGTGGCCGGCTCCAGCCACATCCGCTACCTGGGCGGCGACCAGGCGCTGCGCTTGACCACCGATGCGCCGCTGTCCTACGTCATGCAGGAAACGCCCTTCGCCCTCAAGCACCTGGTGAGCCTGGTGATGGGCGTCGACGAACCGCTGGACGAATCCCCCGAGCAGGTGGTCCGCAGCTTCCTCGAACGCACCCGCGCCGGCTGGTACGAGTGGGTGCGCTCGCTGGCCATCCCCTTCGAATGGCAGGACGTGGTGATCCGCGCGGCCATCACCCTGAAGCTGTGCAGCTTCGAGGAGACCGGGGCGATCATCGCCGCGGTGACCACCTCGGTGCCCGAGGCGCCGGGCACCCAGCGCAACTGGGACTACCGCTACTGCTGGCTGCGCGACGCCTACTTCGTGGTGCTGGCGCTGAACCGCCTGGGCGCCACCAAGACCATGGAACGCTACGTCGACTTCATCACCACGGTGGCGGTGGAGGGCGCCGAGCTGCGCCCGCTGTACGGCGTGGTCCCGGCCATGGACCTGACCGAGCGCATCGAGCCGGACCTGGCCGGCTTCCTCGGCCACGCCCCGGTGCGCGTCGGCAACCAGGCGGTGGAGCAGGTGCAGCACGACGTGTTCGGCTCGGTGGTGCTGGCGGTGCTGCAGAGCTTCGTCGACCAGCGCCTGCCGCACCCCGGCGACGAAGGCATGCTGCGCATGCTGGAAAGCCTGGCCGAGCGCGCCGCGCGCTACGCCTTCGTGCCCGACGCGGGCATCTGGGAATACCGCGGCCGGCAACGCGTGCACACCCACTCGGCGATGCTCTGCTGGGCCGCCTGCGACCGCGTGGCGCGCATCGCCGCGCGCCTGGGCCACGGCGACTCGGCGGCGCGCTGGCGCAAGGAGGCCACGCGTATCCGCGAGGGCATCCTGCGCGAGGCCTGGAGCGAGCGGCGGCAGTCCTTCACCGGCAGCTTCGGCGTCGACGACCTCGACGCCAGCGTGCTGCTGATGCACGAGCTGGGCCTGATCGAGGCCGACGACCCGCGCTTCGTCGCTACCGTCGACTGCATCGGCCGCGAACTGAACGTCAACGGCCACCTGCTGCGCTACGCCGCCGCCGACGACTTCGGGGTGCCGGAGACCGCCTTCCTGGTGGTCAAGTTCTGGTACCTGGACGCCCTGGCCGCCATCGGCCGCCGCGACCAGGCCCGCGAGCTGTACGCCGAGCTGCTGGCCGCGCGCAACAGCTTCGGCCTGCTGTCCGAGGACCTGCATCCGCACACCGGCGAGATGTGGGGCAACATTCCGCAGACCTACTCCATGGCCGGCTTGATCAACACCGCCATGCGTCTGTCCATGAGCTGGGAGGAGGGCCTATGTCGCGGCTTGTAGTGATTTCCAACCGGGTGGGCATGCCCGATGCCGAGGGCCGGCCCGCGCCGGGCGGCCTGGCCGTGGCGGTGGCGGCCACCCTGCGCGAGCGCGAGGGCCTGTGGTTCGGCTGGAGCGGCCAGGTGGCGGAGGTGCCGGCCGAGCCGACCACCCTGCAGAACGACAACATCACCTACATGGTCACCGACCTGCCGCCGCAGGACTTCCAGGAGTACTACAACGGTTTCGCCAACCGCGTCCTCTGGCCGATCCTGCACTACCGGGTGGACCTGGCCGAGTTCACCGAGGCCGACTTCGGCGGCTACCTGCGCGTCAACGAGTTCTTCGCCGAGCGCCTGAGCCCGCTGCTGCAGCCGGACGACGTGCTGTGGGTCCACGACTACCACCTGATCCCCCTGGCCGTGGCGCTGCGCGAGCGCGGCCACCGCAACCGCATCGGCTTCTTCCTGCACATCCCCATGCCGCCGCCGGACCTGCTCACCGCGCTGCCGCACCACGAGGAGCTGGTGCGCGCGCTCACCGAATACAACCTGATCGGCTTCCAGACCGAGAACGACGCCGACAACTTCGCCCGCTACCTGACCCGCGTGGTGGGCGCAGCCACCCCCGATTCGCGGCGCTTCAGCCTGGGCCACCAGCACTTCCGCGTCGGCGTGTTCCCGGTGGGGGTGGACGTCGAGGGCTTCCGCCACCTGGCCGAGGAGGCCGAACACGGCCCGCTGGCCGCCAAGCTGGAGGAGAGCCTGGTGGGCCGGGCGCTGATGGTCGGGGTGGACCGCCTGGACTACTCCAAGGGCATCACCAACCGCCTGGACGCCTACGAGCGCTTCCTGGAGAAATACCCCGAGCGGCAAGGCAAGGTGACCTGCCTGCAGATCGCCCCCGGCAGCCGCCAGGAGATTCCCGAGTACGCCGAGATCGACGCTGCGGTGAGCGCCCGCGTGGGGCACATCAACGGCCGTTTCGCCGCGGTCTCCTGGGTGCCGCTGCGCTTCGTCAGCCGCAACCTGGGCCGCGAGGACATCGCCCTGGTCATGCGCCGCGCGCGCATCGGCCTGGTCACGCCGCTGCGCGACGGCATGAACCTGGTGGCCAAGGAGTTCGTCGCAGCGCAGGACCCGGCCGACCCCGGCGTGCTGATCCTCTCGCAGTTCGCCGGCGCCGCCGCCGAGCTGGGCGCCGCGCTCATCGTCAACCCCCATGACCGCGACGCCCTGGCCGACACCATCGAGCGCGCCCTGGAGATGCCGCTGGAAGAACGCCAGGCGCGCCACCAGGAGATGTACTCGGTGCTGGAGGCCAACCACATCCGCTACTGGGGCCACGGCTTCATCGAGGCCCTGACGCGCCCGGGCGTGCCGCTGAACTGGCTGTCCAGCCGCGGGGCCAACCGCTGAGCCGGCCGGGCCCGCTCACCGCCCCCGCGGCAGGCGCAGGCACGCCCGCAGGCCGCCTTGCGCGCGGTTGGCCAGGCTCGCGCTGCCGCCCAGGCGCTGCATGATCATGGCGACGATGGACAACCCCAGCCCTGCGCCGCCTTCGTTGCCTTCGCTGTAGAAGCGCTGGAAGGCGCGCTCCAGGTGCGCTTCGGCGATGCCCGGGCCCTGGTCCTCGACGGCCAGCTCGAAATGCGCGCCATCGGTGCGCAGGCCGATGCGGACCAGCCCGCCGGGCGGGGAGAAGTTCACCGCGTTGGTCACCAGGTTCTGCAGGGCGATGCCGATGGCGCCGGCGTCGCTGTCCAGGCGGTAGTCGCCGGGTTCGATCTCCAGCACCGGCTCCAGGCCCTGGCGCAGTATCCAGGGGGTGAGTTCGGCGAGGGTGTCGGTGACCACCGCGGCCAGGTCCACCGGGGCGAACTGGCGCTGCGCCAGCTGCGGCTCGACGCGGGCCAGGGTGAGCAACTGGTTGACCACCCGGCTCAGGCGGTCGACGCCGCCGATGAGGAAGTCCAGGGCCTCGCGGCGTTCGGTCTCGTTGCGCGCCTGCAAGGCGTTTTGCGCGTGCAGGCGGAGCACCGCCAGGGGCGTGCGCATCTCGTGGGCGGCATCGGCGATGAAGCGGTGTTCGCGGCGCAGCAGCGCCTCTAACTGGCCGAGCAGGCGGTTGAGCGCGGCCTGCATGGGTTCCAGTTCCCTGGGCAGCGGCACCAGCTGCAGCGGCTCCAGGGAGTCGGCGTGGCGGGCGCGGATCACCTTCGCCATGTTCTGCAGCGGCTGCAGGCCCCAGCCGATGGCCAGCCACACCAGCAGCACCAGGGCCAGGCTGCCGAGCATGAAGGGCAGCAGGGTGTGGCGGACGATGCGCCCCACCAGGTCCTCGCGCACGTCGTCGCGCTCGCCCACCCAGATCAGCAGCTTCTGCGCCGGCACCGGCAGCAGGAAGCCGCGCCAGTGCCGGCCTTCCACCTCGTAGTTGGCGAACCCCGGCGTGCGCAGCGGCGCGCTGAAGGTGGGCGCGCTGGGCGTGTGCACCAGGATCTGGCCATCCTCGCGCCACACCTGGAAGGCCAGCTTGTTCTCGTAGGGATGGCCGACGCGGTGCCGGCCGACCTGGCTCAGCGCCTCGTCGAAGGCGGCGTAGAGGTTGCGCCGCCCGGCCTCGTCCAGCGGCATGCTCATCACCCCCTGCAGCAGGCGGGCGTTCTGCGCCAGGTGGGCGTCGTAGACCTCGGCGATCTCGTGGCTGCTGTCGTGGTAGTTGTACAGCGCCAGCAGCCCGGTGCCGAGCAGCAGCAGGGCCGTCACCCGCAGCAGGGTGCGCCGGCGCAGCGAACTCATGCCTGGCCTTCCACCAGGTAGCCGATGCCGCGCACGGTGCGGATGAGGTCGCCGGAGAGCTTCTTGCGCAGGTGGTAGATGTGCACCTCCAGGGTGTTGCTCTCGGCTTCCTCGTCCCAGCCGTAGAGCAGCTGCGTCAGGCGCTCGCGGGTGAAGACCTTGCCCGGCTGCGCCAGCAGCTCGTGCAGCAGCAGGTATTCCTTGGGCGTCAGCAGCACCGGCTGGCCCTGGTAGCTGACCTGCTGGGTGGCCGGGTCGAGGCTCACCCCGGCATGTTCGATCAGCACCCGGGCGCGCCCGGCGCTGCGCCGCAGCAGGGCGCGCAGGCGGGCCTTGAGCTCGTCCAGGTCGAAGGGCTTGACCAGGTAGTCGTCGGCGCCGGCGTCCAGCCCGGCGATGCGGTCCTCGGTGGCGTCGCGCGCGGTGAGGATCAGCACCGGCAGGTTGGCGCCGCCGGCGCGCAGGCGCTTGAGCACTTCCACGCCATCCATGCGCGGCAGGCCGAGGTCGAGCACCGCCAGGTCGAATGCCTCGTGCTGCAAGGCGTGCAGCGCGCTGGCGCCGTCCTTGAGCCAATCGATGGTGTAGCCCTCCTGGCGCAACCCCGTGCGCACGCCTTCGCCCAGGGCGCTGTCGTCCTCTACCAGCAATAGCCGCATGCTCAGTCCTGCTTGTCCTTGATCGCCTTGAGTAAAGCATCGATTTCGCCGCGGCGGCCCTGGTCGGCCAGCTCGCGCCCCGGCCGCGGCGGGGCCTGCAGGGCCTTCTGCAGGGCGCTGCGGGCCTCTTCGTAGCGGCCCTCGCGGTACAGATGGTCGCCCCAGAAGTACAGGCTGTCGATGCCCGTGGGGTTGATCTGCAGCGCCTTGCGCAGCATGGCCTCGGCCTTGTCGGCGTCGCCGAAGCCGATCGGCCAGCCCGGCACTCGGTCGTAGAGGGCGCCCAGGCTGGTATAGGCCGAGCCTTGCAGCGCGCCGGGGTCGAGCTGCAGGGCCTTCTCCAGGCTGGCGCGGGCGCTCTTCACCTTGCCCAGGGCGCCGAGGCCGCCGACCGCGCCGGCCCAGCTGCTGGTGATGATGCCGTTCCAGATCCAGGCTTCGGCGGCGCCGGGCTGCTCGCGGGTGAAGGCTTCGCTGTCGCCGGCGAGCTTCTCGAAGGCCGCGGCGCGCTGGGCCTCCGGCAACTGGTACTGGATTTGCGCCCAGCGTTGCTGGAGGGCGGCCAGGCGCTGCGTGCCGGCGGGGTCGAGGGCCCAGGCGAAGGGAGCGATGGCCAGCAGGAAGATGAGGATCAGGCGCTTCATTCCAAGGGCTCCCGGGTGTTGGCGTCGCTGTAGCGACGGATCAGTGGCAGTTGCTTGCGCAGGGCGCGGTCGACCAGGCCGGGGAGCATGCCGTTGAGGCGCACGAAAAGCTTCTCCGGCCAGCCCAGGTACAGCTCGCTGCGGTTCTTCTGCACGGCGTCGAGCACCGCCCGGGCGACGTCGCGCGGGTCGTCCATGCCCACCTTCAGGGCCAGGTTCAGCGCCGTGGCGGCGGCCGAGTTCATGTTGGTGCGGGTTGCCCGCGGAGCGACGTAGAGCACGTCCACCGGGGTGTCGGCCAGTTCCCGGCGCAGGGCTTCGGAGAAGCCGCGCAGGGCGAACTTGCTGGCGCAGTAGGCGGCATAGCCGGGGTAGCCGATGGAGCCGTAGGTGGAGCCGACGTTCACCACCAGGGCGTGGGGCTGCTCGCGCAGCAGCGGCAGCATCACCCGCGTCAGCTGCAGGGTGGCGGTGATGTTCAGCGCCAGCAGGTCTTCCAGGGCCTGTTCGTCCAGCTGGTCGAGCAGGGCGAAGCGGTTCACCCCGGCGGCGTTGATCAGCAGGTTGGCGCCGCCCATCTGCCACGCCGCCTCGACCACCGCCTGGCGGCCGCCGGCCGTGCGCAGGTCGGCGCACGCCCAGAGCAGCTGCTGCGGGTAGCGCCGCCGCAGCTCGGCCAACGGGCCCGGATGACGGCTGACCGCCAGCACCCGGGCCCCGGCGACGCACAGCTGTTCGGCCAGTTGCAGGCCGATGCCGCCGCTGGCGCCGGTGAGCACCGCGCGGCAGTCAGGCAGGCGCATGCTGCACCTCGCCCAGGCCGGCCCGGGCCCGCGGCAGGCCGCGGAACATGTCGGCGTACAGCTGGTACACCACCCTGGCGGCGTGGACCACCGCCTGCTGGTCGGCGGCATCGTCCAGGCGGTTCATCAGCGTGCGGTAGGTGGCCATGTGGTCCTGGTCCAGGGCGCCGTGGGAGCTCAGGTAGCCGAAGGCGCCCGGCGGCAGGCCGAGGCCCTGCTGGATGCTGCCGGCGGCCTGGGTGGCCAGGGCGATGCTGGTGCCCTCCAGCACGTTGACCATGCCGAACAGGCCCACCGGGTTGTCGCGGGCGATCAGGTCGTAGAGGAAGGCCACCATCAGCTCGATGGGCAGCGCCGGGCGGCTGTTGCGCACCTGCTCGGGATCGCCGCCGCAGGCGGCGATGTCGTCGAGGATCCACTGCTCGTGGCCGTACTCTTCCTCGATGTAGTCGCACACCGCCTTGCGCAGCCACTCCAGGCGCGGGGGCAGGCGGGCGCCGCAGGCCATCATCAGCGGCACGGTATGGCGCACGTGGTGGTAGGCCTGGGTGAGGAAGGCGACGTAGCCCTCCAGGCTGACGACGCCGTCCAGGGCGTCGCGGATCACCGGTACGCCGAACAGCGCCTGGCGCTCCTGGGCGGTGGCCGATTGCAGGGTGTCGAAGAATGCCATGGTGTTGAACCTCATTCGGTCACGAGGGAAAAGAGTTCGTTGCGGTAGCGTTCGAGGATGGCCGCGCGACGTGGCCGGCCGTTGGCGGTGAGGGTGCCCTCGGCGGCGCTGAAGGGCCGCGGCAGGCGGCGCCAGGCGTGCACCCGGGCGTAGTCGGGGAGGGCGGCGTTGCAGCGCTGCACCGCCTGCTCCAGGTCGCCGTCGCTGGCCTGCGGGTCCAGCGGCCAGAGCAGCGCCAGGTTCTGGTGCAGACCCTCGCCATGGACGAAGGCCTGGAGGATGGCGCCGCCCTGGCTCAGCTCGGCCTCGATCCATTCCGGGTTGACGTTGCGCCCGAAGCTGGTGATGAACTGGTTCTTCTTGCGCCCGGCCAGGTACAGGTAGCCCTCGGCGTCGAAACGGCCGAGATCGCCGGTGGGCCACCACTGCCCGGTGCAGGGCGGCTCGCCCAGGTAGCCGAGCAGGGTGGCGCCGCGCACCAGCACCTCGCCGTCCTCGGCCAGGCGTATCTCGACGTGCGGCAGCGGCCGGCCGACGCTGCCCGGGCGCTGCTCGCCGGGGCGGTTGAGGCAGACCACCGAGGCGCATTCGGACAGCCCATAGCCCTCATACACCGGCAGGCCGACGGCGGCGGCGCGCTGCAGCAGGCTGGCCGATACCGGCGCGCCGCCCACCGCGACGAAGCGCAGCGGGCCGACGCGCATCAGCCCGCGCTCGATGGCGCTGACCAGGCCGAGCAGCAGTTGCGGCACCAGGATCAGGCTCTGCGCGCCGCTGAGCGCCACGCAGCCGAGCAGGCGTTGCCAGTCGACCCCGCTGGCGCCGCTGATGCCCAGCTGCACCTGCGGCAGCAGGGTGATGCTGGCGCCGGCCAGCAGCGCGGCATACAGGCCGAGGTTCTCCAGCAACACTGCCAGCGGCAGTACCGCCAGGTAGCTGGCGGGCTCGGCCGGGCGGCTGGCCCGCTCCAGCTCGTTGGCCACCTGCAGCAGCGCCGCGGCGGACAGGCACACGCCCTTGGGCGCGCCGGTGCTGCCGGAGGTATAGGTGAGCTTGGCGGTACCCGGCGGCATGCCGGCATCCACCACCGACGGGCGCCACCAGAACGGCTCGCCGGGGCTGAAGCCCAGTTCGCGCAATTCGTCGTGCAGCTCGGCCGGGGCCAGCACCAGCGTGGCCTGGCTCTGCATCAGGCAATGGGCGCGCTGGGCCGGGCTGAAGAACGGCGGCAGGAGTACGCAGGGGCGCTCGCCGAACAGCGCCGCCAGGTCCCAGAACAGCGCTTCGGGGCCGTTGTCCAGGGCGAAGGCGACGACGCCCGGCGGCTGTTGGCGCAGCAGTTCCTCGCGGGCCTGCACCTGCTCCAGCAGTTGGGCATGGCTATAGCGTTCGTTGGCGCCGCGCAGGGCGATGGGCTCGCCCGGAAGCCGCGCGTGTTCCTCCAGGCGCTGGCGGAAGGCTTGCAGTTCAGGCTGCATGGCCGGCCTCCGTCAGCAGCAGGGGAAAGCCCAGGCGCTCGAACACCCGGTTGCGCTCCAGCTGCGCATGGCCGTAGCGGATGTCGCCGGCGAACACCTGCGGATGCTGCTCGTAGTAGCTGCCCCAACTGGCGCCTTCGCCGTTCAGCCGGGCGGGGTCGGCGCGGCCCAGCACGCTCGGTTCCAGCCCCAGGCGGTGGAAGCTGTTGACCAGGCTGGCGGCGCCGGTGAAGGCCACCCAGTTCAGCTCGCGGGCGGCCAGCAGCCAGGTCACCGCCACGATGATCAGCCGCGCGCTGCCGGCGCTGAGCGCGGACAGGTTGCCCACCTCCACCAGCTCGTCGCGCCCGACGATGCGCCCGGCCAGGCGTGACACCGGCGCTTCCAGCGGTTCGTCCAGGTAGCCTTCGAGAAAC
>Ga0222426_100280_pt1 | contig 43924 bp, 47 predicted proteins | sample 2B50Ametagenome_FD_180087 | JGI IMG/M metagenome (GOLD analysis project Ga0222426, IMG submission 180087) | Enriched microbial communities from leaf-cutter ant dump, University of Wisconsin, Madison, United States - 2B50A (version 2) | ecosystem: Environmental > Terrestrial > Nest > Insects nest...
GTCCCGCCAAGCCGCAGGAGCCCGCTCGCGGGCGATGCTCCTGCTCTTGCCCCACGCAAACCGCCACCCCAAAAGCATCGCCCGCAAGCACCCCCGGCCGTCCCGCCAAACCGCAGGAGCCCGCTCGCGGGCGATGCTCCTGCTCCTGCCCCACGCAAACCGCCACCCCAAAAGCATCGCCCGCAAGCACCCCCGGCCGTCCCGCCAAACCGCAGGAGCCCGCTCGCGGGCGATGCTCCTGCTCCTGCCCCACGCAAACCGCCACCCCAAAAGCATCGCCCGCAAGCACCCCCGGCCGTCCCGCCAAACCGCAGGAGCCCGCTCGCGGGCGATGCTCTTGCTCCTGCCCCACGCAAACCGCCACCCCAAAGGCATCGCCCGCAAGCACCCCCGGCGGTCCCGCCAAACCGTAGGAGCCCGCTCGCGGGCGATGCTCTTGCTCCTGCCCCACGCAAACCGCCACCCCAAAAGCATCGCCCGCGAGCGGGCTCCTACAGTGGCTGGGGCAAACCGGGGTCACACTCCGGTGGGGCCACTCCGCGCCCGAACCAACCTTCACGCTATGATCCGCGTTCCACCCGGGGGAATTTCACCGTTGAACCGTCTCAGCATCATCCTGCCCGCCAAGAATGAAGGTCCGGCGCTGACCGCGCTGCTGCCCGGCCTGCGTGCGGCGCATCCCGACGCCGAGATCATCGTGGTCGACGACGGCTCCACCGACGACACCCGTGACATCTGCGCCAACGCCGGGGTGCAATGCCTTTCCTCGCCGTACTCGATGGGCAACGGCGCGGCGATCAAGCGCGGTGCGCGTGCCGCCAGCGGCGACGTGCTGGTGTTCATGGATGGCGATGGCCAGCACGATCCGGCCGACATCGCCCGCCTGCTGGAAAAGCTGGATCAGGGCTACGACATGGTGGTCGGTGCGCGCGACTGGGAAAGCCAGGCCGGCGTCGGGCGTGGCCTGGCCAACACGCTCTACAACTGGCTGGCCACCCGCATGACCGGCCACCCGGTGCTGGACCTGACCTCCGGCTTCCGCGCCGTGCGCGCGGACAAGTTCCGCGAATTCATCCACCTGCTGCCCAACGGCTTCAGCTACCCCACCACCAGCACCATGGCGTTCTTCCGCAGTGCCTACCCGGTGGCCTACGTGCCGATCAAGGCCGCCCAGCGCGTGGGCAAAAGCCACATCCGCCCGATCAAGGACGGCATCCGCTTCCTGCTGATCATCTTCAAGATCGCCACCCTGTACTCGCCGCTGAAACTGTTCGTGCCGGCCAGCGGCTTGTTCTTCTTGCTGGGGTTGGGCAACTACGCATACACCATGTACGCCTACCACCGCCTCACCAACATGAGCACGCTGCTGTGGAGTGCCGCGGTGATCGTGTTCCTGATCGGGCTGATCTCGGAGCAGATCACGGCGTTGACGTATCGGCGCCATGAGTGAAACGTCCCTGCCCACCGTGCTGGTGTTGGCATCGACTTATCCGCGTTGGGCTGGCGACCACGAACCGGGCTTCGTCCACGAACTGGCAAAACGGCTGACTGATCGCTTCCAGGTAGTGGCCATCGTGCCCAGTGCGCCGGGCGCGTTGCCACGCGAAACGCTCGATGGCGTGGAGGTGATCCGCTACCGCTACGCGCCGCGCCGATTGGAAACCCTGGTCAACGACGGTGGCATCGTCACCAACCTGCGCGGGCATCCCTGGAAGCTGCTGTTGGTACCCGGCTTCGTGCTGGCCCAGGCTTGGCGCGCTTGGCGCGTATTGCGGAAGAGAAAGGTGGATGTGATCCACGCGCACTGGCTGATTCCGCAGGGCCTGATTGCAATGCTTCTGCAGAAGATGTCGCGTCGCTGCCCCGCCTATCTGGTGACATCCCACGGGGCCGATCTGTTTGCGCTGCGCGGGCGCTGGCTGGATGCACTCAAGCGTTCGGTGGTGCGGCACGCTGGTGCTGTCACCGTGGTCAGTCAGGCCATGCGCGAGGAACTGGCGCGGATCCAGGCAGAAACCGGAAAGGTGTCAGTGCAGCCGATGGGCGTGGATCTGACCGAGCGCTTCACGCCGGATCCGGCAACCCCGCGCTCGAACGACGAGATTCTTTTCGTCGGTCGGCTGGTTGAAAAGAAAGGCCTGCGCCACCTGATCGATGCGATGCCCGCCATCACCACCGCCGTACCCATGGCGCACCTGACCATCGCGGGCTTCGGCCCGGAAGAAAGCACCCTGCGCCAACAGGTGACGCAACACGGCCTGGATTCGTGCGTGAAATTCATCGGGGCGGTGTCGCAGGAACAGCTTCCGGCGCTCTATCGGCGTGCTGCGGTCTTCGTGGCGCCGTTCGTGCAGGCTGTCTCTGGTGACCAGGAAGGCCTGGGGCTGGTTTGTGTCGAGGCTGCCGGCTGCGGTTGCCCGATCATCGTTTCCGATCTGCCGGCGGTGCGTGATGTATTGGCGGCGGGCGATGGGTGTGTGCGTGTGCCACCAGCGGATATGCAGTCACTGGCTGCAGCGGTGGTCGACGTGTTGGGAAGGCTGGAAGTTCACCGGCAGGGTGCGCTGAAGAATCGGGAGCAGGTGGTTGGCCGTTTTGATTGGGGGGCGGTCAGCTCGCGCTATGCAGGAGCTCTGGGGGCTTGCGCCTGCAATGAAGCGTGAGTTGGCTTCGATATTGCGTCGCGCTGACCGAAATACGGAGTTCTCATATGTGAACCCGAGTACGTGAAACCCGCTGCGGTTTCGCTGTCGGGTTTGTGTAGTAAGTGTTTGGAACGCACCTTCTGGCGGAGCTGGACGGTGTCGATGTTTGCTGAAAGATGGCGCAGATGACGGCAGTGAAGGGAGTAGCTCACTCTGAGGCTCTGGTGGAGTTTTGTCGCGCCTTAAGGCTTCCGAGGCAATAGGCGGATGCGAGCAGGCATCGTGCCATGAATATGCGCATGCGCAGGGGGATGGCGCGGCATTCGAGGAGTCGGGCCAGCGGGGCAGTCAGCCACAGGGCGGCCGCGCCAGACAAGGCGCCGAGCCTAGCCATCCAGGGATGTAGCGAAGCATCAATTCGAGCATAGCCTGAGCGCCTGAATACCTCAGGGTGGGCTGCGTGGAAGCGTGGCGCGGTGTATTGCGCGGCTTCCATGTTTTTTTTCATCAGGGTGCGCAGATCCACTTGGTCGGCATGTTCAACGCATGCGTGTTCAACGTGGCGGGTTGCCAGCCCGGCGGCTTGTAGTCGCAGCAGAAGGTCGCGGTCTTCGAAGCCGTAGTGCCGATAGCCCTCGTCGTATCCGCCGATGGCGAGAAATGCCCGGCGATCCATAGCCATGCAGGCCGTGCTCAGCGCACCCGGTTCGCCGTGTCGGTGGGCATCCAGCCGGCGACGAGCTCCCATTTCCTGATAGTGCGCCCAGAACCCGTTCGGCATATAGCGGACAGTTCCCACGCAGACTGCCGTAGGTATCAGTGCCGTCAGCATGGCATCGAGGTAACCGGGTGATGGCAGGCAATCGCAGTCCAGTAGGGCCAGCCACTGCCCAGAGGCGGCTTGGGCTCCGCGGTTGCGGGTAGCTGACCGCCCTTCATTGCGGGCTTGGCGTATGAGCATGATGCGCGGGCCGAATTCGCCAGCCAGTTGATCAGCCGAGTTGTCGGTGGAGGCGTCGTCCACCACCACGACTTCCATGAGCACTGCTGGAGGCAAGGTCTGATCGAACAAAGCACGAAGGGTGGCTGCGGTGGCCCCAAACGCATTACGTGTGGGAATGACCACGGATATCAGCGGAGAGTCGTTCATGCGCGCCACCGCCGAGTCGTTGAGGCCAAGTGCTGCAGGCTGTCGTGCAGAAACGGCAGGCGTTCGGACAGTAGTCGGGCCAATACACGTAGGCGATTGCCCGGCACGAAGAAGGTCCGAGCTGTCCGAAGCCCGAGCCGCTTGCCGCTGGCCTTGTGCAGTCCATAAAGATGGCTGGCTGCGATGGTCCGTGACATGGCATGACGGTGTTTTCGGTACACGTGCCAGTAGCCACTGCGCCGGTGCGGTGACGAGGTGATACCGCTGGTGCCGAGATGGATATTCTGTAAGGGCTCTGCGGCGGCTACGGCGGGGCCGGCATGTGCGATCAGGCGAATCCAGAAATCGTGGTCCTGCGCGGACTCCAGCGTTTCGTCAAAGCCACCGATATCCAGAGCGTCCTGACGTCGGAACAAAGCCTGATTGCCGACCGCGTTGCGACGCAAAATGGCCTCCTGGTCGATGCGCGGCGGAGGCGTGCGACGTACGTGATGGCCCCGGCTGTCGACTAGCCAGTCACCGGCACAGGCCAGTGCGACGTGATGGGTCGTTGCCAATGCCAGCAAGGTGGTGATGCGTTCGGGTAACCATTCGTCATCGTCATCTAGCCCCGCAACCCAGGTGCTTCGGGCTTCACGCAGGGCGCGGTTACGTGAGGCGGGCGCTCCAAGTGGTGTGTCGTTGCGAAGCAAGCGCACCGGAAAACGGTTGGGGCAGCTTGCGATCACCGCGGGCACATCACAGCACGATGCGTCATCGACCACGATGATCTCCGCCAGTGGCGTGGTTTGAGCCATGACCGACAGTAGGGCACGACGCAGGGATTCCGGACGATTGTGCGTAGGTATGTACGCCGAAACTGAAGCGTCGCCAGGTGTCATTTCAGGAGGCAAGGGCATGGTGCTTCACGAACTGGTGGCGACGCAGGAACGATATGACGTAGACCAGCAGGAACACCAACGCTGCTCCCCAGCTGCCGGCCAGCGCACACCCAGCCAGTAGCGCTGGCACCATCGCTACCGATTCCTGCACCTTATAGCGCGCATCCACGTGGACCTGTTGCATGGCCAGCATGGCCATGGCGGGAATCTGGCAGGCGGCGCGCATGCCGTACGCAAGCAGGAACACCAAGATCAGTGGCAGCGCTTCGCGCCAACCAGGTTTCAGGTGACTAGCGACGGCCAACAGCACAAGGCCAGTCATCAGCAACATAGCCAGCGCCGCACCGCCGGCAAACAGTCGGGCATGGGTACGTTCTTCGCGTGCAAGGGTGGTGTCGCCGGCCTCGTCGCGCAATTTGGCATAGTGAACCAGCAGTGGTCGTGAGGTGACTTCGGTGATAAAGCGCATCGGGGCCTCGCCGATGCGCTGGGCCAAGAAATAGATGCCCAGTTGGGAAGGGGGGGCAAACAAGCCAAGCAGCAGTTTGTCCAAGCTGGCGGTCATGAAGGTGGCTACGGCGATCACCGAGAAATGCCGACCGCTTGCGGCCATTTGCCAGACCATCCGCCACGACGGCGCGAGCCGCGCAGGACAGGGCAGAAACAGGTAGCTGATCAGCAGTCCGAGCAAGGATGCGACACCGGCACCGATCACGATGGCCCAAACCGAATGGCTTTGCATCACCACCCACACGGTCGCCAGCAAGCCGGTGGTTTGTGCGCCGATATCCACCAGTGCGATGGGGCGGAACTGGCGGTTGCGCTCTATCCGGAGCAGTTCCGGGTTGGCCAGTGAGGTCACCAGCATGGCTGCGGAGGAGGCCAGCACTAGCCAGAAAATGGTGCTGTCGCCATAGATTTTCATGGCGATAAGGCCAGCTCCCGCCGCCAGCGCTAGCATCACAGTCTTGGTGAAGGCATTGGTGGCCCATGCGGTCCACAGGGCCAGGAGCTGATTGGTATGCTCATCGGCAGTCTGCACCATGTACTGCTGACGCACGCCAGCCTCGGCCAGTGCGGCGGCGGCGGCCAGAACTGAGCCGGCCAGCGCATACAGGCCTAGTTCGCGCGAGGGGATGAAGGCCGCCACGATCAACAGGCGGGCGAGAATGCTGCCTTGGGCAACCACCACACGGACGGCATTCCATGTGGTGCCTCGGGGAAGCCGCCAGCGAATCATCATCAGCCCGGTTTGCGCAGCAATGCTGGGCTGCGATACAGAGGCAGATGGGTCAGGCTCAGCTTGGGGTGATCTTTGCGCCAGCGTGCGACGGTCTGCTGCTCGCTGCGCCTGTCGGCATCGTCCATGACAATCGCGGCGCCCTCGCGCAGCAGCGACCAGAAAAAGGGTAATGCCGGGTAGCGAGCCAGTGGGCAGGTAAGAGTGGGGGGGCCATCGACCAGCAACAGGTCGATCGGAGCCAGTTCCTTCATGGCATCATGGTCGTACCAGCGAAAGCCATCACGTGGGGTGATCGGAGCATGGATCAGCGTCACGTTGTCCAGCCCCTCGGCATCCAGCAAAACGCGGGTGCGGGCGAGGTACTCCGTATCCGCCTCAATGCTGGTAAGGCACCCACCGACGTTCTTCATGGCACGGCCAAGCACCACCGTGGACAAGCCGGAACCCAATTCCACTGCGTGTCGCGGTCGTTCGGCTTCGATGTGTCGCACCAGAAAGCTCAGCAGATCCGGTGACAAAGCCCAGCCGCCAGCTTCAGGTAAGGGCACCTTGGGCTGCAGGTAATGGTGAAGGGCCGTGGTGTGCCAAGCGTACATACAAGCCAGCTCGTACTCGCGCCGTCGAAGCCGCGAGTGCACATACAGCGCACCCACAAGGGTAAGGAGGATCACGGCAACGCCGCAAACAGACAGGGTGATGAGCAGTTGGGTAGTCGTCATGGGTTATGCGGTTGCCAGATGGCTAGATACGACAATTCGTGTGGGTGTGGGTGGCGGTAGTGTAGGAGGCCATATGCTGATGGGGTTATGCAGGGTTGAGTAAATGGCGCAGGGATTGAATCCTATGGTCGAGGCTGCCGCCGATATTCAGGGATTCCAAGTCTTTGATCGCTGCGCGTGCCTCGTCGATTCGTCCCTCACTGGCCAGCATCCGCACCAGCGTGATTCGATAGGCTGGTTCGTTGGGCGCGTGTTCCACTGCATTGGCAGTCATTAGCTCACCGAGCTCGTGATCACCAAGCACATTCCAAGCGTAATCGCCGTACATTGCTAGCAAACGTGCGCTGGGGTTGGGGTGAGATAGTGCGGCCAAGTAGGCATCGACCATGCGTTGACGTGACAGGTCGCAGCGGCGCTCGCGCACACATTGAGTCAGGGCGCCAAGCGAGCTTTCATCCTGCACCCCGGACTTCCTGCTGCGCAGCTTGGCAATCAGGCTGTCCCACCATGCATCCTTGATTGGCAGATGCATGCGCGAGTTCATGAAGATCAGCGCCTGCTCGGGAAGAATGGAGGCGTTGGGGAGTGACGCGGCCTTCTCTAGTGGCTTGTAGGCCATCTTGATGAAGGGCGACGCCGGGTCGTAGTGGGAATAGATGATGTAGGTGCGGCCCAACTCGTATTGGGCACGCGGGGATTCGGGTGCCCTGGCGGCCAGTTCTTCCGCCAGGTGCAGAGGCTGTCCCCAGGCGTTTGCAGTGATCGATGTCAGCCCCGCCCAGTACAGCATCACGCCGCCAAGAAGCACATAGCGCGGAAGCGCGAGCAGCCGATCCCGGCCAGGCGTCAGCATCGGGACCATCGCGACAAGCAGGCCAAAGCTGGCGAAGTAGTTGCGGTGCTCGTAGATCAGTTCCAGCGGCAGGATGGTGCCGGTAAGCAGGTGGCAGCCGAGGAACCACGCGATGCCCAGGGCAACCAGTGGCTGGCGTCGCCGCACCCAGAAGGCACCGGCAACCAGCGCGATCAACACGAGGATGCTGGCTGCCGTGGTCCAGGGGGCAAAGAGGCCTTCCGAGATGCGGAAATCGTCGTGATAGAACGACAAGGCGTCCGGTGTGGGCAACAACGTCCATTGGATGTAGTCGACCACGATGCGTGCTTCGCTGAGCAGTCGCGTGCGCAGGCCGAAATCACGGGTCGACCAATAGCCCGGGCTGGCGACCTTGGGCAACAGCCAGGCCAGGCCAATCAGCAGCGGCAGCAGAAGAAGCAGGGCGAACATCGCCACGATGCGCTGATCGCGTGCCGGGGCCTGGGCTCCGTCGGCTGAAGCGCGACCCGTAAGTGCAAAGCGGAAGACCAGCCACTCGACCGTAACGGCGTAAAGCGGAAGCATCACCGCCGTTTCCTTGGCCAGCAGGCCAATGGCCGTGGGCAGCGTGATGCTGGCGAGGCAAAGGACGAGGCCGCGGCTGTAGCTGGCGGGTTTGCCGTGATTGGCCGGGTTGCTGTCGTTCAGCATTTTCTGGCGACCGGCGACATAACCAAGCAGCCCAATCAGGACGAACAGGTTGGCCAGACTCTCCATGCGCTGCACGACATAAAGCACGCCGGTCAGGTTGATGGGCAGCAGCAGCCATCCTGCGGTGATCAGGACGGCCGTGATGTCACTCTGACGCGCGTTGTTCGTGGCCTGCCGTGGTTGTGGCGAGGCAGCCCATCGGAGCAACCGGCGGGACAGCAGGAAAACCAGCAAACCGTTGGCCAGATGGATCAGCAGGTTGGTCAACTTCATCCAGTAGGGATCGAGGCCACTGGCAAGGTAGTTGGCGGCGAAGCTGAGTGATGCGAGCGGACGCTTGAATTCGCTGGATGGGGAGGACAGCGCGGCGCGAACCAGCGAGGAAATGTGAGCGTCGCTGGGCTGCACACCCTTGTTGTCGACGATGTTGGGGTAGTCGTCGAAGAGCCAGCTACCGTGAAGGCCTGGCCAATAGACAAACAGGGTGAGCAGCAGGCCGATGGTTAGCCAGAGGGCGCTCCTGTTAATGGGGATTCTCGTCACTACTGGTTGTCCTTGAGCGATGTCTGCATTTGCTGTTGCTTCAGATCATCCTGCAGTGTGGCACGCAGCTGAACCAGCTCATTCTCCCAGTAATGCTGGCGACGAAGCACCCATGCATGAATGCGGCGCATGTCGAGTCCATGCGATGCCGGCTCATTGTCATGGCCCGCAAAAAAATCGAGCTGCTGAAGCCCCTCAGCGGGATAGCCGGCGCTTCCCAAAAGGGCCGCTTGTTTGAACGCCATTTGCGGGCTTGGTCGTAGTGATAGCCCCTTTTGGAACCATGCCAATGCCTCTTCTGGCTGATGAAGAGACAGCGCCAGTTGTCCACGTAGTTGATGGATGTCCTGCCGGCGTCCAATCAGGTGGTTCAAGCGGGGATTTTGTTCGGCGGAGTCCAGCATGGCCTCAACGGCTTGACTGCTCAGGCCGGCGCATTGCCCTGTGGCTGACAGCTCGATGGCATTTCCCAGCCAATGGAAGATGACCGATTCGCCGCCCTTGAGTGTGGCGAGTGTGCGTTGAGCCAGTTGCAGGTCGTCACCTGTTACGCCGCCCATCTGGCAATGGGCGCTGAGGATGTTGAGGGTGATCTGCGGGTCGCTTGGGTGTTCGTGAAGTAACGCTTGCAGCCGGGCTTCGGCAGCCTCGGGCTTGCCCATCGCCATCTCGTAGTTGGCAGCGTTTGCCTGGGCTCGACCGGAAGCGGGGTTGAGCTTGGCCCAGAGCAGGGCTTGTTGCTGGCCATTTCCCCACAGATCAGCACGTGCGTGGGTCATAGCGGTGAGCCCGCCGATCAGCAGCAGAATGAGTACGACCTTTGCGCGGCGAAATGCGGTGGGACGAGGCTCCCCGACTTCCAGCAGCCAAAGGGAGATGGGCCAGAACATCATCATCGCGGGAATGTAGTTGCGGTGCTCGTAGTACAGCTCCAATGCCACCGTCGTCGATTCAAGCAGGTGGCCGGCGAAGTAGAAAAGGATGGCCAACGACAACACGGGGTGACGCCGGCGCAGACGCCAGCCAAGGGTCAGCAGGCCAATCACCCCGAGGATGGCTGGAAGCGTGGTGCCCGGTGTCCACAATGAAGTGGATGCGACGATCTGGTCGTTGAACAGCCCTGCCGTGAAAGGCCTGGGCATCCACAACAGTTCGAGGTACTGGAAAAGGATCCGCGGCTCGGTCAGCAGGCGCTGGCCAATGGTCCAGGGTCTGCCGACACCGTGAATCGTGCCAGTGATGCCGGTCTGTACCAGATAGGCGAGCAGGAGCAATGCGGGAAGCCAGCCAAGCAGTGCGAATGCACGGCGGTACATCCGACTTGGCTGCGAGGCAAGTGGGCTGGCGGAAGAAGAGTTGTCCCCCTCTCTGCGCAGCAATACCTGTTCGATGAGCACGGCGTATAGCGGCAGCAATGCGCCGTTGGCCTTGCTGAGGACGGCAAGGGCAGTGCAGCCCGCAAGCCCGATGACCAGGCAAGCCAGACCACTTTTCCGCTGACCCATGAGGATCAGTCCCCGTCCCCGCAACCACAGCAGCAGGCCGATCAGGACGAAGGTCATCGGCAGCATGGCCTCGCGCTGCACGACGTACAGCACGGTTGAAACAAACAGCGGATGGACAAGCCACAGCGTGGCTGCGGCGATCGATGCGAGTATCAGGCGGGTGTCGGTTTGCGCGTCCCTGTCTGGAAAGGCATGCCTGCCCAGTCGCAGCAACAGCAGTGTCAGCAGCGTGCCGTTGATCAGGTGCAGCAGCAGGCTCGTGCGCTTGAAGGGATAAGCAGCGGTGGGCCAATCGTGACCATCCAGCAAAAACGTGAGCAGGGTCAGCGGGCGGCCGGTCGGGTCGGCTGTACCCGAAGTGATGTAGCGAAAGAATGTTGCCCAGTGCGTTACCGGACCAGTGGTTCCCAGCGCTGGCATGTTGGCGAAGTCATCGAACAGGAAGTCGCCGTGAAGGCCGGGAAGATAGGTACACCAAGCCAGGCCGAGGGAAACCAGCAGAAGGGTCCACGTTATCGAAAAATGGAGACGCTGGGTTGGCATGGCCGGACTCTTTTTCCCCTAAAAAAGAAGGGCCGCAATGCGGCCCTTCGATCACACAAGTACGGTGAAGCTTAGCGGCACGAGGACGGCAGGTACTTGGAGGTCAGGCCATTGGTGGCGCCGGCTTTGCAGGACCAAGCGACACTACCACTGCTGAAGACCGGCGACAGATCCAGTGTCTGACCAGCAACCTTCGTGTTTGCTTTCGCACCGTAGCCAGCGGTGACGCCGTCACCCATTTTGGCGGTAATGACGCCAGTGCTATTGACGGTGACCGAAACAACATAATTTCCGCCAATGCTCGCGGGGGCTGCTACGCCCGCGTCAGCGTTATCAGTCGGAATTTTCCCCTTGTTCTGGTAGTACTCGGCCACAGCCGTTTCCGGGCCACTGGCGAGGGTCAGCGCTTCCGAAACCTGCGAACGGACGATGTAGTCCTGATACGCCGGGATGGCGATGGCGGCGAGGATCGCGATGATCGCGACGACGATCATCAGTTCGATCAGGGTGAAGCCTTTCTGCATCTTCTTCATGGTGGTTCCTCTGTATTGGTTAGCTAACCGTGTAATGCCCCCTGAGCCCCAAGTCCCGAATCCCCCTAGGCAGGATCGGACCCCATAATCGCGGTCGGAACGACCAGGAAGCTCGCGACAGATCAAGCAGCTTGCGTGCCATATCCGTCGCAGGTCTATTTCCTCACACCAACGGGCGCGGCGATTGTGCCCAGCATCACGGAACCTTGCAATCGGAGAACGGCTTTGTGGTGCGATTTGCCGGGGTGTGATGTGGTTGGCGAGTTGTCGGCTGCCACCCTGCGTCAGTAAGTGACAATGTTTGTCAGTTTGTGCGATTCGCTTCCGTCACGGACGGCAGGATGACGGCAGGTATTTACCGGAGATCGTGCTTCGTGAGCACGTCCAAGCGATGCTTCCCGTACTGACCATGGGGGAGAGCACCAGTGTGCCAGTGAGATAGCTATTGGCTTTGGGGCCACCAAAAGTAGTGACGATCCGGCCATGATCGATGTCGACTTTGGAGACGTAATTTCCAGCGATGGAAATATTCTTCGCCAAGCCTGCGGTTGGATTGTCCAGCGGTAAGGTTCCGTGATTGGAAACGTAATCCCATACCGATGCCTTGGCGCCGCTGGACAGAACCATACCCTCAGTGACTTGGGCGCGGATCACGTAATCCTGATAAGCCGGAATCGCGATGGCAGCAAGGATCGCGATGATCGCGACCACAATCATCAATTCGATCAAGGTGAAACCGGCAGCAAGGCGCTGGCGCAACATGGTGGTGTACTCCCCTGTGGATGGGCGGGGAGAGCACGATTTGTACCAAGTGCACTGATGGCCTAGTGACCTGTGTCACGTTTTTTGAGTTGTCGCACTCAGTCGAGAGCGGTGCCTGACTTCGATTGCTGGTGTCGCCACCACGTAGCGATGGCATACACGGTGGTCGTGGCCAGCAGCATCTCGAACGAACGGAACGGGATGGAGTAGCGTGGCTCGGCCTGCAGTGCCGTGAAGACCAGAGTGATGAAGACCAGCAGACAGGCTGTGGCGATGGGAGCCATTTGTGGCGTTGGCACCTCCGCGGCCTTCAAGTGGCGCCGATGTTGCCACCAGGTCACACCCAGGCCGACGAGTGTCAGCAGCATCACCAGCGGATTGATGGCGTGACCGATGGCAGCCAGCGCTATCCAAGGGGCGCTGATCTGGAATGGTGCGTTTTTCGTCGGGTAAACATAGATGTCACCTTGGCCGATCATGACACTCCAGCCCCAGAGTTCTGCCGGCTTCTGGAAGATGTACCAGCCGGCGTAGCGCAGCGGGTGTTGGCCAAGTCGGTGCAGGATGGCCCTCGCGCCGATGGCCGGGGTATCCCGTAGTGCGGCGTATTCGGCATCGATGGCTCGCAGAGTGTTCCGCCCGGCTTCACGAGTCTCGTCATCACCAAAGAAAGAGTCGCGATAGGCGCTGTGATAGCTGGGCCAGGCCCCCTGCACCAGATTCTGCAACGCCCGATCCTTGGAGGACGCCCCGACGGCGGGTGGGGGAATCTGGGTGTTGCGAATGGCCCACAGGCCTGGCAGCAGCAGGGCGCCGATGGCCAAGGCTACGCAGAATTTGCGTGGTGCCAGCTTGCGCCAGGCCAGGAAGCCGGCCAGCAGGAATCCGAATGGCAGCAATATCGCGTTGGTCAGGGCGGCTGCACCCAGCACCGCGCCTGCGGTGATGGTTGGCCAGGTGCGTTGCTTCACGCTGGCGCGTGCCAGCAACCAAAGTCCGAGCGCGCACAGGAATCCGAACAAGGTTTCGCTGAGCAGAAAGCCGTTGATGGTGATGCTGTGCGGCCAAACCGCCATCAGCACACCCGCGCCGATGGCCCAGCGAGCAGGCAGCCAGTGTCTGCCGAGCAAGGTGGCAAAGGTCACCGTCAGTGCGCCAAGCAATGCCTGACAAATCAGGACGGCTGCATACCAGGCATCACCCGCGCCCAGCATCTTCATCCAGATGGCGAGGAACAGCGGGTAGCCGGGGTCGCGGTAGCTGTCGGGATGGAGCGTGGTGGCGTCCATCGCGTCTCGGGCGAATACGCCGTGGTTGGCCAGGTTCCATGCGTAAGCAAAGTAATGTCTGGCGTCGCCACGTACGGGATTCAGTACCAGCGCGTGGCTTACGTAGTACCAACGCAGCGCAAGTGCGAGCAGAGTGATGGCGAGCAGGGCCAGTGCCCAGCGCCACGGGCGTTCGTGGGCGGATTCTGTGTGGGTCATGGTGCGGCGGTCGACAGGCATGAAGCCGGGAGTATGCATGTTTGATGGAGTGAGGCGAGCGCCGGGCGCGTGGTTCGATTGCCTTGGTGAGATGGCGGATGGACGGAAATGGGCAGCTTTGGACCCGGCGTGCACGGATTGGACGGCAAGGGGAATCCGATCTCCTGGCGGAGACATGCCATGAGCAACATCACGCAGTCACTGCGCAGTGATCTGGCTGCGCTGCTTGAGGGCGGGGTGACCGGCAAGGTGGCGATGCAGGAGTTCGCTGCGATCTGTTTGCCGCCGGTGCGGGCGTTTGGCGCGGCGGATGTGCGGCGCTTGCGCGAGTTGTTTGCGTCGGATGGCCGCGCGTGTTGTTGGGCAATGCCCGACCTACGCCAATTGCGCCGGTACCTGTAGGAGCCCGCTTGCGGGCGATGTTTTTGGTGTGTGGGTGCGAAGAGCATCGCCCGCGAGCGGGCTCCTACAGGGGGCGTGTGTTGTTTGTGCGGGATGTTGTGCGTGTTGTCGGGCGGTGCCCGACCTACGCCAATTGCGCCGGTACCTGTAGGAGCCCGCTTGCGGGCGATGTTTTTGTCCCGGGATTGGGGAATCGGGATTCGGGATTCGAAAAAGCAAAAGCATCGCCCGCGAGCGGGCTCCTACAGGGGGGTGGGCGTTTTCCTGTTGGGTGGGGTCAGGGTGTGCGGTCGCTGGCGGTGGTGTCGCGGGCGGCGCGGAATTCGGAGTCTTCGCTCCAGTTCGGCCAGGCGCGGGAGTTGGCCAGGTCGTTGCCGACGGTGTAGAGCAGCTGCAGGTCGCGGGCCATGCCGGTGAAGGGCCAGTCAGCCTGCCATTCGTCGGCGGGCTGGTGGTAGCGCTTGGCGGTGTAGTCCTCGTCGGCGGCTTTGCCGGCGGCCAGGCCGCCGTCGATCCAGTCATTGCCGGAGCCGAACGAGATCGCCGGCACGCCCTGCTTGGCGAACGAGAAGTGATCGGAGCGGAAGAAGTGGCCGGCTTCCGGGCTGGGGTCCGGGGTGTAGCTGATGCCGCGCTTCTTCGCTTCGGCGACCAGGTCGTCGATCAGGTCCAGCTTGGCGCTGCCGGAGATGGTGAAGTTGCGGGCGGGGCCGTGCGGGTCGAGTGCGTCGACGTTGAGCACGCCGGCGGTCTTGCCCAGCGGGTAGAGCGGGTTGGCGGCGTAGTACTCGGAGCCGAGCAGGCCCTTTTCCTCGGCGGTGACGTTGAGGAACACCACGCTGCGTTCCGGCCGCGGGCCCTGGGCGAAGGCGCGGCCCATCTCGATCAGCGCGGCGGTGCCGGTGGCGTTGTCGACGGCGCCGTTGTAGATGCGATCGCCGTTGGCGTCGGGCGCGGCCACGCCGAGGTGATCCCAGTGGCCGCTGTAGATCACGGTTTCATCGGGATGCTTGCTGCCTTCGATGCGGCCGACGATGTTGTGCGAGGTGATCACCTCGGTCTTCGCCTTGAGGCTGGCCGAGAAGGTTTCGCCTTCCAGTGCCACCGGCTTGAAGTCGCGGCTTTGCGCCTGCTTCTTCAGTGCGTCGAAATCGAGGCCGGCGTGCTTGAACATCTGCACCGCCAGGTCGCGCTGGATCCAGCCTTCCAGCCGGGCGTGGCTGTCGGCGGGCTTGCTGCGCACGATGTCGAACATGGTGTTGGTGTTGGAGTTCTTCACCGTGGCCCAGCCGTACGAGGCCGGCGCGGTTTCATGCACCACCAGCATGCCCAGCGCGCCCTGGCGGGCGGCTTCCTCGTACTTGTAGGTCCAGCGGCCGTAGTAGGTCATCGCCTTGCCGCCGAAGTCGCCCTGGCCCGTCTCGAAGTCCGGGTCGTTGACCAGCACCACGGCGATCTTGCCGTGCAGGTCCACGCCCTTGTAGTCGTCCCACTGCCGCTCCGGCGCCTTCACGCCGTAGCCGACGAAGACCAGCGGGGCGTTCTTGATGTCGACCGAGTCGTGGCCGTCCATCGGCGAGCGGATCGCGATCTGCTCGCCCTGGGTCAGCGCCATCTGCTGGCCGTGCAGGTTCATCGACAGCACCGGCGTGCCGGTGATCTCGCTGCGCAACAGCGGCACCGCCTGGGTCCAGCTGCGCTTGCCGTTCTCCAGATCGCCACCGGGCTGCAGGCCGGCAGCCTTCATCTGCGCCACCACGTAGTCGATGGTCTTCTGCTCGCCAGCGGTCGCCGGGCCGCGGCCCTCGAACGCGTCGGAAGACAAGGTCTTCACCTCGGCGGACAACCGCTCGGTGCTGAAAGTCGGTACGTCACCGGCCTGCGCCGACGCGCACGCGGAGATGATCAGGGTGGAAAGCAGCAGTCGCTTCACAGGCGGTCACCTTGGATGGAAGGAACCGTCGATAGTAGTCAGCACGTGGTGGCGGGTCTATCACCCGCCAAACCCCACAACCCCGCAACTTTTGTAGGAGCCCGCTCGCGGGCGATGCTCTTGGCCGCGGACGACCAGTCGTTCGGTTGTTGAGAGCCACAAAGCAGAAGCATCGCCCGCAAGCGGGCTCCTACGGGTGGGGCGCGTCGCGTAGATAGGCACTGCTCGACACAGCATGCGGTCCCGCCGCCCTTGTAGGAGCCCGCTCGCGGGCGATGCTCTTGGTTGCGGACGACCAGTCGTTCGGTTGTTGAGAGCCGCAAAGCAGAGGCATCGCCCGCAAGCGGGCTCCTACGGGTGGGGCGCGCCGCGCAGGTCGGGCACCGCTCGACACAGCATGCGGTCCCGCCGCCCTTGTAGGAGCCCGCTCGCGGGCGATGCTCTTGGCTGCGGACGACCAGTCGTCTGGTTGTTGAGAGCCACAAAGCAGAAGCATCGCCCGCAAGCGGGCTCCTACAGGTGGGGCGCGCCGCGCAGGTCGGGCACCGCCCGGCACAGCATGCGGTCCCGCCGCCCTTGTAGGAGCCCGCTCGCGGGCGATGCTCTTGGTTGCGGATGACCAGTCGTCTGGTTGTTGAGAGCCACAAAGCAGAAGCATCGCCCGCAAGCGGGCTCCTACGGGTGGGGCGGGTTGCGCAGGTCGGGCATTGCCTGCGCTACGCGTCGGCTTTTTTGCGGGTGCGTTTGGGTTTGGCTTCGGCGGCGGCCAGCAGTTGCTGCAGGTAGGCGATGCCTTCTTCTTCGGGGAAGAACGCCACCACTTCACCCACGTTGAGCTCGTAGCGCTTGCGGATGGTTTCGAATTCTTCTTTGGCCGATGCCAGCCGCTGCGCGGCGGCTTCCTTCTTGCCGAGTGGCTTGGATGGACGCGGCTTCTTGGTCTTCTCTTCGAGCCGGGCCAGCTCTTCCTGGAATTGCCGGAAATCGTATTTCTGTGAACTCATGGGGCTGCGGATGTCGACAGGGCTGATGATTTTCGCATGCCGAGAGTAGCCGGGCATGGAGCTGTCCGCCCGGGTGCGTCCAAAGCGAGCGTGGCAAGTTGTCGGGCATGCGCCAAAAAAAAGCCGGCCCGCTGTGAAAGCGGGCCGGCTTGAACCATGGTGGCCGGGGACGGAATCGAACCGCCGACACGGGGATTTTCAATCCCCTGCTCTACCAACTGAGCTACCCGGCCAGGAAATCTGGCGCCAAAGGCGACCGCGGCGGGGCCGGGGTTGCTTGGAGCCGCGCATTAAACCGGATGCGCGCGGGTCCGTCAAGACTCCGTGTCGGGTGGCGTGAAACCGGAGGCCTGGGCGAAGTCGCCGCCGAACAGGTATTTCTCCATCTGCTCGCCGAGATAGGCGCGCGATTTGGGGTCGAGCGGGTTGAGCCGGTATTCGTTGATCAGGGTGGTCTGGTGGGACAACCACTGCTGCCATGCGGGTTTGGAGATTTCGTTGTAGATGCGCTGGCCGAGCGGGCCGGGCCAGGGCGCGAAGTCCAGGCCTTCGGCGTCGACGCCGAGCTTGGCGCAATGGATGGTGCGGGACATGCGGCTACCTCGATGTACGGATCTGTTCGATGCGGCCGGGATGATAGCCCGTATGGCAACCCGCGCCCGCACGCATCGTCGGGTGGTGTCCGATCTGCGCGGTTGCGTGCATCGTTGGGCGATGCCCGACCCGCGCGGTTGCGTGCATCGTGGGGCGGTGCCCGACCCGCGTGGTTGCGTGCGTCGTGGGGCGGTGCCCGACGTGCGTGGTTGCGTGCACCTGTAGGAGCCCGCTTGCGGGCGATGCTTTTGCCTTTGCGATTCTCAACAGACGAACGTTCGGTCATCCCGGTCCAAGAGCATCGCCCGCGAGCGGGCTCCTACAGGGGGGGGCGCGGCGTTGGGTGCATCTGTAGGAGCCCGCTTGCGGGCGATGCTTTTGCCTTTGCGATTCTCAGCAGACGAACGTTCGGTCATCCCGGCCCAAGAGCATCGCCCGCGAGCGGGCTCCTGCAGGGAGCGGCTACGGGAGTTGCTGGAGCAGGGTGCGGACGGGGGCGGGGAGGCCGAGGGTTTGCCAGTCGGTGGGGAGGCACCAGCGCCGGTCGGGGGTGTCGGCGGCGTGCGGGGTGGCTTTGGCCTGGTCGAACAGCAGGGGTTCGACGGCGAGGCGGTAGTGGCTGAAGACGTGGGTGAAGGCGGGCAGGGCTTGGGCGTCGTCGATCTGCGCGTGTTGGCGGGCCTGGCGCCAGGCGTCGTCGGGATCGGTGGCTTCGGGCAGGCTCCACAGGCCGGACCAGACGCCTTGCGCGCCGCGGCGTTCCAGCAGCACGCGGCCTTGGCGGTCGCGCAGGATCAGCATGAAGGTGCTGCGCTTGGGCGAGGCCTTGCCGGGTTTGCGGGTGGGCAGTTCGGCGGTGAGGTTGTCGCGGTGGGCGATGCAGCTGGCGATGAGCGGGCAGTCATCGCAGCGCGGGCGCGAGCGGGTGCACACGGTGGCGCCCAGATCCATGATCGCCTGGGTGTAATCGGCCACGCGGGCGGCTGGCGTATGTGCCTGGGCGTGTTGCCACAGCTGCTTTTCGACCGCGCTTTCGCCGGGGTGGCCGTGGATGCCGTGATGGCGGGCCAGCACGCGTTTGACGTTGCCGTCGAGGATGGGAAAACGCAGGCCGTGCGCTTGGGCCAGGATCGCGCCGGCGGTGGAGCGGCCGATGCCGGGCAGGGCGTGCAGCGCGTCGAAGTCGCGCGGCAGTTCGCCGCCGTGGTGTTCGACGCAGAGCTGGGCGGTGCGGTGCAGGAAGCGGGCGCGGCGGTAGTAGCCAAGGCCCGACCACAGCGCCAGCACGGTGTCCTCGTCGGCGGCGGCCAGGTCGGGCAGGGTCGGCAGCGCGCTGACGAAGCGCTCGAAGTAGCCGATCACGGTGGCGACCTGGGTCTGCTGCAGCATCACCTCGGACAGCCACACGCGGTAGGCGTCGCGGCGGCCGTCGGCGCCGGCCTGTTGCCAGGGCAGGTCTTTGCGGCCGTGCTGGTCGAACCAGGCAAGCAGGCGGGTGGCGACGTCGTCGCGGTGATCGGGTTGGCGGCTCACTCGGGTTTCGCGGTCTTTTGGTCAGTGGCCGCCTTGTCGGTGGCTTCGTCGGCGGGAATGGCGTCGCCGGCCTGGATGATCAGGCCTTCGATGCGCACGCCGCCGGCTTCGATCTTCGCGATGTCGGCGTGGCCGCTGCCGGGCGGCACGCTGAGCTGCGGGCCTTGCGGGTCGCCCAGTCCACTCCACCAGTTGGCCAATGCCAGTGGCGGCAGGCGCAGGTCGGCGTGGTTGTCGGGGCCATCGAGCTTGAGTGCCAGCAGCAGTGGCTGGTCGTCATTGGCGGGGATCAGTTGCAGCGCGATGTCGTACTGGCCGGCGTCGGCCTGGTCGAGCTTGCCGCTGAGGCTGGCCGAGGCGTCGGCGGCACCGTGCCAGTAGGCGCTGCCGCCGAGGTCCAGGGTCAGGGTGCCGGCGCTGGACAGGTGCAGGCCGATGTTCTCCAGCTGCAGGGTTTTGCCGGCAATCCGTGGCGTGGCCGAGAGACGCAACTGCAGCGGCGTGCCGTTGGCCGTGTCGGCGGACAGGTGCAGCGGAAACGGCTGGTCGGAAATCAGGCTGCCCGCTTCGAGTGACACGTTGCCCAGCAGCAGTGCATTGCCGCGGACCACGCTGCCCTCGGTGATGCTGACGCCGGTATTGATGCGCGGAATCGTCGGGGCGGCGTCGGCCGGCTTGTCGGGCATGGCGGCGAGCCAATCCTGCAGCGCGTCCAGATCGACCCGGGGCGAGTCGATGATCAGCTGGGTGATCACCGTGGGACCGCCGAACAGGGTGCGCCAGGGCAATGCCAGCTGGCCGTGTGCGGCCAGCAGGATCGGTACATTGGCGCTCGAGGCACTGAGCGTGATGCCGTCCAGGTCCAGGCCGGGGCGGGGGAACAGGCTGGGCGTGGCCGGGCTGGACAGGTTCAGCTCCAGCCCGGCGGCGTGCGCCTGGGTCTGCAGCATGCGGGTGAATCGCTCGGGCTGCAGCAGCAGATAGACCGCGATCAGCGCGGTCAGCAGCATGGCCAGCATGAAGCCGCCGAGCACCAACAGGGTCAGGCGCAGTCGACGTGGCATCGGTTCAGCGCCAGCCGGTTTCAGTCATGGCTCTGCCCATTGCCGAGGCTGGCCGGAAGCAGGCCGTCGACGAAGGCTTCGGCGTCGAAGCTGCGCAGGTCGGTGGCGGCCTCGCCGAGGCCGACGAAGCGGATCGGCAGGCCGAACTCGCGGGCCAGCGCAAACACCACGCCGCCCTTGGCGGTGCCGTCCAGCTTGGTCACCACCAGGCCGGTGACGCCGACGATCTGGCGGAACTGGCGCACCTGGTTGACCGCGTTCTGGCCGGTGGTGCCGTCGATCACCATCAGCACCTCGTGCGGCGCGTCGGCGTCGATCTTTTTCAGCACGCGGGCGATCTTGCCCAGTTCGTCCATCAGGCCGCCCTGGGTGTGCAGGCGGCCGGCGGTGTCGGCGATCAGCACGTCGGTGCCGCGCGAACGGCAGGCCTGCAGCGCGTCGAAGATCACGCTGGCGGCGTCGGCGTCCTGGCCTTGCGAGATCACCGGCACCTGGTTGCGCTCGCCCCAGGTTTTCAGCTGCTCGACCGCGGCGGCGCGGAAGGTGTCGCCGGCGGCCAGCATCACCGCGCGGTTCTCGTCACGCCAGCGGCGGGCCAGCTTGCCGATGGTGGTGGTCTTGCCGGCGCCGTTGATGCCCACCACCAGCACCACGAAGGGCTTGCGGCCGGCCACGTCCAGCGGGCGCTGCACCGGTGCCAGCATGCCGACCAGCGACTGGCGCAAGGCGGCCAGCAGCGCGCCGGCGTCGGCGAACTCGCGCTTGTGCATGCGCTTGCGCAGGCTCTCGACCAGCTCGGTGCTGGCCTCGATGCCGACATCGGCGGTGATCAGGGTGGTTTCCAGCTCGTCGAGCAGGTCGTCGTCCAGCTTGGGATGACGGGTGAACAGCGCGCCCAGGCCACGCGAGAAGGCGCTGCCGGCCAGCCGCTCGCGCCAGCTGCGCTTGGCCGGAGCCGGTTCCGGAGCCGGTTCGGGCGTCGGCGGCTCGACGGGCGCAGCGGCTTGCGTGGCGTCGACGGGGGCGGGGATTTCCGCCAACGCCTCCTGTGGCAGGACGCTGTCGCTTTCCGGCGCGACCGCCTCGGCCGGGGCTTTTTCAGCGGGCTGCCCGGCGTCCTTGTCGGCGTTTTTTTTCTTCCAGAACTTGAGCATTGCGGGCGTGATTCAAAGACAATGGGCGGCATGCTAACACTCCAACCTGTACTGCCTGCTGAGGCGTTGGCCGGCCCGGGCGCGGCGGCATGAGCGGGCCGCGCAAGAACGGCGCCGGGCGCATCCGGATCATCGGCGGAAGCCTGCGCAATTCCCGCCTGGACGTGCCGGAGCTGCCCGGCCTGCGACCGACCCCGGAGCGGGTGCGCGAAACCCTGTTCAACTGGCTGGCACCGGTGGTCGGTGGCGCGCGCTGCCTGGATCTTTGCGCCGGTACCGGCGCGCTGGGCATCGAGGCGCTGTCACGCGGGGCCGCCGCGGTGCAGTTCGTCGAGCGCGACGCGAAGGCGGCGCAGGCCTTGCGCGGCAACCTGGCTCGGCTCAAGGCCGGCGGCGAGGTGAGCTGCGCCGATGCGGCGGTGTTCCTGCGCGGCCCGGCGCAGCCGCATGATCTGGTGTTCCTTGATCCGCCGTTCGCGCTGGATCTGTGGTCCGGGCTGGCCCGGCAACTGGAAGAGGGCGGCTGGCTGGCCCCGGCGGCGTGGATCTACGTGGAGTCCCCACGCGGAGTGACGCCCGGTTTGCCGGGCCATTGGCAGGTGCACAAGGAAGGCGTGGCGGGCGAGGTGCGCCATGCAATCCATCGGCGCCAGCTTCCGTTAAGCTAGGTGCTTCTCTGGCTTCCGTCCTTACCTTCCGTGAGCAAACCCAAGGGCAATCCGCGCCTGGCCGTGTATCCGGGCACGTTCGATCCGATCACCAACGGCCATGCCGACCTGGTGGCGCGCGCCGCGTCGCTGTTCGACAAGGTGGTGGTGGCGGTGGCCGACAGTTCCAGCAAGGGGCCGGCGTTCGGCCTGAACGAGCGGATCTCGCTGGCGCGGATGGCGTTGGCCGATCTGCGCAACGTGGAAGTGCGCGGCTTCGACAGCCTGCTGGCCACCTTCGTCGAGGAGACCGGCGCCGGGGTGGTCATCCGCGGGCTGCGCGCGGTGTCGGATTTCGAATACGAATTCCAACTGGCCAGCATGAACCGCCATCTGATCCCGCAGGCCGAGACGTTGTTCCTGACGCCGGCCGAACAATACAGTTTCATCTCCTCATCGCTGGTGCGCGAGATCGGACGCCTTGGTGGCGACATCTCCGGCTTCGTGCATCCGGCGGTTCAACAGGCCATGCGGCAGCGCTGGCAGAAGAGCCGTGACGGCTCCAACAAGCAACCCGAAAAAGAAAGGTGATAACCATGCGTAAGTTCGCTCTCATTGCCGCCATTGCACTGACCGCCAGCGTGGCCCTGAGCGCCTGCGGCAACAAGTCGGCCGACGAGGACCAGGCTGCCACGGCCCAGGCCGCCACCCAGCAGGCGACCAAGCCGACCGATCCGAACGACACCCAGGCGTGGAATGCCTACCTGGGCCAGATCGTGCAGGCCAACATGCAGGGCATGAAGGCCGATCGCCCGTATCCGTACCTGGTGACCGCCGGTGACTCCGAGGATGACGTCGCCCGCCGTGACCGCCAGCTGCAGAACGTGCAGGACACCGTCGCCCGCGGCGTGCTGCCGGGCAACATGCTGGTGTTCGCCGGCCCGGATTCGACCAAGACCGCCGACCTGATCATCGAAGCCTTCAAGGGTGCCGATGCCGGCTCGTTCAAGGACGTGATCATCCTGTTCATCGGCGACCAGGCCGACGAGCAGCGCGTCAAGGACGTGCTGAACCCGACCGGCGCCGACGTGCGTTTCGTCGCGATGTGATTTGACGGGGGCGAGGGCGAGTGGCGGGGGCTGGTCAAAGCCACCTCGCGACTCGTCCCTCGCCCCTCGTCCCTGAAGAAAATGTCTCTCAAGATCCTCGATACCTGCGTCAACTGCGACGTCTGCGAACCGGCCTGCCCGAACAAGGCGATCTCGCTGGGCGAGGAGTACTACGTGATCGACCCGGCGCTGTGCACCGAGTGCGTCGGTCACCATGACGAACCCCAGTGCGTGGTGGTCTGCCCGGTCGAATGCATCATCAGCGACCCCGACCACGTCGAGTCGAACGAACAGCTTGAACTGAAATACCGCCACCTGATGGCGAAGGACTCTGCTGCATGAATTTCTCCCTCAACCTTCGTGCGGCCCTGCTGGGCCTGCTGCTGGTCAGCGGCGGCGCGGTTGCCGCCGATGTCACGCCGCAGGCGGCCACGGCTTCGGTGCAGCCGCGCCCCGGCCATGCGGCGATCGCCAGTGCCAATTTCCTGGCCACCAATGCCGGTCATGAAGTGTTGGCCAAGGGCGGCAATGCGTTCGACGCGGCGGTGGCGATCGTGGCCGCGCTGTCGGTGGTGGAGCCGGAAAGCTCGGGCCTGGGCGGTGGTTTCATGGCCGTGCTGCACCGGGCGCAGGACGATCGCGATTTCTTCGTCGACGCACGCGAGGCCGCACCGGCCGCGGTCGACCCCAAGGATTACCTCAATGCCGACGGCACGCCCAATCGCGATACCGCGCTGAAGGGCCCACTGTCCGCCGGCATTCCCGGCGCACCGGCCGGCATCGCGCTGATCGCCGAGCGCTACGGCAAGCTGCCGCTGCGTGAGTCGCTGGCGCCGGCGATCCGCATTGCCCGCGACGGCTTCAAGCCCGACGCGCGGATGCGCGAGGCGATTGCCAGCGTGCAGAAAGACCTGCTGCGCTGGCCGGCGTCGTCCGCCAAGTATCTGCACGACGGCAAGCCGCCGGCGGACGGCGCGATCTGGCGCGATCCGGACCAGGCTCGCACGCTGGAACTGCTGGCCGCCAAGGGCCACGACGGTTTCTATCGCGGCGAGCTGGCCGACAAGCTGGTCAAGGCGGTGAAGGCGGCCGGCGGCAACTGGACGCTGGCCGACCTGGCCGCCTACCAGGCCAAGGAGCGCACGCCGATCCGTATCGACTACCGCGGCTACCGCATCGTCACCGCGCCGCCGCCGTCGTCCGGTGGCGTGGCGATCGCCGAGATCCTCAACATCCTGTCCGGCTACGACCTGGCCAAGATGGACGAGGCCACCCGCACGCACTACGAGATCGAGGCGATGCGTCGCGCCTTCCGCGACCACAACGATTACCTGGGCGATCCGGACTTCGTGAAGATGCCGCTGGACATGCTGCTGTCGCCGTTCTACGCCGACGGCCTGCGCCAGAGCATCCTGCACGACAAGGCCACGCCGTCGTCGATGCTGCCGCTGGCCGAAGCGCCTGAGCCGGGCATGCACACCACCCATTTCTCGATCATCGACGCCGACGGCAACATGGCTTCGGTGACCTCGACGGTGAACTACACCATGGGCTCCAGCTTCGTCGCCGCCGGCACCGGCGTGCTGCTGAATGACGAGATGGACGACTTCGCGCTGGTGCCGGGCAAGCCCAACGTCTACGGTCTGCTGGGCAGCGCCGCCAACGCGCCGGCACCGGGCAAGCGGATGCTGTCGTCGATGTCGCCGAGCATCGTGATCGGTGCCGACCGCACCGCGGTGATCGGTTCGCCGGGCGGTTCGACCATCATCACCCAGGTGCTGGAAGGCATCCTGAATTTCATCGGTGGCGAGAGTGCCGCGCAGATCACCGCGCACAAGCGCTTCCACCACCAGTACCTGCCCGACAACGTGATGGTCGAGGACGGCACCTTTGACGCGGCTACCAGCGAAGCGCTGGGCAAGATGGGTTACGAGCTGAAGCAGGGCGAGTCCTGGGGCTTCATGAACGTGGTCACCTGGGACCGTCGCAACAACAAGCTCGACGCCGCCAGCGATCCGCGCCGGCCGTCGGGCCTGGGCAAGGTGCAGTAAGGTCGTCGCGCTTCGCCGCGGTGGCGAAGCGGGGGGCTTTTCAATGGATGCCGTCTGCTCATCCAGCGGTTGCGGGCTGCTGAAAGGCCGAGGCACTGGGTGACTGGACGCCGTCCGTTGCAAAACTCTTCCAGCTTTCGCTGGAATGACGGGTCCCATGGGGCGTGCGGGCTGCTCGGACGAGCTCGCGGCAATGCGAGGTATCTGACGTGGAACTGTGGTCGATCACCGGCAATTCACAGCAACTTGATGGCGGTGCGATGTTTGTTCGGCCCGTCCATGGGCCTCACCCCGCGCTGCGCGCGGGGCCGCCTTCGGCGTCCGGATTCATTCCGGACGAATCCGTGGCAACGCAAGGTATCTGACGTGGAACTCTGGTCGATCAGCGGCAACTCCCAACAGCTTGATGGCGGCGCCATGTTTGTTCGGCCCATCCATGGGCCTCACCCCGCGCTGCGCGCGGGGCCGCCTTCGGCGTCCGGATTCGTTCCGGACGAATCCGTGGCAACGCGAGGTATCTGACGTGGAACTCTGGTCGATCAGCGGCAATTCACAGCAACTTGATGGCGGTGCGATGTTCGGCAATGCCCCCCGGACATTGTGGTCACGCTGGATTGCGCCGGATGACCAGAACCGCATTCCGCTGGCCTGCCGCTGCCTGCTGGTGAAGGACCTGGACGGGCGCAACGTGTTGTTCGAGACCGGCATCGGCGCGTTTTTCGAGCCGGCGCTGCGCGAGCGCTACGGGGTGGTCGAGGATCGCCACGTGCTGCTCGATTCGCTGGCGGCGGCCGGTTTGTCGCATGAGGACATCGACGTGGTGGTGCTGTCGCACCTGCACTTCGACCATGCCGGCGGCTTGCTGGCGGCGTGGGAGGAGGGCCAGCCGCCGCGGCTGCTGTTTCCCAACGCGCGTTTCGTGGTCGGTGCAGGGCACTGGCACCGTGCGCTGGCGCCGCATCCGCGTGATCGCGCCTCGTTCATCCCGGAACTGCAGCCGCTGCTGGAAGCCAGTGGGCGGCTGGAACTGGTCGATGGCGAGCATGCGCAGGCGTTGGGCACGGCGGTGCGTTTCAGCTTTTCCGACGGGCATACGCCGGGGCTGATGCTGTCCGAGGTTGCCGGCGTGGTGTTCTGCGCCGACCTGATCCCGGGGCGATTCTGGGTGCATCTGCCGATCACCATGGGCTACGACCGCTGGCCGGAAAAGCTGATCGACGAGAAGCGCGTGTTCCTGGAAGACAAGCTGGCGCGCGGCGTGCAGCTGTTCTTCACGCATGACCACGATTGTGCGCTGGCGCGGGTGGTGCGTGACGAGCGTGGACGTTTTGGCTGCACCGGTGAACAACGCGAACTGCATGGAGTTGCCGCATGAGTGGATGGCGCGATGGCCTGTCTTCGTCCCGGCTGATTTCCGGCGCACTCGGTGTCCTGTTCCTGCTGGCGGGCATGGCGCTGGTCGCGATGACTTCGCGCGGCCTGATCGACTACCGGCAGGCGGCCAGCCGGCATGGTGGCGAGGTGCTCGATCTTGGTGCCGAGCCGCGTCCGACGGCTGGCCAGCACGGGCAGATGGCCCGCGTGGTCGGGGTGCCGCGGGTGGTGGAAGCACCGCATGATCCGGACTTCAACCAGAGCGGCGACACCCCGGTGCTGGTGCGTCAGGTGGAGATGTTCCAGTGGCGCGAGGTGCGCGTCGGCAGCGGCGTGCACTACGAGCTGGACTGGGTGGATCGTCCACTGGACAGCAGTCATTTCGAGGAGCCGCGCGGGCACCGCAATCCCGCCCGCTTCCCGCTCGGCGGCAAGCAGTTCGACGCGGGACTGGTGCAGCTTGGCGGGTTCCGCCTTGGCCCTGCGTTGTTGCATGCGCTGCCGGGCACGCAGCGGCTTGCGCCGGACATGACCACGCTGCCGCCGAATCTCGCGGCCAGCTTCAGCCTTCACGACGACTACCTGATCACCAGTGCCCGCCCTGGTGAGCCGCGGCTGGGCGATGTCCGGATCAGCTGGGCCGAGGTGCCGCTGCAGCAGGTTACCGTGGTCGCACGGCTGGATGGCGATGGCCTGGTGGCCGCCAGCGAGGCCTCGGATGGCAAGGGATACGAGGTGCAGGTGGGTGATGTGCCGGTGCTGACCCTGTTCCCCGACCTGCCGGTACCGCCCGGCTCGGTATGGCTGCAATGGCTGCTTTCGGTCGTGCTCGCCGTGGTGGGGTGCCATCTGTTGCTGCTGGCACGCCGCGCACCGGCCGACGTCTTGCTGGCGCTGGGCTCGGGCACCTTGCTGATCGGCGTCATCGCCGGCGTGCTGTGGCTGGGCAACGACGGCGGCACCGCCGGCGGCTGGCTGGCCCTGGCCGCGCTTGGCCTGATCCTGTCCCTCTGGCGCCTCCGCCGCCAAGCGTAGGTCGGGCATTGCCCGACGCTGCATGGGGTTTCGGTGGATGCCGGCGGAAGAGCCGCGGGCGGTGCCCGCCCTACGGTTCGCGTTTTGCGTTGGCGTGTTCGATGAACCACAGGCCGGCGAACAGCTTGGGGTCGACGGAATAGCCTTCGGCGGCGCGGGCGAACAGCCAGGCGCCGGCTTCGCGGCGGGGGACTTCGTGGACCACGATGTTCTCGGTTTCGTCGCCGCCGCCGGGGCCGACTTTCTGCAGGTCCCAGGCGCGGGCGAAGGTGATCATCTCGGTGCTCATGCCGGACGAGGACGGGCCGGCGTGGATGAATTCCACGCGCTGGCAGCGGTAGCCGGTTTCCTCCTCCAGCTCGCGGGCGGCGGCCAGCAGGGCGCTTTCATCGGCCTGGTCGACCAGGTCGCCGACCAGGCCGGCGGGCATCTCGATGGTGTTCTGCAGGATCGACACGCGGTACTGCTCGACGAACAGCACGTTGTCCTCGGGGGTCACCGCCAGGATGATCACCGCGCCGCCGGGGTTGTTGCGTTCGGCATATTCCCAGCGGCCGCGCTTGCGCAGGCTGAGCCAGCGGCCTTCGTACAGGGTTTCCACCGGCGCGCTGGCGTCGGCGGGGATGCGGTTGGCGGAATCGTCCATCGGAGCGCGGCCTCGGAATACCAGTGCGCCATGGTGACCTTTCGGGGTGGCCGCGGCAACCACGCGCGAGTGCGCGGCTCAGCCGGCCAGGGCCTGCAGCCGGCTGCGGGTGAGCGGGCCGAAGCGCAGCTTCTCGCACAGCGCCTGCAACTGCTCCGGCGGATTCCGGCGCCGGGCCAGCATGTCCAGCGTGCTGGCGCCGGGAGCGTCCAGCGCGATCCGGGTCAGGCGCCGGTACAGCCGCGCCTGCTCGGCGTGTTCGCGCAATTTCGCCGCGCAGCTGGCGGCGCCGCGCAGGCGCAGGAAGGCGACTTCGTCGATGCGTTCGAGCAGGGCATCAAGGCTGCCGAAATGGGCGAGCAGGGCGGCGGCGGTCTTGGCGCCGATGCCGGGCACGCCGGGAATGTTGTCCACGCTGTCGCCGCACAAGGCCAGGTAGTCGGCCACCTGGTGCGGATGCACGCCGAGTTTCCCGTGCACGCCGGCCGGCCCCCAACGCAGGCCGCGGGCGAAATCCCATTGCTCGTCGTGCTCGCCCAGCAGCTGGCCGAAATCCTTGTCGGCCGAGACGATCACGCTGCGCCGGCCCAGCGCGCGCAGGTTCCACACGGTGCTGCCGATCAGGTCGTCGGCCTCGAAGGCGTGGTCGATCATCAAGTGCACGCCCAGCGCCTCGGTGACCTCGCGGCACAGCACGAACTGGTGCTCCAGGTCCGGCGGCGGCAGTTCGCGGTTGGCCTTGTACGGTGGGTAGATCGCGTTGCGGAACGAGCTGGTCAGCGAGGCGTCGAAGGCCACCGCGACGTGTTCGGGCTGCGCCCGTTCCAGCAGTTCGCACAGGAAGCGGGTGTAGCCATGCACCGCATTGACCGGGTGGCCGTCGATGTCGAAGAACTCGTCCGGCATCGAGTGCCAGGCGCGGAACACGTACAGGCTGCCGTCGACCAGATGGACGGCGGGATGGGCTTGCGGCGTGCTCATGGCGTCCATGTGCTCAGCAGGTCGGCCAGCGCCGGGCGCTCGCGATCGGGCACCTCGATCTGCGGCGTGCCCAGATGGACGAAGCCGGTCACGTGCTCGTTGTCGGCCAGGCCGAGCAGTCCGGCCACCTCGCGGTCATGGGCGGCCCAGCCGGTCAGCCACTGCGCGCCGTGCCCCAGTGCGTGGGCACCGAGAAGCAGGTTGTAGGCGACGCAGCCGGCGGTCAGGCGCTGCTCGACTTCCGGCACCTTGCTGGCCGGCTGGAGCCGCGCGATCACCGCGATCACCAGTGGCGCGAAGGTGTAGCGCAATTGCTCCTTCTCCCGCCGTGCCTCGGACATGCCGGGATCGTTGCGCTGGGCGATCGCCGCCAGCCGCTCGCCGAAAGCCAGCTTGGCTGCGCCCTGCAGTCGGATCAGCCGGAACGGCACCAGCTTGCCGTGGTCGGGCACGCGGATGGCGGCTTCCAGCAAAGCCTGCAGGCGGGTTTCGTCGAGGGCGGGTTCGCCGAGCTGGCGCGAGGGCACGGAGCGGCGTTGCTGCAGCAGTTCGAAGGCGTCGGACATGGGGCGGAAGTCGGGGTCAGGGGTTCGGGGTCAGCTTGAACGAACCGGGCAGCAGGGCGGCGACGGTGGTTTCCCGGCAATCATCGCGCAGGTTGCCCAGCACCACCGGCATCGCTTCGCCGCACAGCTCGGACATCACCTGGCGGCAGGCGCCGCAGGGGCTGACCGGGCCGTCCGTGTCGGCAACCACGGCCAGCACGGCGAAGTCGCCGGGGCGGCAACCGGCGGCGACCGCGTTGAACATGGCGGTGCGCTCGGCGCAATTGCACAGTCCGTAGGCGGCGTTTTCCACGTTGCAGCCGTCGAAGCGGCGACCGTCGCGGGTCAGCAGCACGGCGCCGACCTTGAAGCGGGAGTAGGGAGCGTAGGCCTGTTCGCGCGCCGTGCGGGCCAGCGCAAGCAGTTCGTTGGTGGAAGGAAACATGTCAGGCATCGGGACCTCCGGAAATCATCCCCGGAGGACGCTGGCGCGACCGTCGGCGGCCCAGCTTACTCGTTGTGCCGGAGTCGATCAAAAGCGCGGCCGCGATAATTGCCGTCCCAGGCTCTAAGATGTCCCGAACCACTTTCCGGGGGATTGAGCATGCCGATCAGCGTAGCCGCCTTGCGTGAAACCGCCGCCGGGGAGCGCCGCGTGGCGATCACCCCGGAAGTGGCCAGGAAGCTGCAGGGCAAGGGGTGGCAGGTGCTGCTGGAACATGGCGCCGGAAGCTCGGCCGGTTTCCCCGACAGCGCCTACGCCGGGGTGGAATTCGCCGATGCCGCCAGCGTGCTGGCGCGGGCCGACGTGCTGGCCTGCGTGCTGCCGCCGGACGACGGAGCGTTCGCCAGCCTGCGCGAGGGCGCTGCCGTGGTCGGCCAGTTGCGGCCGCATGGCGCCGACGCCCGGATCGCGGCGTTGGCAGCGCGCCGGCTCAGCGCGTTCTCGCTGGAATTGCTGCCGAGAACCACCCGCGCCCAGGCGATGGACGTGCTCAGCTCGCAGGCCGCGGTGGCCGGTTATCGGGCGATGCTGATTGCCGCCGAGGCCTCGCCCAAGTTCTTCCCGATGCTGACCACGGCCGCCGGCACGATCCGGCCATCGCGGGTGCTGGTGATCGGCGCCGGTGTGGCCGGCCTGCAGGCCATCGCCACCGCACGCCGGCTGGGCGCGCAGACCGAGGGTTATGACGTGCGCCCGGAAACCCGCGAGCAGGTGGAGTCGCTGGGTGCGAAGTTCCTGGACCTGGGCGTCAGTGCCGCCGGCAGCGGCGGCTACGCGCGCGAACTTTCCGCCGAGGAACGCGCGGCACAGCAGCGGGCGCTGGCCGAGAATCTGAAGGTTTTCGACGTGGTGGTCAGCACCGCCGCAGTGCCGGGTCGCCCGGCGCCGAAGATCCTCGGCACGGCGATGGTCGAGGGCATGAAGCCCGGTGCGCTGATCGTCGACCTGGCCGCCGAAAGCGGCGGCAACTGCGAATTGACCCGACCCGGCGAACGCGTCGAGCACGCCGGCGTCACCATCCTCGGGCCATTGAACCTGCCCGCCGGCGCGCCACTGCATGCGTCGGAAATGTACGCGCGCAACGTACTCAACTTCCTGGAGTTGCTGGTACACGACGGCGAACTGAAACCGGATTTCGACGACGAGCTGGTCGCCAGAAGCTGCCTGGCCCACGCCGGCGAGACCCGCTTCCCGTAAGGCCTGGAAGAGCATCGCCCGCGAGCGGGCTCCTACGGCCTTCGGAAGCCTTGTAGGAGCCCGCTTGCGGGCGATGCTTTATGCCCGCCGCCGCGCCACCGCATACGCCGGATGCTGGCCTACGCTGACGAGACCCGCTTCACGCAAGGCCTTGGGATGAGGAGGAAGAGCATCGCCCGCGAGCGGGCTCCTACGGCCTTCGGAAGCCTTGTAGGAGCCCGCTTGCGGGCGATGCTTTCGGGGTTCGGCCGTGAGCGGCGAGATGAGGCGGCCAGCCGGATGCTTGCGAACCCCGGATCACGGCTCGGCGGGATGTCGTTCGTCCCAATGCAGCCGTTCGGCCGGCGGCAGGGAGTGCCATTCGCGGATCAGCTTGTCGCGTTGCTCGGGCGGCAGCTTCTGGAAGCGCTCGAAGGTGGCATGCAGCTGGGCGCGCTGCTCGGGCGGAAGCTCGCGGAATTTGCGCCGGTTTTCGCGCGTCTGCTCCCGCTCGGCGGGGGTCATCTGTTGCCATCGGGCGATGTGCTGGCGGACTGCCTCGCGTTTTTCCGGTGGCAGGGTGATCCAGCGATCGGCGCGCTCCAGCATGCGCACCTGTTTCTCCGGCGGCATGCTGTCCCAGCGTTCCTGCAGTGGAGCCAGCACTTCACGCTTGGCCGCGTCCACGCTGCTCCACGGGTGTGCCGAAGGCGCTTCCTGCGCGTGCAGGGCCGGGATGCCGCCGAGCATCACGGCCAGCAGCAGTGCCGGCAGCAGGTGGAAATGGCGGGACGTGTTCAATGCGCCGCCATCTGGTTGTTGTTGGCGGCCAGCCAGCCGTAGAAGTCCAGGTCCTGGTACAGGTCCGGATCGGCCTGGTCGGCGTCCGGCGGAAGATCGCCATCACCATCGTCGATGTCCGGATCGGCGGTGATGGTTGCATGCATGGTGGCCACCGGCGCGGTTTCCGGTAGCGGCTGATGCACCACCAGGGCGGCCAGCGCGATCGCCGCGCAGGCACCGGCCGGGATCAGCCAGCGCACCAGGTGGGTGGGCGAGGAGCTGCTTTCCAGCGCATGGCGGCGGGCGGCACGCAGGCGACCGGCGGTGGCCGGGTCGACGTTGCGGGCCGCTTCGCTCCACAGCTGGCGGGCACGATGCACGAACGGCGGCTCGGGCTCGCCGGCATGGCCGGGTCGATGATTGTCGGGCGAAGTCATCGCCAGTCCTCCAGTTGATCGCGCAGGTGATGCATCGCGCGTGACAGATGGGTTTTCACGCTTCCCTCGGAACATCCCATGGCCTGCGCCGTCTCGGCCACGTCCAGGCCTTCCAGCATGCGCAGCATGAAAGCCTCGCGCTGGCGTTGCGGCAGTCGCCCGACCGCGGCGGCCAGGTCGGCGTACGAACGGCTGTCGTGCAGGCGATCAAGCGGACCGGGGCCCTGGTCGGCCGGTTCCCACAGCGGCATGTCGTCGCCATCGCCGTCGCGGCCGCCGCCGAACCATCCGACCACGATCGAGCGCACCTTGCGGCGGCGCTGCAGGTCGACGATGCGCCGGCGCAGGATGCCCCAGAACAGCGGCGCCCATTCGGCGGCGGGTTTGTCGCGGTAGTGCTTGACCAGCCGGAGCATCGCGTCCTGGACCGCGTCCATCGCATCCTCGCGCTGGCGCAACTGCAGTTCGGCCATGCGGAAGGCGCGTCGCTCGACCTGGGCCAGGAAGGCATCCAGCGTGGCCGGCAATTCGCGTGCATCGTCCAGCATGCCGCTCTCCAGTACGCCGAGCGCGCTGTTCACGGCTGCGTCGTCCGCGTGGTCGGGTGGGACATCCGGAGGATCCGTCGGGAAATATCCCATGCTCAACGCGGCTGGTCCCTGGTGGTTGACCGGGGCGAATCGGCGGTCGTGGAGAAGGGGCCGCGACGTGGCCCGGCGTTCCCGTATGATGCGGGGACAACTGAATCCTGGCGGGGTGGGGTCATGATCGACGGTTTCCTGGCACTGTACATCTTCATGCTGGCCGCGTTCACCGGATATGAAATCATCGCGCGGGTGCCGGTGATCCTGCACACGCCACTGATGTCCGGTTCCAATTTCGTCCACGGGATTGTGCTGGTGGGCGCGATGATCGCGCTAGGTCATGCACAAACCACCTTCGAGGTCGTGATCGGTTTCATCGGCGTGCTGCTGGGCGCGGGCAACGCCGCCGGTGGTTACGTGGTGACCGAGCGGATGCTGGAGATGTTCAAGCCCAGCAAGCCGGCCAGCGGCACGGAGGCGAAGTGATGAGCTGGCTGCCGACCGTGATCAAGGCCTGTTACTTCCTGGCCGCCTTGCTTTTCATCCTTGGGCTGAAGCGGATGAGCTCGCCGCGTACCGCGCGCGGCGGCATCGTCTGGGCCGGCTTCGGCATGCTGCTGGCGGTGCTGGCCACGTTTTTCCTGCTGGACATGCACAACCTCGGGCTGATCGTGGCGGCGGTGCTGCTGGGCGTCAGCGCGGCCTGGTGGAGCGGTCGCCGCGTGGCGATGACCGCGATGCCGCAGATGGTGGCGCTGTACAACGGCATGGGCGGCGGCGCGGCGGCGGCGATCGGCGCGGTCGAGCTGGTGGGCCATGCGCGGGCACTGGGCCTGCTGCATGCGGTGCCGGATACCTCGCCGCTGCGCCCGGAAAGCTGGGCGGTGAACGGCCTGCCGCCGGCGTTGTCGCCGGTGGAGCTGGGCCTGGGCGTGCTTGGCGCGTTGATCGGCGCGGTGAGTTTTTCCGGCTCGCTGATCGCCTTCGCCAAGCTGCAGGGCTGGCTGGACAAGCGCTTCGTGTTCCCCGGCCAGCAGGTGGTGAACCTGTTGCTGCTGGCGGCCACGGTAATCGTCGGCGTGCTGCTGGTGGCCGGCCACGCCAGCCTGCCGCTGATCGCCGCGTTCTTCGTGCTGGCGCTGGCGTTCGGCTTGTTGATGACCTTGCCGATCGGCGGCGCCGACATGCCGGTGGTGATCTCGCTGTACAACGCCTTCACCGGGCTGGCGGTGGCGTTCGAGGGTTTCGTGCTGGGCAACGAGGCGATGATCATCGCCGGCATGGTGGTGGGCGCGGCCGGTACCTTGCTGACCCAGCTGATGGCCAAGGCGATGAACCGTTCGCTGGGCAACGTGCTGTTCGGCAGCTTCGGCGCCGCCGGCGGCGAGGCGCAGGCGATCGCCGGCGCGCAGAAGCCGGTCGAGGCCAGCGACGCGGCGGTGATGATGGCCTATGCCGAGCGCGTGGTGATCGTGCCCGGCTACGGCCTGGCGGTGGCCCAGGCGCAGCACAAGGTGTGGGAGTTCGCCCAGTTGCTGATCAAGCGCGGGGTGAAGGTGAAGTTCGCGATCCATCCGGTGGCCGGCCGCATGCCCGGCCACATGAACGTGCTGCTGGCCGAGGCCGGCGTGCCGTACGACCTGATTGCCGACATGGATGACATCAACCCGGAATTCCCGACCACCGACGTGGCCCTGGTGATCGGCGCCAACGACGTGGTCAATCCGCTGGCCAAGACCGACCCGGCCTCGCCGATCTACGGCATGCCGATCCTGGATGTCAGCGCGGCGAAACAGGTGATCGTGATCAAGCGTGGCCGCGGCACCGGTTTCGCCGGCATCGAGAATGCGCTGTTCTACGCCGACAACACGCGCATGCTGTACGGCGATGGCCAGGCAGCCGTGGGTGAGCTGGTGGCTGCGATGAAGGAGATCGACGCCTGAAGGCGGCGAGCCTTCAGCGAGGCAGCGGGGGCGGTCGACGCGGCTTGCGCCAGCCCAGCCAGCCGGCCAGCAGCGCGGCCAGCACGGCCCAGGTGATGTCGGTCGGTGAGGCGGCCATCCGCGACAGCTGCCACAGCATGCCGATGCCGGCGGTGCGGATCGAGTCCACCAGCCCCAGGCCCATGCTGCCGGCGATCATCAGGCTGGCAACCAGCATGTGCACGTAGATCGCTGCCAGAAAGGTGGCTGCGGCGGCGAGCACGGCGGTGGCCGGACCACCCGGACGTATGCAGCCGCGGATGGCCCAGGCCAGCACCGCGCCGACCGGCACCGCCAGCCACGGCATCGGATCCTGCCGGTACAACGCGGCGGCGGTCCACACCGCTCCGGCAGCCAGCCCCAGCATGGCCGCGCTGATCGCACCGAACAGCAAGGTCGACAGGCTGCGTGCGCTCATCGGCGTGGCCAGTGCTGGAAGAAAGAAGGCATGCGCAGGTCCATCGGGCAAAGCGACCATCATAACGCGCCGCATCGACAACCCGCCCCCGCAGGAGCCCGCTCGCGGGCGATGCTTCTCCGCGCCGCCGAGCCCCCACCCCACGGCAACCCATCCGCAGGCGACGCTTTCCCGAATCCCCGGAGCAAGAGCATCGCCCGCGAGCGGGCTCCTGCGGGGGCATCGCCGGTGGCGGGCAATCGTTGGCGCCCGGCGGCATAATATGCGGCTAGGGTTCGACATCTGGCCGTGCCCGCAGAGACAGGATGGGCAGTGGCATGAGCGGTTTCAGTCTGAGCAGCGAACCTTTCACCTTGATGCGTGACTGCAAGGCGGTGATGGTTCCCCAGGGCGAGTCGGTGAGCCTGCCGGCCGGGCAGATCGGTTACATCACCCAGGCACTGGGCGGCAGTTTCACCATCTACGTGGAAGGCAACCTGTTCCGCATCGCCGGCGAGGATGCCGATGCGCTGGGCAAGGAGCGTCCGGCACCGATCGAGGTGCCCGAGAACGCCACCGACGCCGACGTGGAGAAACTGGCCTGGGACCAGCTGCGCACGGTGTTCGACCCGGAGATCCCGGTGAACGTGGTCGAGCTGGGCCTGGTCTACGACCTCAGCCTGGAACAGACCGAATCGGGCGAGCGCAAGGTCTACGTCAAGCTGACCCTGACCGCTCCCGGTTGCGGCATGGGCGACATCCTGGTCGACGACGCCCGCACCAAGCTGGAAATGATCCCCACCGTGGCCGAGGCCGACATCGACCTGGTGTTCGACCCGCCCTGGAACCAGACGATGATGTCCGACGCGGCCAAGCTCGAGACGGGCATGCTTTAGGGCGAGTGGAGAAGCGAGTGGAGAGGAGTGAGAAGTGAGTAAAGGCGTGGGGCTTCACGGCTTTTCTCTCACTCCTCACTCCTCTTCACTCACTTCTGGCTTTCAGCTTTTCTCTTCGAAGCGGTTTTCCGCGCGGTTCTTGCGCACCTTGGCGGGGTCCCAGACGCGGCCGTTCATGGTGATGTAGACGCCGTCGGGCAGGGTCTGCACGGCGGCCACGGCGCAGCCGATGTTGAACACCGCGTCCGAGCCCTGGAAGCGCGCCGGGTTCAGTGCGCCGGTCAGCACGATCACCTTGCCGGGGATGTCGGCCAGCACCTGGGCGGTTTCCACCATGGTGTCGGTGCCGTGGGTCACCAGCACGTGGCGGTGCGGCTGCGCCTCGATGGTGGAGCGGATCAGCTGGCGGTCCTCGTCGGTGACGTGCAGGCTGTCCTTGCGCAGGATCGGGATCACGTCGAACTGGAATGCCACGCCGAGCTGGCCGAGGATCTCGCCGATCTGTGGTGCGCCGATCTTGTAGTCCGACTTGTCGTCGAAATAGATCTTGTCGATGGTGCCGCCGGTGGTGACGATGGTCAGATGCTGCATGTCGATGCGCCGAAAAATGAGTGCGCCATTTTAGCCGGTTGCGCCACCTTGCGCAGACCACGGAAGTGGGGATGTCCGCCCTACGCCAGCAGGCTTGCAGTGTCGTTGTCGGGGGTGACCAATCGGTCGAGGCCGCGGCTGGCGAAGCGACGCAGGGCGGCGGCGGGGCGGGGATCGGCATGCCGGTTCGACCAGCTGGCCTGCCGTGCCAGCAGCGCGGCGGCGGCGCAGCGGGCAAGGGTGAAGGCGAGGCCGCGGGCGCCGGTTTCCAGGTTGTCGCGGGTGTCGTGATGGTGGTCCAGCCAGCGTGCGGCGGCATCCAGCGTGCGATGGATGCTGTCGGTGGCGCGGGTATCGGCGTCACCGTCCAGCCAGCCGGCGCACGCCTGGCGCAACGCGCCGAGCCCGTCGCCGGCCAACGCCCGCAGGCTGTCCAGTGACAGCACGTTGGTGGTGCCTTCCCAGATCGCGTAGACCTGCGCGTCGCGCAGCAACTGGGGCAGGCCGGTGTCCTCGATGTAGCCGGCACCGCCGAAGCATTCCAGCGCCTCGGAGCAGATCTTCACCGCCAGCTTGCCGGTCCACAGCTTGGCCAGCGGGGTGAGCAGGCGCAGCAGGGCGGCCTCGTGCGGCGCGGCAACGCCCTGCTCGACCCGGCCCAGCAGATGGGCCACTTCGAAGGCCAGCGCGAAGGCGGCCTCGAACGAGGCCTGCATGTCGGCCAGCGTGTGCGCGTGCAGAGGCTGCTCGATCAGCGGCCGGCCGAATGCCTGTCGCCGCCGCGCGAAATCCCGGGCCAGGCCGATCGCCCGCGCCATGCTGGCCACCGCACAGATCGCGTTCCAGCTGCGGGTGACGTTGAGCATCGGCGCCACCTGGCGCACACCGTGGCCCAGTTCGCCCAGCGGCCAGGCGGGCAGGCCGTCGAGGTGGATCTCGGCGGTGGGCAGTTCCTGCGTGCCGAGTTTGTCCTTGAGCCGGTCGATCAGCAGCTCGGGCTTGCGCCGCGTGCCGTCCATGGTCTCGACGTAGAACAGCGCCAGCGCCGCGGCACCGTTGCCGGCCCCTTGCGGCCGGGCCAGCGCCAGCGCGGCTTCGCCGACCACCGCCGAGCTGAACCATTTGCGCCCGTACAGCCGCCATTGGCCGTCGTCGTCCTGGCGTGCCACGGTTTCGCTGCGGCCCACGTCGGAGCCGCCGGCGTTCTCGGTCATCCATTGGCCGCTGAGCCGGAACGTGGCCGGATCGCGGCTGAGGAAATGCGGCAGCGCGCGGGCGATCAGTTCGCGATTGCCGCTGGCCTTGATCGCGGTGGCGGCGCCGTCGGTCATCGCCAGCGGGCAGGTGTAGAACTCGCTGGCCAGGTGGTACAGGTAGACCCGGGCGAACTGCTCCAGCCGCGCGTGCGGATGGTCCTGGTGGCCACTGGCGAGGATCGCGTGGCGGGTGGTCAGCGCCGGGCCTTCCTGCCAGGCGGTGGTCAGCTCGATGCGGTCGACGCGGTTGCCCCAGGCGTCCCAGCTGGTCAGCAGCGGCTTGCGCGGCGTGCTGGTGCGGGCGCGTTGCCAGGCCAGCACGGCGTAGTCGCCCAGCGCGTCAAGGTCGGCCTCCAGCGCGATGCGGCGCTCATCCGGCAAGGCGCGTCCAAGCAGTGCTTGCAGGCAGCGGTCGCTGCGGAAAGGGTGGGGAAGTTGCGGCGGATCCTGCAGGAAAGCCATCGGCATGCTCCCGGCGTCGATGCGCCGATTATAGGTTCAGGGTGTGGCACGCTTGCGAATGTCATCGGTGCCTCGCTAACCTCGCGCGCCACTTTGAAGAGCGAAAGGAATGAAGGGATGAAACGGATGCTTTCGGTGCTTGCGGCACTGTTTCTGGCCAGCGCAAGCGGCCACGTGCTGGCGCAGGATGCGATGGAGGACCTGCCCTGGCAGGCCGGGCCGGTCACGGTGAAGCTGGGCAACCAGGCCACCCTGAAGGTACCCGAGGGCTACGCCTTCCTCGATGCCGAGGGCACGCGCCGGTTCAACGAACTGTCGGAGAACCCTTCCGGCGACGAGGACGAATACACCCTGGCCGGTGACGACTGGGTCGCCTACTTCTCGTATGACGACATCGGCTACGTGAAGGACGATGACAAGATCGATGCCGACGAGATCCTCGACAACATCCGCGAGGGTACCGAGGAGGCCAACAAGGAGCGTCGCGAGCGTGGCTGGTCGGAGATGAGGATATTGGGCTGGAGCGCCCGGCCGGAGTACGACGAACAGCTGAAGTCGCTGACCTGGTCGATCCTCGGTGAGGATCTGGACGACAAGCAGCAGGTGGTCAACTACAACACCCGCCTGCTCGGCCGCCATGGCGTGATGAGCGTGGTGATGGTGACCGATCCGGAAACGCTGCAGAGCGCGATCATCGACTTCAAGCGCCAGGTGAAAGGGTTCGATTTCGTGCCCGGCCAGACCTATGGCGAGTACAAGGAAGGTGATCACGTCGCCGCTTACGGCCTGGCCGCGTTGATCACCGGCGGCGCCGCGGCGGTGGCGGCCAAGAAGGGGCTGCTCGGCGTGATCGGCGGTTTCCTGGCCGCAGCCTGGAAGTTCCTGCTGGCTGGCCTGGTGGCCGTGGGTGCCTGGTTCAAGTCGTTGTTCAAACGCAAGCAGCAGTGATCCTGCCTGACGCGCCGTGGGTACTGCCAGTGGCGATCGCGCTGCTGTACCTGTACGACTCGGCGCAGTGGCTGTTCCATGACGAGGTGGTGCTGGAGGCGCGTGGTCGCGGCTATCGGGTGTCCGGTGGCTCGGTGATGGAGTTCGCGCGCCGGCACCTGTACCTGCCGCATCCGTTTTTTCCGCATCGTCCGTTGCTGCGGCTGGGCTGGCCGCATGGCGGCGCGGCGGGCTGGCGCCCGGCGCGCTGGACACGCAGCCGCCTGGCGCTGAAGGCGCTGGCACCGTGGACCTGGCTGCTGTGGGGGCTGTTCTTCATCGTGTTGCCGCCGCTGCTGGTGTTCGGCACCGAAGTGATGCTGCTGGCATGGCTGGTGCTGGCCTACCTCGGCATCATCGCGATGCTGCTGCGGGTGCACCGTTATCGCAAACTGCTGGGGCTGACGCCGAAGGCGATGGCGTCGCTGGCCTGTGATGCGCTGCTTTGCGCCCCGTTCGCGCTGAACACCTTGCGCAAGATCAGCCTGGGCGTGGGGGCGGGGATTCCCCTGCGCGGCTTTGCCGGGAGCATGCTGTCCACGGCGGAGCGGGCAACGCTGGTGGAGCTGCTGGAGGGCCGGATCCGCAGCAGCCTGGATCATCTGGATCCGGCCAGCGAGGCGGCGTCGACCTTGCGCGTTTACCTGGAAAGCCATCGAGGCGATGCGACATGAGCCTGACCCAGATCGTCGTCATCCTGGCCGGATTGTTCGCCGGTTACCGGCTGGTCGGTTACATGCTTTCGCCTGGCACCGGCGACGATGACAAGCGCACTCCCGAAGACGCCGGAAGCGACACGCCGCAGCCGCAGCGCTGGTACGAGGTGCTGGAAGTGTCCGAATCGGCCAGCCGCGAGGAAATCACCCGCGCCTGGCGGCAGAAGCTCGCCCAGTACCACCCGGACAAGGTGGCCACCCTCGGCGACGACATCCGCGCAGTGGCCGAAGAGCAGACCAAACGGATCAACGCCGCCTACGAAGAAGCCCTGAAATCATAGGGCCGGAACGCCGCCTGCGAAGAAGCCCCGAATCGCAGGGCCGGAACGCCGGTAGGAGCCCGCTCGCGGGCGATGCTTTGAATGCGGGGATTCGGGATTCGGGATTCGGGATTCGGGATTCGCAAGAGCCCAGAGCAAGAGCACCACCCGCGAGCGGGCTCCTGCCGGGGCGGCCGATGGTTACGGGGTGCGTTGGTTCTTTTTGTGCCTCACGCCGGCGCCGAGGGTGGCGATCAGCAGCAGGGTCAGTACCAGCTCGGTTATCGCCAGGCCGCGTTCGCCGGGGGCGCTCCAGCTCTCGGAGACGCCGTGGCAGAAATAGAACAGGCTGAGGATGCCTACCCACAGCAAGGCGCGGCGCACGTCGCGAATGGCCAGCAGTGGCAGCAGCAGGGGCACCGTGGTGATCGCCAGCACCAGCCACATCGGCAGGGTCTGCGGCGGGAACAGCCAGCCGTGCCAGATCGGTTGCAGCACGGTCAGCGCGGCCCAGGCCAGCAGGCCCACGCGTTGTTCCGTCGGCAGCGGGGGCCGCGCGCTCATGCGCCGGCCGCCAGTTTGCGCGCGGTGTCGGCCAGCCGCCGGCCCAGCGCGCGGGCCAGTTCGCGTTCGTGCTCGCTGATCGGGTTGTCGCCCTTGCTGCCGGCGACGTGGCTGGCGCCGTAGGGAGTGCCGCCGCTCTGCGTGACGTTGAGCGCCGGTTCGGTGAACGGCAGGCCGAGCAGCAGCATGCCGTGGTGAAGCAGCGGCAGGGCCATGCTCAGCAGGGTGGATTCCTGGCCACCGTGCATGGTGCTGGTGGAGGTGAACAGCGCCGCCGGCTTGCCGGCCAGTGCGCCGCTGGCCCATTCGGCGCCGGTGGTGTCGAGGAAATGCTTCAGTGCCGCGGCCATGTTGCCGAAGCGGGTGGGGCTGCCCATCGCCAGGCCGATGCAGTCGTGCAGGTCCTGCTTGCTCACGTAGGGGGCGCCCTCGTCGGGCTCCGGCGGGTGCGCGATTTCGGTCACCGGCGCCACCGGCGGCACCTGGCGCAGCCGGGCACCGATGCCGGGCACTTCCTCGATGCCGCGGGCGATCAGCCGCGCCAACTGCGCGGTGTTGCCGTAACGGCTGTAGTACAGCACAAGGATTTCCTGGCTCATGCGGCGGGGCTCACTGCTTTGGGCATTCATCGTCAATACGGTAGTGTACCGGCCGATAACCCCCGCGAGATCGGCTGCGGCAAAGCTGCGGCCCCGGAAGATACCGATGGCCCTACGTTTCAATCGCGACCGCCTGCGCAGCTTCGGGCGCTTCCTGTGGCAGCGCTTCGTCGACGACAAATGCTTCGAGACCGCCGGCGCGCTGTCCTACACCACCCTGGTTTCACTGGTACCGCTGATGGTGGCGGCACTGGCGATGTTCTCGGTGTTTCCGGTGTTCGCCGGGGCACGCGACACCGTGCTGGATTTCGTCTTCCGCAACTTCGTGCCGGCGGCCGGGCGCAGCGTGCAGGAGGCGTTGCAGGCGTTCGCGGCCAATGCCAGCGGCCTGACCGGCGTCAGCATCCTGGTGATGCTGTTCAGCGCGATCTCGATGATGATGAGCATCGAGGACCGGTTGAACCGGATCTGGCGCGTGCGCCAGGCGCGCGGCTGGGTGTCCCGGCTGCTGCTGTACTGGGCGGCGCTGACGCTGGGGCCGATCCTGGTGGTCGGCGGATTGGCGGTGAGTTCGTACATCACCGCGCTGCCGATCCTGCAGGGCACGGTGCAGCTGGGCCTGGGCGGCTACCTGCTGCGGGTGCTGCCGTTCGTGGTCACCTTCGTCACCCTGTGGCTGCTCTATGCGGTGGTGCCGAACCGGCGCGTGGCGCGGCGTGACGCCAGCATCGGCGCCTTGCTCGGCGCGGTGCTGTTCGAGATCGCGCGCTGGGGCTTTCGCCTGTTCGTGCACAGCGCGCACACCTACCAGCAGATCTACGGTGCGCTGGCAGCGATCCCGATCTTCCTGCTGTGGATCTATCTGTCGTGGATCATCGTGATCCTTGGTGCCTCGATCGCCGCCTCGGTGTCTTCCTTCGAGTACCACCCGGCTGGCAGCACCCTGCCCGAGGGCGCCGAATTCCTCGGCTTGCTGGTGGTGCTGCGGCATTTCATCGACGCGCAGCGCCAAGGCGGCTGCGTCGACCCGGCCAGCGTGCGCGCCAGCGAGCCTTATCTGCGCAGTGCGCTGATCAGCGCCTGTTTCGAGGATCTGCAACAGGCCGACCTGATCCGTCGTGGCGAGGCCAGTGGCTGGCTGCTCAGCCGCAGCATGGACAGCACCGACCTGCTGAGGTTGTACCGGCACACCGACTTTCGCCTGCCGCTGCAGCCGGAGCAGGAGGCCAGTGCGCTCGGCATCGAGCTGCCGGCCGAGTTGCTGGCGATGCTGGCCGAAGTGGCCACGACCTTGCAGGGACAGCTGGGCACCCGGCTGGACCAGCTCTACCCCACGACCGATTCCCCCGCGGTCACCACCCAGGAAATCCCCGCATGAAACCGTTTCTGCCGCTGGCGGCGTCGCTGCTCGCCGCCGCCCTGGTCTTTGCCGCGCCGGTACGCGCCGCGATGCCGGAACAACCCTCGCTCAAGGTCACCACGCTGGATGGCAAGCCGTTCGATCTGGCCGCGCATCGCGGGCAGTGGGTGATCGTCAATTACTGGGCGACCTGGTGCGTGCCGTGCATCAAGGAGATGCCTGACATCTCGCGTTTCGTCGCCGCGCACAAGAACGTGGCGGCGATCGGGCTGGCCTATGAGGACAGCGAGCCGGACGACATCAAGGCGTTCCTGGCCAAGCATCCGGTGGTCTATCCGGTTTCGCAGGTCACGCTGGACAATCCGCCGAAGGATTTCGACGAGCCGCAGGGGCTGCCGACGACGTGGCTGATCGGGCCGGATGGCAAGGTGGTGAAGCACATCGTGGGGCCGGTGACGGCGGATTCGCTGGAAGCGCTGATCGGGCGGCCGTAGGTCGGGCTCCGCCCGACATCGGCAACGCCGCGCACCTGCACCTGAACTGTAGGTGCCCGCTCGCGGGCGATGCTTTTTGTCTTGAAGCCAAAGCCAAAGCTTGAGACCAAGATCAAGAGCTTTCGCCCTCCTTCGGAGGGCGAGTTCTTTTCTCTGTTTGGCTGTATGGACCGGAGACATGGGTAACAGATGTGCCAGGACATGGGTTACACCTCATCGCTGATTTCCGACGCGGTCGAGGTGCCACTTCATGCCCTGGAAGGAAAC
>Ga0222426_100286_pt1 | contig 42959 bp, 41 predicted proteins | sample 2B50Ametagenome_FD_180087 | JGI IMG/M metagenome (GOLD analysis project Ga0222426, IMG submission 180087) | Enriched microbial communities from leaf-cutter ant dump, University of Wisconsin, Madison, United States - 2B50A (version 2) | ecosystem: Environmental > Terrestrial > Nest > Insects nest...
GACGAGTTGCGCTGGCTGGTGGACAGCCTGGCGCCGATCTTCGATGGGCTGCGGCAACCGGTCACGGTGGTCGATACCCAGGGGCGTTTCGTCTACTACAACCAGGCCAGCGGCCTGCTCGACGGCCTCGACCCGCGGCAGGCGCTGGGCATGCACGTGCTGCAGAGCGCGCCTTGGCTGCAGGCGGAGCAGAGCACCTTGCTGCGTTGCCTGGCCCAGGAGCGGCCATCCATCGATACGCTGCAGGCCTATGTCGGCGCCGGCGGCGAGCTGTTGCAGTACCGGCACCGGGCGATCCCGCTGCACGGCCGCGGCGGCCAGTTGCTCGGGGCGATGGAGGTGGGCGAGGTGGTGGCGGAATGCGCCGCAACGGACGACGAGCCGGACTGCCCGCCGATCCTCAGCGTCACCCCCAGCCTGCAGCGGCAGTTGCAGCGCCTGGACATCTTCGCCGCGACCGACCTGCCGCTGCTGATCCATGGCGAGACCGGCACCGGCAAGGAACTCTTCGCCCGCCGCGCCCACGCCCTCAGCCCGCGGCGCAGTGGCCCGATGATCAGCCTGAACTGCGCGGCCATCCCCGAGACGCTGCTGGAGAGCACCCTGTTCGGCACCACTCGCGGTGCCTTCACCGGCGCCGAGAACCGCAAGGGCATGTTCGCCCTGGCCGAAGGTGGCACGCTGTTCCTCGACGAGATCAACTCCATGCCCATGGCCCTGCAGAGCAAGCTGCTACGCGTGCTGCAGGACGGCAGCTACCTGCCGCTGGGCGGTCTGCGACCGTTGCGCGCGGACGTCCGCCTGGTCGCTGCGAGCAACCAGGCACCGCGCCAGGCGATCGCCGAGGGGCGCTTGCGCGAGGACTTGTATTACCGGCTGGAGGTCGGTTGCCTGAGCATTCCGCCGCTGCGCGAGCGCCCCGCTGACGTCGAGCTGCTGGCCCGGGCCTTCGTGCGCCGCGACGCGCGCAGCCTGAACCCGCAGGTGACGGCCCTGGGGCCGCGGGCCCTGGCGCGCCTGCAGGCTTGCGCCTGGCCGGGCAACGTGCGCCAGTTGGAGAACGTGATCCGCCGCAGCCTGCTGCTGCATGGCCAGGGCGGACCGGTGCTCGACGAGGTGGTCTTCGCCGACGAGGAATCGCAGGACATGGCGGTGGCCGGAGACGAGTCGCCGGCGCTGGGCCTGCGCGAGAGGCTGGCGGAACAGGAGCGCAAGCTGATAGAAGAGGCCTTGCGCCGGGCGCGGGGCAACCTCTCGCAGGCCGCCGCCAGCCTGCGCATCCCACGGACGACGCTGCTGGGGCGCCTGCAGCGCCTCGCCGTACAGTACCCACCCGCCGGCGACACGCTGGCCTGACAGGAACCCGCCCATGGACTCATCAATGGCCGCGCTCGTCCAAGCCGTGCAGGCCGCCGAACGCATCCTGGTGATCACCGGCGCCGGCCTCTCGGCGGATTCCGGCATGCCCACCTACCGTGGCCTGGGCGGCCTGTACAACGGCGTGACCGAGGAGGGCATCGCCATCGAGGCGGCCATCTCCGGGCCCATGCTGCGGCGTGACCCGGCGCTGTGCTGGAAGTACCTGGCGCAACTCGGCCGGGCCTGCCTCGCGGCAGCGCCCAACGCCGGCCACGAGGCCATCGCCGAACTGCAGCGGCGCAAGCCGGAGTGCTGGGTGCTGACGCAGAACATCGACGGCTTCCACCGCCGTGCCGGTTCGCCGATGGAACGGCTGATCGAGATCCACGGCGAATTGCGGCCGCTGTTCTGCCAGTCCTGCGGGGCCGAGAGCGATGAACTGGAGGAACACCTGCAGCGTCCGCTGCCACCGCAATGCGCGGTCTGTGGCGGTGTGCTGAGGCCGCCGGTGGTGCTGTTCGAGGAGATGTTGCCGGAGGCGGCGATCGACAGCCTCTACGGCGAATTGCGCAAAGGCTTCGAAGTCGTGCTGCTGGTGGGGACTACGGCGAGCTTCCCCTACATCGTCGAGCCGGTGCTGTGCACACGGGCCGCCGGTGGCTTCGTCGCCGAGGTGAATCCGGCGCCGACCGACCTCAGTTCGAGGGTCGATGTAAAAATTGCAGGACGAGCCTTAGACATTCTGCCGCAACTGATAGGTCACATTTCGCGATAAAAAACTTGCATCGGCTCGATCGAGCGGGCAAATTAGCGCGCTAATGGAACTAATGAGACACGGTCGTGCCCATGCTTAGACGCTTCGCACCCCTCGTGCCCATGAGTTTCGTCTTGCTGCTGGCCGCTTGCGCCAGCCATTCGCCAGAGTCCCAGCCGGGTCAACAGCAGGTCGCCGTAGAGCAGGCCACCCGCAGCTGGGCTCAGATTGACCACCATCAGGCAACGCTGGCGGATGTAGAAGACGAGGGGGCAGGAAATGATAACGGGAACCCGTCAGGGCGGGTTTCCAGCATTCTGGATCGCGCATTCGAACTGATCGGCACGCCGTATCGCTTCGGGGGCCGTTCGGAAAAAACCGGTTTCGATTGCAGCGGCTTCGTCGGCTACCTGTTCCGCGAAGAGGCTGGGATCAAGCTGCCGCGTTCCACGCGCGAGATGATCACCATGGACGTCCCGCTGGTCTCCAAGGAAGACCTGCAACCGGGCGACCTGATCTTCTTCAACAACCGTGGTCGCGGACGTGTGAGCCACGCCGGCATCTATATCGGCGATGGCCAGTTCATCCACTCCGCCAGCCGCCGTGGCGGTGGTGTACGGGTGGACAACCTGGACGACAGCTACTGGCGCCTGAGCTACATGGAAGCCAAGCGCGTCCTGGAGCCGGGTTACCAGGCACAACAGACGGTAACGCGCTAATCTTAAAGTTTTACTTTAAGTATTGCGCTTAAGCGTTTGACGGTGCAAAGTGATGGCATTCCTGAACAGGGGATGCCATCACATGCATACCTCCCTTCGCATCATCTCCCTCGCACTCGTTTCCCTGCTGGCCGCCTGCGCCAGCCATACGCCGCCCGCGCCGCCGCCGGTGGTCTACGCGCCCTCGAACAACTACAGCGATTCCCAGGCTGCGGACGACGTGCTGATCCGCGCCATCGGCCTGGTGGGTACGCCCTATCGTTGGGGTGGCAATACTCCGGATGGCGGTTTCGATTGCAGCGGCCTGATCGGCTACGTCTACCGCGACGCCACCGGCCTGCAGCTACCGCGCTCCACCCGCGAGATGATCGGCATGCGCGTCCCCGCGATCGGCCGCGAGGGCCTGCAGAGCGGCGACCTGGTGTTCTTCGCCACCAACGGTGGACGCAACGTCAGCCATGCGGGTATCTATGTCGGCGAGGGGCGCTTCGTGCATGCGCCCAGAACGGGCGGGACCGTACGCCTGGACAGCCTCGACAGCCCCTACTGGCAGCGGGCCTTCCTGGAAGCCAAGCGCGTCCTCGCGGTACAGAGCCTCGCCCTCCACCCCTGATCTTCAGGAGGGCCCATGACCACCCGTACGCTCAACCTCGATGACGCGCTCTACCAATACCTGCTCGACACCTCCCTGCGCGACACCCCGCTGAAGGCGCGCCTGCGCGAGGAAACCGCCGCCCTGCCCACGGCGCGCTGGCAGATCGCCCCCGAACAAGGCCAGTTCCTCGCCCTGCTGGTCAAGCTGACCGGCGCCCGGCGCATCCTCGAAGTGGGCACCTTCACTGGCTACAGCGCCCTGTGCATGGCCGAGGCGCTGCCCGAAGACGGCCACATCCTCTGCTGCGACCTCCCCGGCGACTACAACGCCACGGCGCAGTCCTACTGGCGCGAAGCCGGCGTCGAAACCCGCATCGAACTGCGCCTGGGTCCCGCGCTGGACACCCTGGCTGGCCTGGAAAGGGAAGGCCAGGCGGGCAGCTTCGACATCGCCTTCATCGACGCCGACAAGGCCAACTACCCACGCTACCTGGAACACGCCCTGACCCTGCTGCGCCAGGGCGGCCTGGCGATCTTCGACAACGTGCTGTGGAGTGGCCGGGTACTCGAAACCAACCCGCAAAGCGCTGACACCCGCGCCATCCAGCAATTGAACCTGGCGCTGAAAAGCGACGCGCGGGTGGACTATTCGCTGCTGCCGCTGGGCGACGGCATGGGGCTGTGTCGCAAGCGCTGAATTGGTGCTGAGAGGGCGTCTATTTTTCCGACAGTGCCATCGTTGCCTGCAGATAGTGCCTGGGTTAGATTCCTACCCTATCGGGCCGATAGCTCAGCTGGGAGAGCGCCGCGTTCGCAATGCGGAGGTCGGGAGTTCGATCCTCCTTCGGTCCACCAGCTATTAGAGAACCCAGCCATTCGGCTGGGTTTTTTATGCCTTACATGGGCGCTGCTTTATATATATAAAATATTTTTATGTTTACTTTTGAGGGTTATGGATTGAAGGCGCTCGTAGGGCAAAGAAGCGATTTATTTAGGCAATTTACGTGGAGTGGGGCGATATCTCTGCTCTTTGTCTTGGTGGCTTTCTTGTGGTTTGGTCATCGGGGCTTGAATCTGTGGGATGAGGGTTTCCTGTGGTATGGCGTTCAGCGGACTATGTTGGGCGAGGTACCGCTCAAGGACTTTATGTCATATGATCCGGGGCGTTATTATTGGTCGGCGGCGGTGATGTCCATGATGGGGGGAGATGGAATAGTCTTTCTTCGTGTGGCAGTTTCTATTTTTCAATTTTTTGGGCTGTTCTGTGGGGTATATCTAATCGCTCGGTCTCGTCCCCGCTTGAGGAGCGTAGATGGGGTCGTTCTCCTGTTTGCTGCAGCTGTTTTTGTGCTTTGGATGTTTCCGCGTCATAAGTTGTTTGATATTTCCATTTCGATATTTCTGGTCGGGATATTGGCATGTCTTGCGGGCTCCAGAACTCCTCGTCACTATTTTGGGGCGGGAGTTGGGATCGGATTGATTGCTTTTTTAGGGCGTAACCACGGAGTGTATGGGGCTGTGGCGAGCGTGGCTGTAATGGCTTGGTTATTGATTGGGGAGGGGGCGAGAGAGGCTGCAGTAAAGAAAATTTCTTCTTGGTGTGTAGGCGTTGTGGTGGGATACGCTCCTATGCTTTTCTTGATTCTCTTTGTTCCTGGTTTTGAGGATGCATTTTTAAATGGAGTGAAATTTCAGATTTCCCGAGGCTCAACGAACCTCCCTCTCCCTATTCCCTGGCCATGGCTTGTTGATTTTTCCACGTCATTTTGGCTGGACAGCCTGCGAGCATTTTTGGTTGGTGTTCTTTTTGTTTCTTTATTGATATTTGGGGGCCTTTCTCTTCTGTGGGTTTTTTTTGAAAGGCTGAGAGGTAGGGCCGTTCCGCCGGTTTTTGTAGGTGCTGCTTTCTTGTCGCTACCTTACGCGCACTATGCTTATTCACGTGCGGATGTAGGTCATCTTTCTCAAGGGATTTTTCCTCTGCTTATAGGTTGCTTACTCCTGATCTTCCGACAGAATGGGAAGAGGAGGGGGTTTTTGCTATTGGGGCTATTGGCGATTAGCCTAATCGGTGTCGGAGCCAATCAGCCAGGTTGGAACTGTAGTGGAGATAACCGATGCGACAAGCTAGTGGTAGCTGGCGATCAGTTGGAAGTGGACTCTGCGACTGCAAAAAATGTCCAGTTCATATTGGATCTTGCTGAAAAATATTCAGGAGAGCATCACGCATTTATAGCGACCCCGTATTGGCCGGGTGCCTATGCGCTGCTTGGTGTCAAGTCTCCACTTTGGGCGAACTATGCCCTGTGGTCGCGTGGGATCGCTTTTGAGCAAGAGGAAGTTGAGCGAATCAAAGCGGCGAACCCAGGTGTGATAATTGTTGTCGACCTTCCTCTGGATGGTCGTGAGGAGCTGAGGTTTAGAAATACTAATCCGCATATATATGAATATGTAGTGGAAAATTTCCGTGCTTTACCTGACTCCGATGCTCGTTGTCCGTCTTGTCGTGTGTTCGTAGCTAAGGATTTTCCTGGCGAGGATTGATATGTTTTTGTTTCATGCCCTGCGAGGAGCATTTGAGAGGTTTAAAAGTGAATGACTTTGTCGCGTATAGTGTCGTTGTTCCAGTTTATGGTTCGGAGCTTACCCTTCGCGAACTTCATGAGCGCCTGACAGAGACGTTGAAGACGCAGGGGAAGAGTTATGAGATCGTTTTTGTTGATGACTGTGGGCCCGGGAGTACGTGGGCTATCCTACAGTCGCTTGCCGAAAAGGATTCTCATACTACTGCTATTCAGCTTATGCGCAACTTCGGCCAAGGCAGTGCCACCTTGTGCGGCATGGCTCATTCGCGCGGTCAGGTTGTAGTGACCATTGACGACGATCTACAAAGTGCACCGGAGGATATCCCGCTTTTACTGAGGGGGCTGGAAAGTGATGTAGACGTCGTAATGGGGGTGCCAGCCGAAAAGCAGCATAGTTTGTTTCGGCGCCTGGGGAGCCACCTGGTAAATGAAATGAACGCGCTGTTCCTGGGGAAACCGCGGGATTTGAGGTTTACCAGTTTTCGAGCCATTCGGCGGCCGGTGGTTGATGCTTTGCTTGAGCTACGAGCATTGAATCCTGTGTTAGGCGTTATGCTAAGTTCGGTAACGCGGCGTATCGCCAATGTCACTGTTCCGCATTATCCCCGTCGAGCGGGTAAAAGCGGGTATACCTTGGCGCGCCTGCTGCGGGCCACGATGAGCAACTTCATCGGGCAGTCCGTTCTTCCCCTTCGTCTCCTGGGAGTGATCGGTGGTTTCGGGATCATTTTCAGCGTGCTGTTCTCCGTTTATCTGCTATGCCGGTATTTTCTGGGCGGTATCGCGGTTCCGGGTTGGATGACCACAACCTTGCTGTTGCTGTTCCTCTCCGGTTTCAACTTCTTCGCCTTCGCCGTGATCGGTGAGTATGTTTTACGGATTCTCCAGCGGGTCAATGCCACTCCCCAGTACTTCGTGCGCAGGCAGACGAGCGTTACGGAAGCCGAGTTGCATGGGGGCTATGATGGTGGTAGCCAGCGCTAGGACGGATGGATGAGGGCTTGGAGTGACTAAAAGATTTCTGGTACTGGGAATTGGTGCAGCGCAGGCTGATCTGTTGGCGCGTTTGTCGGGCGAATTTGAAACGCATGCATTGAGCAATACCACGGCTGGCCCAGGTCGAACCCATGCACGGCATTTCGCTCAGGTGGACATTACCGACAGAGGCTCCGTCCTGCGCTATGCCCGCGACCATGCCGTGGATCAGATCTACTCCGTCGGGTCTGATGTCGCAATGCCTACGGTGGGGTACGTGGCGGAGCAACTTCATTTGCCGCGGCTGGCCAGTGAAGAGGTTGCGGTGACCTGTAACAACAAGGGGTTGTTGCGGCATCACTTGCAGGGCTTGCCCGGATCTCTGGAGTTCGAGGTGCTGGAGCATGCGAACCAGGCGACCGACGTGCCCTTGCCAGCGATGCTCAAGCCGGTCGACAGTCAGGGGCAGCGGGGTGTCTGCAGTGTGTCGGCGTACGCGCAGATACCGGCGGCTTTTGCCGCGGCCGTAGGTTTCTCTCGTTCCGGTCGGGTCATAGTCGAGCAGAAAGTCGAGGGGCGGGAGATATCCGTGAATGCCTTCTTCGCCGAGGGTGAGATGGTTTTCTTCCTCCCTTCCGACCGGGAGTCCTGGGCTCAGTTTGATGGTGGCATCATTCGCCGACACATCCTTCCAGCCAGCCTTTCGGACGGGGCGGAGCAGGCGGTTCGTGAACTGGTGCTACAGACAGCGGCACAACTGGGTGTACAGGAAGGACCGCTGTATTTTCAGATCAAGATGAATGGGGACTTCCCCTATTTGATCGAGGTTGCCCCGCGGCTGGATGGCTGCCATCTGTGGCGCCTGATTCTGGCCAGCACCGGTGTCGATCTGCTGGATGGATGCATCAAGCGGTTGCAAGGGCGGACGGTCACCATGCCCGCTACCCTGAGCGTCCGGCCAGCCTATCTGGAGTTCTTTTGTCAGCCGCCCGGCGAGAGCTTCGCCTTGGTCGATGCGCATCCTGATGCCGTTCATGTCGAATTCTATTACGCACCTGGCGAGTACGTTCGTAGCACCAACGGGCTCATGGAAAAGTGCGGCTATCAGATCGTGATGGGAGAGCTTTAGCCCATGAAGCTCGCCATCACCGGGGCTAACGGTTTCGTCGGCAAGCATCTGGTCGAGTTGCTCGGACCACGATACGAAGTATTTGCTTTGTCGCGTACGGTTCCTGACGAGCGATTGCCGGGAGTCACCTATATTGCGACTGACTACTCCCTTGAGTCCCTGCGGCGTCATCTCGCGGGGATGGATGGCTTGGTTCATCTCGCTGCCGCTCGGCCCAAGGGGGATATCGATTCCGATGTTCTGGGTAATGTAAGCCTGGACTACCGGGTGCTGCTCTGTGCTGAACAATGTGCACTCCAACAGGTCGTACTAGCCTCGACACGGGGTGTCTATGGGCGATTGCCCGTGCCGTGGAGCGAGGCTCAAACGCCAGCGCCGGAGTCGCCTTATGCCTTGGCCAAGAGGCACTCAGAACTGACTGCGGATTACTTCATGCAGCGTGGGCTGAATATCGTGACCCTCCGTCTGGCCCAGGTATTCGGACTGGGGGAGTATCCGAGCAGTGCCATCGCCACCTTCATTCGCAAGGCTTATCGTGATGAACCGGTGACCCTGACAGTGACAGGTATTCTTCGGGAATATCTTTATATCAGGGATATAGCTACTGCCATCGAGGCTACGCTGCTTAGATCTGGCAATGGAGTCTTCAATCTGGGCTCGGGAGAGTGCTCATCGTTGGAACAGATCGCGCGGACGATATTCCGGGCATTCGGCCGGGAGTACCGAGTAAGTGAGGCGCAGAGTATGAAGAGCGTACCGGAGCATTCATTGATGGACAGTTCGTGCTTCCGCCGAGAGTTCGATTGGGCCCCTGTATGGACTCTGCAGGCTGCTGCCGAAGACATTGCAATGACGCTGCGCGATGAACGGGAGGCGGCCAGGTATGGATTATCAGGAGATTGACAGCCAGATAGACCCGCTGGCCACAGTGTACTCTGGCGCACGAATCAAGGCGTCTACTTTGGCGGAGCATGTTTCGGTCGGCAACTTCTCTCGTGTCGACTTCAGCCAGTTGGCCAGCCGAGTCAGGATAGAGCGTGCCAATCATCTGCTTCATGCGAGTCTGGGGCGACATTCCTATACCGGCATGAATACGGTGATCATGTATGCCGATATTGGCAGTTTCTGTTCCATCTCATGGAATGCCAGCATTGGTGGCGGCGAGCATGATCATTCACGCATCGTTCAACACTCGTTCTTATATAACGATCATGACCAGCTCCGTCCGTTCTCGGCAGAAATTCCTTATGACCGTTTCGCGTTGCCGTTGAGCATCGGACACGATGTCTGGATAGCCGCGGGTGCAGTGGTCTGTCGCGGAGTACGCATAGGTAACGGCGCTGTCGTTGGAGCCAATGCCGTAGTTACGACTGACGTTGAACCCTATGCCGTGGTGGTTGGGGCGCCAGCCAGGGTGGTGAAGTATCGCTTCCCGGCAGCGATCATCCGGAAGCTGGAAGAGCTGCGGTGGTGGGACTGGTCAGCCGATGATATTCAGCGACACTTCGATCTATTGAGTTCGGTTCCTGATGCTGAGGCACTGGAAGTCCTACTGAACCGAAACTATCAGAGCTGACGGATTGTTGATGTCTCGTCGTATGTGGCTGGTTCTCTTCCAGGCAAGCTTCTCTGTTGCCGTAGTCGTCTACCTCATTCGTTTTCTCGATTGGTCGGCTATCGCCTCGCTGTTGCGCGATGGGAGCCTTTATCGTCTTTGGCCCGGGCCATTGATTCTTCTCGTGGGGCTGGTCATGGCTGCCAATCGTTGGCGTCTGGTTCTTGCCGCTTTAGGTATCGCCCTGCGATCTTCGAGTGCTCTCTATCTGTATCTGGTGGGCACCTTCTACGGTGTCATGTTGCCCGGTGTGCTGGGTGGCGATGCTGTACGGGTGGCTCTGTGTGCGGCGCGCCAGCGTGGAGCCGTATCCAGGGTTTTGGCTTCGGTGGCCATCGAGCGCGGACTGGGGCTCTGCGGTGTGGCTTTGGTCGGTTCGCTGGGTGTGCTTGCGCTGAATGATGCCCTTCGTCGAAAGCTAGGCTCGGAGGCCCTGTTGATTGCCCCGACGATTGTGGCTTCGCTATTGGTTTTAATCGTGGTGCTGAGCGGTGCCCCACGGTTGTTGAAATGGCTTGGCGGCAGGTTTGTCGGCCAGCGCCTGGACGGATTGGTGGTGCTCTACCAGAAGTTATGGAGTCTCCCGTCTGGGACCTTGTTGTCTACTTTGCTGCTTAGCACTTTGTTCCAGGCCGCAGATATCCTGGTTTTCTATTACTTCGCGCATGTCATGGAACTGGAACTGCCCCTGGCACTCTGCCTGGTAGTCATTCCAATCATCTATCTGTCAACTGTATTACCCATTTCACTGGGGGGCATAGGCGTTCGGGAAGGTGTGATGGTCTGGTTGCTGGGAAGAATCGGTGTGCCAGTCGCGGACGCCGTGCTGCTCGCCTTCCTGATGTATCTCAATCGTGTGGCGCTTGCTCTGGTCGGTGGTGCCGTAGCGGCAGTGCATACCCTGACCAGCGCTGGAAAACGCACGTGAATTCGATATCGGTTTCTGTCCGCTGGGCGCGTATCCTGCCATTGGCATTGCCGTTGCTGCTCTGTGTATTGTTGTTGAGTGCATTGTCGGTATGGGAGCCCTACTGGCAGACCAACGACGATGTAGGCATGGCGATGCGTGTGGAAGGGTTCGGCTCGATTGCCGTGCCTAGCCGCAATCTGATCTTCTCCAATGCCCTATGGGGGGCGTTCATTCAATGCATACCGAGTATCCGTGGACTACTTGGATATTCGTTGGTCACTTATCTGGTTCTGCTGGCAGTTGCGCTAGTGGCCTGCCATTTTCTCATCCGTCGAGGCATGGGCCCCTGGGCCGCCGTGGTTGCGGTATTCAGCGTATTCTTTTACCCGTGCGTCTTCCCACAGTTCACAGTTGTTTCAGGGCTGGCTGGGATGGCCGCTGTGTTGGCGCTGCTGGATTATCGGGAGCGACGTGGCAACGGGGAACTGTTCCTGTGCTTCATTCTGGCCCTGGTGTCCTATCTGATTCGATGGAACGAGTTTCTCTTCATCGTTGCTGTTTCGATACCGCTCTGGTTGTCGCTCCGTATCCTGCGTGATCGGGCGTTTCTCTTGCTGTTCCTTGCAATTACTGCTGCCAGCCTTGCGGCAATCGCTTTCGATCGCGCGTCCTATTCGGATGTCAGTTGGGCGAAGTACAACGCCTTCAATGCCGTAAGGGTGAAGCTTACGGACTATGGCCTGGCGGACTATCTGAAAACCCTTCCCCTGCATTCTTCCAGCGAGTTGAGCGTCAATGACTTCGACCTGTTGAGGAACTGGTTCTTTGTCGATGACAACCTGACGTCTTCGCGGACCATGGAGGCGTTGCGCCAGGCTGTGCCGGGTGAACTCAGCGCGCCGCGTAGCGTTGGGAGAGGGATCGAATCCATCCGTTCTGCTTGGCAGGATCCACGTGCTTTTCCACTTGCGCTGGCAGGGCTGGTCATCGGTGCGCTATTGGGTAGTTTGCGAGTGTGGTTATGCCTTTTTTTATTTTACGCTGGTCTGTTCTATACCGGTTATATAGGTAGGCCAGGTGTCTTCTGGGCTTATTATCCAGCGTTGAGTGCTTGCCTCCTGTGGATGATTGCACAGGCGTCGACGTTGCGAGGTACGCGCCGGTGGCTGGCATATATAGCACTTTGTTCTTTGGCAGCCAGTACCTTTTGGCAAACAGTAAAACAGCATCAGCAGATAGACGGGATGGTCCAGGACATCCGGCGCGACGTCAAAGAGCTGGGTACGGATGTGATCGTAACCTGGGGGGGTTATTTCCCTTATGAATATGTCTACTCGCCGTTTGATCGTAATCTGCACAACGCAGGGTTTCGTTTTTACTCCCTCTCATCCGGAACCTATGCTCCGACTTCGCTGGCCTATCGGCTGGAAAGTGAGAAGCCGGGCTGGTTCGTGCAACGCCTGTTGTCCTCGCAAGGCCTCGACTTCAGTGGCTATGCCGATAGACCGATTCCAGCCCAGGGGGAATATCTTCGCAACTACTGCATGCAACGGCATCAAGGTGAGTTGGAACTCAAGGTTGTGAAGAATCTTGGCAGCATTGTTGTCGTCAATGCCAGATGCATAACCGGAAACAAGGGATAAGCCTGTGTCGAAGAAGCTTCCATTCAATCGCCCGTACATTTCCGGACGAGAACTTTACAATATCGCCAATGCCCATCTTTCCGGGCATCTTTCTGGAGATGGTCAGTACACCAAGTTGTGCCATGCCTGGCTGGAGCGATACACCCGATCGGCCAAGGCGCTCTTGACCCATTCCTGCACTGCGGCCTTGGAAATGGCTGCTCTGCTGCTGAAGATCCAGCCGGGGGATGAAGTCATAATGCCTTCATTCACCTTTGTTTCCACAGCTAATGCCTTTGTCTTGCGCGGAGCAGTGCCGGTCTTCGTGGATATCCGCGAGGATACTCTCAATCTTGATGAGCGCCTCATCGAGTCGGCAATCACTGAACGTACCCGTGCAGTGGTACCGGTCCACTATGCGGGTGTCGCCTGTGAAATGGACAGCATCATGGCCGTCGCGCATAAACGGCAGATCAAGGTCGTGGAAGATGCTGCCCAGGGTGTGATGGCATCTTACAAGGGGCGTGCTCTGGGAAGCATTGGAGACCTTGGGGCATATAGCTTCCATGAGACCAAGAATGTCATCTCCGGAGAGGGCGGGGCATTGCTGGTCAACGAGCCGCTGCTGGTCCAGCGTGCGGAGATCATTCGCGAAAAGGGGACCGACCGCAGTCGCTTTTTCCGAGGCGAAGTGGACAAGTACACCTGGCAGGAAGTGGGGTCCTCATTCCTCCCTGGCGAATTGATAGCGGCATTCCTCTGGGCGCAGCTCGACGAAGCCGAACGCATCACCGAGGAGCGTCTGGCATGCTGGGAGCTGTATCACCAACTGCTCGAGCCGCTGGAGAAGGAAGGCCTCCTGCGTCGCCCCGTGGTGCCTGCCGACTGCCAGCACAACGCCCACATGTACTATGTGCTACTGGATTCCGCTGCAAGTCGGGAGCAACTGCTGGACGATCTGAAGCGACAGGGGATAGGGGCCGTTTTCCATTACGTGCCGCTGCATGCCTCCCCGGCAGGTGAGCGCTACGGTCGAGTTCACGACAGCATGGCGGTGACTGAACGGCAATCCGAGCGCTTGGTACGTTTGCCCTTGTGGCTGGGGATTTCCGAAGCGGAGCAGAACCAGGTCGTCGAACAGATCAAAATCAGCCTTAAGTGCAGTGGTTGATGGACCGAAAAAGGCACGCCGAGGCGTGCCTTTTCGTTGTAGATGGGGATCAGGCAACATCCACCAGAATCACCTCGCTATCCTCCAGCGCCGTCACCTTCACCACCGCTTCCTCGGCAATGGCCGCGCCGTCGCGGGCTTCCAGGACCACGCCGTTGACTTCTACCTTGCCGGTCGCCGGCACCAGGTAGGCGCGGCGTTCGTTGCCCAGGGCGTATTCGGCGCTCTGGCCGGCTTTCAGGGTGGCGGCGGCCAGGCGGCCGTCAGCGCGGATGCGCAGGGTGTCCTCGTCGTTTTCGTCGCCGCTGGCGAGGATCACGAAGCGGCCGGCGCGGTCGCCTTTGGGGAACGGCTTGGCGCCCCAGGACGGTGTGCCGCCGCGTTGCGTCGGCAGGATCCAGATCTGGAAGATCCTGGTCACGTCCTGCTCCAGGTTGTATTCGGAGTGGACGATGCCGCTGCCGGCGCTCATCACCTGCACGTCGCCCGCCTCGGTGCGGCCCTTGTTGCCCAGGCTGTCCTGGTGGGTGATCGCCCCCTGGCGCACGTAGGTGATGATTTCCATCTCGCGGTGCGGGTGCGGCGGGAAACCGGTGCCCGGGTCGATCTCGTCGTCGTTCCAGACGCGCAGGTTGCCCCAGCTCATGCGCTCGGGGTCGTAGTACTCGGCGAAGGAGAAGTGGTGCTTGGCGTTGAGCCAGCCGTGGTGGGCGCCGCCGAGCTGGGCGAAGGGTCTGCGTTCGATCATGGGATCAGTCCTCTTGGGGCGCTGGGCCGGCGAGTTGGCCGGCCTGCGCGGTTCATGGAGGCTATGTTGATCCCGCTTGAGTCGATATAAAAGCGCAAATATCCGAGCTGATTTATCGAATTTACAGATTTATTCAGATCGCCCCTGATCAGGGTTGAGGAACTTGCTGAGGAACTGCCGGGTGCGTTCCTCGCGGGGCTGGGCGAACAGCGTCTTGGCGTCGCCCTGTTCGACGATCACCCCCTTGTCGATGAAGATCGCCCGGTTGGCGACGTCGCGGGCGAAGCTCATCTCGTGGGTGACGATGACCATGGTGCGCTTTTCCTGGGCCAGGCCGCGGATGGTCGCCAGCACTTCGCCCACCAGCTCCGGGTCGAGCGCCGAGGTGGGTTCGTCGAAGAGGATCACGTCCGGCTGCATGGCCAGGGCCCGGGCGATGGCCACGCGTTGCTGCTGGCCGCCGGAGAGGCGCTTGGGATAGGCGTCTTCCTTGCCGGCCAGGCCGACCTTCGCCAGCAATTGGCGGGCGCGTTGCACGGCGCTGTCGCGGGGCTCCTTCTTGACGATCACCGGGCCCTCGATGACGTTCTCCAGCGCGGTGCGGTGGGGGAACAGGTTGAAGTTCTGGAACACGAAGCCGACGTGCTGGCGCAGCTTGCGGATCAGCCCCTGCTGCGGCTTGAGCGGGCGCGAGGCGTCGATCTCGATGTCGCCGACGCGGATGGTCCCGCCGTTGGGGATTTCCAGCAGGTTCAGGCAGCGCAGCAGGGTGGTCTTGCCCGAGCCGCTGGGGCCGATGATCGCCACCACCTCGCCGGCCGCGACGGAGAGGTCGATGCCCTTGAGCACCTCCTGGCCGCGGAACTGCTTGGTGAGCTTGCGTACCTCGATCATGCCTCGTGCTCCCGGTCATGGCGGTTGACCCGCTCTTCCAGGCGGTTCTGCAGGTGCGCCAGGACGCTGGCGAGCACCCAGTAGATGAGCGCGGCGGTGAGGTACATGGTGAACACCTCGAAGGTCCGCGCGGTGATCAGTTGCGCCTGGCGGAACAGTTCCGGCACCTGGATGGTGGCGGCCAGGGCGGTGTCCTTGACCAGCGAGATGAAGCTGTTGCCCAGCGGCGGCAGGGCGGTGCGCGCGGCCTGGGGCAGCACCACCCGGCGCAGCGTCTGGGCGCGCGTCATGCCGATGCTGGAGGCCGCTTCCCACTGGCCGCGGTCGATGGAGCCGATGGCGGCGCGGAGGATCTCGCAGACGTAGGCGGCCATGTTCAGCGAGAAGCCGATCAGCGCCGCCGGCAGCGGGTCAAGCTCCAGGCCCAGCTGCGGCAGGCCGTAGTAGATCATGAACAACTGCACCAGCAGCGGCGTGCCGCGGAAGAACGACACGTAGATGCGCGCCAGCCAGCTGAACACCGCGTGGCCATACAGCCGCGCCAGGGCGAGGATGAACCCCAGCAGCAGACCGAAGAACATCCCGCCGATGCTGAGGACTACGGTAAAGACCGCGCCCTTGAGCAGGAAGGGCGCGGAATCCAGAGCGAGCTGCAGGCTTTCGTCGATCATTGGGTGACGTCAGCCTGGAACCACTTCTCCGAGAGCTTTTTCAGCGAGCCATCGGCCTTGAACTTCTCGATGGCCTTGTTCAGCGCACCGAGCAGCTCCGGGTTGCCCTTGCGCAGGGCGATGCCGGCTTCCTGGCGGGCGAAGGGCGCGCCGGTCAGGGCCATGGCGCCCTTGGTCTTGTTGACCATGTCGAAGGCGGCCAGGCGGTCCACCAGGATCACGTCGATGCGCCCGCTGCGCAGGTCCTGGAACTTGGTCGGGTCATCCTCGTAGGTGCGCACGTCGGCCTGCGGCACGTTCTGCTTCAGCCACTGCTCGTAGTTGGTGCCCAGGCCCACGCCAACCTTCACCCCGGCGAGCTTCTCGGGCGTGTCGTACTTGCTTTCGTCGCCCTTGCGCACCAGGGCCTGGATGCCGGAGACGGTGTAGGGCTCGGAGAAGTCGTACTTCTTCTTGCGCTCCTCGGAGATGGTCACCTGGTTGATCACCACGTCCAGGCGCTTGGACTCCAGGGCGGCGAGGATGCCATCCCACTTGGTCGGCTGGAACTTGGCCTTCACCCCCAGCTCCTTGGCCAGCAGCTCGGCGAAGTCCACTTCGAAGCCGGACAGCTTGCCGTTCTCGTCGACGAAGCTGAAGGGCGGGTAGGTGCCTTCCAGGCCGACCTTGATCGCGCCGTTGCCCTGGATCTGTTTGAGCAGGTCCTCGTCGGCCGAGGCCTGCTGGCCGAGGAAGCTGGCGCCGAGGGCCAGGGTCAGGCCGGCGAAGATGAAACCGCGTCGCAGGATGGAGAAGTTCATGGTTGCCCTCGTTCTTGGTGTTTCAAGCAGGTTAGTAGGCTGCGCGACTATAGGGGGTCAATGGTTATGCAATAAAATAATGAAATATCCTGTTCATATAACTTGAATGAATTCACAGCCGCGACGGGTAGGCGAACAGCGCCGGGGCGCCGCCGGTGTGCAGGAACAGCAGCGGGCCTTCGGCGAAGCGGCCGTGGGCCACGCCATCGAGCAGGCCGGCCATGGCCTTGCCGGTGTAGACGGGGTCCAGCAGCAGGCCCTCGGTCGCGGCGAGCAGGCGCACCGCGTCGAGGGTGCCGGCGTTGGGCTCGCCATAGCGCGGGCCGAAGTAGGCGTCCCACAGGTGCACGGCGAAGTGCGCTGCCAGCGGCCGGCCGAGCAGGTCCGCGGTGCGTTGCGCCAGGCCTTCCACCTTGGGCCGCTGGGTGACGTCGGGACGCGAGACGGTGACGCCGATCACCGGGGTTTCCGGCAGCGCCTCGGCCAGCGCCAGGGCCAGCCCGGCATGGGTGCCGGCGCTGCCGGAAGCGAGAACCACGGCGGCGAAGTGCTGGCCGCTGGCGCGCACCTGCTCGGCCAGCTCCAGGCCGGCGCGCACGTAGCCCAGGGCGCCGAGGGCATTGGAGCCGCCGATGGGCACCAGGTAGGGCTTGCGCCCCTGGGCGCGCAGGCGCTCGCAGGCGTCCTGCAGCAGGGCGTCGGCGTCGTCGAGGTTGGCGACCGCTTCCACCTGGGTGCCGAACAGGTCCAGCAGCAGGCGGTTGCCGTTGCCCAGGTAGTTGGCGTCGTCGGTGCCGATGGGGTTTTCCAGCAGGGCCAGGCAGCCCAGGCCCAGGCGCGCGGCCAGCGCCGCGGTCTGGCGCACGTGGTTGGACTGGATGGCGCCGGCGGTCACCAGCACGTCGGCGCCGGCGGCCAGGGCATCGGCGGCGAGGTACTCCAGCTTGCGCACCTTGTTGCCGCCCATGGCCAGCGGGGTGAGGTCGTCGCGCTTGACGAAGAGCTCCCGGCCCAGTTGCGCCGACAGGCGCTCCAGCTTGTCCAGCGGGGTCGGGGCGCCGACCAGGTCGAGGCGGGTGAAGCGGGCGAGGGCGTCGCGCAGGGAACTCATCGGAGGGGACCTCGGCGATACTTGAACGATCCGCCAAGATAGAACGGGGCAGGGGCGCGCGGCAATTCGCCGGCGGGGCTTTTCTTTGCGCCGCGTCTCGACGAGAATTTCACGCCGATTGTTATAAGGTTACATTTTGTTTCCCTGCGCGCCGATGTATCGGCTGGCCTCCTGGCCGCCTCTGGAGTTGTGATGCGAGTCGACCTGGACACCGCGGGCGAGGACCTGCAGGCGCTGCCGCGCTTCCAGCAGGCCTCGGTGCATGCCCGGCGCCTGTTCGCCCTGGCCCTGGGCAGCGGCGTGCTGGCCGTGCTGCTGTTCCTCCTGGCGATTCTCATCGGTCTGTTTGCCGCTCGCTCGCCCTGGCTGCCGCTGTTGTGCAACAACGCCGCGGCCTTGCTGCTACTGGCCGCGGCGGCGCAGTCGGCCTGGCGCGTCGACGCCTGGCGGGCGCGCGCTCTGGGGCAGGGGCCCTCGCTGCGCTGGTTTGGTGGGAGTGAGACGGCGGATGAGCCGGTAGCGCCCGAGGCGTTGAGCGCCTATGACCGCTTCCTCGACAGCATCGGCCGTGGCATCCGGTCGCTGCTGCGGCGCATCGGCCCGGGCTCGCTCTGGCTGGCAGGGCTCTGCATCGCCGCGCTGCTGGTGATCCGCGCCGGCTGGAATCTGGCGCTGCCAGGCGCCGATCTCGGCCAGGCGGCCTATATCGGTGCCGGCCTGTTGTTGCTGGGCGCCTTCGGCCTGCTGGTGCTGGAGCGCCACTTCGCCGCTAACGCCGAGGCCCAGTGGCCGGAAGCAGCCGCCCTGGCGCCGCTGCTGCGGCTGGTCATCGCCGTGCAGTTGCTGTCGCTGCCCGGCCTGCTGTTCGCCAGCGCCGACAACCTCTGGCCGGTGCGCCTGCTGGTATTGCTCGGCCTGCTGCCCGCCGCGGTGGCCGTGGAGTTGCTGGCGCGCGCGGTGTTTTCCGCCTTCCTGCCGCAACGCGAGCGCGAGGAGCCGCGCCTGGTCGCCCGCAGCCTGGTGGCCGGGCAACTGCGCTGGCCGCCGCGGCCGCTGCAGTTCCTGCAGGACGAACTGCAGCAGCGCTTCGGCATCGACCTGCGCCAGGTCTGGGCGTTCGCCTTCATGCGTCGCGCCTTCCTGCCGGTGGCCGCGCTGGTGGCGCTGGTCGGCTGGCTGCTCAGCGGCATACACGAGGTGTCCCTGGACGGCCGCGGCGTCTACGAGCGCTTCGGCAAGCCCGAGGCGGTGCTGCAGCCGGGCCTGCATGTTGGCCTGCCCTGGCCGTTCGGGCGGGTGATCGCGGTGGAGAACGGCGTGATCCACGAACTGGCCACCTCCGGCGATTCCGCCGTCGCCGACCCGCCGGGCCCGGCCGATGGCCCCGCGCCGGACAGCGCCAACCGCCTGTGGGACGCCTCCCACCGCAGCGAGAAATCCCAGGTGATCGCCAGCGCCGCCGAGGGCAAGCAGAGCTTCCAGGTGGTCAACATGGACGTGCGCTTCGTCTACCGCATCGGCCTGGACGATGCCGCGGCCCTGGCGGCGACCTACAACAGCGCCGACGTGCCGGCGCTGATCCGCAGCACCGCCAGCCGCGTGCTGGTCCATGACTTCGCCTCGCGCACCCTGGACGGCGTCCTCGGCGGCGAGCGCGAGGCTCTGGCGCAGGACATCGGCAAGGCCGTGCAGGCCGACCTCGACGAGCTGCACAGCGGCGTGGAAATCCTCGCCACCGTGGTCGAGGCCATCCACCCGCCGGCCGGCGCGGCGAACGCCTACCATGGTGTGCAGGCGGCGCAGATCACCGCCCAGGCCCTGATCGCCCGCGAGCGCGGCAAGGCCGCCGAGCAGGGCAACGAGGCCCGCCTGGCCGCCAGCCAGGCGGTGGACAAGGCCAATGCCGACGCCCGCGAGACGCTGGCCGCGGCGCGGGCCGCCGACCTGCGCTTCGGCGCCGAGCGCAAGGCCTGGCAGGACGCCGGCCAGTCGTTCCTGCTGGAACAGTATTTCGCCCGCCTGGGCCAGGGCCTGGGCAATGCCAACGCCCTGGTCATCGACCATCGACTGGGCGCCGGCGATGCGCCGACCCTCGACCTGCGCGGCTATTTCACCGCGCCCTTCGATCCGGCGCGCAAGCCGGCCAAACAGGAGCTCACCCCTTGAGTTCGTCGCACAGCCACGACCACGCGCACCACGACCACGACCACGGCCACCCCCCTCATGAGCATGAGCACGGCGGCGCCGGGCCCTTGCCCTGGCGGCGCATCGGCCTGGCCGCGCTGCTGGTGCTGTTCGCCGTCGCCACCGCCTGCCTGGTACAGGTGCGCTCCGGCGAGGCAACCGTGGTCACCCGTTTCGGCAACCCGGTGCGCGTGCTGCTGCAGCCGGGACTGGCCTGGCGCCTGCCGGTGCCGTTCGAGGCGGCCATCCCGGTGGACCTGCGCCTGCGCACCACCTCCAGCGGCCTGCAGGACGTCGGCACCCGCGACGGCCTGCGCATCATCGTCCAGGCCTACGTGGCCTGGCAGGTGCAGCCCGACGCGGACGACGTGCAGCGCTTCATGCGCGCGGTGCAGAACCAGCCGGACGAGGCGGCGCGGCAGATCCGCACCTTCGTCGGCTCGGCCCTGGAAACCACCGCCAGCGGCTTCGACCTGGCCGACCTGGTGAACACCGACGGCAGCAAGGTGCGCATCGCCGACTTCGAGCAGCGCTTGCGCGGGCAGATCGACAAGACCCTGCGCGACACCTACGGCGTGCGCGTGCTGCAGGTGGGCATCGAACGCCTGACGCTGCCCTCGGTGACCCTCGGCGCCACCGTCGACCGCATGCGCGCCGAGCGCGAGACCATCGCCACCGAGCGCACCGCCGAGGGCAAGCGCAAGGCCGCCGAGATCCGCTCCGCCGCCGAGCGCGACGCGCGCATCCTGCAGGCCGACGCCACGGTCAAGGCCGCCGACATCGAGGCGCAGTCCCGCGTCGAGGCGGCGGACATCTACGCCAAGGCCTACGCCGGCTCGCCCGAGCTGTACAACCTGCTGCGCTCGCTGGATACCCTGGGCACCATCGTCAACTCCGGCACCCGCCTGGTCCTGCGCACCGACGCCGCGCCCTTCCGCGTGCTGGTCGACGGCCCGCCGCAACTGCCGGCGCCCAAGCCGGGCGCGCAGCATGAGTGAGCGCGAGCAGGGCGGCAGCCCCTGGCTGCAGGCCGGGCGCCTGGCGTTCGTCGCGCTCTATGGTGTGACGCTGCTGGCGGCGCTCGGCTGGGCGCTGTCCAACGTCCGCGAGATCGGTCCGGACAGCCGCGCCGTGGTGCTGCGCATGGGCGCCCTGCAGCGCATCGCCAACCCCGGCCTGCTGCTGGCCTGGCCGCGGCCCTTCGAGCAGGTGGTGCTGCTGCCGGCGGCCGAGCGCGTCATCGAGCGCCGGGTGGAAACCCTGCTGCGCTCGGCCCAGGCGCAGAAGGCCGACCTCGACGTCAGCCTGGTCAACGACGCCACGGCCGGCTCCGGCTACCTGCTGACCGGCGACGCCGGCGTCGTGCAGCTGGACGTGCGGGTGTTCTACAAGGTGGTCGACCCCTACGCCTACGTGCTCCAGGGCGAGCACGTGCTGCCGGCGCTCGACCGCCTGGTGGCGCGCAACGCCGTGAGCGTGTGCGCGGCCCGCGACCTGGACACCATCCTGGTCGCCCGCCCCGAGCTGGTCGGCAGCGACAGCGCCGTGGCCGAGCGCCGCGAGCGCCTGCGCGGCGATCTGCAGCAGGGCATCAACCAGAGCCTGGCGGCATTGGCCGCCGCCGGCAGCGGGCTGGGCATCGAGATCGAGCGGGTGGACGTGCAGTCCTCGCTGCCGCGCGAGGCGGTGAGCGCCTTCAACGCCGTGCTCACCGCCAGCCAACTGGCCGAGCAGAACGTCGCCAGCGCGCAGAACGACGCCGCGCGGCAGACCCAGGCGGCCACCCAGGCCGCCGACCGCACCCTGCAGGTGGCCCGCGCCCAGGCCGGCGAGCGCCTGGCCAAGGCCCATGCCGACACCGCGACCATCACCAGCCTGGCCGCCAGCCAGGACCCCGGCCTGCTGCTGCGCCTGTACCGCGAGCGGGTGCCCGGCATCCTCGGCAAGGCCGGTGCGGTCACCACCGTCGACCCCCGCGACGCCGGCCGCCTGATCCTCCAGGGGCCGCAGCCGTGAAGCAATGGGCGGACAGATGTCACACGGACGCGCTAGGCTCGCCGAGGGCCGCAGGCCCGACACCCACATTCCGAGAAAACACCTAGGGCGGGACACTCCATGAACGCTGTCGCTTACCGGCACTCCTCCACTTCGTCGCGGGGCAACCGCTGGCGCCCCCTGGGCACGCTGGCCCTGGCCCTGGGCCTGCTGCTCGGCGCCGGCAGCGCCGAGGCCGGCCGCGAGCTGCCCTCGGGCATGCTGGTGGGCGTGGTGGACAGCGCCAGCTTCCCGGTCATCACCCTCAAGCGGCCCAAGCCCAACCTGCTCAAGCAGGTGGTCAGCCTGGGCCTGTACCAGAAGACCGTGAGCTACCCGGTGGCGGTCTCGGTGCGCATCCGCAACGAGAACAACCTGTTCATCGTCAACGGCCTGATGCCGCAGCTGAAGGACAAGTTCGTCGCCCTGAAGAGCGGCCTCAGCGGCCAGGTCAACCAGATCTGGGTGCTGACCGAGGCCGAGGCCGAGGAATACGTACAGCGCCCGGACACCCGCTTCCCGCCCCGGGCCACCCTCCTCAAGGACGACGAGACCGCGTCGAGCCAATGACCTGAGCGATAGATGAGCGCACACCACCACCACGGCCATCACCATGGCCACAGCCACGGCCACCTCACGGGGGCCATGCTCAGCCGCGACGAGCAACGCGCCGCCGCCCGCCAGCTGAGCCTGGCCATGCTCGCCCTCGGCCTGCTGCTGCTCGGCCTGCTCTGGCGCTGGCTGGCGCCGCAGCAGGAAGGCGTGGCGCAGATGCTGCTGGGCGTCGCCTCGCTGCTGGTGGCGGTGCCGGTGCTGCGCTCGGCCGCCGCCAGCCTACGCCACCCCAGCCTGCACGGCATCACCGACCAGCTGATCGCCCTGGCGATGCTCGGCGCCTGGGCCACCGGCGACCTGCTGACCGCGGCGCTGCTGCCGATCATCATGATCTTCGGCCATGTGCTGGAGGAGCGCAGCGTGATCGGCTCCCAGGAAGCCATCGAGGCCCTCGGCCGCCTGACCCGCAGCCAGGCCCGGCGCATCCGCGCCGACGGCGCCGTGGAGGAAGTGGACAACGCCCAGCTGCGCGCCGGCGACCAGGTGGAAGTGCGCGCCGGCGACCGCGTGCCGGCCGACGGCCGGGTGCTGGACGGCCAGGCCAGCCTGGACACCGCGCCCATCACCGGCGAATCGGTGCCGCTGGAGGCGCAGGCCGGGATGGAAGTCTACGGCGGCGCCATCAACCTTGACGGCCTGCTGCGCATCGAGGTGACGCGCACCGGAGAGGAATCCACCCTGGGCAAGGTGATCGCCCTGATGCAGCGTGCCGAGCGCGCCAAGCCGCCGATCACCCGCCTGCTGGAACGCTACGCCGGGCGCTACATGGTGCTGGTGCTGCTGATCGCCGCGGTCACCTGGTTCGTCACCAACGACCCCCAGGCCATGCTCGCCGTGCTGGTCGCCGCCTGCCCCTGCGCCCTGGTGCTGTCGGCGCCGGCCACGGCCATCGCCGGCATCGCCGTGGCGGCGCGCCACGGCATCCTGATCCGCAGTTCGGCCTTCCTCGAGGAACTGGCCGACCTGACCTCGCTGGTGGTCGACAAGACCGGCACCCTGACCCACGGCAGCCTGCGCCTGCAGGCCCTGCGCGGCGAACCCGGGGAGGACCCGGCGGCGCTGCGACAGTTGGCCGCCAGCCTGGGCGCGGCGAGCAGCCACCCGGTCAGCCGCGCCTTGGCCGCGCTGGTACCCCACGATGCCTACCACCCGCTGGAAGACATCCGCGAACGCCAGGGCCTGGGCGTCATCGCCCACACCCCGCAGGGCGAGGCGGCCCTCGGCCGGCCCGAGCTGTTCGCCCAACTGGGCATCGCCACCGCGCCGGTGCCCGAGCACGACGGCCCCATCGCCGGCCTGGCCCTGGGCGGGCGCTTCCGCGCCTGGCTGCTGCTGGCCGACAGCCTGCGCCCTGAGGCGCCGCAGGCCATGGCTGAGCTGCGCGAACTGGGCTTGGGCCGCCAACTGCTGCTCACCGGCGACCGCCAGAGCGTCGCCGAAGGCGTGGCGCGCGAGGTGGGCATCGCCGAAGTCAGCGCCCAGGCGCTGCCCGAAGACAAGCTGCACCGCGTCGGCGAGGAAATCGACAAGGGCTTCCGCCCGCTGGTGGTGGGCGACGGCATCAACGACTCGCTGGCGCTCAAGGCCGGCGTGGTCGGCGTGGCCATGGGCGCCGGCGGCGCCGACATCGCCCTGGCCTCGGCCGACGTGGTGCTGATCGGCAGCGACCTGCGCCGCCTGGGCACCTGCGTGCGGCTGAGCCGCCAGTGCCGGCGCACCCTGCAGGTGAACGTGGCGATCGGCCTGGGCTGGACCCTGGCCATAGTCGCGGCGGCCGCCTTCGGCCTGCTCGGCGCCGCCGGGGCGATGATCGCCGCCGTGCTGCACAACCTCAGCACCCTGCTGGTGCTGGGCAACGCCGGGCGCCTGCTGCGCTTCGACGAAAGCCTCGGCCAGGCGCGCCCGGCGGGGCCCACCGGGGAGCCGGTCGGCGCCTGAGGAGCAGCGGGCACGGTGCCTATCGGGTATGATGGGCGCCGTTTCCGCATCTTTCACCCGGTCTCTATCATGACTTCCTCGCAACAGCCGCCGCGCGACGACAGCGCGGACACCCCGGCCCAGGCCCCGCTGTCCCTGGCCGAACTGACCCGCGCCGCCCTCGCCGCGCAGAAGGACGCCGCCGCCGGCTACCAGCCGCGCAAGGCCCACGACAAGGATGTACGCCGGCCGCCGGCGCCCCGCGGTTCGCGCCGCTCCATGGGCAAGCGCTGACGGCTCCGGCGGGGAGCAAATGGCCGCCGGGCTTGTCGAAACAGGCCCGACATCCTCAGAATGACCGGCTCGCACCTTTGCCGGTCGCAGACAAGGAGAGGCAATGAAAGCGATTCCCCTGTTGCTCGGCGCCAGCCTGCTGGTGCTGGGCGGCTGCAAGACCTTCGGCGGCCACTACGAGATAGACGCCGTCGACGCCAACGGGCAGAAGCTCAACAAGAAATCCTTCCTGGCCCAGGGCAGCGGCATCTACACGGTGCGCAACGCGCTCTGCTCCAGCTATCCCAAGGCCACGGTGATCATCCGTGACATCGACGCCGACCAGGAACTGGAAGGCGAAAGCCCCTACCACTGCAAATGACCATGAAACGACTGCTGCTGATCGGCGTGGGCGCCGGCGACCCCGAGCAACTGACCATTCAGGCGGTCAAGGCATTGAACCGCGCCGACGTGTTCTTCCTGCTCGACAAGGGCGCCAGCAAGACCAAGCTGCTCGACCTGCGCCGCGACATCTGCGAGCGCTACGTCGAGCGCAGCGATTACCGCGTGGTGGAGGCCGAACTGCCGGAGCGCGAGCGCGGCGTGGCCGACTACGCCGGCAGCGTGGTGGACCTCAACGCGGCCAAGCAGGCTCTGTTCGAGCGGCTGATCGACGAGCACGTGGCCGAAGACGAATGTGGTGCTTTCCTGGTCTGGGGCGACCCGGCGCTGTACGACAGCAGCATCCGCATCCTCGACGCCATCCTCGCCAGCGGCCGGCTGCGCTTCGATTACGAAGTCATCCCCGGCATCACCAGCGTGCAGGCCCTGGCCGCGCGCCACCGCATCCCGCTCAACCACATAGGCGGCGCGCTGCAGATCACCACCGGCCGCCGCCTGGCCCGCGAAGGCCTGCCCGCCGGCGTGCAGGACGTGGTGGTGATGCTCGACGCCCAGGACAGCTACACCGGCCTGCGCGGCCAGGACCTGGAAATCTTCTGGGGCGCCTACGTCGGCACCCCGGACGAACTGCTGATCGCCGGCCGCCTGGACGAAGTCGCCGAACGCATCCGCGACACGCGCCTGAAGGCCCGCGAGGCCAATGGCTGGATCATGGATACCTATCTGTTGCGGCGGGTGGAGAACCAATAACGTGCGCTCGGTGTTTGCCACGGGTGGCAGTGCCGCCAATGTACGCACTATCGCTTCGGATGCCTGCGCAGACTCGGACCCGATATCGCCATGAAGGCCTATGAACCACCGCTTGCCCTTTCCGCTTCACTGCTGCGATTGGTCGGTGAAATCTGCGAGCGGGTCGGTCGGCTTTCGGTGGGTGGCGACTCGGCATTGACGCCTCAACTACGGCGCGACAACCGTATCCGTACCATCCAGGCCTCTCTGGCCATCGAAAACAACACCCTCAGCGTCGAGCAGGTCACTGCCGTGCTGGAGGGGAAGCGGGTGCTGGGATTGCCCCGTGAAATCCAGGAAGTGCGCAATGCCTTTCGCGCCTATGAATACCTGCCTTCCTGGCACCCGACCTCTCAACTCGATCTATTGGCAGCCCACGCCAGCCTGATGGAAGGGCTCATCGACGACGCAGGGCATTTTCGACAGGGTGGTGTCGGCATCTACCGGGGTGACCAACTGCTACACATGGCGCCGCCGGCCAACCGTGTCCCGACGCTGGTGGGGCAGTTGCTGGAGTGGCTGGGCCATACGGACTGGCACCCGCTACTGGCGAGTTGTGTTTTTCATTACGAGTTCGAATTCATTCACCCGTTCGCCGATGGCAACGGGCGCATGGGACGACTCTGGCAGACCTTGATACTCAGTCGCTGGAATCCGCTGTTGGCTTACTTGCCCGTGGAGACGGTCATCCATGCCCAGCAGGAGGCCTACTACGCGGCCTTGGCCGAGGCCGATCATGTTGCACAGGCGACGCCCTTCGTTGACTACATGTTGCGGGCATTACTGGCAGCCATGGACGAAGTCGCGCAGACCGAACAAGTAAGCGATCAAGTTACCGACCAAGTAAACGAGAGCGTGCAACAGCTGTTGCAGGCTTTCAACAAGGGAGAAGCCCTCAAGTCCTCGGAAATCATGCGCAGGTTGGGGTTGTCGCACCGGCCAACCTTCCGGAAGAACTACCTGGGGCCGGCGATAGCGTCCGGATTGCTGGAAATGACCCAACCGGATTCTCCGCGCAGTCCCCTGCAGTGTTATCGCTTGACCGATCCGGGTTGGCGCAGGCGAGTTTCCGACTAGCCGTGGCGATGGGTATCGCTTCGCTCAACCCATCCTACGAAAGGCGCTCCGTAGGGCGTATAACCGTTCGCGGTTATACGCCGATACGCCGGGGCCACAGCCAACGCCACGGTTGGCCTTGGCGCCGCCGGGGACCGAGGCCAAACGGCGGATAACGCCGTAGGCGTTATGCGCCCTACGCGCCATGGGGTGCGGTCTTTCACCGCTCGAACTTCTGCGCCTGCCCCTGCTGCAACGTCCAGCCCACCACCTCGGCGGCCAGGCGGTCGGTGGCCTGGCCGAAGGCGCTGACCACTTCCGGCACCTTTTCCCCTGCGGACGGCTGGCGGACCTCGAAGCGTCGCGTCGCGATGATGCGCTGGGTGGCGCTGCGCACCAGGCGGGCTTCGAGGATGACCACCGCTTCCACGCCCTTGTCGCGGTATTCGGCCTGGAAGGCGCGCAGGTCGCCGCCCAGTTCCAGGTCGGCTTGCAGGCTGACTTCGTCGCTGCTCAGGGCCTGGATGCGGCCGTCGGCGCGGAAGGCGTCGAGCAGGCGGTCGCGCAGCAGCGGCGGGGCGCCGTCGGCCCAGCGCGCGCCCTTGTAGACGCTGAGCAGGTCGCCCCTGGGCTGCACGGCGATGCGGTTGCTGTCCAGCACCTGGCTGGCCCTGGGCGCCAGCACCCGCAGCGACCAGTCCACCGCCGGCGTGGCGCGCGGCGGTTGCTGCTGCGCCGGCAGCAGGTAGATGTCCGGGGTCTCCGCCTTGGGCAGGATCGAGCAGGCCCCGAGCAGGGCGGCGAGGGCGCTGTAGCCGAGCAGGCGCAGGGGGGCCTTCATGGTTGGAACTCCTTGGTGCGGTTGCCGCCGAACAGGTAGTTGGTCGGGTTCTCTTCCAGGCGCCGGGTGACCCGCTGCAGGTTTTCCAGGGTGGCGCGCAGTTCGCGCACCGCCGGGCCTATCTCGCCCAGGCCGTTCAGCCCGCCGTTGACCGAGTCGTAGTTGCTGTCGAGCAGGCGCTCGACCTTCTCGCTGCTGCGTTGCAGCGCGGCGAGGGTCTGCTGGGCGCTGACCAGCGAATCCTTGCCCTGGCTGCCGAGCAACTGGTTGGCGTTGCCCAGCAGCTGGCTGGCGTTGGCCAGGGTCAGCTTGGCCTGTTCGCTGGCCGCGGCCAGTTCCTGCACGGTGCGGCGGATGTCGCCGCGCTGCTCGGCGATCACCGCGGTGGCCTGGTCGATGTGGTCGAGGGTGCGGCTGATGCGGTCGACGTTTTCCTGGGAGAACATGCGGTTGACGTTGTTGATCAGGTTGCTGACGTTGGTGGCGATGTCCTCGCCGTTGGCCAGCAGCTTGCTCAGCGGCGAGGGGATGGTCTTGATCACCGGCACCTGGCCGTCCTTGCCCACCAGCGGCGGGCTTTCCGGCGAGCCGTTGCTGAGCTGGATGATGGCGGTGCCGGTGACCCCGGTGATGGCCAGCTTGGCGCGGGTGTCCTGGCGGATCGGCGTCTGGTCGAAGACGCGGATGCGCGCCAGCACCTTGCGCGGGTCGCGCGGGTCGAGCCGCAGGCTGACCACGTCGCCGACCTTGATCCCGCTGTATTGCACGGTGCCGCCCTGGGACAGGCCGGTCACCGCCTCGGTGAAGATCACGTCGTAGTAGTTGTACTGCTGGTCGCTGCTGTTCTTGGCCAGCCACAGGCCGAAGAGCAGGCCGCCGATGGCCACCAGCACGGTGAACAGGCCGATGACCACGTGGTGGGCGCGGGTTTCCATTCAGTTCTCCTCCCGCAGGCGGTCCGCCGCCTGCTGCGCGGCACGGCCGCGCGGGCCGTGGAAATAGTCCTGGACCCAGGCGTCGGGGTTGGCCGCCACCTCGTCGAGGCTGCCGACCACCAGCACGCGCTTCTGCGACAGCACGGCGACGCGGTCGCAGATGGTGTAGAGGGTGTCCAGGTCGTGAGTGACCAGGAACACGGTGAGGCCGAAGGCCTCGCGCAGGGTCAGGATCAACTGGTCGAAGGCCGCCGCGCCGATCGGGTCGAGGCCGGCGGTGGGTTCGTCGAGGAACAGGATGTCCGGGTCCAGGGCCAGGGCGCGGGCCAGGGCGGCGCGCTTGACCATGCCGCCGGACAGCTCCGAGGGGTACTTGGCGCCGGCTTCCGGCGGCAGGCCGGCCAGGGAGATCTTCACCTTGGCCAGGTACTCGGCGTCCTCGCGGGACAGCCCGGCATGCTCGATCAACGGCAGGCAGATGTTCTCGCTGACGGTCAGCGAGGAGAACAGCGCGCCGTTCTGGAACAGCACGCCGAAGCGCCTTTCGATCTTCGAGCGCTGCTCCGGCGGCAGTTCCAGCAGGTTCTGCCCGAACACGTGGATCTGTCCCTCCTGGGGCCGGCGCAGGCCGATGATGGCGCGCAGCAGCACCGACTTGCCGGTGCCGGAGCCGCCGACCACGCCGAGGATTTCGCCGCGGCGCACGTCCAGGTCCAGGTGCTCGTGCACCGCGTGGTCGCCGAAGCGGTTGCACAGGTCGCGGACCTGGATGATGGCTTCTTCGCTCACCAGCCCATCTCCATGAAGAACAGCGCGGCGATGGCGTCGATGACGATCACCGCGAAGATCGACTGAACCACCGCCGAGGTGGTGTGCTCGCCCACCGACTGCGCGCTGCCGCTGACGCGGAAGCCTTCCAGGCAGCCGATCACGGCGATCACGAAGGCGAACACCGGCGCCTTCACCAGGCCCACCAGGAAGTGCTGCACGGCGATGTCGTTCTGCAGCATGACCATGAACATGCGCGGCGAGATGTCCAGCGACAGCGCGCAGACCACGCCGCCGCCGACGATGCCCGAGAGCATCGCCAGGAAGGTCAGCAGCGGCAGCACCAGCAGCAACGCCAGCACCCGCGGCAGCACCAGCAGTTCCATCGGGTCCAGGCCCAGGGCGCGGATGGCGTCGATCTCCTGGTTCGACTTCATCGAGCCGATCTGCGCGGTGAAGGCGCTGGCGGTGCGCCCGGCGAGGAGGATGGCGGTGAGCAGCACGCCGAACTCGCGGAGGAACGAGAAGCCCACCAGGTCGACGGTGTAGATGGCCGCGCCGAACTTGTTCAGCACGGTGGCGCCGAGGAAGGCCACCACGGCGCCGACCATGAAGGTCAGCAGGGCCACGATGGGCACCGCGTCCAGGCCGGTCTGCTCCATGTGCGCGGCCAGCGAGGTGGGCCGCCAGCGCCGGGGATTCAGGGCGCAGCGCGCCAGGCTTTCGAGGGTCAGGCCGATGAAGCCGAGCACGCCCACCAGGTCTTTCCAGAAGACCTCCATGGCGCGGCCGATGCGTTCCAGCAGGTCGGCCAGGGCATTGCCCGGCGGCGGCTTTTTCTCGTGCAGGCGGCACTGGGTGATGGAGCTGCCCACCGCGCGCAGCAGGTCGCGGCGCTCCCTGGGCACGTCGGCGGCGATCTCGTCCAGGCGCTGCAGGCCGCTGGCGCCGATCAGGTCGGCGAGCAGGCTGGCGCCGGCGGTGTCGAGGGCGCCGAGCTGGCTGAAGTCGAAGCCCCCGGCGTGGGCCCGCTGGCCGTCGAGGGCGCCGACCTGGCGCTGCAGGTCGGCGAAATGGGCGAGCGTCCAGTCGCCGCTGACTTGCAGCAGGGGCGGGGAGGCGGAGGTGTCCAGGCGCAGCTGGCCGGCTTGAGCGGTTTCGGTCATCCCACGGAGTCTAGCGGAGTTGTGTGACGGGACCATCCGTCGCCTTCCACCCAGGGAGGTTACAGGATGTTTCTTGACATTGTTAGCAAGCTATTTAATAGTTCGGTCAACGATTTTGCCGGTATGTCTGCATGCCTGCCTTCCTCTCGCTGTTCACCGAGTTCTTTCGCGCCGTGCTGCGTCCGCGCCGCACGGACCTGCAGTTCGCCAGCAAGTCGCTGCTGGCCGGCATTCTCGCGCTCTACCTGGCGTTCCGCTTTGAGTTGCAGCAACCGCAATGGGCGCTGGTCACGGTGTTCGTGATCAGCCAGCCGCTGAGCGGCATGGTGTTGGCCAAGAGCGTGTTCCGCCTGCTCGGCACCTGCATCGGGGCCATGGTCTCGGTGGCGCTGATCGCCCAGTTCGGCCAGACGCCGCTGCCATTCCTGCTGGCCATGGCGGCCTGGCTGGCGTTCTGCACCGCCGGCGCCTCGTTGCTGCAGAACTTCTCCTCCTACGGTTTTGTGCTCGCCGGCTACACCGCGGCGATCATCGCGCTGCCTTCCAGCGCCGCGCCCATGACGGTGTTCGACCAGGCCGTGGCGCGCTGCTCGGAGATCGGCCTGGGCATCCTTTGCGCCTCGCTGGTGAGCATCGTGCTCTGGCCGCGGCGCGTGCAGCAGCAACTGGCGGAGCAGGGCAAGGGCGCCTGGGAGACCGGCCTGCAGGCGGCCGCTGCCGAACTGACCGGCGCCGACGAGCGCGGCCCGCTGATCCGCGCCATGGGCCGCATCGTGGCGGTGGATGCGCAGCGCGAGCACGCCTGGTTCGAGGGCGAGAGCGGCCGGCGCCGGGCCCAGGCGCTGCGGGTGCTGAACGCCGACCTGCTGGGCCTGCTGCGCGCGGCGCGCAAGGTGGCGCGGGAGTGGCGGCTGCTGGACCAGGCCGCGGCTGCTGCGCTGGAGTCCTGGCGGCGCGAGGTCATGGCTCTGCTGGATAAGGCCGAGTACCGCGACTTCGAAGACTGCCGTGAACGCCTTGGCGTCGCCGCTCGGGAACTGGACAACGCCCAGCAGCGCCTGTGCCTGGAATGCCTGGCGCGCACCCTGGAGATGGCCGGCGAGGCCCAGCGCAGCATGCAGGCGCTGGTCTACGGCGAGGCGCCGCGCAACGCGCCGGGGGTGATCGTCTGGCACCGCGACATCGAACGCGGCCTGCTCTACGGCTTGCGCAGCGCCCTGGCGTTCCTCTGCGTGTCGGCCTTCTGGCTGGCCACGGCCTGGCCCAGCGGCCTGGGCGCGGTGTCCATCACCGGTGTGGTGCTGAGCCTGTTCGCCAGCCGCGACAACCCGGCCGGCGCCGGGCTGAACTTCCTGCGCGGCATCGTCCTGTCGGTGCCCTTCGCCGGTGTCGCGGGCCTGGTGATACTGCCGTTGTGCGATGGCTTCCCGGCATTGGCGCTGGTGCTGGGCGTGCCGCTGTTCATCGCCGCGCTGTGCATGACGCGGCCGCCGATCGCCGCCATCGCCTCGTCCTTCTGCATCTTCTATGTGAAGAACATCGGGCCGAGCAACGAGATGAGCTACGACCTCGGCCACTTCCTCAACTCGGCGCTGGCCACGGTGGTTGGCGTGGCCTTCGCCGTGCTGGTTTTCAACCTGGTGCGCCTGGCGCCCGGGCAGCGCCATTACCGCCGCGTGCTGGCGGCCATCCTCGCCGACCTCGCGCGGCTCACCCGCGGCCCGCTGCCGGTGGCGGAGGTCTGGTTCGACGGCCGCAGCGCCGACCGCCTGCTGCGCCTGGCGCAGTTCTACAAGAACCTGCCGGCCGAGCGCCGCGCGCGCTGGCGCGGCGGTTTGCTGGGGCTGGACCTGGGCGACGAGTTGCTGTTCCTCCGTGCGCGCCTGGCCGCTGCCCGCGGCCCTGTGCGCCGCGCCCGCGATGCCTACCTGCTGCGCCTGCACGACCTGCTGCTCGCCGGCGGCCCGCGCGCCGGCCGCGAGCAGGCCCTGGACGCGGTCAGCGTGGTGCTGTTCAAGGCCCTGGAAAACGACCACCGGCTGCCCGCCGAAGAGCGCGAGCTGGCCCGCGCCACCCTGGTCCAGCTGCAGTTCATCTGGCTGCGCTGGTGCCGCCAGGACCCGGCCGCCGCGCCCGCGCCGGCGGCGCGACCCATCGCCGCCGCCGATTGACCGGCCACCCCGCCAGCCTCTAAGCTGCGCGCCTGCTACAGGTGCCTCCAGCCACGGCTGGAGGTGAAACAGGGAAGCCGGTGCAACCGAGCCAATTCGGTCATTCCGGCGCTGCCCCCGCAACGGTAGGCGAGTCACGCGGACGCAACAGCCACTGTGCCAACGGCATGGGAAGGCGCAGCCGCAGAGGTCCAATGACCTTCACTCGCGAGCCCGGAGACCGGCCCGTAGCGCAAGACGACGCGCAGGAAGCCGTCGGGCGCTGCCCAGGCCGCGCTCCGATCGCCCCGCGTCATCCCGGTTTACTAGCCGCGCGGGTGAGAGCGGTGGAGCGATCAGGCAGATGAGCATTCTCCTTCCAGCCACGGCCCCGCGCCGCGCGGCTGCTTTCCTTCGTCACTCCCGCACGCCCCTTCAGCCCCGGTGCCTTGGCATCGCGAGCACGGCCGCCTTCGGCCAGGAGACACAACGATGAGCGAATCCCCGGAAAAGGACGAGCGCCACCGCGCGCGCATGCAGCGCAAGAAGGACGTGATCGACGAGAAGATCGCCCAGGCCCGGGACGAGCGCGGCGTGCTGCTGGTGCTCACCGGCAACGGCAAGGGCAAGAGCAGCTCGGCCTTCGGCATGCTCGCCCGCGCCCTCGGCCACGGTATGCAGGCCGGCGTGGTGCAGTTCATCAAGGGCGCCGCGAGCACCGGCGAGGAAGCCTTCTTCCGGCGCTTCCCCGAGCAGGTGCGCTACCACGTGATGGGCGAGGGCTTCACCTGGGAGACCCAGGACCGCCAGCGCGACATCGAGAAAGCCCGGCAGGCCTGGGACGTGGCCCGCGAACTGCTGGCCGACCCGGCCGTCGGCCTGGTGCTGCTGGACGAGTTGAACATCGCCCTCAGGCACGGCTACCTGGAACTGGATACCGTGCTTGCGGACATCGCCGCGCGCCCGGCGCATCAACACGTGGTGGTCACCGGCCGCGCCGCTCGGCCGGGCATGATCGACGCCGCCGACACCGTCACCGAGATGGGCCTGGTCAAGCACGCCTTCAAGGCCGGCATCAAGGCGCAGAAAGGGGTGGAGTTCTGATGCCCCAGGCGCGCCAGTGCCCGGCGCTGCTGATCGCCGCTCCCGCCTCGGGGCAGGGCAAGACCACGGTCACCGCCGCCCTGGCCCGCCTGCACGCACGCCAGGGGCGCCGGGTGCGGGTGTTCAAGGTCGGCCCGGACTTCCTCGACCCGATGATCCTCGCCCGCGCCAGCGGCGCGCCCGTGCACCAGCTCGACCTGTGGATGGTCGGCGAGGCGCAGAGCCGCCGGCTGCTCTGGGAAGCGGCGGGGGAGGCCGACCTGATCCTCATCGAAGGGGTGATGGGCCTGTTCGACGGCACGCCCTCGGCGGCTGACCTGGCGCGCACCTTCAATGTGCCGGTGCTCGGCGTGATCAACGGCCAGGCCATGGCGCAGACCTTCGGCGCCCTTGCCGTGGGCCTGGCCACCTACCAGCCGGGCCTGCCGTTCTCCGGCGTGCTCGGCAACCGCGTCGGCAGCCAGCGCCACAGCGACCTGCTGCGCGACAGCCTGCCGGAGTGGATCCGCTGGTACGGCGCGCTGCCGCGCAGCGCCGACCTGGAGCTGCCCAGCCGCCACCTGGGGCTGGTGCAGGCCGAGGAGCTGGCCGACCTGGACGCGCGGCTGGACGCCGCCGCAGACGCCCTGGCCGCCAGCAGCGCGGTGGATCTGCCGCCGCCGGTGACTTTCGCCGCGCCGGCCGAGCGCGAACTGCAAGCGTCCCTGGCCGGCGTGCGCATCGGCGTGGCGCGGGATGCCGCCTTCGCCTTCCTCTACCAGGCCAACCTCGACCTGCTGCGCGAACTGGGCGCCGAGCTGAAGTTCTTCTCGCCGCTCGCTGACGAACGCCTGCCGGAGGTGGACAGCCTCTACCTGCCCGGCGGCTACCCCGAGCTGCATCTGGCGCAGCTGGAGAACAACCGCGCCATGGCCGAGGCCATTCGCGCCCACCACGCCGCCGGCAAGCCGCTGCTGGCCGAATGCGGCGGCATGCTCTACCTGCTCGACGGCCTGACCGACGCCGAGGGGCGCAGCGGTCGGCTGCTCGGCCTGCTGCCCGGCCGCGCCACCCTGCAGAAGCGCCTCGCGGCCCTGGCCCTGCAGGAAGTGGAGCTGCCGGAAGGCCCGCTGCGCGGCCACACCTTCCACCATTCGCTGCTGGACAGCCAACTGGAACCGGCCCTGCGCGGCACCTGCCCGAACGCCAAGCCGGTGGCCGAGGCGGTGTTCCGCCTGGGCCGCCTGACCGCGACCTACATCCACTTCTACCTGCCGTCGAACCCGGCGGCCGCCGCCGCGATCTTCCGCCCATGAACGAGCACGCCTACAGCCCCGAGGAACGCGCAGCCATCTACCGCGCCATCGCCGAGCGCCGCGACATGCGCCACTTCAGCGGCGGCGAGGTGGCCCCGGCGCTGCTGGCGCGCCTGCTGGAAGCGGCGCACCAGGCCCCCAGCGTCGGCCTGATGCAGCCCTGGCGCTTCATCCGCATCACCCGCCCGGAGCTGCGCGAGGCCATCCACGGCCTGGTGGAGGCGGAGCGGGGGAAGACCGCCGAGGCCCTGGGCGAGCGTTCCGAAGAATTCATGCGGCTGAAGGTCGAGGGCATCCGCGACTGCGCCGAGCTGCTGGTGGCGGCCCTGGCGGACGGCCGAGAGGCCCACGTCTTCGGTCGCCGCACCCTGCCGCAGATGGACCTGGCCTCGCTGGCCTGCGCCATCCAGAACCTCTGGCTGGCGGCCCGCGCCGAGGGCCTGGGGCTGGGCTGGGTGTCGCTGTTCGAGCCCGCCGCCCTGGGCGAACTGCTCGGCCTGCCGGCGGGCAGCGAGGCGGTGGCGGTGCTCTGCCTGGGCCCGGTGGCGGAGTTCTACCCGGCGCCCATGCTGGCCCTGGAAGGCTGGCGCCAGCCGCGCCCGCTGAACGAACTGCTTTATGAAAATCACTGGGGAGAACGCCCATGAGCCTGGCCCTGCTGAGCGTCGCCGGCGTGGCCCTGGACGGCCTGCTGGGCGAGCCGAAGCGCTGGCACCCGCTGGTGGCCTTCGGCCGCCTGGCCGACCGCCTGGAACGCCGCTTCAACCGTTCACGTACGCCAGACTTGCCGGTTGGCACGGAAAGCCCCCTCTCCCTTCAGGGGGGGCCGCCTTCCGGAGAGGGCCGGGGAGAGGGCGCTCTTCTTCCAAACTCCCCAACCTCCGATAACCACACCCCCGGCCTAGGCTGGCGCAGCCACGGCGTCACCGCCTGGGCCCTGGCCGTGCTGCCACTGACCTTCCTCACCTGGCTGCTGACCCTGGTCCCTCATCTAGGCTGGCTGGTCTCCGCCATCGCCCTCTACGCCGCCATCGGCCTGCGCAGCCTGGGCGAGCACGCCGAACCCGTGGCCCTGGCCCTGCGCGACGGCGACCTGCCCGAGGCGCGCAAGCGCGTGGGCTACATGGTCAGCCGCGAGACCGCCGAACTGGACGACAGCGCGGTGGCCAAGGCCGCCACCGAATCGGTGCTGGAGAACGGCAGCGACGCGGTGTTCGCCGCGCTCTTCTGGTTCGCCGTGGCCGGCGTGCCGGGCGTGGTGCTGTACCGCCTGAGCAACACCCTGGACGCCATGTGGGGCTACCGCAACCCGCGCTTCGAACGCTTCGGCTGGGCCGCGGCGAAGATCGACGACGCCCTCAACTACATCCCCGCGCGCCTGGTCGCGCTGACCTACGCGCTGCTCGGCAACACCCGCCTGGCCCTGCGCAGCTGGCGCCGCCAGGCGCCGCAATGGGACAGCCCCAACGCCGGCCCGGTGATGGCCGCCGGCGCCGGTGCGCTCGGCGTGGCCCTGGGCGGCAACGCCGTCTACCACGGCGAACTGCACGAACGCCCGCAACTGGGCGAAGGCCCGGCGCCGGGCGCCCGCGACATCTGGCGGGCCCTGGCCCTGGTGCGCCAGGGCGTGCTGCTGTGGCTGCTGGCGATCCTCGGCCTGGGGGCGCTGCTGCATGCTTGAGCACGGCGGGAAGCTGCGCGCAGCCGCGCAGCGCTACGGCATCGCGCTGGAGGACTGGCTCGACCTGTCCACCGGCATCGCGCCCTGGCCCTGGCCGCTGGCGGACATCCCCGCCAGCGCCTGGCAGCGCCTGCCGGAAGAGGATGACGGCCTGGAGCAGGCCGCGCGCGATTACTACGGCTGTGACTCATTGCTGCCGCTGCCCGGCAGCCAGGCGGCGATCCAGGCCCTGCCGCGCCTGCGCGCACCGGGCCGGGTCGGCGTGCTCGCGCCTTGCTACGCCGAACATGCGGCGGCCTGGAAACAGCATGGCCATGAACTGCTGGAACTGGCCGACGATGAGGTGGACGGCCTGGTCGACCAGCTCGACGTGCTGCTGCTGGTCAACCCCAACAACCCCACCGGCCGACGCTTCGACTGCGAACGCCTGCTGGCCTGGCACGAGCGCCTGCGGGCCCGCGGGGGCTGGCTGGTGGTGGACGAGGCCTTCATGGACTGCACCCCCGGGCACAGCCTGCTGCCCCTGGCCGGCGGCCAGCCGGGCCTGGTGGTGCTGCGTTCGCTGGGCAAGTTCTTCGGCCTGGCCGGCGCGCGCCTGGGCTTCGCCTTCGCCGAGCCGGCGTTGCTGCGGGGCCTGGCCGAGCTGCTCGGGCCCTGGGCGGTGAGCGGGCCGACGCGCTGGGTGGCCCGGCACGCCCTGGCCGACCATGCGCGGCAAGGTGAACGCCGCGCAGCGCTGGAGCAGGCCGGCGCACGCCTGGCCGCGCTTCTGAAAACGCACCGGTTGCTGACCCAGGGCACCGCGCTGTTCCAGTGGCTTGCCTACCCTCGGGCCGGCGAACTGCACGAGCACCTGGCTCGCCGCGGCATCCTCGTACGCCTTTTCGACAGCCCGCCGAGCCTGCGCTTCGGCCTGCCCGCCGACGAAGCCGGTTGGCAGCGCCTGGGCCAGGCCCTCGGCGAATGGAGCCCGACATGACCACCCTGATGGTGCAAGGCACTACTTTAATGGTGCAGGGCACCACCTCCGACGCCGGCAAGAGCACCCTGGTGACCGCGCTGTGCCGCTGGCTGCGCCGCCAGGGCGTGGCGGTGGCGCCGTTCAAGCCGCAGAACATGGCGCTGAACAGCGCGGTGACCGCCGACGGCGGCGAGATCGGCCGCGCCCAGGCGGTGCAGGCCCAGGCCTGCCACCTGGCGCCGCACACCGACATGAACCCGGTGCTGCTCAAGCCCAACAGCGACGTGGGCGCCCAGGTCATCATCCACGGCCGCGCGGTGACCAGCATGAACGCCGCCGCCTATCACGATTACAAAAGGGTCGCCAAACAGGCTGTGCTCGAATCCCACCAGCGCCTGCTCGACGCCTACCAGGTGGTGATGGTGGAAGGCGCCGGCTCCCCGGCGGAGATCAACCTGCGCGCCAACGACATCGCCAACATGGGCTTCGCCGAGGCGGTGGATTGCCCGGTGATCCTCATCGCCGACATCGACCGTGGCGGCGTCTTCGCCCATCTGGTCGGCACCCTGGAACTGCTCTCGGAAAGCGAGCGAGCGCGGGTGAAGGGCTTCGTCATCAACCGCTTCCGCGGCGACATCGCCCTGCTGCAGCCGGGCCTGGACTGGCTGGAGGAACGCACCGGCATCCCGGTGCTGGGCGTGCTGCCCTACCTGATGGACTTCCACCTGGAAGCCGAGGACGCCATCGACACCCGCCAGGCCGCCAAGGCCGGGGAAAGCCTCAAGGTGGCGGTGCCGGTGCTGCCGCGCATCAGCAACCACACCGACTTCGACCCGCTGCGCCTGCACCCGCAGGTGCAACTGACCTTCGTCGGCCCCGGCCAGCCGCTGCCGGCGGCGGACCTGGTCATCCTGCCCGGCTCCAAGAGCGTGCGCGCGGACCTGGCCTTCCTCCGCGCCCAGGGCTGGGACGCCGCCATCGAGCGCCACCTGCGCTACGGCGGCAAGCTGCTGGGCATTTGCGGCGGCTTGCAGATGCTCGGCCGCACGCTGTCCGACCCCCACGGCCTGGAAGGCGCCGCCGGCGGCAGCGCCGGCCTCGGCTGGCTGGAGTTGGACACGGTGCTGGAGCCGGAGAAGCAGCTGCGCAACGTCCGTGGCCGACTGGCCCTGGAAGACGCCGAGGTCGGCGGCTACGAAATCCACGCCGGCGTCACCAGCGGGCCCGCATTGGAGAGCCCGGCGGTGCGCCTGGACGACGGCCGCTGCGATGGCGCCCTGAGCGCCGACGGCCAGGTCATAGGCACCTATCTGCACGGCCTGTTCGAATCCCCCGCCGCCTGCGCCGCGCTGCTGCGCTGGGCCGGCCTGGGCGAGGTGGTCGAGCAGGACTACCACGCCCTGCGCGAGCGCGACATCGAGCGCCTGGCGGACCAGGTGGAGGCGTATCTGGACACGCAGAAGCTGAAATCCCTGTGTGGCCTTTGAGCCAAGGGCCGCAGTTACCGCTCTTCGTAGGAGCGAGCTTGCTCGCGAACGGGATCGCAGCGAGGCGGGTTCGCGAGCAAGCTCGCTCCTACAGGACATGACTTCCCCGGAGAAAACCCATGCTTGAACTCATCCTCGGCGGCGCCCGTTCCGGCAAGAGCCGCCTGGCCGAGCGCCTGGCCCGGGACAGCGGCCTGCCGGTCACCTATTTCGCCACCGCGCAGATCGGCGACGGCGAGATGGGCGAGCGCATCCGCCAGCACCGCGACCGCCGTCCCGCCGAATGGGGCCTGGTGGAGGAACCGCTGCACTTGGCGCGGGCCCTCGCCGAGCACGCCGCGCCGGACCGCTGCCTGCTGGTGGACTGCCTGACGCTGTGGCTGACCAACCTGCTGCTCGCCGACGACGGCGCGCACCTGCAACACGAAGTGAACGAACTGCTGGCCACGCTGCCGGCCCTGCCGGGCCGCATCCTGCTGGTCAGCAACGAAACCGGGCTGGGTGTGGTGCCCCTGGGCGAGCTGACGCGGCGCTACGTCGACGAGGCCGGCTGGCTGCACCAGGCCCTGGCCGAGGCCAGCGAGCGGGTGCTGTTCACCGTCGCCGGCCTGCCCATGACCCTCAAGGGAGACCCCGTATGAGCCTGCAATGGTGGCGCGAAGCGTGCCAACCCACGGACCGCGTGGCGCGCGACAAGGCCGCCGCGCGCCAGGACCAGCTGACCAAGCCGCGCGGCGCCCTGGGCCGCCTGGAAGAGGTGGCCGTGCACCTGGCCAGCCTGCAGGGCCGCGAGCGGCCGAGCCTGGAGCACCTGTGGATCGCCCTGTTCGCCGGCGACCACGGCGTGGTGGAGGAGGGCGTCTCGGCCTACCCGCAGGCGGTGACCGGCGAGATGCTGCGCAACTTCGTGCGCGGCGGCGCGGCCATCAGCGTGCTGGCCCGCGACCTGGGCGCTCGCCTGGAAGTGATCGACCTGGGCACCGCCGTGCCCCTGGAACCGCTGCCCGGCGTGCTGCACCTGATGGTCGGCGCCGGCACCCTGAACTTCGCCCGCGAGCCGGCGATGACCGCCGCGCAGTGCCTGATCGCCCTGGAGGCCGGGCGCGAATCCGTGCGCCGCGCGCAACAGGCCGGCAGCGAGCTGTTCATCGGCGGCGAGATGGGCATCGGCAACACCACCTGCGCCGCGGCGCTGGCCTGCGGCCTGCTGGGCGAGCGCGCGGCGCCTCTGGTTGGCCCCGGCACTGGCCTGGACGCGCGAGGCGTGGCGCACAAGGCCGAGGTCATCGAACGCGCCCTGGCCCTGCATGGCGGGCACTGTGCCGACCCCTTCGAGGCCCTGTGCCGCCTCGGCGGCTTCGAGGTGGCGGCCCTGGCCGGCGCCTACCTGGCCTGCGCGCAGAAGGGCATCGTCGCCCTGGTGGACGGCTTCATCTGCAGCGTCGCGGCGCTCTGCGCGGTGCGCTTCAACCCGCAGTGCCGCGACTGGCTGCTGTTCGCCCACAGCGGCGCCGAGCCCGGCCACCAGCGCGTGCTCCAGGCCCTGGAGGCGCAGCCGCTGCTGGACCTGGGCCTGCGCCTGGGCGAGGGCAGCGGCGCCGCCCTGGCCGTGCCGCTGCTGCGCCAGGCCTGCCGGCTGCACGCCGGGATGGCCACCTTCGCCGAGGCGGCGGTGTCGGACCGCCCGGCATGAGCCTGCGCCTGGACCTGCTGCGCCACGGCGAAACCGAACTGGGCGGCGGCTTCCGCGGCCGCCTGGACGACGCCCTGACCGCCGCCGGCTGGGCGCAGATGCAGGCCGGCCTGGGCCTGGAGCAGCCCTGGGAGGCCCTGGTCAGCTCGCCGCTGCGCCGTTGCGCCGCCTTTGCCGAGCGCCTGTCGGCCGCAAGCGGCCTGCCATTGCACCTGGAACCGGACCTGCGCGAGATGGATTTCGGCGAGTGGGAAGGGCTTTCCGCAGCTAAGCTGATGGAGACTGATAGCGATGCGCTAGCCCGCTTCTGGAACGACCCCTACGCCTTCACCCCGCCGGGCGGCGAACCGCTCGCGGCCTTCGAGGCGCGGGTGTTCGCCGCCCTGCAGCGGCTGTACGCGACGCATGCCGGAAAGCACCTGCTGCTGGTGACCCATGGCGGGGTGATGCGCCTGCTCGGCGCGCGCGCCCAGGGCCTGCCGCGCGAGTACTTGCTGCAGGTGAGCGTCGCCCACGGCGAACGGCTGGCGCTGCGCATCGAGCCGCAGGCCGGCGGCTGGAACATCCAACCGGTCGAGTCCGCCGTGAGCGCGCCCCGATGAGCAACCTGTTCCTGCCGTTGATCGCCCTGCAGTTCCTCAGCCGCATCCCGATCCGCCTGGGCGAGGTGCCCACGCCCGAGCAGTTCGGCCGCGCCACGCTGTTCTACCCGCTGGTGGGGGCGCTGATGGGGGGCGGGCTCTATGCGCTGGGCTACTTCTTCGGCGAGACCTACCTGCTGCTGCACGCCGCGCTGCTGCTGGCCGTATGGGTGGCCTTCAGCGGCGCCCTGCACCTGGACGGCCTGGCCGACACCGCCGACGCCTGGGTGGGCGGCCTGGGCGACCGCGAGCGCACCCTGGCGATCATGAAGGACCCGCGCAGCGGCCCGGTGGCGGTGGTGGTGCTGGTAGTGCTGTTGCTGGTGAAGTTCTGCGCCATCGCGGCGCTGCTCGACGCCCACCACTTCTGGGCCCTGCTGCTGGCGCCCTGGCTCGCGCGGGTGGCCCTGCCGCTGCTGTTCCTCACCACTCCCTACGCCCGCCCCGGCGGCCTCGGCCAGGCCCTGGCCGACCACCTGCCGCGCCGCGCGCTGCCCTGGATGCTGGTGCTCAACGCCGCGCTGATGCCGCTCACCGGCCTGAGCGGCCTGGTGGCGCTGGTGGTGGCGCTGGCGGTGTTCCTCTGGTGGCGCAACCGGCTGATGGCGCGGCTGGACGGCACCACCGGGGATACGGCGGGGGCTTTGGTGGAGTTGGTGGAGTGTGCGGTGTTGGTAGCTCTGGCGATCTAATCAGCCGGAACGCTGTGGTGTGTGATTCGACCGCGTAGCCCTCTCCCCAGCCCTCTCCCTGAAGGGAGAGGGGGCTTGTCCGTGCCGAGAGAAGGAATGGTTTCAGCCTGAAACCCTCGGTGTTGCCGGCTGACTCCAAAACATCCAAGCGCTCCGAACGGTCCCCTCTCCCTTCAGGGAGAGGGTTAGGGAGAGGGAGCGGACTTCCCGCCGGGCACCTCACCCCAAGGCGAACACCCTCACCCCAACGTCTCCGGCGGCGCCTCGTAGCTCCCCGACTCATAGCTCACCCCATGCCTCATCTTCGGCGGCGCATCCCCCGCATGCAGGCTGGTGACCGTGTCGATGATGGTCTTGTCCTCCAGCGTCATGCGGTCGAGCATGCGCAGGTGGGCGATCCAGTTGTCCACCAGGAACACCTCCTGCCAGGCCTCCTTGTCGCTGATGTCGCGGTACAGCGCCCAGCGTTCGGCGCCGTTGCGCAGGCGCAGGCGGCGCAGCGCCTTGGCCGCGCGGACGAAGTCGCGGGTGCGCTCGGCCGGGATGCGGTATTCGATGGTCACCAGCACCGAGCCGCGCTGGGTGTCGAAGACGAAGGTCGGCTCCCCCGGCAGGGTG